>ENA-UEPW01000141-UEPW01000141.1-human-gut-metagenome-genome-assembly--contig:-NODE-141-length-62486-cov-30.600314_pt1 | contig 62486 bp, 59 predicted proteins | sample MGYA00242935_ERZ507936 | MGnify/ENA primary metagenome ERZ507936 (study PRJEB26167, sample SAMN06115469) | human gut metagenome | host: Homo sapiens | place: China:Chongqing | collected 2016-06-23... | reverse complement strand
CAAGACTTAAGTAAATCAGAACGTATGGGGATTAATATTGTATTTCACAATAGTACCAGACTTCTTAGAAAAGTATTATTAAGGGAAGGATCAAATATGATATTTAGACCTTTTAATGAGGACTCAAAGTATAAGTTTGAAATTAGAACAAGAAGCAACTATGAAGTCATGATTATTTTACAGATTGATAATTCAAACGTAAATAAGATTATGGAGTATAGAGGCTTTGAAAAATTTTCAGAAAAAAAGCTACAAGCCTTATTAGACTGTTATCTTAAAGAAGTTTTTTTATATTCTAATTTTGAGAAATTTAACAATCAAAAAGATTTAGAATTCTACTCTGAACCAATTAAAACTGACGGCCATATATTCACTATTAATAGTGGTGTTAGAAATAGGAAAGAAAAAGCATTAAAGATAAAACAAATATAATGAGACTCCCATGGATATGATTCTGTCCACTCCGTTCTAAATATTCGTATGAACAGATTACAGAGTTGCCTCCCTAGTATATGCACAAAAGTTTGGTTCTTACATTCACACGTAAGAACCGATATATTATAGATGACACGTATCGCTGCCACATTATTTAGTATCTTATAATGAATCGCGTCAAGCCATATAATGGAATACATATAATTCCGAGGTCAAGTTCTCCAACTTTGTATCCCCGAAATAACATAGTCAATAATGCTGCATATTTCGGGAAATATCTACTTACCGAACTATCATATAGATTCCTAATAACTTTACTTTATCCCCGTATTCATATATACGTTCATTAAAGTAAAGTCAAAATAAGGGAAAAAAGAGATGGCTGTGCCTTGAAAATGGACTCAGCCATTTTTCTCTTATGGCTGCAAAATTTATTTGTGCTCCTGGTGTTATTAAAGCCGAGCAAAATGACACTCTGACCAAAGACAAGACTCCACGATTAGAGCCTGAAAATATCCGTGAATCCATTCTCGATTTTACAGCCCTTTTTGGCGAAATAAACCCCGACATGCCCTATCTTTGCAGATGGGGTCAGTCGGGGCCTGAAAAGGCCATTTTTGCCTTCTCCCCCTCTGTTCGGAGAGAGTCGATGAAAAAAAAACGTTAAATCTTCGATTTTTCGCAAAAAAACAAGTAAATTTTTGAGCAGTCTACCTTTTAAGATGTAAACCATTGATAATCAATGAGAATACGATGATACATCGGCAAGTAACTATCTGATTATCAATGAGTTAAATTGATTACAATCGATTGATATGGCGCTCTTTACGGGGCGCCTTTTTTGTTGCTCTACTGTCAATATTAGTCATTTATAAGCTTTGTACATCATCTTTTTGTACCGTTTTTGTACCACGAAGCAAAATTCCGGCATTTTACGCTGGACAGGTTGTGGAGTGAGTTTACGCCATTTTACAGAATTTTACGGGATTATACAGATTATTGGGTGAAATAAAGCGAAATAAAATGAAAAGTAGAATTGAAATTAAAAGAATTTGTGCCTGGTGCGGTAAAGAATTTATTGCCTACAAAACGACGACAAATTGTTGTTCCCATAAGTGTGGAAACGCATTATATAAGAAACGTAAGCGTGATGCAGCAATAATTGCCAATAATAATTTAACTGAAAAAATTGTTACAGAAAAACCTATTGAGAAGATTAAAGACAAACCTTTTCTGACTATTACAGAAACTGCAATTTATCTTGGAGTAACAAGACCAACAATATATGGTTACCTTAAACGAGGCGATCTAAAAGCAACACGTATAGGAACTAAATTTCTTTTAAGCAAAGATGACATAAACAATATGTTTAATCATCCTGCAGATTTTAAGTTGCCACCTAAGGAAAAACAAGCAATCACAGAATTTTATACTACAGCTGAAATTATAGAAAAATTCAATGTTAGCGAATCATGGATATTTGTGATGGCTAAGAAAAATAAAATTCCCAAAACGTTCAATCGTGGTAAGACTTACTGGAGTAAAAAGCATGTTGATGCTTATTTTTCCTCGAAGGCTCCAGATGCAGACATTACAGAATGGTATAGTGTGCAAGAAGTACAGGACAAATTTCAAATGAGTCTTAATGCTATATACTCTTTTGTTTATAAAAATGTCATTCCGAAAAAGAAGGTTGGTATTACTGTATACTATTCAAAAAAGCACTTCGATATAGCAAAGGGAATACGTCAGGCTGAAGAACCCAAATACTATACAGTTCGAGAGGCTATGGAAAAATTCAAAATAACAAGAGACCAGCTATACCATTATACCAAGTATCATCAAATTCCCAAGATTAAAAAGGGAAAATATACTCTTATATCCAAACCTGAGCTCGATAATTTGTTCGAAGATCCTATCATTGAATAATCCCGGTATAAGTTATTTCCCGGTGTGGGTATTCACCAAGAAAACACCAGTTTAATTTGTACCGATAATCACTAGTGTCCACTAAAAATTAGAGGACGAGTTAAAAATTATAATTACTAAATAAATTTGGTCCATCAAGACCGCTTTGTTCTTTGACATCATTGAATTTAGTTTTGCTGAAGAGATCCCTTAATGGAGTCTTGTCCGTAAGAGAAATGCCAAGAATTTGTAGAACCTCGTATGTCGATCTGTCCAGTTTCATATCATGTTGCATGATAGCTACAAGACAGTAGGCAATGATTGCTGAGTAGACTTGTATCTTTACAGCGTTCTCGGAAGTACCCCAAAATTTCTTTATTTTAAGGTGTTGCTTGAGCCATTTAAAGAACAGTTCCACTTGCCAACGATTCTTGTAAAGTTCCGCGACCTGTAAGGCTTGAATATGTTTTGCATTTGTAAGATAAATGAACTCCCTTTCGTCTTCTTCATCCCAAAACCTCACCAAACGAATCGTTTCAGGGTATGATTTTTGGGTATAGAAACCGGTAAGTTCAATCTCACAGTCGGACTGTATATTCTTAGGTAAACGTTGTTTCCATTTGAGTACTTTCGCCTTAATATTTGTTTTAGCCCGTACAACAAAAAACGAATCCATCATATGTATCTTATAGAGACGATGATAATCGTTATATGCACGGTCGAAAACATAGAAAGAGCCAGACTCATAAGGTATTACATCCATTGCCTTGACATCGTTTATCTTTGCTTCGGTTATATGGATAAAGGCAGGTACTTGAGTCTCTACATCATACAACGTATGGATTTTGATACCTCCCTTATGTGTACGAAAGTTTGCCCAAGGAAACAGTTTCAGACACAAGTCAATCGTTGTAGAATCGAAGGCATATACATTTCCGTTTAGTTTGAATATGTCATTTATTCTTTTCTTTCTGGCCTCGCTTATCATATAGAATGCGAAGTCCTCAAAGATACGGTAGTCCCGGTTCTCATTTGCTTTTGCAAGGTTACTCCGAGTGACATGTTTCCCAACCCCAAGATGGTAGCATTTCTCTTGATGTGCATTCAGCGCAACAATCAGATCACGAAGACTTTCGCGGTTACACAATTGTCCGAATATCAAAGTAAGAAGTTGATTCCAGCAAGTAAAATGCTTAACATACTTGTTGCCATCATACTTCTTTACGATACGGAGAAACTTGTAGTTGTCTAAAAACTCAACCATTTGGGCGAAAACGTATTTGTCTTTATTCATATACAGCCTAAGTTAAGGCTGCAAAGTTATGATTTCAAATCGTTGCGCAAGAAAATCTCTTGTAACAAACTGTAATTCAATTATTTCAAAGAACTATTTGCGACTTTTAGTGGACAGTAATGTTATTCACTATGTCTTCAATAACTTTACTAAATTCTTTTACAGATAAATATTTTTGTTGATTAATATGGTTATACTTTAGATAATATATTGAGCGGAATAATTTTCTCGTTATATGAGAATGGTCATGCAATATATCAAGAATCATATTATGAAGTGTTTCACGTATTTCTTCAGAAAAATCGTTTTCTATATTCAATAATATAAGTCGAACACTAAAATACCGTGGATACGTTAAAATTATTTTCAATATTTTCCGAACAATATAATTCCATACCAAAATAGAATGATTACGCTTTTCATCCGTTATTTGCATCTCATATTTTATAGTGATAACAATAAAATCATATATATGACGAAAAAGTTCTAAACTAGTATTGGGTAAGTAGCTCCATAAGCTATCTATATTTTTATATTTAGCTTCTTCAATATAATCTTTACTTAAATAGATTCCATCTACTCGTAATTTGCCATTAATTCGATGAAAAAGAGGTTCGTTACTATCTGGTCTCTTCATGAAAATTAATGACAATAGGCGTTCCTTTGCTAATTTATATTCTTTTTGTAGGTCTATATGACCAATCTCACGCATTGGAGTTATAACTATAGGTACTTGATATCCATCATTCTTATGAAATAAACCTTGTAGCCAACTCTGTGCATCATTTATCGCATTTGCATTATTGTTCTTTTTGCATTCTTTTTTTATATCTTCCAATAAATCTATCTTATAACCATTTCGTTTCCCTTCTCTACGTATTTTTGCCTCTTTCTTAAAGGAAGTCATTTCATCTAAATAATTTAAAGAGTTAAAAGAGTAAAGTGAATAGTTATTGACAATAGTGTAACAAAAATTGCGTAAAACTTCTATTTTTTCATTTTTACCTTCAGCTATTTCACCTCTTTTCAATGTCTCATCAATATTGATAGGTGCCTCTACCTTTTCAAATCGAGATGTATCAAAATTAAAATTGTATCTTATAGCACTAATCTTTTCATTTTCACATCGTATACATAAAATATAATCTTCGACTAATACATAAAGTTCAGCATATACATTTTCAATAAAATGTAAATGTTCAGCACTAGGCGAGCGATAATATTCTCCTAAAATACATACGGACAAATTGTTTAAAATTCTCAATATAAAATCAACAATTGTACTTTTACCAGAACCATTCTCACCTACAATAGCACAGATATTTATTTCAAGTGAAGAGATTTGTTCATCCAAATTGTATAATTGTTGGGGAATTCTAGAATGGAAATCAATATAATTTTCTTGCACAGTTATCCCATCATAAAAATAATAATAAACATCCGGATGAAGATTACGTTGCATTTTCATTCCCAAACTTCTCTCCGGTGCCTTTAATAGGCGAAGACATAGATATTTTAAATGATTCAATTTATATTGCATGACTAATATTTTATATTTATTTTACTGCATAAAAAATCAATATTTTAATATCATTTCTTTCATAGACAAATCAATCAAAGCACAAAAATAATGAAAGCTGATAGTTATCTATACCAAATTAGTCTACCTCATTTTTAAATATATTCATTATAATGCCACCATAATGCTCGTGATATAGTCAGACTGCATAGCAACTTCGAGATTCGATTAAGCTTAATATACGTAATACTGTTCATTTAAGTACATATTAATTGTTAGTCCTATTTTGCGGAAGCGGTTCACAAAATGTTTTATTAACGACACGATCCCTCATAAGTTTCATATCAGTAAAACTCCTTGACACGTTTTGAATAATGTCCAAATAATTATCGGAACCATCTTCTTTTTGGTAATAATAAGGTTTTATTGATACACAATTTTTATGTTCAAACAAAGTGTTAAGTAAAGTCCGATCTGAGTTTCCACAAGAATGTCCCATAACTAATATTTGAAATGGGGAAGATTCTATAAATGATAACATTTTACGATATTTATTAGATTCCAAGTACTTTATAGATTTAATATTTTGCAAACACTTATTATCATTCAATTTTACAATTTCATTATAATGATCTTCCAATTCATCACCATAACCAAATATGACACTTTCAGTGCTATCAAGAGCACCATGAATCTGATTGTGACAGAAACCCATATTAGAAGTTAAATAAAATTTAGATGTTGGAGTATAATTAAAGTCCAACAACATTATATTGTCTGGTAATAATATTTCTTTAGGGTATTGACCTCTTAAAATAAATTCCTGGATTTCCCCATTAAAAGAATCTTCAGAGAACTTATTGCAAAATTCAATATTATCCTTGATTAATAAATCATTTTTCAGGAGATTGTATTGTGAAAAACGATATCCCCACTCCTTCTCTCCCTTATTAATCCACGATTTAAAATGATCAACAAGATGTATCATTCCTTTTATAGAAATATCATCAGGATTAAAAGGTGCATATATTATTTCTTTTATTTTATAATTGATTATTGCCTCATCTATGTTTAAACTACTAAGATATTCTATAAGTTTTATTTTTAAGAAATTCATCTGTCTATTCAACTCAGAACAAGTACATTCATTGTTTTCTGGATATAAAGCACATGATTTTAATATCTCATAATATTCAACTTCAATATCTACCCATCCCTTAGACTCAATAGATTTACATATACGCTGAAAAAGAATACTATGACAATGAAACTCACAAACCTGTTCATCATTACAAACCAAATCTACGATATCTCGCAGAGAGAGAGATTTCGTAATAATTTGATAATGCCATGCCCAAACTAAATACCAACCAGCAAGTCCTACTTCATCCTTAAGTCTAAAAGAACAAAGGACATCCTCTTCTTCTTTTTTCGAACTGCTAAGTAAACGAAGTCCCCATTGTTCCCAATACCAATTTATAAAATCCTCGTATTTGGTAGAAAGCCCATGGGCTAAATCAAAACCATTTCCTATAAGTATAATCCTATTCATTATATTCCTTGTAATAGCTTTTATAAGACATCCAAAAACATGGGCAAAATATATACCACCCTATTATTTTTCTAATTTAAATTGGGCCTCTTTCTCTTTAATAAGCAATAAAGATATATCAAACAAGACCTTTATAGTATTATTCAATTCAAGAGAAAAATCTTTAATCGAAGTGGTCATCTTATCAACATCATCATAGTATGAAATAATTTTTCTATCTAATCGTTCCAGTTCAATGTTTACTTCCTGAATCTCTTGCTGAAGTGACTTTCTTTTTTCTACGTCTGGCGTTTGTTTACTTAAATCCAATAAGATATTTTTTCGATGCATATTATTCTCTTTTATTTGAATATCATATCTATTTTGATTAATACGTTCTATAAAAGAGAGTTCTTGATCTAATAAATCAGATAGTCCCATACGTGCTTTAATCCAGCATTCTTCATAAGCCTTTTCTAAATTTGTTTTCTGGCGTTGTACATCTACTTCAAATACATATCTATACTGTAAATCTGTTGTATAAATTCGACCTTTCATTTGACATATAGCCGATTTGGATAATGATAAATTCTGATGATCAATACCAACAGTAATTCCCATAACATCTACTACATTAAGTAAAGCCAAATTATTTTTTAGACAGTTATTATACTCATCCAACTTTTTAATATTTTGTTGGCGAATTAACAGCTTTTCCTGTTGCAGAATAGCTTTCTCATTATTTCTATTACTATAAATAATAGCAAGATAACCTACTACAACAGCAAAAATTCCACTACTATAACTTCCCCAAAAATTTAACCACGAGTCATTTGAAAGATTTGTTTTGATAATATTACCATATGTTAACAACAAATTAATAATAAATGCAATAGTAATTCCACTAACTATGATTCCCCAAACAGCATATAAATCTTTTTTTTCATCAATCCATATTTATTACAACGATTCACTAACTTTTTTAATCGCCTTATAAATCTCACTATAAGAATCTCTACCTTTATATTTTTCGGCTAGTTCACATGCCCTATCCATTTTTGAATCAGCAAGCATTTCTTTAACCCATTTATCCTTCTCAAGGTATTTTCGAGTTTTATCGTATGTTGGCAGATATTGCTTTAATGCTCTTTCTGTAGCTGCTGAATCTTGAAAATGTCGACACGTATCTTCAAAATGTAGTAAAAACCAATATTCTATTGACTGTAAGCTATCACAGAGAATCACATTGGGATTATTTTCATATTTCTTTTTGAGCGACACCATTTTTTTATTTTCCGCATCAGAACGCCTGCTAACATCTGCATCAAAAACACATATTACAAAGACATCTTCATCTAGAAGTTCCTTTATCTTCTTATCTATTTTCTCAATACTATTGTTTTCAAATAAACGAGGAGAAATAGAATATCTATAACCAAGTATTTTTTTCAAATGACTGAAATAGAATAATTCAGTCAAGCCCTCACCAACGATATGAATAACCTGTCTGGTCGCTGTATTTTTTCTTGCTTTTCTCATAAAAGTACATGATTATAGATTAGGAACTGCACCGAATTTACCAAATTTATATGCCTTTTGGAGAGAACTAATCCTATTCAATCCTTTGAAATCTGTTAGAGGATACAGCACACTTGATCCGTCCGGATTCTTTTCAGTAAACCAAACATTATCTTTCCTAAGCAAATCTTCTTCTCCTAATAGTCCATCATAATGTGTAGTGAGCAACAACTGGGCTTGCTCTGATTCTTTTAGAAAACGTTCAATGATGTATTCTATCAATTTCGGATGAAGAGAGGATTCAATCTCGTCAACTGCAAGAAAAGCATCTCTTTCAAGAATCTTTTGCACTTGAGCGGCCAAGCCAAACGTACGGATAGTACCGTCCGATTCAAACAGTTCCGGGAACTCATAATAATCATTGTTACCATCATCAGATGATACTTTATGCTGATACATAGTATAATTAATCGAACCTTTATGTGTTTCCTGTTCTTTGGAAGTAATATTTGAAATATTGAAATCAGCTTCCTGTAGATATCTCAAAATATAATCTTTTGCAGACTCATTCTTTATTGATTCTTCGGCATAACGACTTAAAGATGATGCAGGCACAATTGCCGGCATAACCTGATTGGTTAGATACTGAAGAACTGCCTCTAATTCTACAATATGTGTATTTACCTGCATATAAGCAGCAAAAACTGACATGTTATGCAAACACTTCAATGTTATTTCCTCTTTGACAGATTGCGACATTTTAATCTTCTGTCCAAATTTAATAACTGATACGTTATTCTCAGTATTTCTTTCAAATATAGTAGCAGGCTGTTGACTTGGATAATAGATCAGACTTTCCTTTGCTACGTGCCCTCTGTCTAAAGCTACAGAATAGACATAACGAACTGCTTTTTCCTCATTCTTCAAGTAGAACGAAATCGAATATTCAGATAACTGCCTCGAACTTGTTTTATTCAGGAGAAACGGGACTATTTGAATTTGTTCTGCCTTATTAAGTGGGGTATAAGTAATGAATGACTTGATAAAATCACAAACTTTAATAATATTACTCTTACCCGAAGCATTTGCTCCATAAATGACAGCCACTTTCAATAGTCTCACATCACCCCCCAATTCGACAACATGATATGACTCCATATCCTTACTTCTATCAGCTTCAAAACTTAATATAGCCTCGTCTCTGAATGAGAACATATTCTTAAATCTAATTTCTGCTATCATATAATCTGTTTTTCCACAAATATATAACTAAATATCCATATTTACAAATTAGATTTGAATATTTACATCATTTACGCAAATATCACAAACTAAAGCTCTTTTTCGAATTTATTGTAGCAGTAGTCAATATAATGTGACGAAGTCTTGACACGTTCGTGCTGATGTCTCGACTCGTACGTGTCGATATATTTTGGTATAGGCGGTCTGACATACTTTGCCTCACCTCGTGAACAATTACGCACCTGCATTTATACCTTTACAGAAAAGTTTTATCTCTGCAAGTTTGAATATCTGAAATAATACTTGTAATTTAGTAGAGTGATTTAATATATAACACGAGAACATCCGAAACCTGAGATGAACTTTGAAGTGGATGAAAAACGCCCGTAAGGTCTAATCTGTAACAACCATGGAGAAAACACAATTAATAGACATTTTGGACAATTCCCCGAGCATCAAATTATTGAAGATGAAGCCCGGAAATTTGAAGTTTTTCCTCACCTTTCTGCTTGAGGTTTTCGAAGGACAAACGGCCGTGCCGTGGGAGTATCTCCATCAAAAACTGGTCAACCGGTTGGACGAAATGGAAGAAGACATTCCAGAGGAAGAAGAACGACCTGCGACATTAGAAACCAATGAAGAGAAAGCCAGGCGCTGGATACAGGAATGGGCCAACAAAGGCTACCTTACCAACTATCAGAACAATGTTGGGGAAGTCATGTATGAGATTTCCTCTTACACCAGCAAGGTGCTCGACTGGATAGACAATAGCCTGAAAAAAGAAGAATACATCGGGACGGAATCGAAATTCAAGGCTCTTTTTAGCCAGCTTAAGGAGTTGGTGGAATTTACCAATGAAGACCGGAACAAGCGGCTTGATTTGCTGAGGAACAAGAAGTTGGAAATCGAACAGCAAATCCAGCGGCTAGAAATGGGCGATGACGTGAAGGTTTTCGAAGAATATGAAATTATCCCCCGCTATAACACTCTTAACAGAATGGCAAAAGAGTTGTTGTCCGACTTTAAGGAAGTGGACGACAATTTCAAGAGTATCATCAAGCAGATTTATCAGCAGCAAACGAAGAACTTACAGAAAAAGGAGATTCTGCATTATTTTTTCGATGCCTACAGCGAGTTGAAGAACTCATCGCAAGGCAAGAGCTTTTACGCTTTCTGGGAATTCCTGTTGTCAGCTTCACTACAAAAGGAATGGGACATGCTGACGAAAAACTTATTTGAATCATTAGAGGGCAGACAGATTGACGTACATGACCGCTTTCTCAAGGACGTTAAGCTTCATCTGTTTGACGCCGGACAGAGGGTATATAAAACGAACGACCGTATGGCCGAAAAACTGAGCCGTATCATTCGCCAGCATGAACAGTCGGAAGCTGAAATTACCCGGAAGATTATTAATGACATCAAAAACTCGCTCATCAAGGTAAGTAATCAAAAGAACTCTCCGGAGTTCGGATTCAAAGTTGAAGAGATTGAAATCAAACTACCTTTGGAACGGACATTGACTTTCAATCCAGTCTCAGAAACGGAATATAAAGACAAACCTGTAGATGCGCAATTGAGCGTGAACGATCTGAACCGGCTGGAACAGCTTTATAATCCATATCACGTAGATCGGGACGTACTACGTAGCCGCGTAGAGGAAGTGTTGAAGCAAAAACCGCAAGTCACACTCGGTGAAGTGATTTCTGCTTCTTCAGGCATTACCAAGGGCTTGACAGAAGTCTTTGGATACCTCAGCGTGCTAAAGGAGTATCACACGGTAGTGAGTCCGGAAAAGACAGAAGACATCGTATTCGACACTGAGAACATGAAAAAGATTGTAGTACCCGAAATAATTATCATCCCCAAATGAATACACCCCATATAAAGCCTTACTCAAAGGCCATCGTAAAGTTACTGAAGGGAATTGTGGAGCACAACGATTCTGTCTGGAACGACATCCTGTGCTACCAGGCCGACATTCAGGAGTACATTAGTGTCATCGGGCTGGACCTGATTGTGAAGAAGGATGAAGGATTTGCGTTTGTGAAGCAAGCCATTCTGGATGATGAAAAAACCATTAATCTGGTCTCACGCCGGCCGTTGAGATTTGAAGTGTCGGTCGTTCTGATTGTACTGAGGCAGATGCTCGAAGAATTTGAAATGAATCCTGCCGACTCACAGTCGGACGAGAAATACGTTACGCCTGCTCAAATCAAAGAGGAAGTGGAACTCTTCTTACCTGAGAAGTTTAACCAGGTGAAGTTCATGCAGGATCTGGACAGTTACATCTCCAAGGTGGCTGACTTAGGTTTCCTCGTCGCAACCAGACAGTCTGAAACCAGTGTGGAACCCCGCTATAAAATACACCGGATTATCAAGGAGAAAATTACGCTGGACGACCTGGTGGAATTTAAAAACAAGCTGAACAATTATGATACAACAGATGAATCTATTTAATACGTCTCCTGAAAAATCGGGCTACCGGCTCGACTACATGGAGATTTACAATTGGGGAACGTTCGATAAGGAAATCTATCGCATCAGCCCCCAGGGATGCAATTCATTACTCACTGGAGCCAACGCTTCGGGCAAGAGTACGCTTGTGGATGCATTGCTCACCTTGCTGGTACCTCTCAAAAGAAAGCGTTTTTACAACCAGTCGTCCGGAGCAGAAAAAAAGGGTGCCCGTACGGAAGAATCATACTTTTTGGGATGTTATGGAACCCAGCAAGAAGAAGGAGGCACTGGTACCACCACCATGAAGTTGCGCGACAAACAGAGCCGTTCTGTCTTGTTAGCTTCGTTCCGCAGCGAGACTCATAAGGTAATAACCTTGTTTCAGGTAAGGTATTTCAGCGGCCAGGAGTTAAAGGTGGTATATGGCCTTGCTCGGACCAACCTCGAGATTAAAACGGATTTTGCACAGTTCGACGTGCGTGGTGAATGGCGTAAGCGGCTGGAAAAACACTATAACGCCAATTCCGTCAAGAAGGTGATTAATTTCTACAACGGTCCTTCGGAATATGCTTCCCAGATTTGCGAATTATTCAATATGCGTTCCGAAAATGCGCTGACTTTGTTCAATCAGATTGTGGGTGTAAAGGTACTTGATGATCTCGACAACTTCATCCGCCGTCACATGCTCGATGAACAGCCAGCAGAAGATAAGTATATGGAACTGCGTAGCAGTTTTCAGAATTTAATGGAAGCCAAAAACAACATCGACAAGACGAAAGAACAGATTAAGTTGCTCGAGCCTATCGACGAGGCCGCCAGACAATTACAGCACATCGAACAGGACATCTGCCAGCTGGAGCAGGAAAAAGAAACGGCGGCCTGTTGGTTTGCCGCACGAATAGTACAACTGTCGAAAGAAAAGATGACACTTAATGAGATAAAGCACAGGAAACAGACAGAAAAAGTCCGCCAGCAAGAACAGGAACGTCAAGAGAAAACGAACAAACGCGCTAACCTCCAGTTGGATATTGAGCAAGACGAAGGGAGCAGACAGATTAAAGAGTTAGTCAACCGCATCCGTCAGAACATACAGGAGCGTGACAAAAGAAGGGAGAAGTCTGACGATTATAACAAACTGGCCCTCGACCTGAATCTGCCTGAAAACCCTTCGAAGGAGGAGTTTGAAAGAAACCGAGAGAAAGTGGAAACTGAATGCCGCAGACTAAAGCAGCTACAGGAAGATTTGTCCGAGGAGCTTCGAAAGGAAAAGAATGCAGCCGATATAACAGAAGCCCTTATCAATGAATGCATAAAAAGGATACAAGAACTGGAAAAGAATAAGAACAACATCTCAGGGCGTGTGTCTGAAATCCGGAGCGAGATATTGAAACATACAGGAGCCACCGCAGAGGAAATTCCGTTCGTGGGCGAATTAATCCGTGTGAAGGAAAATGAACTGGAATGGGAGGCTTCGATCGAACGCATCCTTCACAATTTTGCCTTACGACTGATTGTGCCCGACAAGTATTACCGACAGGTTAACGAATATGTCAACTCGCATAACCTGAATGGTCGGATTGTGTATCAGCATTATGAGGGATTTACCTCTTTCAAGGAAATGGAAAGATGGGAAAACGGCGAGAATCGGCTGCTCCAGAAAATTGAGTTCAAGCCAGGCAACCGGTATGCAGACTGGATAGAGTATGAAGTCTGCCGCTGCTATAATTATGCGTGTGTGGAGAACCTGACCGAGTTCAACACTTACTCGGAAAAGGCTGTAACCAAAGAGGGACTGATTAAGTCGGTAGAAAACAAGCACGAAAAGGATGACCGGAAGGAAGTACGCAGCAGAGACAGCTATGTGCTGGGATGGGATAACAAAGACAAAATCTCCCACCTGCGTAATGAAGTGCATAAGTTGCAACAAGAACAGCAGGAAAATCAGAAGCGCATCCATGCTGTAAACGAGCGCACTACAGCATGTCAAAACCTGAATAATAACTGGAACAGGCTATCCATGGGTTTTGTGGATTATGAAAGCATCGACTGGATGTCGTGTGCCAAGGCCATACAGAAAGATGAGGAAGAAAAAAGGAAATTAGAAACCGCAGATAACAAAACAAAGGCGCTCCAAGAAGAATTGGAGGCTACGGAAAAAAGGATAGAAGAATTGAATGATGCGATTGCAGAAGCTAATAAACAGATTGGCCGACTTGAACGAGAACAAGAAAACTTATCCTCCCTGTTAAAGGAAAACCAAGAGTTCATAAATCAGTCGGGAGATAAAGATACAGACACTCTGGAACAGCATCATCCTGAACTACTTGACATCCCTTTGGAACAGCTTGAGAGCAAGCGCACCGATTTCCAATCCTCTATAAACCAATGTTTAAAAAATAAGAAAGATAAAAAAAATAAACAGCAGTCAGAAATCAGGATGATGGCCTATGCCGTGAAACAACCTGACAAGAATCTGACAGAAAAATACAAGGACTGGATTTCGGATGTGAACAGCCTACCCCACCCTGAAAATATGGGACTGATTGAAGAATACCAGAATTTTTACAACCGTCTGAAAGAAGAAGACCTGGTGAGTTACGAAAAGAAATTCAATCAATACTTGCAAGAAACTATCTACCACAATGTGAACTCCTACAAAATCTTCTTCGAAAGATGGGAGGAAACAATTTGCAAGGCGATAGACCACCTGAATCAGTCGCTCAAGGGAATTGTGTTCAACAAAGACCATGGTACCTATATTCAACTCACTGCCATCAAAAAGCCGGATGCAGAAGCCAAAGACTTCTACAACCTGCTCAGGCAGGCCATTCCTAATCTGCACGAAGTGGATGCCACGGTCGACGGCCGTCAGCATCATTTCGAGACACATATCGAACCGTTCATGAAGAAACTTGAAAATGAACCATGGCGCACCAGGGTAACCGATGTACGCTTCTGGTTTACTTACAGAGCCGAAGAATTCTATCAGACAACTGGGAAGAAGTATAAGACTTACGAAAGCATGGGACAATTATCCGGTGGAGAAAAAGCACAACTCACCTATACCATTCTGGGCTCGGCCATCGCCTACCAGTTCGGTTTTACAAAAAGCGGACTGGAATCGTCTTTTCGGTTTATTGCCATCGACGAGGCCTTCAAGGCACAGGATGAAGACAAGGCCCGCTACCTGCTGGAGCTTTGCAACCAGTTGCACCTGCAACTGCTGATGGTCACTCCCAGCGACAACATCCACATTGTGGAGAACTACATCTCATTTGTGCACTATGTAGAACGGAAAGGAAACGCATCCGTACTCTACAACATGCCTATTATAGAATATCAGGAAAAATCTAAAAAAGCTACACAGTCATGATCAGCGCATCCGAAATAAAAGGCAAAGCCTCGAAGAAGTATACCCAGTATTTGCAAAACCTTGTCGCCGGCACCCCTTTCGAAAGAATAGTGATTCCATGTGACAAGAAACCCAGCAACGATTTTGAAACCTGGCAAATGGAACAGAAAGACATCACTGCCTCTTCGAAAGAAAAACGAGGGTATGGATACTCCATCAAGTGGCAGACGGTGAACCACAAAAAATTAGGAAGGCAAGGACTTCCTCTAGAGATTTCTTTTGATACGGAAGAGGATTTATTGAAATTCATCCGTAAAGAAACAGAAGTGCAACAGTTCAAGAAAGACATTGCCACCTTGCTGACTGCATTCCCTCTCCTGACCGACTGGGCAAAGAAATACCCTTACAAGGTAATAGAAAACTCTTCCCAATGGCCCGATTTGCTGAAAGTGCTGACTTATTTTAGTCACACACCTCAGCCGAATCTGTACATCCGCGAACTGCCTATTAAGGTTCACACTAAGTTCATAGAACAGAACAAAGGCATACTCAAAGAATTGCTCGATATTCTTATTGCTGATTATGTAAATACTGGCGAGAAACGTTTTGAGGCACGCTATCATTTGAAATACGATGAAGAGCTGATACGTATCCGTTTCTTGGATGAGAACCTCCCCCATCGTTATACAGGTGGTTTGAAAGATATCAGCCTGCCGATAAGTGAATTTTGTGCTCTCCACTGGGAAATAGAATCCGTGTTTATCGTAGAAAACAAGATGAATTTCCTTACCTTCCCTTTTGTCAAAAACTCCCTCATCATTTGGGGGCATGGATATGGGGTGGTCAACCTGAAAAAATCACTGTTTTTGTCGCATGCGCGGCTCTACTATTGGGGCGACTTAGATGCTCAGGGATTTGAAATTCTCTCTCAGTTCAGAGGGTATTTTCCACAGACACAAAGTCTGCTGATGGACAGCGAGACATTCAACCGTTTTTTTGAAAATGACGAAGGTACAAAAAGTAATGTATCAGTCGATTTAAACCTAACTAATACAGAACAGACTACTTATCAAACAGTAAAAAATAGCAACTGGAGGCTAGAACAAGAAAAGATTCCACAAAGCTATATCATAGAATATGTACACAATTTAGTCAAAACCAACCCTTAATTATAGCTATCTTACGGTTTATCAACATCCTTCAATTCTTAATACCATACTAAATTGTTTTGTTTATGTCTAGATAAACAATATAAACCTCATAATTAGTAGAGGAATTATAGAGAAACAATATTCTCTATAATTCCTTCCTATTTTTCATTAATCTTCTCCACTCTGTTTTTCTTTTTACAAATTCAGAATACTCATTATTATTGTTATTCATTGTATCAACAAGATATTGAGCCATCTCATACATCTGGGTTGCAAATAATACAGGTATCCCATTCTTGTCTGTATCATAATGGGCTAGACTATGTTTTATACCTATTTCCATATGTTCAAATGCAATACCTGGATTTAAGCCTCCGCTAACAATAGAATTTCCCAAAAATTTCAGCTTTTTGCTCCGTTTCTCAACGGACTCAAATCTTAGAATATCTAGATCTTTGTCTGGATTATTAAGGTAGCAGTAATATAACCATATCTCAAAACATGGATTGCTTACTATCCATTTACCTTGCTGGTTTCCCGAATTATTCTTAAATATTTTTTCTAACTGATTATAAAATTCATCTACATCAGAAAGAAGAAAAACTTTATCATTACTCGCTAAATGATAGTCCTGACTATTTATTTTAAACTCCCCGACAGACTGGATCTGCTCCCATTTATCTTGCATCTGATATGGTTGCAAACCTTGTCCTTTCTCAGACATAAAAGCAACTCTCAATGAGTGAAGTTCACGTTGCTTAATCAGTTCACGTAGGAAATCTTTCTCTCTTTTCTCGCCACCAGAAATTACAAATACAAGGTTAGTTGAAAGAAACCCTTCTGTTTTTTGATATGCAAGTGACACTTTTAAGTCTTCAGGATTTTCACATTCTTCTACACCCTCTATTTTAGAGTTTATAATAGGTTCTGCCGGAATTATTTCTGGTTCTCCCTTAGAATATGTTAATTTAGATAAATCCATATTTCAACAGTATATTACATATTCAGCTCACCAATAAATGGAATAGCACCATACCTACCCTCCATATAACCATTTTCTATATTGATTGTATTATGTATCTTAAAGTCATTCAAAGAATACATATAGCTACATCCATTCTTTTTCTCAACCATCCATACTTCATCTGTCCGCATAAAATCTTGATTAAGTAAGCAAGTTTGGTGAGTTGTAAAAATCAACTGTCCATTGGTATCTTGCACAGAAAAATAACGAACTAACTCACGAACCAGATGAGGATGTATACTGTGATCAAGTTCATCAATTACTACTGTTTTACCTGATTTCATAGCATCATAAAGTGCAGGTACTAGCGATAATAAGCGAACTGTACCATCTGACTGTGCCTGAATATCCATTTCTTTTGAAAAGCCATTCTCTCCAAACTGTCGAAACATCATCTGACTTATCTTTTGGACTCCATCTTCAACGCTTATAGCTCTTGTATTTCTAAAATCTACAACCTCAGACAATACCCCAGAACGCATTTCCTTCAGTTTATCCATTGGCAAATTGCTGATATCGTGAGTGCTCATCCAATCCTCAAAATTTTCGGTTTCAACCTTTACTTCATCAATTCCCAAATCTATAACTCTAAAAAGTTCTAAAGCAAATTGATTAATTTCATAATTACTCTTGAAGATTCCTATTAAAGCTGGATTGAATGAGTGCAAACCGATGATTGTAAGTTCATCCTCAAACCATTTGTGCGCAATACCAATATTCGGGTCTGTTAATACCGGCATATCATTGTTTATTGTTAACAAACTAGCAAATGGATTCTTTTCTATCCACCCCAACACCATATTATTAACCTCGTCAGAAGGAGTAACAGCATATTCTACTTTTCCCAGTCTGCGTGTAAAGACATTTCGATTTTCTTCAGTTCCTAAACCTGAGATCTGTAAAGTCTCGAAAATTATCCCTTTATTTATAACTTCCACAGAATATATGAAAGGTATACCTGATTTTGTAACAAACTCTATTGTCAACTCCAAAGGTTCAGCACCAGCATTTTCTTTCAAAGCAAAGATATACCTTCCTATACTCTCCTTATCTAAAAAACTCTTATTCAGAGCAATAGCCTTCAAGAAATTTATTCCTTTAAGCAAATTTGATTTTCCTGCTCCATTGGCCCCATAAACTGCTGCCATTTTTAGAATAGGAAGTTGTTCATTTATCTTAGTAATATGTTTTGATAAGGAAGTCCTTTTCATGTTTGGAAACATATCAAATTGAACTTCATTGTTAAAAGAAAGAAAATTCTTCAATACAACACGGAGTATCATAAATTTATATTTGGGATGTTAAACGGTTTATCAATAATATAATCAGTAACATTGCAAATATATGAAAATTATTTTATACGTGAAATTTTCACGTGAAATTTTCACTCTCCTCCCCCAAAAACATTACAACCTAAAAAAATCACATTATTCTTATACGAACAATTCTTAATTATTACCTCTATTAAACCACTTACAAAACCCATTTAACTTTAAGTCAAAAGAAGTATATATAATAAAAAATCGATACAAACTAACATCAGTCTTCGTATTATCTCACTTCACAAAGATTTAAATATAACCACAAAATACTTATTCTATTTGCATGATATTGCACGCCATTGATAAAAATGCCATATCACTAAAAAAAGGGGTAAAAACACCTCGTTCTTGTAACTTATTTGCTGGAAAACTTTGAAATTCAACAAAATACAATTATCTTTGTCTTACAAAAAGAATGTGATAGTATGCAACTTATTGATAATCAATAGGTTACAACGACTAAAAATGACAAAAAATTAGACTTCTGTACCTTTTAGAGCTCCAAATATTTGACAATCAGGAACTTGCAATTACTGCATCGTTAATTGATCAATAAAAGCCGCTTCCTTCATTGATCTCAATTTACAGCAACGCCTGAACCATTGCTTCTTAACCCTTCTTTATAATTGAGATACCAGCTCCCCTACTCCCAAACAACAATTACGGTAGCGACATGCGTTCAAACGCCCTGTCTTTTTGGATAGCATCAATACCAACAATCATAGCACACTAATCTTATTCCATTTATTTGACATAGCCACTCAACCCCTCTCTTCCACCTACATCTCAACTTTGCCAAAAGTTCATCATAGCAAACATAAACATTCATCAAAGCAAAGACCTACGTTTATCATTCTTGTGAGCAAACCGGTTTACAGGCAAAGAATAACACTCCTTCCCCCTCCCGTATTGAACAATATTCCGTACATTCAGGAATACCTACAGCCCACATTGTCGCATAGTGCTGACGGAAGAAGCCAGACCCGCTTCAAAGCCCCCAAAAGAGGCATAATGAAATATCGACAGAAGCAGTTGCTAAAGCCCAAAGCAAATCTGTCAGACCTATTTCTTCCTGCGTTTTGATATATATGCCGAATTATCCAATGCCCATGTTATGAGGCTGTTTAATATAGGAATCAGACTTTGGCCCACCTCTGTCAATGAATATTCCACCCGTGGCGGTATTTCGGCATATAGCTTTCTTTTTACCAGTCCATCGGCTTCAAGAGCCTTCAATGTTTCGGTAAGCACCTTAGGAGAAATATCCGGAATTGCTTTACTTATGGTATTAAAGCGCGTTGCTTCATTTTCGGAAAGGACACACAGTATGAGCATAGCCCATTTGCTGGAGAACCGCGACAGGACATTCCGGATAGGGCAATCTTCTATACGAGTATATTTTTTCAGATTTTCTTGTAATTGTAAGCCGTTCATTTCCAATAATAATTACCTTAAAGTAAGTGGGTTACATTTTTGTAACTTCTTGTTTATCAATATAAAAAGCACTAATTTCGCACTATCCAAATGATAGTAAGTTCAGAATACAAAGTTAATCAACTTGATAAAAAACAGGAAATATGAGCAACATTAAAATTATGAACAAGGGCGAAAAGTACGCTCACGCAACAATAGGTTGCATCAAGGGTTTTGAAGGCAAGCAGTTTATGAAAGAAGCTACTGAGGCTACTTCGTGTGAAATCTCGTTTGGAACATTGCCGACTGGCGCATCTGTTCCTTTTTTTCATAGCCATAAGGCGAATGAAGAAAACTACATCATTCTGTCGGGGGCTGGAAAGTTTCAGGTGAACGATGACGTTTTCGAAATCGGTGAAGGGTCAGTCATCAGAGTATCGCCTGGGTGCGACCGGAACCTGAAATGTACTTCTGCCGAACCTATGATTTATATCTGTATTCAGGCAAAGGATGGAAGTCTGGAAGGCTACACAATGACAGATGCTGAAATAACCGAGCGCGAAAGTCTGTTGTAAAAGGTTGTATTATCAATTGCCTGATAAACTGAAATCTCTGGTAATGAAGGAATATTATCTATTACATCATTGTCAGAGATTTTCAGTTATTTCCAGTATTATACATAATTCTCAAAGGGATGCCCAAAGTGATGCATCAGAGATACAGCTCACATTCTTTTCGCACAGTACATGCCTTCTTGAGCATCATATTTACGATAGCCAGAAGCAATCCGTTTATCCTTCTTGCATGATGGGGACATACTGTGACACATCGCATGCACGAGATACAGACTTTCTTGTTTACTTTTGCCGGATTGTTCTTGTCGATGGCACCAACTGGACATCTGGAAGCACAGAGACCGCATTGGGTACATGCTTTGATAGCTTTAGGTACGATACCTGCCTTGGCTACTTTCCGATAAGGTCTGTTGCCTGGTATTGCAGAAGTGGAAAAGTCATTTCTTCTCAGTTTATCTTCAATCTGCTCAGCAAACGCTCTTAAATGCTCATAGTCATCCTTATCCGGTCTGTTTTTGGCATATCGATGGGCTATGGAGTGTTCTGCAACGGCCGCTATCGCCGATATGACTGTAAATCCGGCTTGCCGTACGATGTCTTGCAGCTCCACCAGAGTATCTTCATAGGCTCGGTTGCCATACACGCAAACTAAAATTGCTTTTGCGCCATTGCCCTGAATCTTTGCAATGCGTTCTGCAGCCGTGGAAGGTACTCGCCCGCTATAAGATGGAACGGCAACGATGGCCGTGTCTTCATTCGTCAACGAGAATTGATGAAAGTCCTCGTTACTGTTTGACAAATCAATACATTTAATCTCCCGCCTCAATTCGGCTGCCAGAAAGTCGGCAATTTTCTTTGTTCCGCCTGTCGGACTGAAAGTTATTTCATAAATGTTCATATCTTTTATCTCCTTATATATCTCACATTATATTTGAATGATCATCTTCCCGTTTAGTTTTCCTTTGAATATTTCTTGATTTGAGCAGCTTTCATTCTTATATTATGGTTAAAAACATAAACATTCAGTCTTTAACGGGAGTATTCTTTTTACGATCGCACATAATATCATCCATATTATCTACAGACCATTGGAGCAGTGAATCAAGGATGGGCTGCAATGATTTTGCCCTTTCCGTAAGAGCGTATTCCACTCGGGGCGGTATCTCCGAGAATATTGTTCTTGTTACATATCCGTCCTCTTCCTGTGTACGAAGATAATAATAAACTCTAATTACCAAGTATATTTTTATACTAATACATAAAAAGATATATGAGGTCCCATTGAGAATATTGCCGACCGGGACATCTGTTCTGTTTTTTTCATAGCTATAAGGCGAATGAAGAAAACGGTGAATGGTCAGTCATTCGGTATCGCCGGGATGCGACTGGAATCTGGATAGTGTTTCAGCCACCGTCCGCGTTTCAGACGTACAAGGAAAATAAATCCGCGGAAACACAGCTCTACACACATGGCAATCCATACGCCTTGCAGTCCCAGAGTCGGGGCGAGCCAGGCAGCCAGAGTCAGACGTACAGCCCAGATGCTGAAGAAGTTCATCAGGCATGGGATCAGTGTATCGGCAGCTCCGACAAAGACTCCATATGCAACAATAGAAGCTGCAAACATGGGTTCGGCAAATGCCTCGATGCGTAAGGCCATCACGCCCAACCGGCGGATTTCTTCGACGGGGGTCATCAGTCCGATAATCTGAGGAGCGAACAGATACATAAGGATACCCATCGTACCCATTATGGCCATACCCATCAGTACGGTAATATGGGCAAAGCTGTGGGTCAGCTTCTTCCGGCCAGCTCCGATGCTCTGGCCTACAAGAGTGGTTGCCGCATCGGCAATTCCGTAGCCGGGCATATAACAGAGGCTCTCGGCCGTAATGGCAAAGGAGTTAGCTGCAATGGCAAAGACACCGAGTGGCGCTACGATGACTGTCGTCAGAATCTGGGCTCCGCAAATAACTATATGTTCTATCCCCATCGGGAAACCGATACGGAATGCTTTCCTGAACGTGTCAGCTTTCAGTCGGAAACGGATTTCCCGGCTGCGGTAGCTCAGTTTCTCCGAGCGGATCAGCAGATACCAGAGCAGCACACCTGCAACAACGGTCTCTGCGGCAGCCGTACCCAAAGCGGCACCGCTTACACCCAGTCCGGCGCCCGGAAGGGTGAACTGTATACCTGCAACGCTGCATCCGCGCGTTGGAAAAATCAGGAAGAAATTGAATACTACATCCAGCACGCACATGATGACGCCCAGCAGACTGGGAATGCGCATATTCCCACTACAGCGCAGCATGCCGCCTGCCAGAAAAATCATCTGCAGGACGGGCAGGAAAATGGAAAAGATGAAAAAATAAACAGATGCGTCCCGACGGATGGAGACATCGCCTCCCAGCCATGCCGGCAGCGAAGAACTGATACCCGCGCCCAATATGGCCAGCAGCAAACTGAAGACCAGTGTGCCAGCAAGCGACTGCTGCAGAATCATGCGTGCTCCCTTCAGGTCGCCTGCTCCGATTCTGTGGGCCACCTGTACAGAAAAGCCGGTAGCGGCAGCCGTACACAGCCCCCAGAAAAGCCATGTGGTGGTAGATACCAGTCCGATAGAAGCGGAGGCCTCTGCACCGATGCGTCCCACCATGGCCGCATCAATATACTGCATGATGATGGAAGACAGTTGTGCAATGATGGCCGGAACGCTGAGCTCTATGGTCAGGCGCAGCTGCTGCCGCAAGGTCATCGGACGGCCGTCACGGATAAGATCAAGCAGCATGTTTGTTTCAGGTAAGTTTCGTTTCATCGGGTCATCCTTCTGTTCTTAAGGCATCAACAAAACCCTTGAAACGCGACAGGGCATCTTGCAGTACCGAACGCGGGCAGGCGATGTTCCAGCGCAGGAATCCTTCTCCTTCGGCTCCGTACATGGTGCCGCTATTGAGCCAGAGTCCGGTGGTTTCCAACAGACGGGTCTGCAAGGTATCGGACGGCAAATGCAGTGCCCGGCAGTCGGTCCATACCAGATAGGTTCCTTCCAGCTTTATCACCGGTATTTCAGGCAGGTGGGAACGGAAGAATGCACACAGACAGTCATAGTTGGCCTTCAGATAGTCCAGCAACTCCAGAAGCCAATCCTCGCCTTCGTTATATGCAGCGATGGTAGCTTCGACACCGAAAGGATTGACATCGCACACCTCGTTGATATTGATGGCACGATCTATCCGCTGGCGCACGGCCTCATCCCGGGCTATGATGCTGGCTATCTGCAATCCTGCAATGTTGAAGGATTTACTGGGTGATACGCAGGTGACCGAATTCCACAAATGCTCCTCGCTGACAGATGCATACGGCGTATAAGAATGTCCGGAGAAAACAAGCTCGCAATGTATCTCGTCCGATAGAACGGTCACACTATTCCGCAGGCAAATCTCTCCTATCCGGCACAGTTCCTCGCGGGTCCATACACGTCCTGCAGGATTATGCGGATTGCACAAAAGCAGCAGCTTTACGCCGGGATCTGCCACTTTACGCTCCAGATCTTCAAAGTCAATACGATAGGTACCGTCCGCATATATCAGCGGATTGGCGACAACGCGGCATCCGTTGTTACGGATGGATGAAAAAAAGCAGTTGTACACGGGAGTCTGCACAACGACACCGTCGCCCGGTTGGGTCAGAGCCTTGATGACAGCAGATACGGCCGGAACTACTCCAGAGGTGTACAGCATCCATTCTTTACGGAAAGTCCAGTGATGACGCCTTTCAAACCAACGAGTTACTGCCGTATAGTATTCATCAGGAACACGTACATACCCGAATATGCCGTGCGCTACACGTTTGGCCAGTGCTTCGGTAATTGCCGGCGCCGTACGGAAATCCATATCGGCTACCCAAAGGGGAAGTATATCCTTATCCGCCGGCAGACTGTCCCACTTATAGGAATTGGTTCCCCGACGGGAAATTATTGTATCAAAATCGTATTTCATGGTCCTTACATTTTAGTCGGTAAAGCAGGTGCGTTCATCTCTAAGACGGATTTCGCAGTCGGCAGGAGCCTTGATGTTCTCGTCAATGGTTATCGAGCCGTACTCGTCGGCTACAATACGTCCCGACATCGGGTTCTTGATGTTAGTTATGGCACCGCGAATGTCGGCATTCAGCGTGCTGTATTCAAAGGCACGGTCGCAGTCCGGTCCGAACGTACAATTTTCCAGTATAAGGTCGTGTGCATAGCAAAGCGGCTGCTCGCCCGTGATGTGACAGTTCACCAGACGGAGGTTTCGGGAGTGCCAGCCAAGGTATTCGCCATTCAGCTCAGAATCATAGATGGTCACATTCTCCACTTCCCAGAAGGCATCCTTGGTGGTAATCCTGGCATTGTGAATCTCCACGTTTTTCACATACTGGAAAACATACTTGCTGTCGCTCTCCAGTCCGTCCACATAGATGTCACGGCTGAACATGAAGGGATAGGTTCCCCCATGCAACTTAAGGTTCTTGATGCGGATGCCGCTGCAACGCCAGAACACTTCATCGGCATCGTTCATTGTGACGTTTTCTATATCAATCTCGCTCATCTCCCGGAACATTTTGGGAGCATCAATCACGGTATCTTTCATCTGCAGATGGTCAGAATACCATAAGGCCGAGCGTCCTCCTACATCGAAATAGCAACGCTCAATCTTGAAGCCGTGTACGTGCCAGAAAGGGTAATTTCCCTCAAAACGGCAGTCTACAGCCTCAATGTTGCTACACTCCTTGATGGCCGACTCGCCGGCACGGATGATTACGTTTTCCAAACGCAGATTATGCGACTCAAACAAAGGACGCTCGCCCCCGAATTCTGAATTTCGGATAACTTCCATATTATTTTCTTTTCCAGTCATATCTGTAACTTTTCAATTAACCGATACAAAAATAGAAAAGGGCTGAATGCCGGATGGTATACAAATCCTCGGAGTATATACCCATCTTACGGATTGTGAGGAAGAAGATGGAGAGAACAAGTCTTGTTTACGCAGCAACTTTCAAATTGATAAACTGACATTATTATTGTGATATGGTAAATTCTAAAGTATCAAAATTCAATTATCAGCGATAAAAAATTAAGCCACCAGAAAGTATGAAAATAACTTTCCAGCGGCTTAATTATACAACATTGTACTTCTTAGATTTTATCAAGCTACGAACTATTCTTGACAATCAGCATTTATACAAGAAGTATTTAAAGTGCACTCTAAAATTCCACGACCCTATCAATCTTCAATATTCTACCGTTCTCTCCATCCATCAGTTTATACTATTTCCTTCTTTATAGATGTGGGACTGTTAGCAAATAGATTTTCCATTGTTTCCAGAACATTCGATGAATATTATGTAAATCCGCTACCATCCGAAAACAAGTTCCTCATGAAAAACTGTATAACACGGTAATAAAATATCCCCCTACTTTTCCCTTATCATTAATAACAGTCCGAAACTCTTCATGATTATTTATCATTTTAACCAATACATAAATCAGAAAAGAATAAAGTTTCGTCCAATTTTTATTTTTGAGAGCCATGACCTCTGAAATATCTATGTTTACAATAATACTGTTTCCTCTTTTAATAATCATATTTGAAAAAATCGGCACAAATAAAATCAACAAATAACCGATAAACAAAAAAATTGCACGTGTTCATAGAAAATGAGTTATTTGTCAAGAACCTATTTAATCAATTAAAATTATAAATATTGATAATTAAATACATTTTAATGTCATACACACAAACAACCTCCTGGCTATTAACAATATAAGCAATTAGAACCAATTCATATGAAGCTCTTTACAGAGCCTTTTTTGGAACTCTACTACCAACAATAAGTTGTTTTAACAACAAAAAGCCTCTGAATATCACATCAACTTTTAAAAAAAATCAAAAAAAAAGTCCAGAGAATAAAGATAGTTTCATTTTTTACTATATTTGCAAAAAGACCTTTATTATTGAAGAACATAATACTTCCAATATATCAAAATGATGAGCAATATCAAAAACATTGCGAATTCTTTCGCTGAGGAATATTGTAGCGACGCAATCTATCCCTCACATTTGTTTAAAGCCATACTTCACAAGAGTATAGGTTTGGTTCATTTTATTGAGATTGATCTAGATAAAGACTATTACTATCTACAGGAATGGGCCGATATACAAATGCAACTTTCACCACGAGCTACAAGACCACAAAGGAATCTGGACTACTCCCAAGAGGCCAAGGCTGTCATGGAAGAAGCTGAAGTATATAAAGAGAAATTTGGATTTGCGGATTGTGAGCCAATATGCATACTGACGTCATTAGTTACACCAGGTGTAGGCTTTACATTTGATCAACTGAAAACATTGCCTCTTACTGTTTCTGAAATACAAGACAAAATAGGATTCCACTCATCTACAAATACAAACGAAAAAGCCAACAAAATCGGACAGGCCTCTTCAGGTAATGAAAAAGGACTTATTAGTAAATACTGTATAAACAAGATTAATGAGGCTCAGTCTGGTAAGCTTCCCATTGTAATAGGATTCGAAAATGAAATATCTGTAATTTTCGAAATCTTAGGACGCAAAACAAAGTCCAACCTTTTGATAACAGGCGAATCAGGAGTAGGAAAGACATCTCTCATCAATGCATTCGTTCAGCAACTATTCGAAGGGCATGTGCCGTCATTTCTAAGCAATGCTACTGCTTATGAACTGGATCTGGCAAGCCTCGGCGCAGACGCATCTTATAAAGGAGAAGTGGAAGACCGATTTAAAAATCTGTTACAAGAAATTAAAGAACAGCCTAATGCTATTTTGATTATTGAATCCATAGACAAGCTATTTGACAAACAGAACAGCCTGTATGGAGTCTCTTCTATTTTAAAACAGGAATTAAACAAAGGTGGCCTCCTGCTACTCTGCACCTCATCCATTGACGGATATACCAAGAACATTGAAACAGACAAGGAATTCGTCAACAAGCTCGAAAAGATTACACTTGAAGAGCCTAATACCGACTTGTGTCTCCGTATTCTGAAAGGAGCATTAGGCGCATATTCAGACTACCACCAACTGAGTGTAAACGAAGCTGTTATGATAGATGCCATCCGACTGGCTAAACGCTATCTGACTGAGAAAGCTTTACCAGATTCCGCTTTTGATCTGATAGACCGTACAATGGCACTGGTAAAAACAATGAATGACATGTCTGCCAATGACATCACCAACTTGCAAGCAGAGTTGGTCAAAGTGACAGAACAAATCGGTGTCAAAGAAAACAGCCAGATTATGACCGAGTTGGAGTGGCTGCATTACAAACTAGTCAATCAAATTAGTTGTATCTTGATGGCACAATTGGATGCAGACATTGAGTTCAGCAAAATAACTACTGCACAAGAACGAATTGATTACCTGAAAAAAGTTCTTGACCAACTCTCCCTAATGTGTCAGCAAAAACGTACCGAACTTGATAGTTCTGACTTATTTGCTGTTGTGGCCAAACAGACAGGCATTCCTTTAGGAAAAGTCCAGTCGAAAGAACGTGACCGCCTTGTTAATGCAGAAACTATCCTGAAGAAACGGGTGGTCGGACAGGATCATGCAGTTAAAATCGTACTTGATGCCGTGTTCGAATCCCGTTCTGGTCTGAACAAGAAAGGTCAACCCATGGGATCCTTTTTCTTCCTTGGCCCAACCGGAACAGGTAAGACAGAATTGTCCAAAGCACTGGCTGCGTTCCTGTTTGAAGATGAATCCGCACTAATCCGTTTCGACATGTCGGAATTCAAGGAAGAACATTCCGTAGCACTGCTTTACGGAGCACCTCCGGGATACGTAGGTTATGAAGAAGGCGGCCTTCTGGTTAATAAAATTCGTCAGAAACCCTACTCCGTAGTATTGTTCGACGAAATTGAAAAGGCCCATAAGTCGGTGTTTGATTTATTCCTTCAAATTTTAGATGAAGGTAAGTTGCATGATCGTTTGGGACGTGTAGGTGATTTTTCAAACGCTTTGATACTATTCACTTCCAATATCGGCAGCCAGTTTATCGTTGACTCGTTCAACAAGGGAGTTATTCCTCAAAACAACGATTTAATGGACATCATGCAAAACTATTTCAGGCCAGAATTTCTCGGACGTCTGACAGAAATCGTACCCTTCTCACCGATTACAGAAGAAACCGTTACACGTATTTTTGACATACACCTGAAAGGACTGCTGAAACTATTGGAAGAGCAAGATATCAGGCTCAACATCAGTCAAGATGCCAAGCGAGATATCGCCATGATGGGGTTCAACCCACAATATGGTGCACGCCCCGTTATTGGTATCATCCGAAAAGAGCTCAGACATCCACTGTCCAAATTGATTATTTCCGGCAAAATCAAATCAGGAGATACTGTTGAAGTACGAATGAAAGAAGGAAAACCTGAGTTCATAACACTCTAAAATTCAATGAATATATAAAATCCATAAAATAATAACCTTAAAAAATGAGAACCTTATGGCAATGAAAGAAAATTTCATCTCAATGGCTCCAGATGAAGAATCCAATGCAAAAGTCACCCCCATTGATAACAACAAAACGTTGATGATTGACCAATACACATCAGACGCTGAACCTGGCAATCCAGAATTTGTAGAAGATATACAAAACATCAACGACGCATTTGCTCACTTCAAGCCGTCCGTCGAAGTAGACTTTGTGGACGAAGAAGGTGGTTCAATAAATGAAGTGCTCCATTTTAGTGAGCTTCGTGACTTTGAAGCCCAGGGAGGAAAAGGCAGACTTGTTGAAAACAGTCAGTTCCTTTCAAATGTAAAAAAGAAAATCGACACCAACAGCAAAATTCGTAAAAGCATCGAACAGAACAGAAAGCTAAGAGACATCTTGAAAGACAGCACCGCTAAAGAAGAGCTGAAAGAGATGCTGCAAGCCATGCTGGAAGAATTGGAAAATAATAAGTAAACCTCTAAATAATCAATATTATGCCAGAAGCAGAATTACAGAAAAGCAATATCGCATCACAGGGCGCTGGTGAAGTAAAGCAAGCCCAGCAACGGGCCCAAGCCAAAGATATATCCCAATTGTTATCCGCATTCGGTGGTTTCAATGCCATCCGTGGCTTTATGCCCGATGCCGACAACCTGAACCCGGCACGCAAAGCAGCTAAAGCCGTATTCCTGTCAGACAAACGCTTTCAGGATAAACGGGAAAACTTGATTAACGAGATTAAAGGTTGGCTGGAAATTTTGAATGAAGGTCATGAGAGCGCTACTGAATTTGTAGATGCCTGCAAAGCCAAAGAAGATAAATACACTAAAGTGCTTAGCCAGGGTATCACTGATGCTCTCTATGCAACAGCCAATCTGGAACGGTCTTATCGGGCTCTTGACAGTTTCTTCAAAAATGCCAATACCGACAAAGTGAAAAATCTGCGTATCATCAATGTATACAAAGATGATATTGCTGATAGCGATTCGGGATTTGCTCAAGAAGTAGATAACCTGTTGCGTAATGGTTTCGACCGCCTGAGCCTGAAAGACTGCTACAGCCTGATGGTTGTTCCAGGCAATGTGTTCCAGGACAAACCGACTTTGCTGCAATGGGCTAAAATCGCTTTCAAATACAAAGTCATGCTGATTACAGACCACGCAGACGAATACTCATTCGATGACCTGCAAGCTAATACAGAAGGCTACCGCGATAGTGATATCGAATTGCAAAACGTCATCATGACCGCCAACTGGCTTGTAGGCCGTGACTCCGAAAAGCTGTCTGAAGACGAAAAAGAAAGCCCGGCATTCTACATCTGCAGTTCAGGTGCTTTGGCCGGAAAACTGTACGACGAGAGTGCCAACATGGCTCAAGGAGCCGGTGGCAAGAAATACGGTACGCTCAATGGTGTGAAAGGAGTAAAACTGGACTTACTGAAGTCTGAAATAGCTGCCCTGATGGACAACCAGGTCATTCCGATGGTATACTCTGAAGGACGTGTAATGGCTTTCAATAACACCACCCTCTATAACGGCGACAATACTTCCATGAAGGAATATCCGATTGTCCGCGTATTCGATTGGGTCAAGAAAGTTCTGATGAACTACGTACACGAAGTAGCTCTCGAAAACTGGGATCCTTATAATTCGCCCAAAAACCTGAAAGCAAAGATTCAGGCTTTTCTGAACGATTACAAGGGCTACGGCAATTTATTCCAGAATTATGAAATCAAGGAACCGACCCAGGATCCGATAACCAAGCGTATCACATGCGACATCAGCCTGACCCCTTTCTATTCAGCCAAAAATTTTATTATCAAAGTTTCTGCTGACAAGAAAGACAAAGATGCCCAGATGGCATAAATCCAACCCTATTCTATAAACCCAATATTTAAAAATGTAAGATTATGGCAAAGACACCTGTAAAATTAGAAGTTGACGGCTATAAGGAACGCGAAGTCATGATGGTTAAATACGAATTTGACCAGGCAACAGACGTAGAAGGCCAGATGTCAGGAATTCCCCGCGGCGGAAAAATCAACATCCGTGTAAAAGCGCTTAACGATGGTACCCCCGATTTACTGGCCTGGATGGTTGAACGCAATCTGCCAAAAAATGGTGTAATCACTTTCCTGGAAACAAAAACCGGTAAGAACATGAAGACAATCAAGTTCACCAACGGTTATTGTGTAAACTTCGAGGAAAAATGGGAAGACAAGAAAGGTCATTTCGAAGAAATCGAAATCACATGTCAGAAAATTGAATTCGAGTCTGTTGTTTTCGAAAACGACTGGGCTTAAATCCGAAAAATGATGTCTAACAAAAAAAACAGAAACAATATGGCAGAAAATATAACCCCGGTACAATTATCGGTAAAAGATTTCGAGACCCGTGAAGTCATGATGATTGACTATACATTCTCACAGACAACCGACCGTGAAGGCCAAATCTCCGGTATCCCCAGAGGCGGCCGTATCGACATCCGCGTAAAAGCAATGAACGACGGCAACAACCAGTTGTTGCAATGGATGCTGTCGCCCAACGATCCGCGTGACATCAAGATTACCTTCTACAACACCATTGACGGTTCTACCATGAAGGAATTGGAAGGCACCGGATGCTATTGCGTACACTACATGGAAAAATGGGAAGATGGCGAAGAACACTTCGAGCAACTGCAAATCGTTTGCCAGGAGCTGAAGAATGGTCCCGTTGCCTTCCAGAATCCTTGGAAATAAAGTATGTAGCCACCATAAGGCAAAGTATCCTATATCATCTCCCCGGCTAAAAGGAAACCGGGGAGATTAAATATTAATTCACCAAGTAACAAACATCCCGTTATGTCATTATTTGCAAAACTGTATTTGGGAGACAATGCCTCCGCCAACTATACCAAAGAGTATAAGGTGGCTCAGTGCGAGGTAAAAGTATCGAGGCATCACAACTCCTACACCCCCGACGGAAATCCACGGTGCGACCAGCTCATCCTGTCAGTCATAGCTCCCAACAAGGACGACCTCATGCTGTTTGAATGGTATATAGACCAGTCAACCCTTTCGGGTAAAGTTGTAATTGACCTGGCCAACCAATCCTCCAAATACGACATCACGACACGAACCTTCAGGTTTGAGGATGCCCAATGCTTTTCGATTGCCGAAACCTACAATATCAGCAACACCAACCGCCACCAGCTCAAACTGGGCATCATGGTGAAGAAACTGGAGATTGACGAAACAGAATTCCAATAAAGCAAAACACTAAAATCAAGACCTCCTATGCAGAACACATCGAACAATATAAAAGCCTCTCTCTTTCTTGACGATATACGCGAAACCCAAGTGAAAAGAGAGCAAGGATTCACTCTGCAACGGTTCCACTATGAAAGCACCAGAAAACGGGATGAAAAAGGTATGCCATACGGACCGCCACAGACTACCATCCTCCGGCTACTGATAAAATCACTGCCCGACGGCTATTTGAAAGAATTATACAAACGGCTTAGAGAACATTCCGAGTCGTGCTTCTCGATAGTCTTCAATGCGGTGCTCCGCACAGACGAAGAAGAAAACACACTGACCGACTTCGACAGCGGACTGATAGTTACAGGATACACCATCAGTGTGGACGAATCATTCGGCACTCCCCTGCATGAACAGGCTATAACGGCTTCAGGGAAGGAAGAGAAAGACACAGACCTGATGATGACCGACATCAGTCTCCTTACAAAGTCCATCACCTACATAGGCAGCGACAGCTACCAGAAAGAACTGCATATCAACTTCTAATTATAACCTAAACAGCAGACGACCATGGCTTCCTTTACCTTGACAATTTACGATATTCCTGAGAAGATAAAAAGGAAATACATCAATATGAGCTACCACTCGAAAGTGGGAAAACCGGATTGTACCATTATACTGGAAAACTTTACACTGAAATGCACGCTCCAGAGTCTGAACTACTCCAAAGCCATCTACAGGCCGGGAGAGCTTATATTCAAGCTGCAGATATCGGGCAGCAACAAGGTTAATGACATTTACAGCACATTCAAAGGGAAAAGAATTGGCCTGGTGAGCCAGGAAGACAGCAAGACCAACAGCATAGCCAAAGACTACTACATCTTCGGCATACAGATAGAGAAAAAAACGGATGCCTTCTATGCCATGTTCCGGGCTTACGACCCCTTCAAGTACCTTACACTCGACACCTACTGCAAGGCATACACAGGAAAGAAATTTATTCAGAACATATTCCTGAACAGGGAGCTTTGGCCCAATAACCTGCCCGAAGCCATTGACACGCAGATTACTTTCGAGGATGTCCAAAGGCTGATAGATAAAGCGAAGGCAGAAATTAAAAAGCTGAAGGCAGAGCAGAAAGAGAACAATAAGGAGATTAAAGCTCTGGAAGAAAGCCTGGGAAAAGAGAAAAAAGAAAAAAAGAAAAAGAATCTGCAGGAAAAACTTGATGAAAAGAAGGCACAGGCGGCAACCATAAATTCGAGACTCAAAGAACTGGATAACGAGGAAAAAAGGCTGGAAGACATAAGGGATCACAACTTATCAAGGTTCGTCAAAAAGCCGTCGTATCTATGCTACAACAAAAATAAAGAATTCATACAGCCCTACCTGGTACAATATAACGAGACCTTCTTCGACTTCCTAGTAAGGGTGAGCAACCGCTGCGGAGAATACCTCTATTACGAGAACGGAAATTTCCATATCGGACTGGATATTGAAAGAGACAAGGATAACAATATTACATCTCCACAGACAGCCATCACGGAGTACGTTTCCATCAGCTTATCGGACGATACAGACTCTGCATGGAAGAAGAACTACATAGCGGACAGCCATCATAATTATTCCCTCACGGTGGATAAGATGAAATGTTTCCCTTCGGAACAGAAGGACAATGAAAACATACAGCTCCGGGATTCCATTTTAGCTTCGGATGAGAACCTGGTTTCCCTCCCAAAGAAGGACGAATACACCAAATGGGAAGACTTTGCCCTGGTGCCGGGATGTTATGCCATAAATGTTATAACAGATATTATCAATTCCGAAAATATAGCCGACGCTATAGTGAATGTAGCAACAAACACCGTAGCCGTCAGAGTAAACAGTAAATATCTAGCAGATACAGCCAACAACGACTATGAGAAGGAAAACTTCAAAGACGGCACCTATACAGAAGAAAGGAAAAACGGCGAGGAAATCCATCCGTTCAGTACATCCGGAAGCATTACTAATACAGTCCTGGATAAATACCTCACCTTCAGCATGGAATTCTATGAAAACGTAAGAAAAAAAATAGAAGAGACCGAACGCTCGCGCATAAAAATTGAACTGGGTTCTCACTTCTACCCCATAATGCTGGGCAGCCTGATTACGATAGACGGCAATACATACGTAGTGGTACAGATGGACGGCTGCATAGACAGCGGTACAGAAACTCTCCACATCGAGGCCATACCATACGAGGATAAAGATAAAAAAGTATTTCCGCCTGCAGCCCATGTAAGCACAATACGCGAGGCGAAAGCACAACGGGCGTTTATCACGCATAACACTGACCCGCTGAAGATGAACCGTGTGAGGGTACGCTATCCATGGCAAGGCAAGACCGAGAATAAAGAAGACCTGAAGGCTTCTGAAGACTCCACACCGTGGATACGAATTGCACTGCCCATGGCTTCGGACAGCAGCGGCTTCAACTTCCTTCCGCAGATAGGCGACGAAGCCATAATAAACTACGAGAACGGGAATATAGAGAAGCCTTACGTAGAAGGTATGCTCTATTCGAGAGGAAAAGATGTCCCTTACGACTTCAAGCGTGCCAATGCCCGCGTCATCTCCTCAGTAAACGGGCACTCCATAGTTTTTTCCGACCCTCCAGCCTCTACAGATGCCTTCAAGGGACTATCGCCAGCATGGGGAACAATAAGAAGTTTCTGCCCTACGGCTCTTAAATGGGACCTGCCGGATGAATTCAAGAAAGCCATAGGAGGTATTGAGTTTACCGACGACAACGGGCTTTATTCCATATCCATGTCGTCCGACAAACGTGCCATCTCCATTGACAGCCCTTTGGGCAAGGTGGATATAAATGCCTTTACGGGCATCACCATCAGTGCACCAAACGGAAAAGTACGCATAGAGGGAAAGGATATAGAAATAGCTGCGGGGAATAACCTGTCCATCTCTTCGGGCAACAATATTGCATCCCCATTCTGGCATATGAAGAACTCCGAGTGGAGAAAAGGAGGTGTGGACTTTCTTAAAACATTGTGTAAAGAATCATTGTCGAAATTTGCGATTGTCGATATGGGTTTGGTACGTACCATACTCGAAACTTTCCTTCGTCCTTGTGGCGGCACTTTGCGCATAAAGTCAAACAGGTACCTCCTCTTCGAAGCCGGTAAAGGAGAGGCACAGATAGCCGGACGCCAGACAGTAAAAGACCTGAGCCTTAAAAAAACTGCAAAATTGTTTATCTTACCCGACCAGATATCAAAAGTAACAATCTCTTATCATGGAGAAGATGTAGTGACAAACAGAATACCTCTACATATTAACAATGTAATACAGGCAGTTCATGCAGCAGACGCTGCTTTCAGAGCAACAAACGCATTCCTTCTAAGGGAAAAGAATGCATACACCGAAGCTTACAACAATATTGTTGTGATAGACGGATACAAAGTATTCATAACAAACGGAGATCAGCTTAAAAATTTCAATAATTTTTATCCTGCAGATGTCAGTACCTTTGCCGGATTTCAGATGAACAACGCTGCAAAACCTAGAGCCGCAAGAGTGGGATCGGTTATGGACGGGCGTCTGGACAAAAGGAATTTCTATCCAATCGAAACCTATCTGAACAAGCTGAACAAACATGCTTTAAATATAAAGGATAAACGATTAACTACAGAAAAGATCTGGAATGAGTTCAGAACTGTCTATCTTCAGGATGCCATTGTGAGAGAAAAAATAAATAACGATGCGACAATCCGTGGAGACATCGATACATTATTCAACGGTTCTGTAACCAATAATTATCTGACAAACGGACCGCAAAACCTGAATAAGGCCAACATACGGAAACTTGTAGTTGATATCCTTGATATACTGATAAGACACCAGCAAACAGAAGAAGTTAAAACTGCCGCCTATACCAGAAAAGATAAAATAACACGGGCATATGCAACTGAGCCACAAAATTATGCTGATGATAATCAATGGAATAATTTCTGCGAAAAAATAGATTATGAACATGACACCAAGGCGATAAAGATTCTGAAAACAGGAGGATCCGCCCTTTTAGAAACATTCGTTAGATTGATAGGAGTTAACAACTTTTCGGGAATGCTCGACAACTATATCTGGGACACCAGTGAAGATTCAGGAAAGATCCTGTTCTCGGATAAGGCTGGTGAGACACTTAATTTCAATAACAAGGAAATACATTATTACAAGAAATCGGAAAGTGATCCTCTTCAATCATTAAAGGATATACTCTCCGGAATACGATAACAACAGATACCATCGAAGTATGAGAACAATAGCAGAACAATTCAAATACTGGCAGGAAGCTCTGGACGATTTCCAGAAGAACGTGGAAAAGGACCTGGATGAAATCAGACGATATAAAAGCGAGGTGCAGCAGATGAAAATCGACCTGATTGACCATCTGGAGAAAGGACGTTATATCCGCGACGACCAGCGCGTAATCATATCCGCCCCGGAAATCATCATAGGCAATGTAGACAAGAGCGGCATGCTGTGCGGCAGCAGTTCCAAGATTATCCTACGCGGTACAGATATCTCTCTCGATGGTGTAGGTGCAGGTGCCTCGGGGGTGGGAAGCATTGTATGCCGGGCTTCAAGCATACGTCAGATAGCGGTAGACCCGGGTATAGACGGACAGGAGAATGTGGCAAAAGATATTTCGGAAATTGTATCGCAAGCACGTAACATCACTATCCGGAGCGAAAAGCAGGCCAATGACGTCTTCACATCGTACGGACTTGCAGGAAACGACGGCGGCATCACTCTTTCTTCCGATGGACAAATAAGCCTCAACGCTACTCTCCCCTGCGACACCCTAAAGGAAAAGCTGGAACAGGAAGAGACCGCACTGACCGAGCAAACCAACAATCTGAAGACGGAAGTGGTACAAGCCAAATCGGAAGTATCGACGCTAATAAAGAAAATTGACAAACTCTTCGACCAGGACATCATGAACCTGGACGAAACTCTCACCCGAACAAACTTTATGGATATAGAGGAACTGCACAAGGAAATACGTAACATTTCGAGCGCCATATACTCGGCCATGACAGGATATTTCAACACCCTGTCACGGCTGGCCGAAACAAACCGGCAGCTTAACAGTATAAAGGAACAGAAAGAGGCTACAGGCAAGATAAAATCTTCGTTCGCGGAGAATACTACCGGTACCGTAATCTCGCTACAATCGGAAAACATCAGCATCACTTCTATCGACGGCGACGGAAACCTGCGTACCAATCAAGGCGCAGGCATCGCTCTGGGCGGTAAGGAAATAAGCATCACCTCGTATGGAAACGACGGTGCTCTGATAAAGGGCAGCGGCATCTACATGGGCTCACAGGACGTGGAAATCAATACAGCCAACCCCAAGATAGCGGACAAGAACACTGACCTGCCGGCCGAAGGCAGCGTGCGCGTCGTCTCGAAGGAAATCCAGGTGGAGGCTGTGGACTACGAAACGAAAGACGACAAGACCGAAGAAAAGAGCCTGACCAAAGAGGGTTCGTTCACCTTGCGCGCCGAGAAAATCAACCTCAACGCCACCGATACCGAAGGCAAGGCTACCGGAACGATTGCCGCCAACGCCAAGGCGGTAGAGGTGAAGGCAATGGATGTGGACAAGGAGAAGCGCACCGACAAGGAGCTGGCTGCAGGCAGCAGTCTGCTTCTGCTGGCAGAGAAGGTCTATGCAGGAGCAAAAGACAAGAAGGCGCGGAGCAAGAGCGTACAGGTGGCCTCGGACAAGGTGGGCCTCTTCGGCGATACCACCGTCGAGTTGCAACAGGACGGCAAGGCCATCCTGCAACTGAGCGGCGGCGACGCCGCGCTCTCCGGCAGCAAGACAACCCTCTATGGTGAGACGACCTCGCAGGGCAAGACAACATTCAAGTCCGATGTCACTGCCGAAACAGTCGAGATGAAGAACCTGAAGGTTAATTCGTCGTTCAAGACTCCTTACACCACCGAAGGCATCTCTGTGCCCGGTGCGCCATCCACTGCAAAGCTGGGTACGAAACTGAGTGAAGAAGAACTGAAATCGAACAACGGATAAAAACAGAAAGATTATGGCAAAATATGTTTGCATGGGTGCCACGCTGAAATGCACGTTCGGTATGGCTCCCTCCTCACTAATGGTAACGGTCCCCCTGCGGCCAATGATTCAGAACAAGCCGAAAGCCACCATTATGGATTTCGCTCCGATGGTCAACATCCTGCCCTTCGGCATGTGCCAGTCGCTGAGCAACCCCATGGTGGCCTCTGCCACATCGGCTGCAATGGGTGTCCTGACACCCATGCCCTGCATCCCGGTAATTGTAGCCCCTTGGGCACCAGGTGGCAAGCAACTGATTACCAACATGCCGGCCCTGCTGGACAACTGCAAGCTGATGTGTGCCTACGGCGGCAGCATCTCCATCAACATGCCTGGCCATACGTGTGATTCACAAGGGAAATAACAACCAACCTCTGAATTATACGAAACTTCACAGAATGACTGGGAACATTCATTAAATTAGCTAATATCAGCCAACTAATTCATATACAGAGTACGCGAATTAGTTGGCTTTTTCGTATTCCCCTATTCGTTCAGAAAAAATCATGCGGTCGTTGAGGTTGAATCGTGCGGTCGATTCTGCCCGATCGTGCAGTCATTGCGGCCAAATTGTGCAGTCGTTGCAACCTAATTATACGGTCGATACTGACTCTTATTCTTCACTGACAAACTGGCTCAAGTCCAACTTCGAGCTTTTGTCTTCGCCGCGTGCGGCCTGCCGTTCACTCTCGGCCTGTTCAGCCTCGGCCTTCTTTTTCAGATAGTCCTGATAAGCTTCCTCTATCTGTTTTTCTTTCTCCTCACGATAGGACTTGCATATATCTTTCATCTGATCATAAATCTTCTGGAGTTCCTCCTTCGCCTCATCTATTTCCTCAGGCTTGGCACTTGCCAATTGCTTGATAATCTCCGCTCCATATGCCGCATGAGTCGTGTCGATTTTGGCTGTCATTTCCTCGTAAATGGCCTTTACATAATTCATCCCCACGTCATGACGATCGTCGTTCACTTCGGGCATCGTACACAAAACATACCGGTCTTCTTCTCCATCCAACGAGTCCTCTTCTTCTCCATTTATCGACTTCTGTCTGATTTTATAATCAGGATGTGCCTGAGCCACAGCCTTGCAGATGTCAAACAGGAAGTCCTGCTCCTTGGGAATCAAAGCAAACTGGTCGTCCTGGGGTATCGCCACATCGGCCACGTCCTCCAAGTTCATCCGCTCACCACCTACTTCCACTTCGACTGACAAAAGAGCAGCCGGTTCGGCCTTCACACCGAAGTGCATGAACTGGTAATTCATATACACCGCATATCCGTTCATTTTCTGCTGGACTTCCTGCAACAGCTTATACACAGTTATTCTCATTTGTATTCCTTATGTTTATTATTTCAGTTTTAGTTTCACATTCACAATGTCATTCCCCCTCAGGCGGACAAGCGTTTCAGCCGCCTTGCGCCCCTTGACCAACCGGACCCGATAAGTACGGCCGACAGGCAGATTACGAAGCACACAAGGCGCAGAACCAATCGCAAGTCCGTTCAGGAAGACAGTGGCATCCACTTCATCACACGACACGTTCAACAGTCCATAGTCAGCCAAAGGCGAAATCAGATTCAGTTCCACGCTCTTCCCCGCATCCACCCAGAAGAAATCGGTGCGTGAGTCCAGTCCCTCTTTCCTTGAACTGACAGCATAAAAACCAGGTGCCAGATTTCCTCGCCATTCACCTTGTCCCACCCGCTCGCGGTTGAGCCAGATTTCGGTGTCGGCATCGAAGGCGGTAATATGTACGTCGGCCCATTGTCCTGACAGTTCCTGAAGGCCGTCCGAAGCCATAGAATCAGCCAAAACCTCATCCGGAAATCCAGACATTTCTATGGACTGTCCCAGCTGTGGGAACGGACGCAATTCGATGCCATGCAAATCAACCACCTTGCGCTCAGCGTTCACCAGCTCCAGCCACTGCTCGTAGTAGAGCGAATCACCCTGGTTGACGGTCAGGCGATATCGCCCGGGCATCAGACGGGAGGTTTCGACACGCTGCAGCCCCAACGAATCCCCGTCCAGACAGATACGCGCATCGGGCCAATCAGTTTCCACAGTCAGATAGGCGTAAAAGGGCTGCAATACGTAACGCTTCTCGAAACGGACAATATCTGTCAGTTCGATGGTATCATTCAAGGTCTGATAGAAGGGTGACTCAATACGGCAGACATGCCGGCCCAATGGTAAATAGAGAGAAAGATTTCCATCCAGAAGAGGATGGATAACGGTATCTACGTAAACGATGGCACGTTCGGGCACCGTCGAAATCAGCGCCCACTGCTTTTGCTGACGGAATTCTTTCTCCAGACTTTCAGTATGGAGATAAGCATGATAGTGCTTCTTTTTTTTCAGTACACCATTGGGCACCTTCCAGGCCAGTTGCCCGTAGACAGGATGCTTGATAATGAGGGAACCTGTACGGTGAGGCAGTGCCAAGGTAACCATTCCCTCTCCTTCGGTTGCGGCTACGGGCGCATCTTCCACGAAGAACTGAAAACCTTTTTCATTAGTAAAAAAGTCGAGCAGGGCTTGCCGTTTATCGGTCGTGAAAGATGCCTTGTGCAGAAACGGCTTCTTATAGCGTCCGAAATCTTCTACGTGCATCCGCTGTGCCATAACGGGAAAAACCGCCATGCACCATAGTATTATGATCCACCCATATCTCATGCGTACTGTTTCTGAAATCATACCTTGCAAACATACGGAAAAATACTGGAATAATCGTTCCTCTTCTTCGATTTTCTTTACGAAATATCGGTAATAACTATTCTTTTCTCCGTTTTATCCTCCATCGTTTCTGAATGGCTGCAACCGGTTAAATATAAAAAAGAAAGCTTTTTACACGTTTTCTGCCAAATATTGTCTCAATCATTTGGGGGCTTTCCCGAATATTTGCTACATTTGAACAGCCAAACAACAGAAATCATCTTGCAATGAAAGAAAACGACCCGATACCGACCTTAGCTCCCACTTGGGGTGCGGACGTGTTTCCACTGCTTTCCTGGTTCAAGCAGGAGCGGTTGGAACGAGCCAATGTCATGGTAGTGGGTTGTGGTGCTCTCGGCAACGAAGTACTGAAGAATTTGGCTCTATTTGGCGTCGGTCACTTGGTCGTTGTAGACTTTGACACCATCGAACCATCAAACCTGACCCGTTCCATCCTCTTCAGCCAAGCAGACGCCGAAGCCCGTCGCCCCAAGGCAACCGTAACGGCCAAACGTATCCGCGAAATCAACCCTTCCATTCAAGTTCTGCCTTTGGAGTGTGACATCTGCCACGATATCGGACTAGGCCTGCTACGCCAGATGGATGTCGTTGTAGGTTGTGTAGACAACCGATGGGCACGCTACTGCCTGAACCGTCTTTGCATGCGGGTCGGTGTGCCCTGGGTAGACGGCGGCATAGACGGCCTGGAAGGCACAGCACGAGTATTTATGCCCGGCAAGAATTGCTACGCCTGCAACCTTGGTCCAGAAGCACTGAAAGACATGTCGTACCGTTTGTCATGCAGTGCATCCATCCAACGAAACGAACAGGCGAACCGTGTGCCGACTACACCTGTTATCGCCTCTATCATCGGTGCTGTAGAAGCACAGGAAGCCATCAAGCTGTTACATCCCGATGAACTGGCCAGTGGAGAACTAACCTCGCTATGCGGAAAGATGTTCTACTACGAAGGCCAACACCTGGCTGCACGTATCGCAGGCTTTACGGGTTACGATGAAGAATGCCCCGTGCATGAACAATGGGAGCCAATAGAAAAAGCAGACCTCACAACAGACAGCCCGATTGGTGAAGCACTGGACAATCTGGCCGGGCAATTGGGATGCAACGATGTGGAAATTATCCTTAGAGACCACTGTTTTGTGGACTACCTGACCATACGGAAAGACGACCGAGAAGTAACCGTCATGCTGCCAGACTACGCCATTGCACAATTTCTGGAAGAAGAACCTACATTACGTCACCTTCCTTTCCACGCCTTCTATCAGCATGAGATAAAAGCTATTGACAGTCACTTCCCTTATCGGGATCTGACACTCTCTCAAATCGGTATTCCACCGTGGAGCATACTGCACGTGCGGACAGAAAACGGCAACCGTTATGTGGAACTGGCCGATGAACGAAATTACTCAACCTTCTTATTTCAAAGCAGACAGGTATGATGAACGATCCAAAACCATTTGACATCAGCGCGGAGTTCCTCTTGAATTACCTCTTCCCTGATCATACAGATCAGTGGCAAGCGGAATATGCCGGCGCATTCTATCGAAACTATAGTCCGGATATTCTGTCGTTCGAAGAGGACAGACAAACGGTACGTCTGTCTCGCGACGGTTTTCTCCGGTTGCTTCCCCAAGGAATTATTGCCCCCGACAATATCCTGAAAGGCAAGGGCTTCGAACAGAAATACGAACAGCTCAAAAAGAAAGAGGAACTTCTGAAAGATCTCTTCAAGCCTGTAGATACCCTGAACTTCAGATTCCGCCTTCACATCGAGAAAGAAACATCACAACTGTCGAGCGAAAAACTGGCCCTGCTGCTTAAATATTATTTCGACTACGAACTGGAAAAGGAGAAAAACCCATACATCCGGAAAACAGCCCCACTGCTTCTCCTTGTCAGCCATTTGCGCGCTGACTTCAGCTTTTTACATACTCTGCTGAAATGCTTGTTTGGTTGCCCTGTGGAGATGACGACCGGCCGATATACATGGGACGAAGGAAACGAATATTCGCAACCTGCCATCACCTTCCAGCTGATTGTCTCAGATCTTACAACAGAGGCGTACAACCAGCTAAAACTGACCGTAGATCCGTTTGCCGATTTTATCCGCGAATGGTTCATTCCTTTCGACACGCATTGCGCCATTGTCATCAAACATCATAATCATCCCTTTGTTTTGGGAGATGCCCTGACACTGGATTATAATACAGAGACCCACGAACATTCATCAACCCAGCATATTGACACTAACAGGAACCCATTATGAACATTAACTCAAGAATAGACTGGAAAGCCGGCATGGCAATCTCCGCCCAAACTTTTCTGGAGCTGGACGAGAACCTGCGTCACAGACAACAAGCGGCAACCCGAGCCGTCAACGGAAATGAATTCGGCCTCATACCTTTCACTGAATTCATTACGCAAGGTGGCTTTGTCCGCAACAAACTGGAAATTGAGCACCTGTCCTGCATGGCCCTACTCCCCTCAGGGAAAATTCTGCACATTGACGAAAAAGTTGTAGTAACCATCCCGCTGGTATATGGAAACGAATACTACCTGGCCTGTAATTTCGGCGAAAAGGAACTGGAATTCGACGTAAAGGAAATACCCTTTGTACGACCGGAATACACATATGGCATCTATTCCCTGAGTGAGCTGGAGGGAACAGACTTCTTCCCGGTCATGAAGTTCAAAGTCAGCGACGGCATTTTTTCCATCGACGAATCTTACATTCCTCCTTGTCTATATCTATCGTCTGACAAACGCTTCCAACCATATGTGGAACAACTTACAAAGAAAGTCAGCTTACTGGCCGAACACCCAAATCTGGAGTCAGGAGAAGGGAAACGTGCTTTCCAGCGTTATGCCTTTCTGTTAAAAAGTTATGATACTCAAGGCCGGACACGCCCATTTATCCAGCTGACCCACGAAATAGTCCAGGCTGTAGACTTTTACATTGTCAGACCCAACACCGAAGCACCAGCAACCATCCCGGTTTATTCGGTATATGACATAGCCAACTGGCTGGATTGGCTGGACAGCTATCTGCATAACGCAGCAAACATTCTTGACAAAGTTGTTCTGGAAGACCATTCCATCAACTTTGACGAACTGAAAGCACAGATCAAGGCGGAATTGTACGAACGATTGCGCCCTGAACTCCATGAACAGCTCTACACTGAACTCAAAGCCAAACTCTATGCTGAAATTTCCGAAGAACTGACTATCCGCCTGACTGACTATATCAATGGACAACTCAAAACCGAACTCCACAGCCTGTTGTCGGGAGAATTATCGGAAGAGCTGTACGAAAACCTGTACAAGAACCTGTATGAAAGCCTATACAATGCTCTATATGTACCAGTTGAAGAAGAGGAAGATGAATTTACACCACTAATTTAAAAAGTAAGTCATGAACGTTTTACTACCTTTGCAAGTAACAAATGGGCGTCTGGCCTACTCTCCCAATCCGTCAATGACCATCGACGCATTCATCGAACTGCTGCTGAGCACACCATGTGGAGGCTGTAGTGCAGACCCTGAGTTCGGATTCATATTCAATAATCTGAAATTCGAGATATTCAACGAAAAAGAAGGAGTCATTTATGACTCATCGCCACAAGACGACTCAACCTCAAGACTCTATGACAAAAAAGTTTCAGGGAACTCCAAAAACCTCAATACGTTTGCAGTAGATCTGAAAAAAGCCATCGAACAATACGAGAACAGACTGACTGAAGTTTCCGTTTCCATGACATACCTCAAAAGTCAAAAATTGATTCAAATCGTTGTTGAAGGCAGACTTGTGGAGACTAATGCTCCCTACAAGTACACGACCAGTATTAACCTGTGGAACTAACTTTCCTGAAGGGACTTCCAGACCATAATTTAAATAAGACAGAAATGAAACATACGATATTCAATACACGCCAAAGGGCAAAAGAAATTATCAAAGAAGCCATAGCTGTTTGGGAACAAAGTGCCAACAGTGAACACCTGGAAGGTATTGAGCAAGACCCGGTTTTTTCCCTGTTCCTGACAGCACTGGCATATCAGGCAAACGAAATTGACAACGAAATCGAGCAACTTAAGACCGAAATCCTTTATGAGCTTGAACAGATGCTTGTCCCCTATGAACGGACTCACGCACTTCCGGCAACGGCTGCCGTAGAAGTAACACCTAGTGAAAGCATTGTAACCCAGACGCTGGATCATCGAACAGTCTTCTCCCTTCAGGACACGCCGTTCACTTTTATTCCGCTTCTCAGTACACGTGTATTCAACAGCAAAATATCCTCAATAGTCCGTATGGACAACCGCCGCTGGAAAGTGGTTCTGCAATTCAAGGAACCAGTCAACAACCTGTCCGGTATGACCTTCCTGATTGGCAATCCTCATTTCCAGGATTTGAAAGTTTTTGCCAACGGACATCCGCTTCCACTCATCAAACCGTGGGATTACGCCGACCTGCCTTTGGACAGATGTTTCTCACTGGAGAACTTAATCTACAACCAATCGCCCATTTTCCAGCCACGCCACATCTGGTTTGACCTATTTGCCAGACAAAACGTACGGCTGTTTGCAATAGACACCTATAAAGCTCCGTCTGCCATGTCTCTACCGAACGAAAAGCTGGAGCTGGTTTTTGAATTCTTTGGTACTGACGACCAGTTCCTGTTCGACAAGGAACTGTTATCCTTGAACTGCACCATTCTGGCCAATGCTTCCATCGCATCTGCCACCCTCTCGTCCAGTTCCCCCATTACACGCCTAAACGGGCCAAATAATTTTTCCACTAACTGGCAATTCCTGCACTTGCTCCGACCTGAGGATACGCAAATGTTCAAAGAAGAACCCATTGAAATCCGCAAGATGACAGCCAGCCGTTTCAATCCAGAACATCTGGTCAAATTGGCCACTACGCTTATCAATCGCTTTTCCTCCGATTATTATGCCTTTCAGGGTATCGACTCCCTTCAAGAAGGCAACTTCATGGACAATTTCTACGTTCTGCTTAAAAAGATGTCGGAAGGATTGGCCAAGAGCCCGAACATTTATACACCGAATCTCTATCTGATGCTCAAGAACGGCAATGGCTTCCATCCCAAAGACAAAAGTCTCCACATAGATTATCTGGTCACCAACGGTAGTACTGTCAATGGCTTGCTGAACAAGAAAAGCCAGTTCAATCTTCTGGCAAATGGATATTTCACAAGCGTCAAATTGGTAGCCGAACCAATGCCCGGTTTTGACGAAGTACAAAACATAGATGCAGAAAACACACTTACACGCTATTACCTGACAACCAACGACCGAATTGTAACACCGGCTGATATCAAAATTTTATGTTATAACGAACTGGGTATCCGATTTGGCATTACGAACGACATGATAACAAGCATAAGAGTCAGAACCAGCCGCCGCACAGAACGCAACCATTGCGGACTGGAAACTCAGGTTTACATATCCCTGAAAAACGACCCTTACATCAAACGAAGTTTTCAGGAGAAAATACCGATGACAGAAATGTTGTTGCAAAAAATGATTGAAGTGAGAAGCACCAACATTCTTCCGGTTCAGGTCAGCATTGAGATCAACTAAGAAAGCAATCAGAAAAACTTCTGACAAACAGGACCGATGAAAACCTTTAATTTATTATTTTTGCAATCCAAACAAAAACATAACAATGGAAGATTTCTTTTTAGACATCGTATATAAAGACAAAAAAGTAAGGTTCCGCATCATGAACCCACAGGCTCCCTTAAGTACCCTGATGAATAATCTGCGTCATGCCATCGGAAAAGACGGACGGCTCATTTTCGACTTCCCATCCATAGACGCGACAGGTGCTCCCTTAGACTATTTTTTCGGAAAAGAAGATACTACGACTCATGAGACACGTGTGCTCAGACCGAGGATTGGGAAAACAGACCAGACATTGGCAGATTACAACGTCAACAATGGAGATACTGTTTTTTTAATTCCTGATCCTTTTCCCGGATAAATGATCATATACACTGACAGTATTCAACATGCGAACATATCCCATGAATTGGCAAGATTTTTCTTCTCAGCATTTGAATGGAAGAAACCGGAGACTGCTCCATGAATGGAGCCAGCTGGATCGTGCCCTTGAGCAACGAGATACAATTGAGTATCAGATTATGAGGCGTAATGAACAAGGGTTACCCACTATGTATCTGATAACCTACCATATCCACTCCATTTGCGGTGTCGAACAACTTGAACGGCTGAATGAGCCCGGCATTGCCAATAAGCCTATTTTCGCTTCAACCTTTCTCATGCGCATCTACCTGCCAGAAAATTACCCCTGCGTGGATGCACCTGCCGAATTTTATTTCTTGACATATGATAAGGAAGGACAAACAATCCCCCATCCGTGGCATCCCAACATCAGGTATTTCGGAAATTTCGCTGGGAGAGTATGTCTGAATAACCCTGACACCTATTCCAGTCTGGCCTGGTGCGTAGAACGTATCGGACACTATTTGACTTATGACCGCTATCATGCCATTCTAGAACCTCCCTACCCGGAAGATTTGAAAGTGGCAGAATGGGTGGTCAAACAAGGAGAGCCTCAAGGATGGATTTATTTCAATCAGTAACCTGCTTTAAAATAAGGCAATAGAACAATTGTTTTTCAATTTAAATTCGTATTTTTGCTCATATATTTAAATGCTGAAACATGAAATCCCTGAATAATGTCATATATATCCTTATCCTATTTTGCTTCAGCAGTAACCTGAAAGCACAAACGGTCAAGCAAATTGAAGTAGCTGGAAATGCTCCATACGTAGATCATATCTCACTTATGCCGGGAACAACCGACATGGACCTTCTGGTAAAAATCAGCTTCAATGAACCTAACAACAGACTAACGGTTAACCTGATATCCTATCGGAAACTTTTCGTTTTCCAAGACAACGTACGCTACTCACATGCCGTCCGTTTCCATAAACTCCATCCCAACAGACTACCTTACGTAGTGGAATCGGACGAAAAGGCAAAATACAAGATGGCGAAATCCCTGAGAAAATCAATCAAGCCCAAAAGGAAACACATCTTCAAGCACTGGATTGAATATGAAGGACTCCAGCCACAGCCTACTGAATACAAAATGGTGAACGACTACATTGAACAAACATTTGACATCCTTTATCAATCAGCCGACATATCTATCACTCTTAGAGATATACTCGTCATGAGTGAACAGGCAAGTCAAAAGAAGATTACATATGATCTCTTCTTTCAAACAGACTTGAACCGCAAATACAATATTTCCATCAAAAGAGATCCTTGCTTCGGAAAGGAAAAAGAGATACAGGCTGCAGCCACTCAAGTAAAAAACATCAAAGCGGGATATATCACACTTTATCAGAAATTCGGCGCGCACTCTAACTTGAATAATCCTGAGGGAGCAAAAATATTTAATGAGATGAAAGCGCTCCTACTGAAACAATATCCCAAAATGGAAGAAACAAGCACTTGTCCGGACATCCAGTCAAACATAGAAACTTATAACTGTTACGTGGATACTATCCAAAATATGCGGTGTGACTTCCAAATCATAAAAGAAAAACAGACTGCAATGCTTGGCCTCAGTGCCGATTATATTTTGACAACAGCCAGAAAAATTGACAACAACACCAACAAATGGCTGCTCAGTTCAGACAACATTGAAAAAAAAGACTTAGAAGTAGCGTGCAAGCAAGCCATAGACTTGATTGAAACACACGTAGGACGAGCAACAGTAATAAATAATGAGCAACAGGCTGCACTCGGCATATTCAACAAAGCGAAAACTTATTTCCGCCAAACCTGTCAAAAGAAATAAAGCGTATGAAAGAATTGAGACATCACATCCAATTGTTATTCTGTCTATGCCTTTGGATGGCTCTGCCTTTTACTCAAGTCAGAGGACAGAATACATCAAATGAGTTTGTCGAAGAAATGCATCTGTTGGAAATCGAAAACCGTATGCTCAATTTTTATCAGGAACTGAAAAATATTTCTGCCAAAATTGGACAATATACATCGGACGAACTCACTGAGGTTGACAAAAAAGTAACAGCAATTGACACGAAATGGAATACTTACTATCAAGCACAGCAAATAATAATTGCCGAAGACGACTCTCTCCTTCAAATCGCAGCCAATTACCAATTAGCCAAACAGAACCTGCTGGATTCTATTGCCCTGCAAAAACATATCTTCAAAAGCCAGAAGGATTTTGCTGAAGCTGAAACTTTTTTTCAGACGCAGGACAATACTTACTCTCAACTTTATGAAACGGCATTTGAATACTCGCTGGTAAAAACACTGGCTACCGAACTCGAAAAAATAAAAGGAAAAGAGCAGTTATTGTTCGCAGAAGTTCAAAACCACTATGACATTGCCAAGAGCCTGTCAGAAGAGTTCAGCAACTTTCTCCCTCGTTTCCAGCCGATAGAAGAAAAGTACATCGAGCTTAAAAATATTTCTGAGAAAATACAGGCCTTGGAATACAAACCTTGGCTACAGAGAATAAAAGACTATCTATATAGCCTGGCTGCAGTAGCCATGATATTACTATTTCTCAACATGCTGCAAGCCAAACTGAAAGCACTCAAGCAAGCACGAGAGAACGCAAAGAAACTCCGTGAAATGATGGATAAAGACAATAATGACTATCCTACTATTTAATAAAACTCTAATCTGAAAATAACCAGTAACAATGAACAGCCATCACACCATATCGTTTCTGTTAATATTGCTCCTAGCCTTATCGGGTTGCGAGCAATTTAACCCCAACAAAAAAGCATACAAAGAAAATTTGAACATCAATATCACAGATATAGAATTTGAACCTGACTACAAACGCTTCCATCTGAATGTAGAGATAAACGACACCCTCACAGCACTGTTACTAAGTAGCAATGCCGACAGTATTCATTTCAAGACAGAAGAATTTCTGAAAGACAACAGCTACAATCTGAAAACCCAACCTCAACTGGAAAGTTACGAAAACCTCAGGCTGAAGGAAATTAAGGAACTAAAATTTGACGCACTTTTCCTGATTGACCTGACATTGGATTCCACAGCTGTCAATCAGCAATATCAGATTGTAAGGAACTTAACAAAGCTCTTTGATTTGGATCATCTTCATGTGTCCTTCATGAAAAATAACGAGGTGAGCCCAACCATGATTGCAACAGATTATGTCATGGACAATTACTTTAAATATGAACCAGGAGAAAAACACCTCTATCGTGCCATTTCTTCCAAAATAGAAGAATTCAAAAAAGATTCTTCTGAATATGTCGGGAAAGATAAAGAAAATCTATCCACAGACCTTCTTATGCCGGCACGAAAAATAATGTTTATTTTCTCTGATGGAAAGGTCTACAACTATAACCAACCAATTGATTCTAAACACTTCGAATTGCAACACCAGATTGTCCAACAAATAGATACAACGCAAGCATTGCCCATCTTCTATTTCAATCTGGAAAAAGGAAATGAAGATAATGCTTTAAGGGAAAAACAAGATATTTTAGACAAACAGACAGACGAAGAATCCCAAAACTTCTTGACGGCCATTTGCCACAAAAGTGGAGGTAAATTCATCAATACCTCTACCCAGCAATTAAAATTAAACGACATACTACATTTGTTTAATAACAATTATATCAACTACACCTTCAATTACGTAAATCCCGATTATAAGATTTACAGAGGAATGGAACGTAAACTTCAAATTACCTGCTACTCTGGTGACAGTTTAGTTGCTTCCGACTATATTCTCTACAATGTAGGAAGTATTTACAATCCTATCATCATAAATGGTTCAACAACACTTCAAACCATTCTTCAAGGCTGTTTCATTGGTATAATAACCATTCTCTTGCTTTATCTGATTTTTCAATTCATTTTGCCAGGTATCAACTATTGGTTATTCAAAAGAAAATACGTAACCCGATATACTGGTAAAAATATGAGTTACAACGGAATGTTGATTGAACAATCCTGCTATTTCTGCAAAGCTCCCTTTGTAGAAGGCGACGAAATCATTGCAAAATGCCAACATGTACTTCATAAATCCTGTTGGGACGAAAACGAATATCAGTGTCCGGAATACGGAAGACATTGCAAGCAAGGAAGACACTACTACAACTGCAAAAACTTGTTTGACCCACACAATGCGTCGTTTTACCTCGCGTGGATCATAGCCGGAGCTTTTGCAGGCCTTATTGCCTGGATAAACTTTACAGCAAACGTTCATAACAACGAGAATCTATTATTAGTAAAACTTATATACATTATTTTTGGTGTAGATCCCGGTTCTCCACAAACAACTATGCTTGTAGAAGAATACGGCAGTCACCTTCTGTTCCTTCCATTCTATGGTTTGAACATTGGCTTCTTTCTTACTTTCTCATTAAGTATTCTGACCAGCCATGGTCGTTGGCTATGGAAAAGGACATTACAAGTCATCGTCCGATCGCTCATTGGAGGACTTTTCAGCTATCTGTCCTTCTTTATAGGATGTATCATTTCTATAGCACTTAATTTCAAGGATAATTCCTTCCTTATCGATTGGATTCCATGGATGCTAAGCGGACTCGTCATCGCATCTGCAGTGGCCTATGGGACAGACATCAAATTAAAAAAAGCACTAATCGGCGCAGTTATCTCCATCATATTCGGACTGGGCTCCATGTATTTGTGGTCATTCTCATTCAACGCACAGGTAGATACACATGAATTCCTGTTACTAAGTTACATGATTTACTGCATCGGTTTTGCCATCAGCGTAGCAGCTACCAGTCCAAAGTCAGAACGATACTTCCTCCGAGTAGAAGGACCTATCAAAGATATGGACATAGCAATCTACAAATGGATGAAAGCGCCTGAACAATCAAAAAAGATATTGATCGGTAAGTCGGTTAACTGTGACCTGCAAATGACGTGGGATATCACCAGTCCCATTGCACCTGAACAAGCCGAAGTGAAAATGATCAATGGTTATCTTTACCTGACGGCACTAGAAGAAGGCATTCTATTCAACAAGAAGCCTCTAAAAACAAACATCAGAAAAAAACTTTATCATGGAACTAAGTTCGTCATAGGAAAAACAACATTCACCTATCTGGAAAAAGATCTTTAGTCTCCATTCCCATAAATTGGGTAAAGAAAAGGCTGTATCAAGAACCTGTAGTAATTAAAGAGACTTGATACAGCCTTTTTCCAGCAACATAGCTTACACATTCCCGCCAAGATTCGCACGAATTTTTGTAGCTTTGCAGGCAAATTAAGAAGATATATTCATGTGTCAAAAAACAACAAAACATAAAATCATCACCTTTTCTGCATGGATTGCCGCACATATCACTCTCGTTGTAGTTCTAGTGACAATTGTTGCATTATTTTTCCCTTCTTCATTTGCCTGGATGAGTACCTCGTCCATCACTCCCATGTTGGGCGTGGTAATGTTCGGCATGGGACTTACACTTACTCCCTCCGACTTCAATCCGGTTTTACAGCATCCTAAAGACATCCTCGTCGGTGAACTGGCACAATTCCTCATCATGCCCTCCCTAGCGTGGATGCTCTGCAAATTATTGGCTTTGCCAGAAGAGCTTGCCCTTGGAGTAATCCTCGTAGGATGTTGTCCGGGAGGTACGGCAAGCAATGTCATCTGTTATCTGGCAAAGGGAGATGTCGCTCTGAGTGTTGCCATGACCGGAGTCTCCACATTATTGGCTCCCATTGTCACACCAGCCCTTGTATGGTTGCTTGCCGGAAAGTCAGTCGAAGTAGACATTACAGGTATGTTTTTAAGTATCGTTCAAGTAGTGATAATGCCCATCGTACTTGGTTTTGCCGTCAATCATTATTTCAGGCAGACCACTCAACGTATAGTTCCGTTGCTGCCCATGTTTTCCACCCTGTCCATTGCTTTCATCATCGGGATCATTGTGGCACACAACTCCGCCAGCATCCTCGCGTGTAGCCTGATAGTAGCAGTAGCAGTTATTCTACATAATATTTTGGGTCTGGCCCTAGGCTATGGACTTTCTGCTTTAACTGGGAGCGAATCACCTAAACGGTCAGCTATTGCCATAGAAGTAGGCATGCAGAATTCCGGACTGGCAACTTCACTTGCCGCTACTCACTTTGCCATGTTTCCCATGGCTGCCGTACCCGGAGCCATGTTTTCGGTATGGCACAACTTTTCAGGAAGTATCGCCGCACAAATTTTCAGGAGACAATCGGAGCAGAAAAATAAATAAAAAGATAATACGTAAACAAAGTATGCAATATTGAAAATAGCCCAAAAACAAGAACGTATCAAAATGTATATAAAAAGGCCCGCACTTTTACAAGCCGGGCCTTCATTATTAAGTTTCTCAACTATTATATTATTCAGCTTTTCCCAAAAGGACTTCCTCACCCTGGACAAACGTAATATCACGAGGAATACCAGCCCCATTGATTCTGTCAAGATCGGCCTGAAGTGCAGGAGTAATTCCGCCATTCTCTGCTCTGTATTTCTTGGCAAATTCTACATTTCCATCGCCTTGTGTCTGAAGTATCAATGCAGCCCATCCATTCATAGCTTCCTTAGCCTTCGTAAAATCAATTACATACTGGCCTTTCGCATCACGGGAAAATGCACCGGCTTTTTCCATATAGTTAAAACACATCATATTGGCTTTTCCGTGTGAAGAAGCTGCTCCAAAGCGAACAGAACGCAGGATACCTGCGATATAAGTAGTAATCGCATCCTCAGGTGTAATGTTCGTAATTTCACCCATTTCAATCAGTTTGGTCACCATGAACAGACCAAGAATATCTGCTTTAGCTTCTTCCCAGGAAGTCTTTTCTGTACCCATTACCGCATCTACGCTTTCATTGGTACGGATAGTTTGTTTCACACCCAGTCCATGTGCTACCTCATGGAAAGTCACATTCCAGAAAAACGCGTCGAAATTGAGGTATTTCTGCTGTTCGGGAGTTACGACAAGCTGTCCGATAGGCAACAAAATCTTGTCAAATTTAGCCTTCATGGAATTTCTCAACTGCAAACGGCGTGTACCTTTCAGAGCATGTACTCTTTCATCGTTTGGCAAGTTAATGGCAATTGTCTTACTTCCCGCATTACAATCGCCGGCATAATACACCGCATCATACACATTCAAGTCGGACGATGTACCGGGTACAAATGTTTTATATTCCGGCGGACAGGGCAGTTCTTTCTGGAGAGTTGGAAGCATGGCAACAAACTTGGCAAGATCCTTGCTTCTGGCCTCATCCTTCAGCAAGATAAATGACTCGTACGATGCCTTGGTCTCACGGAATTTATCATCGTAGGTTTCAATAGGTCCTGCCACAAAATCAACCTTGCTATCCTTCATGTCCATCCACGCCAGATCACTATCTAAATAATCATCCGTCTTGAATGCTTCAATACGTTTTTCAAGATAGTTTTTCAGACCCGGATCTTCTGCCAGAGTAACCGCTTTTTCCAATAAAGCACAGATTTGTCCGATTTCCGGAGCATATGCCTCATGATACCAGACGCTTTTTAAAGAACCGTTATCATTGCGACGGATGACGGTATACCATGAGTCCTTATCGGCATCCTCAAATGCATTAAACTCTGCCTCTGTAATATCAAGCGGGTAATAATTGCATACATCCGGTTTCTCACCATAACCAGCCAGGAAAGGTTTGTTGTCGTCCAAACGGTCCCAGGCTCCATATTGAATCATGGCAAACTGCTTCGCATAGCTGTCAGTAATGGTATCCAACTTACTCTTATCACCAAATGTCTGTTTCCAGAACAGGTCATCAGTAATTTTTCCCACCCGGAAAAATATTCTGACCAGTTCCTTTTCCTTGTCACTCAAGTTATTCACAAGATCAGACTTCAGTTCAACGGAAGCATACTCCTCTACTTTTGCTTTCATCGGTGACTCCTGCTGCTGGCTACTACATGAAAACAGAGTTGAAGCCACAACGGCACTTCCCAGCAAGACTGCCGAAAGATTAATCATTTTTTTCCTCATAACTAACTGATTGTTTTGTTTGTTTGCGAAGATACGAAAAGTCTGTAATATCTCAGTTATTCAAAGATGTTGTTTTATTCTGCACGATGCATATAAAGATATCGGTTTATTTATTATCTTGCATCGAAAAATCACCACAACAATGAGAAATGAACCTTTACACTCCTGCCCTGAACTGATTGACTATATCAATAAAACAGGTTTTCTTCCTCTGTTAAGTATGGGTATTACCGGATGGTCAGCCGAGGAAGTCATGGATGAAGATTGTCAGTATACCCGTTTGCCCGATGGCGGATGGGAATGGCCGCTTTGGGAATGGAAAGGTTCCATCCTCCAGGAAAGCGGTTGTGCATACGGCAAGTTTTTCAAAGGTAAAGCCGCATTCATCAGTCGCGAATGGTGGCCCGACTTCTGCAACTACCGGCGAAGTATTTTCCCTTATCCAGAAGCCGGAAGTATTGAAGAGAGTATTCTCGATGTACTGAAAAACGAGGGCAGCCTGATTACACGGGAACTACGTGCGGCATGCGGTTTTACGGGACCGAAAATGCGAAGCCGTTTCGATGCCTACCTCACCCGTTTGGAAATGGGTGGTTACATCGTTACGGAAGATTTTATTTATCCCCACGACCGGCACGGACGAGAATTTGGCTGGGGATGGTCACTGCTCACCACACCCGAAAATCTTTTTGGAAAGGAGAGTTGTCACTCCTCCCTCAGTCCACAGGAGTCATACGAACGGATGCTCGGCCAGTTCCGGAAAATATTACCGGATGAATCGGAAACGACATTCAGAACCTTGCTGAAATAGGTCTACAAAAACATGGTCAGCAAGGGAATACTCAGCACAGAAAGCAATGTGGTAAGAAAAGTGCCTTCTGCCATAATAACCTCCCCTCTCTGATACTGAATGCAGAATAAAGTACCATATGAAGCAACAGGCATAGCTGCCAGTACAACGTTGATATTGGCTATGGTCTCATCGACCTGGCAAAGGCGTGAAAGATACAGAATAAGGAGCGGAACCAGCATCAGACGCAAGACCGACATCAGGTAGATAGCCGTATTGCCAAACATCCGCCGGATGGGTACACGGGCAATGGACGAGCCGATAATGAGCAGGGCTGCAGGGACGGTGACATTTCCTAACAGGATGAACGGAGTACTAATGACACGGGGAGGTATCCATCCGGTCATAACAATCAGAATGGAAAGATACGATGCAATCATGGCCGGACAGTACAAGGTACGCCAGTCAAAACGCATTTTCCCCTGACCACCTGAAATAAACAAAGTACCGAACACAAAAATCAGCAACGTACTGGGGAAATTAAGAATACTGGCATAAAATACTGCACTGGATCCGAAAATGGAAGCAACAATGGGATATCCGATAAAGCCCACATTGCCGAACGCCAGCATAAAGCTATAAATACCGCGATCGGAAGATTTGACTGGTAAATAGCGTGGAAGCAGGAAAGCTGCTCCGATTAGAAGTACGTAAGTAACAAAACCTACTATGAGCAAGGGGAGAATTAATTTTCTGTCGGGAAGAGTGTCACCCATGACTGACGAAAGTATCAGGCTGGGACACGTCACGTTAATGACCAGTCCAGAAAGTTTGCGGTCAAAATCCGCATCCATCATTTTCTTCTTACTCAGATAATAACCAATGATTACCAAAATAAACAGGATAATCATCTGTGTAACGATTGCATCCATTGTTTTTCCGCTTGCAAAAAAGTCGTGCAAAGATACGGATTATCGGATTTGAGTATTCACCTGCAAGGAAAATTCTCTAAAAAATCTGATTTTATCTTCCGTAATTATTGTTTCTGATGTCCAGCGTAACATCCATATAGGTTCGCTCACCTTCAATGTAGTCAGCATACAAGGTTTCTGCGTCCTTTCCTTTGAGGACACGGCATTTACCACACGATTCACAATCGTGCAGACATTTCCAGGCTTCCATCACAAACGCCCGGCGTTCTTCCTTGGTAGATTGTTCTATACGGGGAGGTATCATAGAACAAATATACGTTTTTTTCTTTACCGGGCAACCTGCAAATTTGAAAAACTCTTCATCAATCATCATATTCATCAATTTTCCATCATGATTCTATGAACCATTTGCCGGCTTTTAGTACATTTGCATCGTTTTTAATTAACCATCTGTCTGGCTATTTCTTTCGGGAGGTAGCCTTGTTTATATAAAACAATTGAAAATACAAAGCAATGGAAACATTTTATGATGTAGTAGCTGGTGACCAGCTTGTATTGGTGGACTTCTTTGCCACCTGGTGCCAACCTTGTAAAATGATGCACCCGATTCTGAAACAGGTAAAAGATGTATTGGGCGAACGTATCCGTATCATCAAGATTGATGTGGACACACACAGTGCATTGTCTCAGAAATATCAGATTCAATCCGTCCCCACCCTTATGCTGTTCCGTAAAGGAGATGTGCTTTGGAGAACCAGCGGTGTCATGCAAAAGGCTGAACTGCTGAGTACGATTGATCCTTTCCTGAAATAGTCCGCAAGCTAATATATTTACATTTTCCAACACATGAAAAAATTAAGTAAAAATGCCATTATCGGTTATCCTGCCGGAATTATTACCGGTATTACTTACGGATTAAATCCTCTATTTGCGGTTCCACTGATGAAGAATGGTGCCGCCACTGAGTCCATACTTTTTTTCCGCTACGCCTTTGCGGTACTTCTTCTGGGTCTGTTTTTAATGCTCCGCAAACAAAGTTTCCGGATCTCAGGAAAGCAAATAGGTGTATTGCTTGCACTCGGAGTTCTTTATACTTCAAGCAGCGTTTTTCTTTTCGAGGCCTATGAATACATCGCATCGGGACTGGCCACAACCCTGGTCTTTTTATATCCCGTCCTTGTGGCTATCATCATGGTATTCCTGAAAGTCGTCCCCTCCTGGCCTGTCTGGCTTGCCATTGCGGCAACCTTCGGAGGAGTGCTGGTAATGACACAAAGCGACGGTACACAGACCATCAACCCTGTCGGCGTATTGCTTTCAATTGCCTCGGCACTGGTATACGCACTCTTCATTGTCATCATCAACCGTAGCAAAGCCATTGCCGGCATCTCCAATTCATTGCTTACCTTCTATGCGCTCACGGTGGGAGCAATCGTGTTTCTCGGAAAAATCATCAGTTCCGACACCGCCATAACCGCCGGAATCACAACCGGAGCAGACTGGCTTAATCTCGTAGGACTTGCCCTGTTACCGACCATTGTTTCCACGGCTACTCTTGCTATTGCTTCCCGAAACATCGGAGCAACCAAGGCATCAGTCCTCGGCGTCTTCGAACCCATCACGGCCATTGTTGTCGGTACACTTATGTTCGGCGAACCGCTTACAACAAATATCATTGTCGGAATCTCCATCGCCATGGTAGCCGTCACATTCATGATTACCGTAACCAAGCGATAATGCATCTATAAATAAGCGAATGAACACATGAAAGATTTTGCGGCAATAGACTTCGAAACGGCCAACAACCAGCGCTCGTCCGTATGTTCAGTAGGTATAGTGGTTGTACGTAACGATGAAATCGTGGATACTTTTTATTCACTCATCAATCCGGAACCGAATTATTATTCCTACTGGTGCTCACAGGTACACGGGCTCACCCGTGAAGACACCGAAAACGCACCGGTGTTTCCTGATGTATGGAAGCAGATCGAACCCCTGATTGACGGTCTTCCGCTTGTGGCACATAACCGTCCTTTCGATGAAAGCTGCCTGAAAGCCGTTTTCCGCGTCTATCAGATGGACTACCCTGACTATGAATTCTATGATACCCTATGCGTATCGCGCAAAGTGTTTCCATACCTTCCCAACCATCAGTTGCACACCGTAGCCGCCGCCTGCGGATACCATCTGGAAAACCATCATCACGCACTGGCCGATGCAGAGGCCTGTGCGTGGATAGCAAGAGAAATATTATGATACCTATGCAGATCCTGCTCGCCATCGACTCCTTCAAGGGATGCCTTTCGTCAGAAGAAGTGGAAGCCGCCTTCTCGCAGGCCCTGACCGCCCGCGGGGCAAAAGTCCGTTCCCTCCCCATGTCCGACGGAGGCGAAGGAATGCTTCCGGCCTTTATCACCGCCCTTCACGGGCAATTGCTTGAAACGGAGGTACACGATCCGCTGATGCGTCCCGTCACCGCCAGCTACGGCCTTACTCCCGACGGAACCGCCGTCATTGAAACCGCACAAGCCTGCGGACTGACCCGCCTTTCTGCCGAAGAGCGCAATCCGCTGGTTGCCACCACCTATGGTGTAGGAGAACTCGTTGCACACGCTTTCCTGCAGGGAGCACGCCGTTTCATCATCGGACTGGGTGGAAGCGGTACGAGCGATGCCGGGAAAGGTATGCTTCAGGGACTGACCGACTCTCTGGCTCCCGGTGGTATGACAGAAGATATTCTAAACGGTCCGTTGGCCGGATGCAGCTTCGTGCTGGCCAGCGATGTACGCAATCCGCTCTACGGACCGGAAGGAGCTGCCCATATTTTCGCCCCGCAAAAGGGAGCTACCCCGGAAATGGTGGAAGAACTCGACCGCCGTGCCCGCCAGTTTGCCGAAGAATCTGCCCGCCGCATGGGTAAGGATACTTCTTCCCGACCCGGTGCCGGAGCAGCCGGAGGACTGGGATATGCATTCCTTCAATACCTTCAGGCCACCACACAATCAGGAGCCGACCTTCTGCTTGATCTGTCCGGTTTCGACCGCCTGCTGGCAGATACCGGCCTCGTAATTACCGGTGAAGGACATGCCGACCGCCAGACACTCATGGGCAAGCTTCCAGAACGGGTCATGCGACGGGCACAGGCAAAGCTTGTTCCCACCTGGCTGGTAGCAGGAAAAGCCAGCGACACACAAGCCCTTCTCAATGCAGGATTCAGCCGGGTGGACAATCTTGCACCGGACAACATGCCTCTGGAAGAAGCCATCCGTCCGGAAGTCACCCGGGAAAATATCCGCCGGTGGGTAGAATCCGTTACATATCATTCAGACAAATAATCTCCTTCACCACTTCCACATCTGCCGGAAGCCACGCCACACGATCCAGTTCGTCCGCACCCAGCCAGGCAGCACTCTCATGCTCCTTCAGTACCAGACTGCCCGAAACTACGGTACACAGATAACAATGCATCGTAAGGTGGAACGAAGGATAGTCACACTCCACCGTCGTGAGAAAGGCATCCACCCGGATATCCGTATCGAGTTCCTCGCGGATTTCACGCATCAGAGCCTCTTCCCGGCTCTCACCCGGCTCCATCTTTCCACCGGGAAATTCCCAGTAGTCCTTAAACTCGCCGTAACCGCGCTGGGTAGCGAAATACTTCCCGTCGCGGCTCATCACCGCAGCTACAACTTCGATGCGTTTCCTCACCTCACGGCTTTCTCCTTCTCCCGCAATGCTCCAGAATGGGACAGACTTCGCATCGGCAAATTCCTTCATCCGCCAGGCTGACTCGAAACCGCTGGCCACAAAGTGCATGGGAACGAAAAGTCCGACCTGAAACCTGTCAAGAAACTGACGGGCTCCGCGGGTATATCCGTTGCCGATGCGGCCGTCCACGGGAAACATCACCACATCGAAACGGCCGGCAAGTTTACGGATATCTTTCAGCTCGCCCAGAAAACGCTTTTCTTCCCTGGCCGGATCAATATCAACGCCGAAATCGGGACTATAAACCAGCCCTCCCTGATAGTCGTCGGTCAGAAAACGGGCATACCAGTTGTTCAGGTCGCCGGCATGAAAAAGACACATGCCGCCGGTTTCCACCACCCACGACACACCGCTATCGTTACTTCCCGTAGCCGTCACGCGGAGATGTTCGTCTTCCCACACGGCCCCTTTGCCCAGCCAGGCATCGGCCTCTTCCTTCCCGGCCCGTCGGTGTTTCAGAATGTCTTTCGAAAGAATGTAGCACACGTTTGCTTTCCGGGTTCGCCAGGCAAAGATCTCCCGGTTGAAATGATCTTCGTGGAAATGGCTGGAAAAGACATACAGAGGCTTCGATGACTCCAGGTACCGGGACATGGCACCCGCCGGATCCATCCAGTAATCAAACACGAGAATGCAGCGGTCAGTCTCGAACACGAAACCGCTATGAAACAGATAAGTAAGTTGCATAAACTGACTGTTTTTATTCTTCCATGCGTCCATATTTCATTTCTTCCCCCTGCTTGTCATATTGCTTGCGCTTACCCACAGGAGGATCTGTAAGCGTGATACGCACCACCGCCGTACGATGAAGACTCCGGCGAACCGCATCATCGAATGCATCCATGTGTTGCGGCAGGAAACGCTGGCTGATGATACGGAGAGCTTCAATCTTTTCCGCATCCCCGGTCACCAGTTCCGCTCTTCCGAACGCAATAGCCGAACGATACTGGAGGGTGAACGATCCGTCTTTGGGCCCTACCGTAGGAGCACACTTCGTTACGGCCGACAGACATACTTCCGGATGAACGGCAAGAGCATCCAGCTTGTCCCCTTCCGGAGCACAATGGAAATACCAGATACGGCCGTCCGCACTTGCCAGTGAAAGAGGTACCCCATAAGCCGTTCCGTCAGGCCGGGTGAAACTGACCGTTATATAAGGAGCCTTGCGCATGACTTCCAGCGCCCAGGCACTGTCCATTTCTCTACTTACTTTTCGCATATCACCGTCTTTTGAGAGTTATTACAATACAAAGGTACAATGCGGCCGGGAAAAATCATACAGAAGGGAAAGAAAACATGCAAGGGCAAATAAAACAAAGGAAAAGAAACAAAGGAAAAGAAAGTGCAGGAAGAAAACATGCAGGGGGAATTATATGTTTAATATTTTTATCATTTCATACAAAAGTCTTTCAAATATTTTCCCCAGCATTATCACCCGACAAACCCTCACTCTTTCCAGTGTGACGTGACAATTGTGACAAATGACAATTACCTAAAAACAACAACACATCCACAGAAAAACGTAGTTACAAAT
>ENA-UEPW01000138-UEPW01000138.1-human-gut-metagenome-genome-assembly--contig:-NODE-138-length-62584-cov-15.320732_pt1 | contig 62584 bp, 48 predicted proteins | sample MGYA00242935_ERZ507936 | MGnify/ENA primary metagenome ERZ507936 (study PRJEB26167, sample SAMN06115469) | human gut metagenome | host: Homo sapiens | place: China:Chongqing | collected 2016-06-23... | reverse complement strand
TTCCTCTTCCAACAACAGACGCGAAAGCACAACCGACAGATACACAAGTGTTCGATTCTCAAGGGTGGAGTGAGGAAACTCAATCAGGCGCCATTCCTCGTCAAGGGGTTCCGCCTATTCGACAAGGTGAAGTGTAAGGGAAGAATTGGGTTCATTTTCGGTCGCCGTTTCTTCGGATACTTCGATGTCCGAACGCTGGATGGAGTCCGGCTTTCCGCCGGCGTCAGCTTCAAAAAACTGATGCTAGTTGAGAGGCGAACCACGTTTTTGACTCAACTAAGAAAGGAGTGCGGCGCTTCCTCCCCTTCCTAAAGGAAGAGGTTTCCGCGCCGAATCATTATGAAACAGAAAACGGGAGGCCTCCCTGCGGACGCCTCCCGTTTTCCTGTGCCTCATTCAGGCGGCCTTTCAGGCCTTCGGCTCGATGAGCTTCGTCACGTCGACCCAGCCCAGCGCGCCCGAGGCCTGCTCGGTCTCGTCGGGCGTGAGCTCGATCGTGGTGCGGTCGTCGCCGCAGGCAAGGTGCACGGTCTCGTAGAGCTTCAGGGACGCGTCCAGCCAGACTTCGACGCCCTCGCGGATGCCGAAGGGACAGACGCCGCCGGGCGCATGCCCCACGAGCTCCTCGACCGAGGCGCCCGGAATCATCGAGGCCTTCACGCCGAATCGGTCCTTGTACTTGCGGTTGTCGATCTTCACGTTGCCCGCAGCCACGATCAGCACGGGCCTGCCGTTCTGGAGAAAGGAGAGTGTCTTGGCGATGCGCTCCACGCCAACGCCCACGGTGGCGGCCGCCTCCTCGACGGTGGCAATCGTCGAATCCTTTTCTGATCAGGTCGGCGCAGGCGGCGTCGTGCGACATGAAGGCTCCTCCGTGGAAACGCAAGCAGATCATTCGATCATAGGTGCTCGAGCGTCCGCGCGCCTCAGGCGTCCGCCTTATCCGGGGCGGCCTGCATCAAGCATTGCCTCAAGGATTCCGTCGTTATCCGCGCAAACAAAAGAATGGGCCGCCCGGCCTTTGCGTCTTCACGCGGCGGCGGGCGGCCCATTCGGGTTCAGGTGAATGCCGGGATCATTCGATGCGTTCACCGTGGAGCGAGAGGTCGAGACCCATGCGTTCTTCGTCGGACGTGACGCGCAGGCCCATGACGACGTCGATGATCTTGAGGAGGATCCAACTCACGGCGCCCGCGTAGACCATCGTGGCGACGACGCTTGCGGCCTGGATGCCGACCTGGGTCATGACGGGATTCATTTCGGAGCCCGTGACGGCGCTCGAGGCGAAGACGCCGGTGAGGAGCGCCCGACGATGCCGCCCACGCCGTGTACGCCGAATGCATCGAGCGAGTCGTCCCAGCCCGCCATGCGCTTGAGGAAGACCGCACCCCAGAAGCAGCAGACGCCGCCGATGAGGCCCATCACGAGTGCGGCGACGGGACCGACGAAGCCCGAGGCGGGCGTGATGACCACGAGACCGCCGACGGCGCCCGAAATCAGGCCCAGAAGCGAGGGACGGCCGCGAAGCATCCATTCGACGAGCATCCAGGAGACGCCCGCTGCGGCGGCCGCGATCTGCGTGACGAGGATCGCCATGACGGCGCGCTCGTTGGCGGCAAGGCCGGAGCCGCCGTTGAAGCCAAACCAGCCGATCCAGAGAATGGCGGCGCCGAGCATCGCAAAGGTGAGGTTGTGCGGACTCATGGGCTCGCGACCGTAGCCGAGGCGCGTGCCCAGCACGAGACAGGCGACGAGGCCCGAGACGCCCGCGTTGATGTGCACGACGGTGCCGCCCGCATAGTCAAGCGCGCCCATGTCGAAGAAGAATCCGCCTTCGGCCCAGACCCAGTGGCACACGGGTGAATAGACGCACAGCGACCAGAGGATCATGAAGACCAGCATCGCCGAGAACTTCATGCGGCCCGCAAAGGCGCCGATCATCAGCGTAGCCGTGAGAATCGCGAACGTCATCTGGAAGCAGACGAAGAGCAAAGTCGGAATGGAGCCCGACATGCTGTTGATGTCGAGACCATTGAGAAACACATGCGAGAGCCCGCCCACGAAGGCGCTGCCCGGCCCGAAGGCGAGCGAATAGCCCGCAGCGAACCAGACGAGCGTGAGCGCGCAGCAGATGACGGTCGTCTGCGCAAGGATCGAGAGCACGTTCTTCTTTCTGGCCATGCCGCCGTAAAAGAGCGCGATCCCGGGGATCGTCATGAAGAGAACGAGCGTCGTGGAGACGAGCATCCAGACGACGTCGGCCTTGTCCATGGAGGCCTCGGCGGCAAGCGCCGCGGGTGAAAGGGCCGCCGCAGCGAGGAATGCGGCGATTCGGATGAGTGCGGACATTTGTCTTTTCTCCTGAGTGTTCGGTCTTCATTAAAGCCAAATCGAGTGCTGCCGACTGCCTCAGACGGCCGCGTCGTCCGTTTCGCCCGTCCTGATGCGCATGACGTGCTCGAGGTCCATCACGAAGATCTTCCCGTCGCCGATCCTGCCGGTGTTCGCGGCCGAGGCGATCGACTCGACCACCTTGTCGCAGAGTTCGTCGGAAACGGCGATCTCGAGCTTGATCTTCGGGAGAAAGTCAACGACGTATTCGGCGCCGCGATAGAGCTCCGTATGTCCCTTCTGGCGCCCGAAGCCCTTGACTTCCGTGGCGGTGAGGCCGCTGACGCCGCAGTCCGCGAGCGCTTCGCGCACGTCGTCGAGCTTGAACGGCTTGATGACCGCAATGATGTACTTCATGGTTTTTCCTCTGTGAGTGAGATGCTTTGTGCGGAGGGCGGGGAATCCCGCGTCCTTGATCCACTCTTAAGCAAAAGGCGTGCCAAAGGCCCGTATTCGTCTATGGGAGATGAAATTCGGTAAATGGAACCTCAACGGGGCCTGAAACGGATGGAAATTCGATTAAAGACGGCGGCAGAGGCGTTTTAAAGTGATTTAGGTTGCCAGTATGCACCGTTTTGGGGCACGGCGCGTGCGCAGGCGCCCGCGAGTGGCGCCGTGCGGCCGGGCGGGCACGGAGAACGGGGAGGAAAAGAGGAGATATGAACGAAATCGGGCGGCCCTCCGGAGAGGACCGCCCGAACGTGGTGCGGAGTTTCTGATGCGTCAGAGCGCGCCGAAGAGCATGAGCGCGACGGACATGCCGATGATGGAGCAGCCGACGCTCAACGAGCTCATGTTGGCGGCCATGGCGATGTCGCCGTCGAGCTGAGCGGTGAAGACGAGGCTCATGGCGGGAATCGGAGAGAGGCAGGTGAGGGTGAGGGCCATGCGGATCTCCTCCTCGAAGGGAAGGAAGTGCCAGACGCCGAGCGCGATGAGGATGCAGACGACCCAGCGGCTCGCAAGCAGCTTGAGCACTTTGCCCATCTTGCCGCCGCCCATCGAGAAGCTGATCGACTCACCGATCATGATCATGCAGAGGAAGGTGTTGGCGTGCGCGCCGACGGCGGTGCTGGTGATGACGCCGTCGGGAAGGCGCATGTCGAGGACGGACATGAGGCCCACGAAGGCGAAGGTGACGAGCGGGCCCGAGCGCACGAGCTTCGAGGCGATCACCTTGACCGTGCGCCAGAGCGTCGTCTTCACGCGGGTGCCCGCGATCACCGCAAAAGTGCCGCCGCCTGCCATGACGCAGTTGCCCACGTCGAACATGCAGGTCGCCATCAGGCCCGTTGTCGGGAAGAAGGACTGTACGTACGGAACCGCAAACGGACCGACCGAATAGCCGCCTACGTTGAGCCTCACGAAGTCGCGCCACTGCGTGTCCGCAATGTTGCGCGAAAGAAAGAGTCCCCAGACGAGGAAGATGATGTTCGTGAGGAGCCCCAGGCCCGCAATGAGGAGCATGTCTCCTTCGATCCTGACGCCGTTGAGGTTCGTGAGGATCACGCACGGGAGCGTGACGTTCATCACCAGGGCGCTGATGGCCGCAAAGGCCTGGTCCTTCAGGATGTTGAAGCGCCTGAGCAGATGCCCGAGCACGATGAATGCCGCCAGGGACATCACCTTGGCGAAGCTGTCTTCCATGATTGCCTTCCGTCTTTTGTTGATGAGGGGCCGGCGCCCGTGCGTTCAGGCGCCCGAACAGGAAATTGTGCGCCTGCAGAGGCCGAAATTCTACCTCCCGAGGTATGTATCGGTACCGCGCGACCGACGGAGGTGGACTGATCGGGAAGTCTTCTGAAACGGAATCTCCCGTGACTGTGCACCCGTTTGTACAGACCTTCCTTCGGGTGGAACTGTCACAGCCGTCCCCGAACGAGGTCTGAAATGCCGACGTTCGCGCCGGCTGCAGGAGTCGACGCGGTTGCGCGAGCACGATCCGGAGAATGCGGGGCGGGGATCCAGAGATGATCAACGGACGGAGAGGATAGTTCAAAAGGGCATGGGAGGCCGGATCGGAGTGATTTTTCATACGGGAAAACGCGGAAAGCACCACGTTTTGTGGTTGAAAAGCAACAGGCGCTTTTCTTTGGAAACGTGTGCGCATCAACGCTTTTGTGTGATATTAGGGTTATTACTGAGGGGGGGGGGGGATTTTTCTGAAAAAATGCACTCGAACTGCGCGGCCTTGAGATTTCAAGCCTCGTGGTATGGAGGGCTTTCCTCAATCAAAGGGTTTCGGACTTGAACACTGACGCCCGCCCTCCGAATTTTGCGTCGGCCGCGCGACGCATGAATTCCTGCTCTGCGGCCGACGACTTTTTCCCAATAAAGGATATCAAAATGAAGAAGACTCTTGCTGCCATGGCTGTTCTCAGCGCTTTTGCCGGCTCTGCTTTCGCCGCTGACGTGACCGTCTACGGTGTTGTCGACCTTGGTCTCAACTATCAGCACCAGAAGGTCGGCGACGCAGACGCCACCGACAAGCTCACCCAGTACTCCGGTCAGAACTCCGGCTCCCGTTTCGGTCTTAAGGGCACGGAAGATCTCGGCAACGGCATGAAGGTTGGCTTCGTTCTCGAAAACGGCTTTAGCGCTGACGACGGCAAGCTCGGCCAGGGCAATCGCCTCTTCGGCCGTGAAGCCAACCTCTATGTTCAGAGCGACTTCGGTACGCTTTCCATGGGTCGTGTCGGCGCTCTCTCCGCTGGCGTTGGTTCCTACAACGTCGTGTACGGCTACACTGCCTTCGGTACGGGTTGGGGCGATACGGTCGGCGCCAAGAGCCTGTTCAACCTCGGCGATCGTGACCGCATGGACAATACCGTCACGTACGTCACCCCGAAGTTCGGCGGTCTTACGGCCTACGCACAGTACTCCTTCAACGCTAACGGCGCTGAAGACGCCCAGTCCTCCCTCAACAAGCGTTACGCCGGTCTCGGTCTGAAGTATGACCTCGGTGCCTTCAGCACGGGCCTCGTTGTTGACACGGTCATGAACAAGGGCACCGATGCTAACTCCGAAGATTCCCTCGGCGTGTCCTGGGGTGCTTCCTACGACTTCGGCGTCGCGAAGGTCCTCGGCTTTGCCCAGTACGGTCAGAACGAAAACAAGCTCGGCGGTTTCGTTGGTGCCGATGCCTGGATCTCGGCCGGTGAAGGCACGGTTAAGGCCGAGGAAGGCATGAAGGGTTATGCCGTTGCGCTCGGCGTTGCCGCTCCCGTTTTCGGCGGTACTGCCTTTGCCCAGGTCAACTACGTTGACGGCGAATCCGAAGGCGTCATCAACATGACGAGTCAGGAGCGCACGGCTGAATTCGACCGTTGGGGTCTCGCCGCTGCCTACGAATATCCGCTCAGCAAGCGCACGAAGGTCTATGGCTTCGCCGGTTATAACGAAGGTTCCATCGACTCGACCGGCAAGAACGATCACGTGACCGTCACGACCAAGACCAAGACTGCTGAAGCCGGTTTCGGTCTCGTTCACAAGTTCTGATGATTCGAGCGCAAGCTTCTGAATTCTGAATGAACACGGCGCCCGTCCGGAGCAATCCGGGCGGGCGTCCTGCGCATTGCAGGCCCGAATGATCCTGATGCAGAAGCTGCCATCCTGCATGAATATTCACGTAAGAAAGGGGAGGGGAGCGGCTTGCGCGCCAACTGCCCCTTCGATATACTCACGTCCTTTTTCGGCGCCTTCACGGGCGCCGTTTGTTGTTGTGAAAAGCCTGTTGGGCAGAACATTGAGGAGATTTTGATGAGCGGCATGTATGATCCCCCGCATCCTGGCACGATTCTTGCTGAGACGCTGGAGCATCTGGGACTCAACGCCAGGCAGTTTGCCAGGCACCTCGACGTGACGCCCGCCGCAGTGACGCGCGTTATGAAGGGTGAAGGCCCCGTCACGCCCGAGCTCGCCGTACGCATCGCCCACGTGCTTCCCGGTCCGTCCGCAGCCATGTGGCTGCGCCTGCAGTACTGCCACGACGTCTGGCAGGCCGAGCACATGCTCGCCATCTCCCGTCTGCGTCCGCTGACGCTTTCCGAGGAGGAGAAGGCCGAAGCCGTGCGCACTCGCCTGGCGGCCGAAGAGGTCTGTGCCGACTGACCGGAACCCTGCCGAAGGGCAGGGCAATCGAGAAGAGCAGGGCGCCGGAAGAGGGAGGCACGCGCCGCCTCCCCTGCCGCCTTCAGGGGTCCTTCAGGGCCTCCGAGGGCCGAATTCCGGCGGAAAACATTCCCTTTCCGAGGCGAGACATGAACTTCGAGCTCAATCCGCTCCTTTACTTTACGTCTGAGGACGAAATGGCGGACGGCCTTGAAAAGGTTGCTGGAGAAGGCTTCGGGAGCAGTGAGGCGCAGATCGTTCACGCGCTCGACGACCTCGCGGAGGCGCTCGGCACCGACGGCTTCGGCATTCTCGAGCGTTCGGGCGACGGCACGAGGCTCGGGGAGGCGGTTCAAAGTGCGCTGGCTGCGCTCGAGGCCCTCAAAAGGGCTGAAGCCGAGGTGCCTGAAGGCGCAAAGGAAATCCGCTCGCCCAATTTGCTGGAGACGACGAATTCCTCGCTGCCATGCTCGAAGAAAGCATCGCGTTCTGCGGCGGCAGGGAGACGGACGTCCGAAGGACACTCGAGCAGACCGCTTCACGTACGAGGCGCTCATGAAGGGCGCTGCCGACGGTACCGCCGTCGGACGCGTCGTGGCGCAGGTGAAGCGCGAGCATCCTGCGTTCGCGCCGAGGAACTGACGGACGAAGGCGCAGATCGTGCCTGAAGACCTGAAGTTCGAAAAGCGGTGAAATTGAAGGACGGAAACCCGTCCTTATTCACTTTTTTCCAATATTCAACATAACTACTATTATGTTGAGTAATGTTTGAGGGGTTTTGGGGCCGTTTTCAAGGTTCCGCACGCCTTCGTCAAGTCTTCGTCAGGTTCGTCCTGACGTGCCGTCGATGCCGGCTCTTCGGCCTCCCGAGGTCCGGCGCCGGACGCATGGGCGGGTCTCGTTCCAGATGTTCGTGCGCCGCATGCGCCCCGTCTGGGTGCGTCGATCGTCCGACGCCTCCGAAGCCGTTCCTCTCCGGACGACGCATGTGCGCGCACCCGATTCGTGCCTCTCAACCCTGCGGCTCCCGGTTCGCGAACAAAAGACCTCAACCAAATGCGTCTCCCGAATCCGCCCGGAGGCCAGGGGACTCCGCACGTAAGCGTCCTTTTCTTCGAGGCCGACGAACGGCGGGCGCCCTTCCCGCCTTCGGACCCGTGAAAAAACGGGACGAAGTCTTGACGTCGATGAACGTCGGCGTGCCCGAAACGCCTCGCGTCTGGCATACTCGAAAACGACCCCCGGGGGCTGACCGGTTTTCGCGGCCCCCTTTCCTGCCGAAACCAACCCACAAGACCGCAAGTCGCTCCCATGATCGTCAATGCCGATGAACTCAAGCTCTTTCGAACCATCTACGAGACCGAATCCCTGAGCGAAGCCGCGGCGCGGCTGCAGCTTTCGCTCTCGAAGGCGAGCCGTCAGCTCGCATCCCTGAGAAAGACCTTCGGCGACAAGCTCTTCGTGAGGTGCGACCACCGCATGTGTCCCACGCTTCGCGCGCGCTCGCTCCTGCCCAAAGTGGACGCGCTTCTGAGTGGCTTCGAGGCGCTTGAGTGTCCCGGCGTCTTTTCGGTCGAGCAGCTCCGCCATGTCTTCCGCATTGCGGGGCTCGACAATGCGCTCCTCTCCTACTTCGGGCCCGTGCTCGACGCGCTCGGCCGTCATGCGCCCGGCGTGAGGCTCAACTTCCATTCGATCTCCTCGAACTTCTACGCCGACCTCCATCAGGGCCGCATCGACCTTGCGGTCTACGCAACGCAGGAATCCTTCCCGACCTTTCGCAGGCTCGCAATCTGCGAGGACGCCTACGTCTACGTGGCGCGCGGCACGTCCGAGCTCGCCCGGCGCGTCCTTTCGGGGCAGGTGCTCACGGAACGCGAGGTCAGGGCGCGGCAGTCGGTGCAGATCGCGCTTCCCAAGGCCTCGGCCGACGACTGCGGCCTCATTCCCGTGATCGAGAGCCTCGATGCGTCGGGACAGGCCTTGCCTGTTCTCTCGGCCCCCTACTTCGTCACGGTGCCCCTCCTCCTCGGCGCGGAGGACACGACTTGCATTCCGTTTCAGACCGCGCACGCGCTCTGCCGCACGACGGACCTCTGCATTCTCGGACGCTCCAAGAAGAGCTCGGTCTTCACGCCCTCGTTCATCTGGTCGGACCGTGTCGACGGCGATCCCGCGCACCAGTGGCTGAGGAGCTTTCTCTTCTCCGAAATGAGGCAGCACCTCGGAGATCTGCGCGCCGTGCCGATTCTCCGAAATTGATGTTTTCAGACTCAAGTATCGAATTCCCTTCTCCTGCAGGTTCTTGTCGAAATTCGAAATCCGATTTTGCGGATTAGGGCCTGTTCGGGGTCTGTATGTCCGCATGGTTTTGAAGAGGCGTTGTGCTTAGACTTCTTCGTCATTGAAGTCCAACCTTCTGACCAATCGGAGAACCAAAATGAGACTCTTTGCCAAAAGCCTGATCGCCGCGAGCATTGCGGCCGCTTCCATGGGGGCGCTTGCCATGGGCGGCGGCTCGGGTCCGGCCACGAACTACATCATGCAGGGCCACATCGGTGAAGTCATGATGAACCCGTACGGCATTGCGCCGCTTACGGCCGTCATCCGCGACGGCGGCTACGACCTCAGCAACGTCGTCGTCAAGATCCAGCCCAAGCTCAACGGCCAGACGATCGAATACAAGGTCTCTCGCACCGAACTGCTTACCCACGGCGGCGTTCCCGTCTTCGGCCTCTATCCCGACTACGTCAACATGGTCGAGGTGAGCTACACCCGCACGCTGCGCGGCAAGTCCGAAAACTTCAAGGACACGTATCAGCTCTACGCGCCTCCCACGTACACGGAAGTCGCCGGCATCAAAGCCGAGCGCCATGCGCTCTTCGGCACCGAAGTGAAGAAGGTTGATCCGGAATTCAAGGACCGCCTCTACTTCATCAACAACATCGCCGAGAAGTCCGGCATCGGCACGCGCGCCGTCTGGAACAACCCGGTGGGCGGCGCCCTTCAGTGGAACTTCTTCCCGCAGAACGCCATCATCGACACGGCCGGCGACATCCGTTGGTACATGTTCGCCAACCCGATCTACGATCTTCGCGATATGTACAAGGCGGGCGTCATGATGGGCTTCAAGCAGAATGACGACGGTCTTCTCACCTGGGGCTACGGCCAGCGCTACGTCAAGTACGACATCATGGGCCGCGAAGTCTTCAACCGCCTCCTCCCGATGCGCTACAACGACTACTCGCACTCGATGGACGACGCCCAGAACGGCCACTACTTCCTGCGCGTGGCAAGCTCCAACTACATCCGTCCCGATGGCAAGCACGTGCGCACCGTCCGCGACGTGATTGCCGAAGTGGACGAACAGGGCCACGTGATCGACGAATGGCGCCTGCCGGACATCCTCGACGTCTACCGCTCCAACGTGCTCAAGGTCCTCGACCAGGGCGCCGTCTGCCTTAACATCGACGCCGCTCAGGCCGGCAAGACGCTCACCGCCGAGGAACTCTCCGCCGCTGAAGAGTCGAACGACTTCGGCGACATCGTCGGTACGGGCGCGGGCCGCAACTGGCTGCACGTCAACTCCGTCGACTATGACCCGGAAGACGACTCCATCATCATTTCCTCCCGCCATCAGTCGGCCATCATCAAGATCGGCCGCGACAAGAAGGTCAAGTGGATCCTCGGCTCGCCCGAAGGCTGGAAGGGCGACTTCACGAAGGCGGTCCTGACGCCGGTCGACAAGAACGGTCAGAAGATCAAGTGCGAGGGCTCCAAGTGCGAGGGCGACTTCGACTGGACGTGGACGCAGCACACGGCCTTCAAGATCGATGAAAAGTCCAAGGGCGACATCATCTACGTCTCCGCCTTCGACAACGGCGACGCCCGCGGCATGGAACAGCCGGCTCTGCCCGACATGAAGTACTCCCGCGCCGTCGTCTACAAGATCGACCAAAAGAAGAAGACCGTCGAACAGGTCTGGGAATTCGGCAAGGAACGCGGCCACGAACTCTTCTCCGCCGTGACCTCGCTCGTCGAGTACCAGCCCGACCATGACTCCATCGTCATGTACTCGGCCACCGCCGGCGCGCTCTACGACCTGAAGACTGGTGCGTTCGCCTCCGCTCCCAACCCGACCATCATGGAATTCCGTTGGGGCGAAACGACGCCTGCCGTCGAAATTCAGCTCAAGGACTGCACGGGCTACCAGGCCTGGCCGTTCTCGGTTGAAAAGGCCTTCAGCCAGGAAATCAAGCCGGGCAAATAATCCGCCCGACTGTCTGACGAGTCTCCTTTCCGTCCGCCGACGGCTGAAGGGGACGGCCCGAAGGGGCGGCTTCACGGCCGCTCCTTTTTTCGTCGACCGCTCCGCGCCGCACACGAGCGCAGGGATCCGGGCGGCCTTTTCTTCAAACTGCAAGAGCACCGTCGGCTCGGGATCCTCGCCTGAGCACGCGTCCGCAGGAAGAAAAGGGAGGCTCCGACTGGAGCCTCCCTTTTTTACACAGTTCTGGCGTCGAACGTGACGGGTGCGGTTAACTGGCGCCCTTCCCGTCTGTCCTGCGGGCCAAAGGGCGAGGGTCCCGCGAGCTTCTTTGCGGACTACGCCTTCTCCGAAGGCATTGCGGTCGCCCCGAAGACCGGTAGCAGCTTCCTGAACGAACTCGCCGACCGCCGCACCCGTGCCGACGCACAGCTCGCCGTTCTGGCCAAGGGCACCCGCGAGCATCCGAACTATCCGTTCACCTTCTGCTCCGAAGAGACGACCGCTCATGCCGAAAGTTTCAAGGCCGCCTACCCCGAGGGCACCGTCAGGCGTTCCGAAATCGTCGAGGCGCTCGCGAAGCTCCACGGCACCGATCCCAAGGCCCTTCAGGCGGCGATTTTCGACGGACGAAGGAAAGGCTCCGGATCCTCACGGATCCGGAGCCTTTCCCAATTAGTACCCGAACGAGAACGCAATGCCTCAGGCGCGGGCGCGCAGCCACCTGAGCGCGATGTCGGAGGACGTTGCGGCAGCGGCCTTCACGAAGGTCATGTAGTCGATCTTGACGTCGCCGCTGGCCTCGTCGGAGATGACGCGGATGGCGGCAAACGGGATTTTGTTGACGAAGCAGACCTGGGCGATGGCGGCGGCCTCCATTTCGACGGCGGAAGCGTTGAAGGTGGAGACGATCCATACGCGGCGCTCGGTCGTGTGGACGAACTGGTCGCCCGAGGCGATGACGCCGAGGCGGTGGTTGACGTTGGCGGCTGCGCAGACGCGGTCGAGCTCGTCGGCGATCTTCGTGTCGGCGGGGAGCTCGATCATGTTGATGCCGGAGATGAGGCCCACGGGGTCGCCGACGGCGGAGGTGTCCATGTCGTGCTGGACGCAGGCCGTGGAGATGGCCACGTCGCCGATGTGGAGCTCGGGAGTGAGCGTGCCCGCAACGCCCGAGTTGACGATTTCGGTGACGCCGAACTTGAGGATCATGGTCTGGGCGCAGAGGGCCGCGAAGACCTTGCCCACGCCGCTGCGGGCGAGCACGACGCGCCTGCCCTCGAGGCTGCCGATGATGAAGTCGATGCCCGAGACGGTTTCGGTGCGGGCGTTCTTCATCATGCTGCGAAGAATCGCGACTTCGACGTCCATCGCGCCGATGATGCCGGTGATCTGCATGTGTCTGTCTCCTCAGATGGCTTCGCCCGCCTTGTTGAAGAGCGGGAGGGGTTCAAGGAAGGTGATGTCGGTGCGCTCGGCGGCTTCGCCTTCGGCGAGGACCGCGGCGCGGCCGACGACGATGCCGCCCGCCTTTTCAACGAGCTTCTCGAGGGCTTCAAGGGACTTGCCCGTGGAGATGACGTCGTCAACGATGAGAATGCGCCTGCCCTTCATGAGGGCGGCGTCCTCTTCCGTGAGGAAGAGCTTCTGCATGCCGGCGGTCGTGATCGACTGGACGTCGACCTCAAGGGCCTCGCCCATGTAGAGCTTCATCTTCTTGCGGGCGACGAAGTAGCGCGCGGCGCCGGCCTGGCGGGCCATTTCGTGGATGAGCGGGATGCCCTTGGCTTCGGCCGTCAGCATGTAATCGTACTCGGGGGCCTTTTCAAGGAGGGCCGAGGCGCAGGCAACGGTGAGCTCCTGGTCGCCGAGCATGATGAAGGCTGCGATCTGCAGCTCGTCGGATATGGGAAAGAGAGGCAGGTCGCGCTTGAGGCTGGCGACTTCGATCGGATAATGCATCTGAGAACTCCGCTTGGAGATTGTGCGATGAAGGGTGCCGGAAGCGTCCGGCGTGCGACGGGTATTGTACAAAGTCGGCGGCACTTCGTGCGGTGCGGACCGCGCGTCGAAGGGGTTCCCTGCGGGCTTCGGGCGGGTGCGCGAACCGCGAAGGAAGGAAAGGGGAGACACCGCCGACGGCGTCTCCCCTCCTTCACGTGACGCGGATTCGCGTTACTTGGCGAAGGCCTGCTTCAGGTCGATGATGTGGCCCTGATAGTGCGGGGCTGACGCCTTGTTGTTGTAGACGTCGATTTCAACCTTGACGTCGCCCGTCTTGTAGTCCACTTCCTGCAGGCGGCCGATGGTGCCCTTCGTCTGGTCGAAGAGGCCCACGGAGCCGTAGAAGCCGAACATCGTGTCCTTGTCGGCCTGATAGGCGGCGTTGGACGTGATGGGCGCGAAGCTTTCGTAGCCGCGGTCCTTGCCGTAGGCCCAGGTCTGCTTCACGGTCATGGTCTTGGGGTCGATCTTGTATTCGACGACGCGCGAGTAGTTCATCTCGGGCAGCGCGGGTTGTTCGTAGTGACGGACCTGGCCGTTGTCGAAGACGACGATGGTGCCGTTCTTCGAGGCGCGCGGCCATGCGGCGTGCTGCGTGTAGGTGAAGTCGAAGCCGCCCTCGCAGTCGCCCGTCGACGAGCACTTGAGGGGCCTGCCGTCCTTGTCGACCGGCTTGAGGAGCTTCTTTTCAAGACCGTTCTTCCAGCCTTCGGACGGCGCGAGGATCCACTTCACCTCCTTGTCGCGGCCGATCTTCATGACGCCCTGATGGCGGGCGGAGATGATGATCGAGTCGTCGGATTCGTCGTAGGCGACGGAGTTGACGTGGGCCCAGTTGCGGCCCGTGCCGACGCCGGCGGCGTCGCCGAAGGGCGCGAGCGGTTCGGCGCCCACAGCCTTGCCCTGGGCGTCAAGGTCGACGTTCATGCAGACGGCACCGAGGTCGAGGTTCTTGATGAGCGCGTCGCGCGTCGGGTCGAGGATGGTGTTGAGGTCCCATTCGTCGATCACGTTGCCCGAGCGGTCGACTTCGATGATGAAGTCGCGCACGCTTTGCACGATCTGGCCGTCGGGACGATGGTAGCGGTACTTGGCGGCGCGAAGGAGGATGTTGCCGTTGGGCATTTCCCATGAGGCGTGGCTCAGGTCGATGTATCCCGGCGGCAGCGGATGCTTGGCGACGATGCGGCCCGCGAGATTCATCTCGATCCAGCGCTGGCCCTGCACGAAGGTGTAGGTGCCCGACTTCGTCGGGAAGAAACCCATGGCGTAGCCGCGGTCGGCGATGTCGTAGTTGATGCCGTCGTAGATGGCCTGCGGTTCGAGCCACCAGCGGAACTCGCCCTGCGTGTCGACGACGTAGTTGAGCGGGATCGTCTCGAAGGCGAGCGAGCCGCCCGAGGGATTGGCGGCGCTCTTGCTCATCTGCGGCGTCTTGGGCATGATCCAGTTCACTTCGGAGCCTTTGGGCGGACGGGTGCCGGAGTTGACGAGATAGAGACGGTCGCGGAAGGCCGTATCGAGTTTCGTGACCTTGGGCTGCGGGAGCGCGGTGATGTTGCGGTTGTCCATGTAGGGCATCGTGAGCGCGGGCGTCACGATGCTGTAGGTGTCCGTGATCGCCCTGCCGTCGAGCTTGTAGCTCACGACGACCGTGTTGCGGTAGTCGGGATAGAGGCCGAAGACCGGAATGCCGTCGTTCGAGAGCAGCGTGCTGCGGCCGACGTCGTAGGTGATGTCGACGCCGCCTTCGGGCTTGCCCTTGACCGTCACCCTGATGTCGGTCGGGTGCTTCGTGTTGCGGTTGATGACGGCCGTGAGCGGCGAGAAGCCGTACGGATTGACGATGACGTTGCCGAGATGCGTGCCCTTGGGCGTCGGTGCGGGTGGCATCGATTCGGCGAAGACGGCGGAGGATGCGAGCGCCGCAAGGGCGGCGGCTGCGGTGAGACGGATGAGCTTCATGGGCAGGTCTCCTCTTTGTGAAGCATGATGTCGGTCGAAGTGCGGGCCCGTCGGGCGGAAGAGTCCTCCGGAGACGGGGCCGAAGGACGACACTGAGTGTAGCGAGGGACGCCTTCGGGCGACATTGCCTGATACCCACATTGGATGGACGGGGCACGCAACGGGAGATTACGCAAACTGCAACGGTGCACTTTCCGCCGTTGCGGATGTGTCAAAATAAAGACTTGACCGCCCTTCCCTTCGGGCGGAGGACCAACAGATCAGGAGGATGAGGACCTTGGCAGGAAAAGAGACGCTTCCCGACAGCGGCGTGCTTCTGACGCTCGCCTCCTTGTCGCGCACGCGCAGTCTGACGCTCACTGGGAGCGAGCTCGGCACTTCGACCGCGACCGTGAGCCGCACGCTCGCCGCGGCGCGCGCATTCTTCGGCGACGAGCTTTTCGTGCGAAGCGGCCCGAGGATGGTGCCGACGGCGCGCATGCGCGCTCTGCAGCCCGCGGTCGACGCGGTGCTCCGGCAGCTCGAGGCGCTCTCGGCGCCCGCGGTGTTCGATCCGGCGGGCATCGAGCGGACCTTCCGGATCGCGGCCGCGGACAACGGCATCCTCGCCTTCGTATTTCCGGCGCTCAAGGCGGTGCTCGAGCAGGCACCGGGCCTGAGGCTTGAGATCATCGGGATCAACGGCGACCTTTTCGACGACCTGCGCAACGGCAGGCTCGATCTGGCGGTCTTTCCGTTCGACCCGATTCCGCCCGAGTGCCGCAGCGTGGTGCTCGCCGACGAGCCCGACGTGCTGATCGTCCGAAGCGGGCATCCGCTCGTGAGGATCAGCAGGGAGCGGGGCGCGCTCACGCTCGAGGACCTCAGGGCCTATCCGAAGGTGCGCATCAGCAACGTCACGCACAACTTCTCCGCCGCCGTCGTGCGCTTTCACGCAAGTCTCATGGCGCACGAGCGCGAGGGCGCCCGCATCACGATGCCCTACTTTCTCGCCGCGCCCTGGATCGTGCTCGAGACGGACGCCACGGCGAAGATCCTCGAGAAGAACGCCCGCATGCTCGCCCGGTACCTGCCGATCGAGATCCTGCCGCTGTCGCCCGGGCTGGCGGGCCGCTACGAGCGGCGCGTGATCTGGCACGAGAACGCCTCGGGCGATCCGGCCCTGATGTGGCTCATCGCGATGTTCAGAAGCGCCTCGGCGCAAGAAGCCTGCGCGGGCGGCGCGCGCAGGCCGGAAGGCTGATCGGAAGGCCGCACGAAGAAAAGGCACGAAGACGCCGCACGAAGAAACGGGCCGCCGGCTTTCGCCGACGGCCCGTTTCACGCCCGGGTTCGGGTTCGATTACGCCTTCTTCGTGAGGCGGGCGCCCCAACCGAAGAGCATGGCGGCGATGAAGGCGGCCGCGACGATGCAGGCGAGGAGGCAGCAGGAGGCCATGTCCATGAACTTCCACTGCGGGATCAGGTACCAGCCGTCGTAGGACTGGTAGAGCTCGATGAACCAGCGCTGCAGGGCGCCGAGCTCAACGCCGTCGGGGACCACCGGCGCGTCGTAGCCGCAGTCGCCCGTGGGCTGGAACCAGTCCGGAGCCCACTTTTCCAGCGGAAGGCCGAACGGGAAGTGCGGCTCGGTCGAGCAGCCCTGCATGCCGAACATCGCTTCCGGATCGTCGGAGTGCACGGCGTCATGAATGCCGATGAGCTTGACCGAGCAGATGATCGTGTAGACGAGGCCGTAGATCGTGATCACGAAGCCGACGAGCTTCGCCCAGACGGCCTTCGGGTCGATCATGGCGATGACGCAGCCGAGCGCCATCACGAGGTTGCCGTAGCGGATGTAGACGCACTGCTCGCAGGGCAGCATGTGCATCCAGTCCTGAAAGACATAGTGCGCGAGCAGAACCATGGCGACCATCGCAAACGCGATGATGCCCCAGGGCCAGCGGGAGTCCTGCCAGTCGGCGAGCGTACGGACGGGATCAGCCGCGAGCCCCTTCATGAATTTGATCATGATGAAAAAATCCTATTGTTGATTGCCGGAAAAGATTCCGGTACAGTCCCCTGCCCTTTTCGGACCCTGTCGGGGGTGAAAACGTCGGGCGTCGGGGAGGCTAAATCCGAAGACGAAAAACGGGAGAGACGGACGTACCGCCGTCCCTCCCGCCCAGGGAGAACCTGTCGGGCCCTGCTCCGCGAAGGCGGAGCGGCAGGGCTTACTTCATTTCCTTGAGTTCCTTGACGAGCTCGACCATGCCGTCGAGGCTGCGGATGCTCTTCGTCATGATCAGGTACTTGCCGTTGACGACGTAGGCCGGGATGCCCTGGATCTTGGCGACGTCGTAGGAGAGCTTCCATTCGTCGCACATCGCCTTGACGGCCGGATCGTTCTTGGCTTTGGCGAACTCATCGGCGCTGATGCCCGTGGCGTCGGTCATGGTCTTGAGGAAGGCGGCTTCGCCGGAAGTCCAGCGTTCGCCCTTCTTGTGATAGGCGACGTAGACGGCGTCCTTGGCCTTCTTGAAAAGAGAGTCCTTGGACTCAACGGAGATGCCTGCGGCCTTGTCCCTGAGGAGGCACATGGCGAGGAATTCGCTGCCGATGCGGCCGTACTTGCCCTTGGTTTCGAGATGGATCGGGTTGAAGGCAAGGCCGGTTTCCTTTTCAATGCGCGGCAGAACCTTCGGGTCGACGCCGACGTCATACTTGAAGCAGAACGGGCAGTCGTAGCTGAAGATCTTGGTGAGCTTGCCTTCGGCGTTGACCATCGGCTTTTCGAGCTTGACGTAGTCGGTGCCTTCCGTGGCGGCCATGGAAGCAGCGGCAAAGAGAGAGAGGCCGACGGCAAGCAGAGTCTTCTTGAACATTTGTGAGTTTTCTCCAGATGGGTGACGGGTGGTCGGCGGAACGTCGGATGTGTGCGGGGCTCGCCTGAACCATGACTGCGAGTTTAGACCTCCCCTTTTATTCGGGCTATTGTGACTTTTCCAAGTACGCACGGCAGGTTGTGCAAGGCCTTGTTGCAGAAAATACAAAAGGGCCCGCCTCTTCCCCCCTCAGACCGCATGAAGCGAAAGGACCGCCGTCGGCACGAAGCGGCCGGCGGCGGTCCGAATGTCTCAAAGAGAACGGGAATGTCAGAAAGAGAACGGGAATGTCAGAACCGGTACGTGAGGCCGCCCGAAGCGAAGACCTGATTGAAGCGATCGACGCCGTCAAGAAGGTCGTGACCGTTCGCGTAGGAGGCGCCCGCGTAGAGCTGGGTGCGCTTCGAGAGGTTGTAGTAATACATGAGGCTGCCGATGGCGGCCGTGCCCTTCGTGTGCTTCATGCCGGCAGAGACGCCGTTCCATTCGGCGTTGACGACGCCGAGGCCGGCGCTGAAGTAATGGAACCCGTAGGGATAGCCGAAGCTCACGAAGCCCGTCGTGACGTCGAGGCCTTCGGTGCTCTGCGCGAGGTTGTTCACGCCGCTCCCCTTGAGGAGGATGGCGCCTAGGTCGGGTGCGCCGCCGATGCGCCAGTCGTTCTTGCCCTTGTAGAGAATGGCGGAGACGGCCGGACCGCCGAAGTCCCAGCTGCCGAGGATCGTGAAGCCGAAGCTGTCGTGCTTGCGGGCCTGCGTCGCGTCGGTGTGCTCGGGCATCTCCCAGTTGAGGAGCGAGCCGATGCGAAGCTGCCGGCCCGTCCAGCCGAAGGCGACCTGAGCGACGTGGTTGTTGTCGGACCAGCCGTATTCGGTTTCGCTGTCGTTCGAGCCGTTGGTGTAGAGGCCCTGGAGGAAGAAGCCGTCCTTGGCGCGGGTTGCGAAGGCGATCGTGTTGTCGGACTCGCCCTTGTTGTAGACGATGAGCGCGGGTGCCATGCCTGGAAGTCCCGAGCCCGTCATGTTGGCGCGCAGCTTCTTGAAGACGGAGTACGGTTCGGACGCGCAGGAGAACGTCGACATGCGGCCTGCGGATACTTCGATGAATTCGTTCCCGACGAAGAGTCGGGCGAGACGGTTGAAGAGGCGGCTTTCGTCGTAGAGTGCGCCGGAGTCGAGGCTCCAGCCGCTCTCCATCTGGAAGCCGGCGTACCAGCCGTTGCCGAGGTCCTCGCGTCCCATGAGGCCGAGGTGCGAGTCGGTGGGCGTCTGCTTGTAGGCGGCCATGCCGACGGTGGCGTGGTCGGCGCCTTCTGCCTTCTGGTAATAGAGGCCTGTGGAGACGACGCCGTAGATCTGGGTTTCGGCAGCTGAGGCGGCGGAGCCGCAGGCGATGAGGGCCGCGCCGAGCGCGGCGACGATGGGCTTGTTGGTCATGTTGGATACGGAGGAAGGATCAATGGGGGCCCGCGGGAGGTCCCGTCCGAGGAGAACGGGCGCGGGGTCATGAGGCGGGAGCGCCCCGGAGGGCGCCCCCGCTGCACTCGGGGTGAGGAGGCGTCCTCGGGCGCGTTTCAGCAGGAAGCCTTAGTGCGTGAAGGCCTTTTCGACGCTGATCGGCATGGCCTGATAGCCGAAGAGCTTGTTGAACTGCAGTTCGACTGCGGGCTTCGTTTCGCCCCAGCGGTATTCGCAAAGGTACGGATGGGAGGATTCCTCGCGGCTGGCGTCCTTGCCGGCCGAGGGGCCGAGCAGACCGGCGGTCGAGTAGAAGACGACCATGGAGTTCTTGTCGGCCTGGTACTGCGTGATGCCGGTGACCGGGCTGAAGTACTCGTTGCCGAGTTCCTTGCCGACTTCCCAGAGCTGCTGGACGGTCATGTTCTTCTGGTTGATCTTGTAGATGACGCCGCGGGTGTACTTCATGGACGGGATGGGCGGCTGCTCAAGACCGCGGCCGTCGCCGTTGTCAAAGACGGAGAGGATGACGGTGTTCTCGTCGGACTTGGAGTCGATGCGGAACGCCGTGTGCTGCGTCCAGGTCCAGTCGAAGTCGCCCTCGCACTTGCCGTCTTCGCACTTGATCGGCTTGCCGTTCTTGTCGATGGGCTTGAGGACCTTGGCGGCGAGTTCCTTGTTCCAGCCGTCCGGAGCGGCAAGGATCCACTTCACCTCCTTGTCGCGGCCGATCTTGACGCAGGCGGACTGATGGCGCGAGGAGATGATGATGGAGTCGTCACTCGGGTCGTAGTCGACGGAGTTGACGTGGGCCCAGTTGCGGCCAGCGCCGACGCCGGTGATGTCGCCGAACTTGTCGGACGCTTCCTGCTTGGCGAGTTCTTCCGCGGAAAGGGTCTGACCGGACTTGGAGGCATCGATGTTGAGGCAGACGGCACCCTGGTCGAGCGTCTTGATGACGTTGTCGCGATAGGGATCAAGGATGTCCATCAGGCGCCAGTCGTCGACCACGCGACCGTCACGGTCGATTTCGACGATCACGTCGCGGACAGTGTGGACGCGCTTGCCGTCGGGACGGCGGTAGTCGGAGGAGCCCACGCGCAGGAAGCTGTGGCCGTTCTGGGCGTTGTCAAAGGAGTGCGAGTAGTCGGAGTAGCCCGCAGGGAGACGACGATCGAAGATCTTGCGGCCGATGAGGTCGTACTTGGCGTAGTTCTGGCCGTAGCCCCAGGTGAGCGCACCGTCCTCGGTCTGCTGGAAGCCCATGAAGTAGCCGGACTTCCACGGGTTTTCCGTGTCGCCGATTTCCTGGTCGAGGAGCCACCAGCGGATTTCGCCCGTGGTGTCGATGATGCCGATGTTGGAGTTGAAGGCCCATTCCACGGCACCGCCCGAAGGGTTGTTCCAGGTGAAGCGGGAGCCGAGCGGAACCGTGCTCTGCAGCTGGCTGTTGATGAGATAGAGACGGTCCTGGAATTCCTTGTCAACCTTCTTCACCTTGACGTCGAAGGGACGCGTCTGGTTGGGCATGCCGGTCGAGAGCGTGTAGACGCCGGGGGTGTAGAAGCGGTAGGTGTCGGTGAACTTTTCGCTCTTGCCCTGATGGGTGCGGGTGTAGCTCACCTCGACCGTGTTCTGCCAGTCGGGATAGAGACCGAAGACGGGCACGCCCGCGTGCGTCTTGAGCTCGGTGCGGGAGACCTTGTACTTGATCTCCTGGCCCTTGGCCTTCGGGACGATGCGGACCGTGACGTCGGAGAGTTCGTAGCCGCCGTCGCGGATGACGGCGGTGAGCGGAGCCACCTTGTAGGGATTGACGATGACTTCGCCGATGTGGCCCTGGACGGGATAGCCGACGTGGGGGCCCGAGGGGCCGCCGGAGGCGAGCGCCGGGGCGCTGACGACGAGAATGGCGAGTGAGGTCGCGGCTGCGAGGATGGATTTCTGCATTTTTCTTTCCGTTTGGTTGCCGGCGTTCTCTGATTCGAGCGCCGTACGGGCGAAGCGTCCGCAGTGACGGACGCCGCGCCCGGGGTGAGGCTTCCGAAGGCCTGTGCAGGGGGCTTTCGGAACACGGAGAAAATTGTAGAAACGGCGGCCCGCGCCGCCTAGAGACGGATTCCCGCCTTCGGCGGCCATGGGGTGCAAGGGGCCGTTGCACGCCGTGCGTGCGGGACGGGGGACTTCAGACGCAGGCGCGCATTTCCCGGGTTTCGCTCCGCTGAGCTTCTTGAACCGCCGCTCCTTCGTCGGCCTTGAGGTAGGCGCGCCACTTCTCGCGGATGCTCGTGATCAGAAACGCCCTCACCCACTGGCGCAGCGGATCGAGGTCCGTGCGCGCGTGCCAGATGAAGGACGGAATCCAGAGCGGCGTGAAGAGGTCCGCAGGCTCGAAGGCCTCGACGGGAAGACGTTCCGCGAGAAGGTCCGTGAGCGGCGCAGGGACGACCATGTAGGCGTCGGTGTCGAGAAGCGTCCAGGCGCAGGCGAGAAAGTACGGCATCTGCAGGACGCGCTGCGAGGAGAGCTGGTTGAGTGTGAGAATGGGCGCGGTGACGCCCGAAGGCTGCGAGACCGTGGGCGAGATCATCGGATAGCGGTCGAGGTCGGCCGTCGTGAGCGCGGCGCCCCGCCCGCTCATCGGATGCCCTCGGCGCGCGAGGACCTTCATGCGCGCACAGATCAGAAGGCGGCTTCGCATGTCGTCATCGAGATGCAGGTGCGGGTCGCAGGCGACGACCAGGTCGAGCGTCCCCGAGCGCAGGTCCGGGAGCGCCTGATGGTTGAGGGGCACGACTTCGACGTGCAGCTTCGGGGCGCGTTCGTGCATGGCCTTGATGAAGGGCGCGACGAAGACGAGCGCCGTGTTGTCGACGGCGCCGATGCGGATCGTCTCGCTGCTCTCAAGCAGGTTCGGCTCGCTCTCGTTCGAAAAGAGCGCCGAGAGCGAGCGAAAGAGATCGTGAAGCCTCGGCAGAATGGCCGTGAGGTCCGGCGTCGGGATCATCTCGGGACCGTGGCGCGTGAAGAGCTCGTTGCCGAAGGTCGCGCGCGCCTGCGCAAGGAGCCTCGAGGCCTGCGAGACGGAAAGCCCGAGCGCCGCGGCGGTCCGCGCGAGCGATCGGGTGTCCTGAAGAATGACAAGAAGTCTCAGGATTCGAAGGTCGATGTTGTCGTAGTCCGGGGTGGTCATGGGCTGGTCCTTTTTGCTGTTCGGCTTCGGTTGGTCGGGGTCCCTCATGGTCGGGAATGCAGAATGCAAATGCCGCAGATGGAATATCTTCCCGTCCGCGGCCGTGTGCGCAAGGTAACGGGACGTGCCGAGGGGCGCCATCCCGTGTCCTGCGTCAGAAGTTGTGGTGGATGCCTGCGAGCACCTGCCAGGCTTCAGGATTCTTGAAGCTCGAGTCGCCGTTCACGTATTCCGTGCGGTCCCTGAACCAGCCTGCAGCCGTGTAGAAGCTCGTGCGCTTCGTGAAGTCGTACTTCCAGCCTGCGACGAGCGAGGTGCGCGTGATGTGTGCGCCGTCGGCATCGGCGTCATCGGCCTCGGCGCTCATGCGCATGGCGTAAAGGTCGAATTCGCCCGAAAGGAGCGGAGCGCGCAGGCCCACGGAGAAGGCGTGCCCGCCGATGTCGTCGAGGCCCGTGAGGGGACGGCAGTCGGAGAGCCCGGGGAGCGGCATGATCATGTCGCCGCCCTTGAACCAGGTGCCGAATGCGTAGAGCTTGACGGGGTCGAGTTTCACGTTGCCGCCGAACAGCAGACCAAGCGCATCCTCCTGATCGCCCGAGGTGCTGGCCTCGTTCATCCAGTCGGCCATGAAGACGAGGTTCGCGACGCTGCTGTCCCAGGTGAAGGCAGCGGAGGCGTAGCGGTCGGCCGAGGACGAGCCTTCAACAACGTTGTTGCCCTTCGTGTCGGCGTCGAACGAATACTGGAAGTGGCCCTTGACGCCGGCGAAGGACGGCGTGTCGTACTGAACCATGTTGGAGCTCGGGAAGCCGTAGAATGGCATCACGTACATGGGACTTGCAAGATTGCCCCAGCCGGTGCCGAACGGGTTGATGCGCGCGCCGGTGATGTCGAAGGATAGCGGCGTGGCGCCGGAGCGCATGATGCCGAGGCGGCCGAAGGCGACCTGACCGAGATCCTGATCCTTGATGTAGATGTAGCTGCCGCGGTCGAAGAGGCTGCCTTCGGTCTTCATTTCGCCCGAGTCAGACGCATAGCTGGCCTCGAGGCAGAAGCCGAGGTCGGTGCCGGGACGAAGGTTTTCGCCGCCCATGAAGATGATGCGGTTGGCGTTGAGCATGCCTTCGGCCATTTCAAGCGTGTTGGTGCTCGTGCCCGTGCCCGTGGAGGTGTGCTGGAAGCGCAGGCCGGTGTCGACCATGCCGCCGATCTTCACTTCAGCGCCATTGGCGGCGAGAGCCGCAGCGGCGCACGCAAGCGTGATGAGGGATTTGGTGAAAGCCATGAGAAAGGCTCCGGATTGGTTGGATAAAAAAAGAGGACCGGCGGGAAGGAGGTGCTCGCCGGTCCCGGGAAGGCGGCCGCTTTTTTCGTGTTCTTCAGGGAGGAGAGGCCCGTCGAAGAAGCGGCCGCGGTTGGGGTTTCGTCCGCGATTTACTTGGCGGCCTTCACGGCCTTCGCAGCTTCCATGCCGGCGATGCGGCCGGAGTTGTATGCGAAGCCGAGAGCCAGACCCTGGTACGGCGGGTAGGACGGCGTGGAGTAGAAGCCGTAGGCGTTGTTGCCCGTGGCATAGAGGCCGCCGATCGTGCGGTAGTCGCCGTCAAGAACCTGCATGTTCTCGTTGACGCGCAGACCGCCGAGCGTGGAGAGGCTTACGACCTTGGCGCGGAAGGCGTAGAACGGACCTTCCTTGACGCCGAACTGGAGGAACTCGGCGGGCTTGCCGAACGGATCCTTCTTCGTTTCGACGGCTTTGTTGTAGTCGGCCACCTGCTTCGTGAAGCCGCTGTCGAAGCCGGCCTTCTTGGCGAGCTCTTCAAGCGTGTCGGCCTTGAAGCCGACGCCCTGGCGGACGGCCTCTTCAGCGAAGGCGCGGAAGTCGCCCTTGCCCGTCGGGTTGGCGGGACCGGCGCCGGAGACTTCGAATGGGAGCTTGTCGGCCGTGTAGGCGTCGAGCGTCTTGCCGTCCACGACGACGAAGTACTTGCCGCCGACGGAGTAGCCAGCGTTGGCCCAGTAGACGGTGTCGTAGATCAGTTCTTCATTGCAGAAGCGGTGGCCGGCCGGGTCGACCCAGAGGAGCGGCGTCTTGAGGACGCGCACGAGGAGGTTGGAGTCGATCATGCCGTGGGCGCCGGCGGTCGAGGTGGAGAGGCCGTCGAATTCGCAGGCGTGGATGAGGGCCGAGTTTTCGCCCATCTTCTGGGCGCCGGCCTTGAGGGCCATGTCGATGCCTTCGCCGTTGTTGGCCCAGGCGATGCGGTTCGTGAGTTGCTTGCTCTCCATCTTTTCGGAGAGGCGCTTCATGTCGCCGCCGTAGCCGCCCGTGGCGAGTACGAGGGCCTTGGTCTTGATCGTGAGCTTGCCGCCGTCGGCCTTTTCGGCGATCACGGCCGTGACGTTGCCGTCCTTGTCCTGCTCGAGGTCATAGGCGCGGGTCGACGTGAGGAGCTTGCCGCCCATCTTCTCGAGCGACTTGTACATGTTCACGAAGGCCGTGTGGTTGTCCTGATAGCGGTGATAGATGCGCCAGCGGATCGGGTACGGGTTCTGGCCCTGCTGCGGGTTCCAGTCGATGAGCTTGAACTTCGCGCCGTGGCCCTGCAGCCAGTCGATGGTCGAGCCGGACTGCTCGATCACGCGACGGGTGATCGGGGCGTTGGAGAGGAAGTGGTTGTAGTCCATCAGGAGCGTGTAGAGGTTGTCGGCCGTCAGCTGCTTGAGAAGTTCGGGATCGTTCTTGAACTTCTCCTTCTGCAGCGAGGATTCGACGGCGAAAAGGCCCGAGGCGATCTGGCCGGCGCCGCCCACGGCGGGAGCCTTTTCAAGGACGAGGACCTTGGCGCCCGATTCGGCTGCGGCAAGCGCGGCGGCCGTGCCGGAAGCACCGGCGCCAACGACGACGATGTCGGCGGTCATGGTTTCGGACGGGCCGATCTTCTTGGCGACCTTGACGTCATACTTCTTGGGATCACCGCCCGCCTTCTCGATGGCGGCGATGACGGCCTTGCGGATGGCTTCGCTCGAGATGGTGGCGCCGGTCACGGCGTCAACGGCCGTGCTCTGGTGCTTGACCATTGCGGGGGCCATGGCCTTGGCGGCCTCGCCACCGAGGAACGGCGTTTCGCCCGAAACGTCAAGCTTGACGTCGGTGAGGCGGCCTTCGGCGTCAAGCGTCACGGCAGCCTTCACCATGCTGAGCTTGCCCATGGCTTGGCCTTCGTAGGTGCCCGCCGTCACGGCGGCAACGGCGCAGGAACCGGCGCCGCAAAGAAGCGCGGCAAGCGCCGTCTTCCTGAAAGTTTCAACGAACATGTTTGTCTTCTCCTAAGGGTTGGTCAGGGACCGCTCAACTCGGTCGGACCCTGAAGCGCAAGGACGGAGAATAATTCCGTTGATTTCGACTTTGATTGATGGTACGATCGAGAATCTCGATTGTGCATGTGAGGCTACGTAAAACGCTTGTCCCTAGGTCGTTTTTGTGTGGATCGAAAGTACGTTCGCGATCGAAGGTTCGGGAAATCTCTAGTGTTCCGAACACGGGAAAACCCGTCCCGTCCTTTTCCGTTTCCGAGAGGAGCTCTTCATGTTCGACTTGAAGCATCTTCAGGCCTTCGTGGTTCTTGCGGACCGCATGCATTTCGGGCGCGCGGCGAAGTTGCTTGGCATCAGCCAGTCGACGCTCAGCACGCAGATCAGACTCCTTGAGGAGGAGCTCGGAGGAGCGGTTGTCAACCGCTCGAACCGAACGATGGCGCTGACGCCTCTTGGTGAAACCTTCCTTGCAGACGCGCAGCGCATCCTTGCGATGGCCGAATGCGCGAGGCACAACGCCGACGACATTCTCAACGGCACCGCTTCGACGCTTCGCGTGGGCGTATGCGCCGCCACGATTTCCTCGGGCCTTTTCGGTACCGTTCTGCGTGAGGCGCGCTCGCGCTTTCCTTCACTCACGATCATTGCCGAAGAGGCGCCTCCCGCTACGCTTGCAAAGCGCCTGGCCGAAGGTTCGATCAACGTGATGATGAGCATCACTGTCGGCGTGAGGTTCGATGCGCCTGTCGTGATGCAGACGATCGGACGCTGTCCGCCCGTACTCCTTGCTGCCGCTGACTCGCCCTGCATCACCCCGGACGGACAACTCAACATGGACGTCCTGCGTCATAGCGACTTCATGATCTTCGAGAGCCGTCATGACTCGCCCTACGTGGTCGACAATGCACTCGGCTTCACTCCGAAGGCCGTCATCAAGCTTTCGTCCCTGCGCCTCATCATCGAATACGTGCGTCAGGGGATCGGCGCCGCCATCATCCCTCAGACCGATTTGCCGATTGCCGGCGACGGCATCCGCCACGTCGTCCTCGACGACATCGTCATGGATGCCTCCGTCGTGAGGCTCGCTGAAAGCAACGGATCGATGGTCAAGGCTTTCGTTGCCCTTGTCGCCGAAGTGAAGGAACGGCGGCTCTGGTTTCGCAGGGGGTGTCCTGCCGTCGATGCCGCCATATGAGCCTGCGTCGGGAGTCTTTTCCGCGCGCATGCACGCGATGCATCAACGCATGGATTTTCGCCTCGAGCAAAACCCCAAGGGGATTTCCCGAGGTTTTGCATTTTCTGCAAAGAGGCCTTCCCGTTTCTGAAGACTGCGCCTCCGAATCCTCCTATGGTTCGGCGATGGTCGCATCCGTACCATTTTCTGCATCGTGAGGGGCGGAACGCCGGTTCCGCCTCCTCGATCCGTCAACGGGCGTGCGCCGCACTGATGCTCGCACGCCCTTCAGCAAGTCAGAAAAGGAGTCCAACATGCTGACGAAGCGCGTCTTCATTGCCTCGATGCTCTCGATGGCCGTTACCGCCGCCCTGCCCCTTCGGGCGCTTGCCGCAGGCGGTCCCTCGGGTCCGAAGGTCAAGTACCAGGTCCAGGGCCTGCTCGGCGAGGTGGTCGTCAATCCGTACCGCATCGCGCCGCTCACCGCCATCATCCGCAACGGCGGCTACGTCGTGACCGACGCGACCGTCCGCATCGTTCCCAAGCCCGAAGGTCAGGAGATCAAGTACAAGGTGAGCGACGTCGACCTGCTCACGCACTCGGGCATTCCCGTTTTCGGCCTCTACGCCGACTGGGTCAACACGGTCGAGGTGAGCTACACGCGCACCACCAACGGCACGAACCCGAAGTCCGAAAAGATCACTGAAAGCTACCGCATCTACTGCGGTCCGGCCTATGCGCCGAGCAATGGCACGACCGCTCAGAAGAGCGGCCTCTTCAACACGAAGGTCATCAAGGTTGAAAAGGGTTTCGAGGACCGCCTCTACCTCGTCAACAACATTCTCGATCACTATCCGCAGGCCGAGCGCGCCGTGTGGAACAACCCGACGGGCGGCTCGCTCGAATGGGGCGGCTATCCGCAGGTCGGCATCATCGACACAAAGGGCGAGCTGCGTTGGTACCTGCATGCCGAGCCGATCTTTGATGCGAGCTCCATCTATCAGGGCGGCGTCATGATGGGCTTCCGCCAGAACGACGACGGCATGCTCACCTGGGGCTACGGCCAGCGCTACGCCAAGTACGACATCATGGGCCGCGAGGTCTTCAACCGCCGTCTGCCCGAAGGCTATGACGACTTCAGCCATGCACTCGAACCGATGCAGAACGGCAACTATCTCGTTCGCGTCTCGAGCGCCAACTACAAGCGTCCCGACGGCAGGAACGTTCGCACGGTGCGTGACGTCATCATCGAGGTCGATTCGGAAGGACGCGTCGTCGACGAATGGAACCTCAACAACATTCTCGATCCGTATCGCAGCACTGTCATCAAGACGCTTGACCAGGGCGCCGTCTGCCTCAATATCGACGCCAAGCTCGCAGGCCACACGATGAGCGCCGAGGAGCTGGCCGCGATCGACAAGAGCGACAACTTCGGCGACATCCTCGGTACGGGCGCGGGCCGAAACTGGGCCCACGTCAACTCCGTGGACTACGACCCGACCGATGACTCGATCATCATTTCCTCCCGTCACCAGTCCGCCATCGTCAAGATCGGCCGCGACAAGAAGGTCAAGTGGATCGTGGGCTCCCATGAAGGCTGGACGGGTGACTTCGCGAAGAGGCTCCTCAAGCCGGTCGACGCTTCGGGCAACCCCATCGAGTGCGACGAATACTACAACGTCTGCAAGAAGGACTTCGACTGGACCTGGACCCAGCACACCGCATGGCGCATTGATGCCAAGTCCGACAAGCGCTGGTTCTACCTTTCCGTCTTTGACAATGGCGACGGTCGCGGCATGGAGCAGCCCGCTCTGCCCGATATGAAGTATTCGCGCGCCGTCGTCTACAAGATTGACCAGAAGAAGATGACCATCGAGCAGGTCTGGGAATACGGCAAGGGCCGCGGTCACGAATGGTTCAGCCCGGTGACGTCTCTGACCGAATACCACAAGGACAAGGATTCCGTCATGGTCTACTCCGCCACCGCAGGCATGGCGGGCGCCATGGACATGCGTGCGCCCTCGCCCTTCATCAACGAATTCAAGTGGGGCGCGAAGGAGCCCTCGGTTGAAATCCGAATTCTTGATGCCATGGGCTATCAGGCCATGCCGTTCGACGTTCAGAAGGCCTTCTCGGCAGCCAAGTGACGCCCTGGTCCGGCGTCTTGCCTTGCCGGACGGTCGGTCGGCTCTTGTCTCCGTCCGACCGTCCGGATTTTTCTGAGAATCCAACCTTTCCATCCCCTCAGTTCAGGGACCTTGTCATGCTAAGAAAGACAATCATCGCCGCCTTGGCTGCGGCTTCGCTGGCACCGGCGGCAGAGGCCGCCGACGTGCGGATGTACGGCATCATCGACACAGGCATCATCGTCGAAAACAACCGAAACGGAGTCAACGGCACGGAGTGCACGGCTCGCGAAGAGTTCGGCGTCAACCTCGGACCCCGCGTGGGTCTTGTCGCCAACGAGGACCTTGGCAACGGACTCAAGGTGAAGATGCAGCTCGAAAGCCTCTTCGAGTCCGACAACGGCGCCATGCGCTTCAATCGTCTCTTCGGCGGCGAGTCATCTCTTGCCGTCATCGGACGCTTCGGCGAGTTTGCGGCCGGCCGCATGGGTGCTCTGACCTCTCCGTTCGGCCACTGGGGCATGTTTGGCCTTGAAGCGACCCCGTTCGGGTTCGGATGGGGCCGAGCGGGCGGCGTGCACTGGATGCAGGGCGGCGACCGCCTTGACAACGCACTTTCCTGGGCGAGTCCCGAACTAGCTGGCGGGCTGACGCTCTACGCCCAGTATTCCTTCCAGACGGGTTCCAACCCGGTGCCCGGGGTTGAGGAGGCGGATACGGAGGACAACAACCGCCGCGCCGCACTTGGCTTCAAGTACCGGACGCCGAAGGTGACCTTCGCGGGCACTGTCGACAGGATCATGCATCCTGCACCCGAGACGGGCGCGAGCTGGTCGGGGGCCAGGGATTCGACGCTTGCGAGCCTCGCCGTCAACTTTCTTGTGGCCGACAACGTGCGCCTTTATGTTATGGGCCAGATGTTCAGGGACTTCTACACGGTTCCCGGAACGCCCGTCTACACGCCTGTATCGCTCATCGGAAGCAACAATCTTGCGGACGAGAATGCGCGGGGCGTGAGCGGCAGGGGCTTTGACGGCTATGTTCTTGGCCTCAATGCAAAGATCGGTCTCTGGGGCGGCGATCTGATGCTCACCTCCGCCTACGATGACATCGAGTACAAGGGACACGTCAAGGCGGGCGCAGAAACCGGCCTCAAGCGCTGGCTGCTCGGCGCAGCCTACGAGTACCCGCTCAGCAAGCGCACGCATCTTTACGGCGCCGCCAACTGGACCCACGGCTCGGGTCTCTTTGATTCGGACAATTTCGAGGATACCAGCGATCCGAACTCCGAACAGGTGATGTTCGGCATCACGCATTTCTTCTGATGAGGAAGTCACGCCTTGTTTGGGCACGACGCCCTTCGATAAAATCGAAGGGCGTTTTTATTCATGCCTTGGGGGTCAGAACGATCATGAACGGACGAGGATCCGGTCTTTCAGGCGAGCAGATTGAGTTTCTGCTCCTTCTTTCGCGAACGCATTCTTTGACGAGAACGGCCTCGGCGCTCGGTCTGAGCGTTGCGACCGTCTCTCGCATGCTCGGCGCTGTTCGCGAGATCTTCGATGACGAACTCTTCGTACGCTCGGGCAACTCCATGGCGCCCACGCGACGAATGACGGCGCTCGTGCCCAAGCTAGAGCGCGCCCGCGCCGTGATTGAGGATCTCGTCAGCGAGGAATATTTCGATCCGGCCAACATCCACCGCGTATTTTATTTGATGATGAACGACAATGCGTTCGTGACGCTGCTTCTCAAGGCGCTTCCCGCCATCCGCAGACGCGCTCCCGACATTCGCATCCGCGTCATGCCGCCCGACGGCAGTCTGATCGAGCATCTCAGAAGCGGCCGGCTCGACCTCGCCTTCTTTTACGATCCCGACGGCAATCCGCTCCCCGCCGACATTCATGGTCAGCAGCTCTTCGCGTCACGACACGTCGTTGTCGTGAGAAACGACCATCCCCTTGCCTCCTGCCCCGGTCCTGTATCCGAAGAGGAGGTCCGTGCCTACCCGCTTGTCTCGCTCAGGCTTCCTGACTATCGAGGAGAAAGCACCGTCGAGGTGATGCATCGAACCGAGATCACAACGAATGCCGGCATCTATGTTGAGACGCCCTATTTTGTGACGCTGCCCTTCGCGCTGCTGGAGAGCGACGCCTACGCCGTCATGACGCGGGAGCTCGCAGAGCGTTTTGCAGCCTGGATGCCGCTCAAGATCCTTGACGTGAAGCTCGACCCTGACTCGCCGCTTCGCGAACGCTGGAACCCGACGGTCATCTGGCACTCACGAAGCAATGACGACCATCAGCTACAGTGGCTCAGGGCCGCGATCGTCGAGTGCTTTCAGGAGAGGCGCCGGAACGGAGAGGAGTCATGAAGGACATGCTCGGAAAATCAGGCTTTGACGTCATTGGCGACGTGCACGGGCACGCCGCGTAGCTGACGATTCTCCTCAAGTGCATGGGCTATGAGGAGACGAACGGCGTCCTGCGCCATCCCGAAGGCCGCCGCGCGGTCTTTCTCGGCGACTTCATCGACCGCGGGCCCGAAATCCGCCGCACGCACGAAATCGTGCGCGGCATGGTCGAGGCGGGCTCGGCGCTCGCCGTCATGGGGAATCACGAACTCAATGCGCTCCATTTCACGACGCCCGATCCCGTTCTCAGAGAGGAGGACGGCGGACCGAAGTGGCTGCGCTCGCACAGCGAATCGCACAGGCGCCAGTTCGTGGAGACCGTGAGGCAGCTCGGCCCTGACCTTGAGGCCTGGCTCGCCTGGATCCGCACGCTTGCCGTCTGGATGAAGACCTTCGACTCCGAAGGCGTCGAGCTCCGCTTCGTGCATGCCGCCTGGATGGAGACGAAGATGAGGCGCCTCTGGGAGGAGCCGACGGACTCGGGCGAATTCTGCTTTACGGGTCCCTTCGAGGCGCCCGTCCTGACGCAGGCCGGGCTCGTCGACTTCGGGCGCAGGAAGGATCCGGTCTCCGGCAAGCCCGCGCTCGGCTGGAAGTCCAAGGAGAAGTTCCTCACGGGACCCGAGAAGGGACTGCCTGCGGGCGTCTCTTATCTCGACAAGGAAGGCTGCGAGAGAACGTCGATTCGTGTGAAGTGGTGGAGGGATCCCGCCCCCCCCCTGACGGTGCCCGCTCTTCCCGATTGATCCGGCGGGCGTGAAAAAGGCGGCGACAGAAGATTCTGCGCCGCCTTTATTCAACTCAGGCAGGGAGCTGCGTCATGCGAACGACTCCCTGCGCAGGTCGGAAGGATCGTCAGAAGCCGTAGCGAACGCCGATGGTGGCGCGCCATTCCTGATCGATGATGCCGCCGGACGTGCGTTCGACGTCGGCCCAGAGGTAGGTGGATTCGGACAGGTTGAAGTTGGCGCCGATGCCGTATTCGAACCAAGTGTCCTTGCCGTCCTGCTTGAGCGAGTTGGTGTTGTCGCCCGTTCTGGCGTAGATTTCCCTGTCGCCCAGGAATTCATGAACGGCGGAGGCGCGCAGCCAGACTTCGCCGCGGTTGTTCGGGCAGGTGAAGCCCGTTGCGAAGCCTGCGCGACCGATCAGGCTGTCGAAGTCGCCGATCTCGTAGGTGGCGGCGTTCACGCCGTTGCTGAGCGTCAGATCTTCCGCACCCGCGTGCGTGTACGTGGCCTCGATCTGAGGTTCGATCCAGACGGTCCTGGCGAGGTCGAAGCGCCAGCCGAACTCACCCGAGAGGCTCGTCGTGACCGTGTCGAGGTCGCCCTTGTAGACGCTGTCGATCGTCATGTCGTTGGAGGCCTTGGCCACGCGGGCCACGACGTCGGCGAACATGCCGTTGTCGCCCATCCAGACGCCGTAGGCGGCCAGACCGAAGGCGTCCATGTCGGCTTCGCCGCGCGCGAAGTCGGTGTCGGACCAGGTGTAGCTGGCGGCCAAGCCGAAGCGCACGCCGTTGTCGAGCGGCATGGTGTCGAAGCCGGTCTGGAACGTATTGAAGTCGTTCTTGAGGCCCGCATCGGATTCGAGTCTGCCGCCGTCATAACGGGCCCAGACGCCGTTCTTGCCGCTGGACGAACGAAGATCGCCCATGCGCTTGCGCACGTCGTTCATGAGAATGCGGTTGAGCGAAAGCGAGCTTGCGGCCGCCAGATCGAGCGTGTCGCGAAAGAGCGTGTTGGTGCCAACCGAAGCCGTCGAACCGTCCTTGTTGAAGGTGATGTCGGGATTGACCAAGCCTTCCTTGACATGGGCTTCGACCTTGGTCTTGTCACCCGTCTTGATCTGGGCAAGCGCCTTCCTGGCGAGCGCCTCGTCGACGACGTCGGCGTTCTGGACGAGGTCGATGTTGAGATCGGCCGTGACGTCCTTGTTTTCAACGGTGAAGCTGCCGAGCGTTTCGGCGCCCGCATCAAGACGGATGGTGGCTGCGGAATTTTCGGCGAGTTGCTTGGCGGTGACGTTGTGGTTGTTGAGGTCGACGACACCGCCCTTGAGGGTGAGTACGGAGACCTTGCTGTCGCCTTCGGCCTTCCAGAGCGCGCCGTCGGAGAAGCCGAGCGTCGTCGTGCCTGAGGTCTCTGTGATGACGGCGCCCGTGAGCGAGGAACCTGCGCCCTTGAAGTCGGCCGAAACCGTGGCTGCCCTAGCGAGGATGTCGCCGTCGACGACGGTCGTGCCGTTGCTCTCAAGCTTGATGGCGCCCTGCAGGCCGTTGACGGCATTTGCACTGCCGCCCTTGATGTAGATGGACTTTTCCGCCTTGATCGTCACCCCGCCCGTATTGGCGAAGGAGACGCCGTATTTGTTAGTGCAGGCGATGTCGACCGTTTGAGCGTCGATGCTGACGGTGCCGGTGGAGTTGGCGGCAATGCCATTGCTTCCCCTGAGGACGAGGTCGCCCGCGTCAATGGTGATCTTGCCCTCGCCTTCTGCATGAATGGCCCACGGGCCCGTGATCGTCAGCTTCTTGGGTGTCTTGATCGTAATCGACGGGTTCGCATGGTCATCCGGCGTGAAGATGCCGTTCTGGGTGCCCTGGATGCTGATGTCGTTGGCTGCGTTCAGTTTGAAGTCGCCGTAGGCGGTGATGCCGTTGCTTGCCGGGGCGGTGTTCGTGATGGTGATGTCGGAGGCGTTGATCGTAGCGCCGAAAATGTTCAGGCCGTCAACCGTGTACGATTCGTTTGGGTTGTCAAAGACCACGGGATCTCCTGCTGTTGCAACGGCGGACATGGCGCCGAGAACGGCCAGCGAAACGAGAGACTTCATGTACATGCAGATCCTCCTTTGAGTCAGGTTGGTTCAGGGCGGACCCGGACGAATCCGTTGTTCTCCGGAAATCGCACAGTCCGCGCACTCTTCCTGTATGGACGCACAGAGGTCTGAATGCAATGGAAAATTGCTCTCAGGATTAAAGGTGTTGCCCAAAAGCGACATAAGAGGTGTTTTTTGCCGAAAGCTGTCCGGAGGCGCTCCGCGGGCGGCGCGGTGCGTCGCGAGGGGCCCCGTCGGAAGGTCTTCGCGATGCGGGCTACAATTCGGAATGCGTTTGATGCTTCAGGGAGGCCTTTTCATGCGCTGGCAGGATCTTGAGGAAAGCTCGTCGGTCGAGGACCGCAGGGGCATGGGCCGCTCGGGAGGCCTTCGCACCCGCGGCGGCATTCCGCTTCGCGGGAAGACGGGGCTGGCCGCCGTGATCGTGGTGCTCGTGGCGGGCTACTACGGGATCGACCTCACTCCTTTGCTGACGGGAGAACCCTTCCCCGTCGAGACGCAGATGACGGCTTCGGCGCCCTACAAGGGGACGGCAGCCGAGGAGGAGCTCGCGAAGTTCTCCCGCGTTGCGCTCAAGACGACGGAGGACGTCTGGACCGAGATCTTCCGCTCCACGGGCGAGAGGTATCCGCACCCGAAGCTCGTGCTCTACACGGGCAGCACCTCGACCGCCTGCGGCTACGGCCGGTCGGCGATGGGCCCCTTCTATTGTCCCGCCGACAGGAAGGTCTACCTTGACTTGAGCTTCTATGACGACATGCAGAAGAAGCTCGGCGGGGGCGGCGACTTTGCGCTCGGATACGTGCTCGCCCACGAAGTCGGGCATCATGTACAGACCGTGCTCGGCATTTCCGAGCAGGTTCAGACGCTCCAGCAGCGCGTGACGAAGAAGGAAGCAAATGCGCTCCAGGTCAAGATGGAGCTTCAGGCTGACTGCTTCGCGGGCGTCTGGGGGCATTTCATGGAAAAGCGTGGGATTCTTGAGGCGGGTGATCTTGAGGAGGCGCTCAAGACCGCCACGGCCATCGGAGATGACCGCCTGCAGAAGGAGGCCACGGGCCGCGTCGTGCCCGACAGCTTCACGCACGGGACCTCGCTCCAGCGCCTCAACTGGTTCAAGAAGGGCTTCAAGAGCGGCAATCCCAATGTCTGCAACACCTGGCAGGCGGACAAGCTCTAGCCTTCGACATTTTCATCAGCCTTTCGGGTCCGCAGGCCTTCTGACCGCGGGCCCGATTTGTTTTCAGGGAGATGGGCTCGGCGAGAGGGCGATTCCAAAAATGGAAGCCTGAGGCATTGCAAATGTTTCGCCGTGTGGCTTTGCGGGACGCGGAGCGTCAAGGCGCGGTAGGATGAAGGCATGAGGCTCCTCATGCGGCGCAGCGTGCCGCAGGGAGCGACCGAATGCCCGTGACGACAGGAGGAAAGCCATGCAGAGAAGAACGATGCTTCTTGCGCTGCCCGCAGCCGCCCTTGTGCTCGCAGGATGCGCAGGCAGTCCCGCGACGCCCGAGGAGGCCGCCGCGATCGAGAAGAAGGCCATGAGCGAGGGGATCGACAGGCAGATGATGCCTCTCTTTGTCAACACGTGGCTTGAGCCCGTGCCCGCCCAGTTCGGCAGGCAGCAGGGCTTCATCCTTGACGAGGACGGCTCGGCCGAGTCCGTCAACATGGCGACGCTCGAGTACGAGAGCTGGCAGGTTGCAGACCGGAAGCTCACCCTGAGGGGCAGGAGCATCGGCAACGGTGGGACCTTCCCGTTCGAGGAGGTCTGGAACGTCGTGATGGTCTCGAAGAAGAAGCTCGTCCTTCAGCGGGGCGGCGTCTACAAGACCTACTGGGCGCCGGTTCGAGAGGAATAGACGCAGGCTTTTGCGAGGAACGCCTCTTTTGTCCGAAGAGGCGGGTTCAGGGAGCGCAGGCGGCTGCAGAAATGCGGCCGCCTGTTTTTCCATGGGCGTCAGAAGACTTCGCCGTTGTCTTCGGGAAGCTCGAGCGCGAACGTCTCGAGGTCTTCGCCGGGATGTCTTGCGGGAAGCTCGGCCTGCCATTGCCGGGGCCAGGCGTCGTCGGGCACGGGGAGGACTTCGTTCGGGTCGTCGTAGGCGTGCTTCGGATAGCAGGCGAGATGGAGCTTCTGTCTGGCGCGCGTCACTGCGGTGTAGAGCCAGCGGAAGTAGTCGGCCGAGGATCTCGGTCCCGTCCATGCGCAGTCGACGAAGACGTGCGGCCATTCGCCGCCCTGGGACTTGTGGCAGGTGACGGCGTAGCCGTAGCGGACGTGAAGCGCGTTGACGAACGGGTCTTCGGCGAGCGCGTCCTGCCAGTCCTTCGTGCCGCGCCTGAGCCTCGGGAAGCGGTTCTTGAAGTCGGCCATGAGGGCGCGAAGGAGAAGCGTCATGTCGGGCAGGTCGTCGGGCTCGAGCTGGTTGAGAAGGATCATGCAGGAGACCTCGAAGCACTCGCCCGTATTGCCGCGAAGCCTGAGCGTGACGCTCTGGAACTCAAGGTCGAGGTTCACGAGGCGCCTGCCCTTCCCTGCGGGGCCGGTCTTCACGCGGAAGGAGACGCTGCGCCTGGTGCGCGCTCCCGTGCGGAGCACCTGGCAGAAGTCGCCGTTGCAGATGAATTCGCCGTGCATGTGCGTGTTGAGGATTACCATGAGCTTGTCGCCCGCGGCGAGCTCCTCGACGCCCGGAAACTGCAGCCGCCTGAAGGCGCGGTTGAGCTGCTGGGCGCGCACGTTCGTCTGCGCGATCATGACGGCGTCGCGCGTGATGCGCCGTCCCATGACCTCCCAGCAGAGGCGCGCCATGTCGCGCGCATCGATCCGCTCTACGTCGGGAACGTCCGCAGGAAGCCTTGGAAGAGCGTACGTCTTGTTTTTGAGTCCCGTTCGGAGCGCAGTCGCGAGCGCGAGAATTCCCGAGTCCTGCTTCTGGCGGACGATGTCGGTGAGCGTGTGCTCCGAAGGCTTCAGGCCGAATTCCTCCTCGAGGTGCACGGGAGAGAGCGCGGGCGAGACGGTCATGCCGACGGGCGGGAGCTGCGCGGCGTCGCCCACGAACAGGATGTGCCTGCGGTGCGCGCAGGGGGCGTCCTCGAGAAAGTGCAGGAGGTCGGCGAGAAGGCGGCCCGAGCCGAACTGCAGGAGCGGATTCTGCGTCTCGCGGTCGGAGACCATCGAGGCCTCGTCGACGACGTAGACCGCGTCGAGTTCGTCCGTGTTGGACGTGAGGTCGCTCACGAGCGTGAAGTCCTCGTCGTCTGGATCGTCCCGGTCGCGGGGCGAATAGAGGTGCGCGTGGATGGTCGAGGCGCTGCGGGACGTTCGCGTCGAGAGCACCTTGGCCGCGCGGCCCGTGGGCGCCATGAGGTGCACGGAGCGGTTGACGGCCGAAAGATAGTCGACGACGCCCTTCATCAGGAAGGTCTTGCCCGTGCCCGCATAGCCGCGAAGTATGAAGATCCGCGCTTCGTCGTCGTCAAGAAACGCCTGAAGCTTCGGAACGAGCGAGGCCTGACCGGAGGTGAGCCGCACGCCTTCGAACATGCGCGAGAGCGTCGGATTCTTGATGCGGATTCCGCCCGCCTCGTCCGGGTCCGCCTCTTCGGCCGATCCGCCTGCATTGCTCGCGTCCGCAGGCGCGCCCTGAACCCAGGAGCGCGGGACGCGAAAGCGCTCGCCGTGCTCGTCCTCAAACCAGACCCAGCGGTCGTCTGCTTCGGGCGCGGGCGCAGCGGCGGCGACGGCGCCCTCAGGCGGACTGATGAGCGCAACGTTTCCATCGGCAGGCTTCGGGTGCGGCATGACGGTCTAGCTTCGCAAGCACTGCGAAGCACATCTCCTCTCAAAACGGCGTGTGGCGGAAAAACAACACAGACGGCGGTTTTTCTGATTCTTTGTTCGGGGTAACCCTGATGCAGGGGTCCCAACTAGTAGGGACTTTTGATGGAGGCTTACCCTAGGTCGGCTCAGTCGGCGCGTCTTAAGGGAACCTTATTCGATTAGGATTCACTCGAACACGGCGTTCGGCCCCTGTGAACCGTCCGCCCCTACAGGAGATTCTAATGACTAATTTGAAGACGCTTGCCGCCCTGATGATGACCGCCCTCATGGCTGCGGGCACCGCCTCGGCCGCCGACGGAAAGTTCGGCGCCGACCGTCATGCGGCGATGGGTCTCACCTGCGAGACCTGCCACGGCCCCGACAAGGCAAATCCCGCCACGCCCGACATCAAGACGTGCACGCAGTGCCACAACACGAAGGACCTCGTCGAGAAGACGAAGGACGTCAAGCCGACGAATCCGCACGTCTCCCCGCACTATCAGGACCAGCTTGACTGCACGAACTGCCACTACATGCACGGCGAGACGGAGAACTTCTGCGACCAGTGCCACCAGTTCGGCTTCAAGGTGCCCTGAGGCCCTGAGAGGCATTGACAGGCATCGCTTCGGGCCCGGGTTCACGGGCCCGTCCCTCGAACGCCCGATGATTTTCAACGCGTCCCGACGGCCGACCAGCCGCAGGACGGCGGGAGCCTCTGTCGCACACGGAGGTCCGTCCCGCGACCATCACTCACGAAAAGGAGTATCAGCATGACCAACCAGTCCCGCCGCCAGTTCCTCAAGACCGGCGCCCTCTTCGGCGCAGCCTCCGCTGCCGCCGCCGTCTCCGCTCCCGCCTTCTCGACCGAAGCGCCGCAGAAGTGGGACGAAACCACGGGGCTTCTCATCGTCGGCACCGGCTTTGCCGGCTGCGCCGCCGCTCTCGAGGCGCACTACCTCGGCGCGAAGAAGGAGGAGATCATGCTCGTCGACAAGATGAGCACGCCGGGCGGCAACTCCATCATCAACGGCGGCGCCGTCGCGGCCGCCGGCACCGACATGCAGGAAAAGGAAGGCATCAAGGACTCCGCCGACCTTCTCTTTGCGGACATCATGAAGGCGGGCGGCGGCCTCTGCCATCCCGCGCTCGCCCGTCGCATCGCCGACGAATCCGTCGCCAACTTCAAGTGGCTGCGCGACGACATCGGCGTCAAGTTCAAGGCCGTGACCTTCCACGGCGGCCACTCCGTCAAGCGCTCGCACGCCGTGACGAACAACTCCGGCTCCGGCTTCATTCTTCCGATGCTCGCCAAGCTCAAGGAATTCGGCATTGAGCCGCGCCTTCGCTTCATCGTCGACGAAATCATCGTCAACGACAAGAAGGAAGTCATCGGCGTCAAGGCCCGCCAGGGCTATCGCTTCGGCCGCGAGAATTCCGGCAAGGTCCTTTACGTGCGCGCCACGAAGGGCGTGCTGATCGCCGCCGGCGGCTTCGCTCAGAACGTCAAGTACCGCATGAGCCAGGACCCGCGCCTCACGGACAAGTTCACTTCCACGAACCATCCGGGCGCTACGGGCGAAATGATCATGCAGGCTCAGGAAATCGGCGCCAACACCGTCCAGATGGACTGGATCCAGCTCGGTCCCTGGACCTCGCCCGATGAAAAGGGCTTCGGCGTGGCTCCGCTCTTCGTCGAGTCCTGCGTCGGCCTCGGGCCCATGGTCGACCCGGCTACCGGCAAGCGCTTCATCAAGGAAACGGGCAACCGCAAGGTTCGTGCCGACGCCATCGTTGCCATCGGCCATCCCTGCGTCATCTACACCTGCGAAGCCAACGTCAAGAACGCCATCGTCGGCCACAACATGACCGACAAGCTCTGGGAGCACGCCCTCAAGACCGGCGTCGTGAAGAAGTTCGACACGCTCAAGGACCTCGCCGCCGGCTACGGCATCGACTACGCGACGCTCGAGAAGACCAACGAGACCTTCAACGGCTACATGAAGGCCATGAAGGACCCCGAGTTCGACTGCATGTTCTTCAAGGACGCCAGCATCAACGACAAGGGCCCCTTCTACGGCGTTCGCCTCTGGCCGCGCGTCCACCACTGCATGGGCGGCCTTGAGATCAACGAACACGCTCAGGTCATGTCCGTGCGCGGCACCCCGATCAAGGGCCTCTATGCCGCCGGCGAAGCCACGGGCGGCGTCCACGGCATGGTTCGTCTCGGCACCGTCGCCGTCGCCGACTGCATGATCTTCGGCCGCATCGCAGCCCGCGATGCCTTCAAGAAGGCCTGATCCCGGTCAACGCCTGAAGATGCGCCCTGCGAGCGGGAAGCCTGAGACCTCCCGCGTGCAGGGACCGGCGGGCGCTTCGTCCGGTTGGACGCGGCGCCTGTTCCCGCCCGAAAACGGCGGAAGGGATGCCGGAAGTCAGGCGGGAATTAAGGAGAACTACAAAAGTACTCGTTGATACTGTATTATTCCGTCCTGCCCGCGGGAGAGGCGAAGCGCCCTCCTGACTCAAAGCGCATTCCGCTTTTCAACCCATTAGGAAATGAACATCATGATGAAGAAGTCTCTTCTCGCCCTTTCCGTGGCCGCTGCGGCCATGGGCGCTCATGCCGCTGACGTCCAGGTCTACGGCCTCATCGACACCAGCCTCTCCTTCGTGTCGAGCGACGCCGACGTTGCCGGCCACGACCGTGTGAACTCCTTCTCGATGGAGAACGCAAAGGAATTCGGCTCCCGCTTCGGTCTCAAGGGTTCTGAAGACCTCGGCAACGGTTACAAGGTGGCCTTCGTGCTCGAGTCCGGCATCAAGTCCGACGACGGCAGTCTCGACCAGGGCGGCAAGCTCTTCGGTCGCGAAGCCCACGTCGACCTCGTCGGTCCGTTCGGCAAGCTCTCCGCCGGCCTGATGCCGCTCTTCGGCAGCACGCTCGGCGCCGACGGCCTCTTCCGCGCCATCGACCCGCTCTTTGCGAACTACGTGAAGGCCTTCGGCTCCGGCGCCATCACGGCTTCCTCCTGGACGCGCGTCGACAATGCGCTCAGCTACGTGACCCCGACCGTTGCCGGCTTCACGGGCTACGCCATGTACTCCTTCAAGAACGACTCCTCCATGGGCGGCGTCGAAGGTCACGGCGGCGAATCCGACCGCTACGCCTCTCTCGCCGCACGCTACAAGGCCGGCGCTCTTGAGGCCGTGCTCGTCGCCGACACCACGATGTACGGCACGTACCGCACCAAAACCGCCGCTAGCCAGGATGACGGCTGGACCGTCACCTTCGGCGGCAACTACACGTTCGACGGCGGCGTCAAGGTCCTCGCCTTCACGCAGTTCTTCGGCGATCAGGAACTCAAGGCCAAGCCGCGTGCCGGTGTCGGATACGACGGCATCATGGCAGTCACCGGCAACAAGGGCTACGGCTTCGTCGACGGCTACGGCGTGAGCCTCGGCGTGAACGTGCCCGCCATGGGCGGCGTCGCCAAGGCCCAGGTCGCCTACCGCGACATGGACAACAAGGACAACGTCGACTTCAAGCGCGTGATCGCCGCCCTCGGCTACGACTACGCCCTCTCCAAGCGCACCGCCGTCTACGCCATGACCGGCTGGTCTCAGGAGAAGGTCGAGAAAGGCACGACCGAAGCCAAGCCCAACGGCTACGAGTTCACGACCGGCATCGTCCACCGCTTCTGATGAGAGCCCGTGTTCCTCTTCCCGGGGAACGCGCTTTCTCCCAAAAGGGCTCGTTCTTCGCCTTCCCTTTGTATATACAGAGGGGAAGCGGGGCGGGCCCTTTTTTCGGGTTCACCTCCTTCGTCCCTTGTCGTCATCCGCCCTATGGGGCCTGTCTTCCGGATTGCCGTCCGGACGGGCGTTTCAGATGGTTTTCCCTTGGAAACCTCAGGTAAACGCCGATGGCGGTTTCAGAGGGTGCCGCCTAAAATATGCGCCCTGAATGCCGGTCTTTCTCCCTTTCGGGCCGGCGCATTTTCTGAGGACATCCAAGATGTGCACTTCCGTCATTGTCGGAGAAAAGGCCACGGCCGACGGCTCCTTCCTTCTTGCCCGCAGCGCTGACAGCAGCGCCCTCAAGGCCCAGCACTTCGTGATTCACGAAGCGCGCGAATGGCCCGAAGGCTCGATGTACCGCACGCAGGACCACAAGGGCGCCACCGCCTTCGAATGGCCCCAGCCCGCCCACAGCATGCGCTTCACGACCGTGCCGAACTGGCAGACCCGGCTCCACGGCGCCGTGGGCTTCAACGAAGCGGGCGTGGGCCTCACCGGCACCGAGTCCATCTTCGCCCGCGACGACGCGCTCGCGATCGACCCGTACAACAAGGCCTCCGGCATCACCGAGGACGACATTCCCGACGTTCTGCTCTCCCGCTGCACGACCGCCCGCGAAGCGTGCGCGCTTCTGGGCCGCATCATCGAGGAGACCGGCTGCGGCGAAGGCTTCGGCGTCGGCTTCGTCGACAGCAAGGAGGTCTGGTATCTCGAGACCGGCACGGGCCACCAGTGGATCGCCCACCGCACCCCGGCCGACAAGTACATGGCCACGGGCAACCAGGGCCGCCTGCGCGAATACGATCCGGAACGCGAGGACATGATGGGCTCGCCCACGGTCATGAGCTGGGCGAAGGAGCACGGCTTCTGGAATCCCGAGGAAGGCCCCTTCGACTTTGCCGCGGCCTACACCCGCAACGACGAGCGCGATCGCATCTACAACGACCCGCGTGTCTGGATCATGCAGAAGCACCTCAACCCCTCCATCGAGCAGCCCGTCGACGACGGCCGCAATTTCGAGGTCTATCTCACGCCCGAAAAGCCCATCACGGTCGATGATCTCAAGGCCCTGATGCGCAATCACTACGACATGTCCGAGCATGACCCGTACCAGTTCGGTCTGCGCGGCGACGAGCCCTGGCGCCCGATCAGCGTGTTCCGCACGTACGAGTCCCACATCATGCAGGTCCGTCCGTGGCTCCCGCAGGCCATCGGATGCCTGATCCACCTCGCCTTCGGCATGGCCGACCTCTCCGTCTACCTGCCGTTCTACCAGGGCCTCGAGGCCGTTCCCCAACACTACGGTTGCGGCACGGACCACTGCGACCGCCGTTCCGTCTACTGGAAGTTCCGCAGGCTTCAGACGCTCGTCATGACCGACTACGCCGGCCTCGCCCCGATGGTCAAGACCGCCTTCGCCAAGTTCGAGGCCGACCTCGCCCCGCGCATGGCCGCCTTCGAAGCCGAGTTCGTCAAGCTTCATGCCGAAGACGAAAAGGCCGCCGCGAAGCTCCTCAACGACTTCAATCTCCGTGTTCTCGCCGAAGGCGAAGAGCTCTGCGAAACGCTTCTCGACGACTGCTTCACGAAGCGCACGACCGACATCCAGGAGGCCGTGTACTTCCGCAACCGCAAGGCCAAGGACTGATCACCGGGCTTGCCGGCCTCTTTCCGCCTTTCTTGTCATGAGGGCGGGATGAATGCCCGGCCTGCCTCACTTGAAAATGGCGGGATTTCCATAACGGAAGTCCCGCCATTTTTTGCTTTTGTCGGTTCTGTCTCAGTCGCCGGGTTTCGCTTGAGCGGGAGCAAATGAACGGTGTTGAAGACAGGATCGGGATCAGGCCCTGCGCCTCCCCTCCCTCATGGCGAGGATGAAGACGGTGGCGAAGATGAGGACTGCGCCGAGGCTCTCGACGGGCGTGAAGGAGGTGCCGAGCAGCACGACGGAGAGAATCACGGCCGTGAGGGGCTCGGAGGCGCCGAGGATGGTGGTGACGGCGGGCGGGACGTAGTCGAGGCTCTTCAGATAGCAGACGAAGGCGAGCGCGGTGCCCACGACGATGATGTAGAGGTAGCCCGCAAGGGTCTCCCAAGTCCAGACAGCGTCGATTTCCGTGGGCGGATAGACGAAGAGCGCGCCGATGCCCGCAAAGAGCATGCCGAAGCCCACGACGGCGTTGACGCCGAGTTTCTTGACGGCATTGCCCGGCTGCAGCGTGCAGAAGGCACCGCAGGCGGCGGAGGCAAGCCCCCAGAGGACGCCCGAATATGAGAAGTTGACGACGCTCAGGTCGCCCTTTGTGATGATGAGTACGACGCCCGTGGCGGCAAGGCAGAAGGCGGCGAGCTCGAGGATCGAGACGGGCTTGCGGGTCGTGGCGGCGATCCAGCCGATCACGAAGAGCGGACCCGTGATGACCATGATGGCCGCCGTGGCGGCGCCCGCATCACGGATCGCAAGGAAGAACGTGAACTGCGTCGCCAGCACGCCGAGGCCGTAGATCACGACGTCACGCAGCAGAACCATGTCGGAGAAGAGCTTCGAGACCCTGCCCCTTTCGGTGAGGAGCGTCATGAGCGTGAGGAGCACGCCCGCGCCGAAGACGCGAAGCGCCACGAGGTCCTGGGCGGTGAAGCCGCCGTCCGTCATCATGACCTGAGCAGCCACCCCCATGGAGCCCCAGCCGAAGCCTGCGGCGATGGCAAGAAGAAAGCCCGTGAGCATGCGGCGTACTGAGGTCATTTGTCTTGTCTTTTCCTTGGAGTGCGTGTGAGAGGGCGGTCCGTCCGGACCAAGGCGGCATTGTACAGCGTCGCGATGCACCGCCGCTCGAAACGCCCCGTCCATCGTCATCCTCAAGCCTGCGGGCGGTAAAGACGGCGGCCTGCGCTTGCCTCCCGTCAAGAAATCCTCCAAAAGACGCTCGAGCGCTGTTCATCATCGAAATGACGGCCTTTCCAGGGTTTCGGCTATTCTCTAGACTTCTCTGCGAGGCCGTCCCCGCGGCCTCGAACGACCCTCGAAAGACCGGCGCCCGCTTCAAATCAACGGACGCTCAGATAAATGAGAGACCCCAATATGAAAGAAAAAACCGTATTCGAGCGTCCCGTCTCGCGCCGCCGCGTGCTGACGGCCTCGGCCCTGCTTGCGGCCGCAGGATTTGCTTCGACGCCGCTTGCCGCTGCCGTTGCGAACGCCGTGGCGGACTTCGGCGTCTATGAATGGACCGCCTGCGTGATCAACTGCGGCCAGCGCTGCCCGCTTCGCGCGTACACGAAGAATGGCACCGTGATCCGCATCGAAACCGACAACACCGTGAAGGACGGCTGCAAGGTGCGCCAGCTGCGCGCCTGCCTCAAGGGCCGCGACATGCGCGAGCGCCTCTACAGTCCCGACCGGCTCAAGTACCCGATGAAGCGCGTCGGCGAGCGCGGCGAAGGCCGTTTCGAGCGCATCTCCTGGGACGAGGCCCTCAAGACCGTCGCCGACAAGCTCCGCGAGACCGTCGAGAAGTACGGCAACGAATCGCTCTACTGGCAGTACTGCTCGGGCCAGCAGTCGCTCGTCAACTCCCGCCGCGCCTGGTGGCGCCTGCTCAATCTCTGCGGCGGTTATCTGAAGTATTACGGTTCCTATTCGACTGCTCAGATCTCGGCCGCCTTCCCGATGACCTACGGCGCGAGCCCGTCCTCTGACATCTCGGAAATCGCCAATGCGAAGCTCTACGTGACCTTCGGCCACAATCCCGCCGTCACGCGCGGCTCCGGACACGGAAAGTCCTGGCAGATGACCTGCACGCGCGAAGCCGAGGGCGGCAGGAAGCCGAAGATGATCGTGATCGATCCGATCTACAGCGACACGGCCGTCGCGCATGCCGACGAATGGATCCCGATCCGTCCCGGCACCGACGCGGCGCTCGTGGAGGCGATTGCCCACGAGCTCATCGTTCACGACCGTGTGGACCACGCGTTCCTCGCCCAATATTGCGTGGGCTACGATGAAGGCACCCTGCCCGCTTCCGCACCCAAGGGCTCGGACTACAAGAGCCACATTCTCGGCAGAGGGCCCGACGGCATCGAGAAGACGCCCGAATGGGCCTCCCGCATCACGGGCGTCCCCGTCGAGACGATCGTGAGGCTCGCCGAGGAGATCGGTACGACGAAGCCCGTCTTCTTCTCACAGGGCTGGGGCCCGCAGCGGCAGGCCAACGGCGAACAGACGAGCCGTGCCATTGCGATGCTTCCGATCCTCACGGGCAACGTCGGCCTTCCCGGCACGAGCACCGGCCAGCAGGAAGGCAACACGGCCGTGCCCGCAGTCTATCTGCCGGTCGGCACCAATCCCGTCAAGGCGACGATTCCGTGCTTCCTCTGGACCGACGCCATCGTGCGCGGCAGGGAGATGGATGACGTCCACGACGGCCTGCGCGGCGTGAAGACGCTCGGCCACGACATCAAGATGATCGTCAATTCGGGCGGCAACACGCTCATCAACCAGCACAGCGATTCGAACAGGACGGACGAAATCCTGCGCGACACCTCGAAGTGCGAGTTCATCGTCGTCTGCGACAACATGATGACCCCGTCGGCCCGCTACGCCGACATTCTCCTGCCGGACACGCTCGGACCCGAAGCGGACGACGTCACGGCCTCAGGCGGCTCCAACGGCGACTCCGCCGCCATCCTGCCGCTTCACAAGGCGGTCGAACCGCAGTGGGAGCAGCGCCCGACCTGGGAGATCTGCCGCGGCATCGCAAGGCATCTCGGCAAGGAAGAGGCCTTTACCGAAGGAAAGACCCAGCTCGAGTGGATCGAATGGTGCTACAACGAAACGCGCCGCAAGATCCCGTCGCTTCCCGACTTCGCGACCTTCTGGAAGACGGGGCCCGCTCACATCCATGATCTTCCCAACGCGGGCATCGCGCTCGAGGCGTTCCGCAAGGACCCGAAGGCCAATCCTCTCACAACTCCGTCGGGCAGGATCGAGATCTACTCCGAGCGCCTTGCGAACATCGCGAAGAACTGGGTGCTTCCCAAGGGCGACGTCATTTCGCCGATTCCGATGTTCGTGCGCACCTGGGAGATGCCGGGCGACGCACTGCAGAAGAAGTATCCGCTCCAATGCTACGGTTATCACGGCCACGGCCGCATTCACTCGACCTTCCACAACCTGCCCGCACTTCGCGAGCAGTTCCCCGACGAGGTGCTCGTCAACGTGCTCGATGCAGATGCTCGCGGCATCCGTTCGGGCGACCGCGTGCGCGTCTTCAATGACCGCGGTGCGGTCGAACTTGTGGCGAAGGTGACGCCGCGCATCATTCCGGGCGTCGTCTCGATCCCGCAGGGCGCGTGGTACAGGCCCGTGATGAAAGACGGCCGAAGGGTCGATGTTGGCGGCAACATCAATACGCTCACGTCGCTTCGCCCGAGCCCGCTCGCCAAGGGCAATCCGCAGCATACCAACCTCGTCGAGGTCGTCAAGGCTTGAGCAAAAGGAGATAGAACATGACAAAGCAATACGGTTTCGTCGTCGACGTCTCGCGCTGCACGGGCTGCAGGACCTGCGCCGTTGCATGCAAGGACGCGCACAATCTGCCCGTCGGACTCAATCTGCGCCGCGTGCTCGAAGAAGCTTCGGGCAGCTGGCGTCAGGACCGCATGACGGGCGCCTGGCATCAGGACGTCCGCGCCTGGTACGTCTCGATCGCCTGCAACCACTGCGAGAACCCGGCATGCGTCAAGGTCTGCCCGACCAAGGCGCACTACAAGCGCGCCGAGGACGGCCTCGTCGTCATCGACCGCGACAAGTGCATCGGCTGCGGCATGTGCGCGCAGGCCTGCCCCTACGGTGCGCCTCAGCTCGATGAAAAGGCCCGCAAGATGATGAAGTGCGACGGCTGCCTCGATCGTCTCGAAAAGGGCGGCGCGCCCATCTGCGTCGAAGCCTGTCCGCAGCGCGCGATAAGCTTCGGCGAGATCTCCGAACTCAGAAGGACGTTCGGTACGCTCGCCGTGACGCCTCCCCTGCCCGATCCCGCACAGACCCGTCCCGCACTCGTTATCGTTCCGTCGCCCAAGGCGAAATGATCCCGATGCGCAGGGACTGAGACGGATCCCGGCGTCCCTTGAAGAAGAACGGCCCGCTTCTCACATTCGAGAGGCGGGCCGTCTTTTCGTGGATCCTTTGAGGCATGCGGGACCGGAGGGACACGTCCTCAGAGCTGTTCTCCGGGCATGAGCACGGGCTTCAGGCGCTTGATGAGCAAGCCCACGGCAAAGGCGGAGACGAGCGTGCCCGCGCCGATTCCGTAAAGATTTCCGAGAAAGACGAGGCCGACCGCGGCGGCCGCGATGACGCAGCCCACGTCGTTGGCGATCTTGATGGTCGGGAACGCACGTCCCGTCACGATCGAGGCGGCAAGCACGGCGCCGTCGATCGGCTGGAGGATGAGGCTCGAGCGAAGCTGCAGAAGAATGCCCGCCGCGATGACGACGTTCGCCAGGAGCGAGGCGCTCCAGCACGCAACGGCCCCCTCGACGGGGACGCGGGAGAGAACCGCCATCCAGGCGTCGATCATCGCGCTGAAGAGAAGGACCGATGGGAGCTGCAGCCACTGGCAGCGCTCGAACCTTGAGCCGAGCATCACGATCTGCGAGAGGAAGAACGCAATGTTGATGATGAAGGTGGACGTCCCGAGCGTGACGCCCATCACGGCCGAGAGCGTAAGCGGCAGCGTGCTGATGGGCGTGGTGCCGAGATCTGCCCGCGTGATGAGCGCGATGCCGAGCGTGTGCACGGCCATGCCCGTGAGAAGCAGAAGGATTTGTGCAAGCAGATTTTTCCCGGAATCGGTCCCGTTCGGGCGCTCAATGGGGGTTGTCATGCGATGGCTCAATGTCTCTAGGTTGTTTGCCGTATGGGACTATCCCGTGTTGGCGTCTTACCGCCTCGAAGGGGCGGGCGTTGGGGCGCAAGCCGTTGTACACTTGCGGCATCCATGCATTCTAGTGAGTCAGATCGATGCCAGACCACATTCAGCCGCTCGCCGTCATCACAGGCGCCTCGAGCGGCATCGGCCGGGAGCTCGCGAAGCTCGCAGCCCAGAAGGGCTACCGGCTTCTTCTCATCGCCCGCAACATGCGCGCTCTTGAAGTGCTGAGCCGCGACCTGAGGACCGAAACCCACCTGCTCGCGCTCGACCTGACGGCGGCGGGTGCGGTCGACCAGATCTCGAGCTGGCTCTCGGATCGGCAGATCGTGCCGGAGATCTTCATCAACAACGCGGGCTTCGGTGCCTTCGGTCCTGCGTCCGACATGGACGAGGCGATGTTGAAGAAGATGATCAGGCTCAACGTCATGGCGCTCACTAGCCTCTCGCTTCGCATGGCGCGCCGCATGAAGCGCGAGGGCCGCGGCAGGATCATGAATGTGGCCTCCACGGCCGCCTTCCAGCCCTGCCCCTACCTTGGCGTCTACGGCGCCACCAAGAGCTACGTGCTCTCCTTCACCGAGTCGCTCGCAGAGGAGCTCAAGGGCTCAGGCGTCACCGTCACCGCCTTCTGTCCCGGCCCCACGCGCACGCAGTTCGGTGTGACCGCGGGCCTCTCGCAGGAAAGCCCCTTCGATCGCCTCTCCGCCGACCCCGAACGCGTGGCCGAAACGGGCTTCAAGGGCATGATGGCGGGCCGCGTCGTCGTACTCGACGGCGCAGCCAACCGCTTCGGCGCCTTCATGACCCGATTCCTCCCCCGCTGCCTCGTGCGCAGGATTGCGGGCGGAATGCTGGCCAAGATGAAATAGCAGCGCCGCAACGCTCGAACGCTTCTGAAAGGCTCCGACGGCTTTCGAAGGCGGAATGATCAAAGGGACCCATGTCCATCAGGATTCGGGTCCCTTCCTTTTTGCGGGCTGCGGCCTTGTCAGGCGGTCTTGATGCCGGCCTCCTTCTGGCGGCGCTCGGCGCGTGCCCTGCGGCGGCGCATGCGCAGGCAGTTGCCTGCATAGAAAGCGGCGCTCGTGAAGATCATCATGTAGGCGAGCAGTTCGGTGGATTCCTCCGAGAGGGTCTTGACCGAATAAAGGCCCGAGCAGGCCTCGCCCGCGTAGGCGAGCCAGAGCGTCTGCATGCCGTAGAGGCGCGAGTAGACGAGCAGGATCGCCACGCCCGCGCACATGATCGGAAAGGCTCGGTGGCCGATGAAGTGGGCAAGCCCCGGAATGACGGTGCCAGGCCCCGCGGCCTTCACGGCCCAGGCGACGCCGCAGAGCCAGACGAACTCGCAGTAGACCCAGGCGTGGCAGATCCAGCCGTCGAGCTCGCGGATGAAGAGCGTCACGAGAAAGCCGCCGACGAGCCAGAGCCCGCCCGAGAGCGCCTTCTCAAGCGATGCGGTCCTGAGCATGAGGATCGCCGCCGAAAGGAGCAGCGCCTCCTGGCCCAGCTCGATCAGACTCTCGACGGGGACGCTCACCCGGAGGTTCAGGACGTAGAGGCCGTAGGCGGACGCGCTCAGCAGCGCACAGAAAAGAAACTGACCGATCCCAAGCAGGATCGTGCGGATTTCGGACTTCATGAAGGCGGGATTTGATTCTTAGGTCTTACTCGGGTTAACCCGAGTTTTTTGGAAACCGTCCATTCTACCTGGCGGCGCGAAAACGTCAATACCCGTTCACTAATTCCCGCTCTCCGCGTGTGCAAAGATTTCCCTCCCGGCGGGACGCCCTGCTTTCGACTGCTGCACGGACAGACTGAAAATACCCTGTGGTTGAAGAACGTGGGGGATAAAAAGCCCCGCTCGGGGCGGGGCTTTGCCGGAGGCCGGGCACACGGGGCGCCGCGGCGGGATTTCGGGCGGGTGTTGTTTTCACGCAACTTTTCCCGCAGCGATGGGGATGATCCTGCGGCCTTCGAGGGTTCTGGTGCGCAGGCCCTCGGGTACGGCCTCGTCGGGGCGGCCGTTGCGGCGCAGCCACCTGCGGGAGCTTCCGCTCATGTTCCAGCCGACGCTGCGGCCGATGGGGCGCAGGCGGTTTTCGAGGCAGGAGGCGCACTGGGTGGGCTCGTCGTCAAGGCAGGGCTTGTTGTCGTAGAGCTGGTAGCCCTCGCGGTACTGCTGTGGCGAGAGGTTGGGCATCACGACGTTGGCGCCGTAGGAGACGCCGAGCTCGCGGCCGTCGTCGCGGATGGCCTGAAGGGCCGTGGCGGCGGCGATGTTGACGGGGCCTAGCACGAGGCGCGTGACGGCGATCATGTTGAGGGCAAGCTGAAGGAGCGCCTTGGGCTCCATCTGGCCGTATTCCTGAAGCTCCCCGCCCTCGCTCATGAGGTAGGGGCCCATGCCGATCATGTCGACGTCGAACTGCTGGAAGGTGCGGATGTCGCGGCAGAGGTCCTCGAGCGACTGGCCGGGAATGCCGATCATGACGCCCGTACCCACCTGATAGCCCGCCTCGCGAAGGTCGCTAAGCATGCGGAAGCGGTTCTGAAGCTCCTTCTCATGGTCGCCGCGGGCGCCGTGAAGGAGCTTGAAGAGCTCGGGGTTCGAGGTCTCGAATCTGGCGAGGTACCTGAGATTCGAGGGATTGCCCGAGGCCTTTGCGAGACGGCGGTAGGTCTCGATCGTCTGCTCGCCGAGCGAGAGCGTCACGCCCACGCCGTCGGGGAGCTTGTCGGAGACCGTGGCCTCGTGGATCGCCTCAAGGCACGATTCGACGAAGGCGATGTACTTCTCGTCGCGGCGCTCGCCCGACTGAAGGCAGATCGAGCCGTAGCCCTGATCGGCGGCCCATTTCGCGGCCGCGACGATCTCCTCCTTCGACATCGTGTAGCGCTCGACGTCGTGGTTCTCGCGACGAATGCCGCAGTAGCGACAGCTCGCCGTGCAGATGTTCGAAAACTCGATGAGGCCGCGGTAGTACACGAAGCTGCCCATCAGCTCCGTCGTCCTGTCGTAGGCGGTCTTGCGCAGGAGCTCGCACTCCTCGGGATCCGTGAGGCCGAGAAGATGAACGATGTCGGCGTCCGACAGTTCTTCATGGGAGAGGATTTCACGCGTCTGCTCGATGGACATTGGGGTTGCTCCTAGTATGAGAGGCACATTATGCACGATCGGGACGGCTGGTGAAATACTCCCGATGGAGGGGGCGGCGCGTGCACCGCACACTGAAAGTGCAAAAGCCCCGAGCGCGGAGCGGACGGGGCTTCGAATGAGGCGGGGCTGATGGATCAGCGGCGCTTGAGGTAGCAGCAGTTCTTCGGGAGCTTGCCGCGGACGTCCTGCACGAGGCGGCCGTCGTCGGAGACCTTGAGCACCATGTAGGGGCCGGTCTTGGCGTCGACGAGGGTCATGACGCCTTCCTTCACCGTGACGGTGCCGGCGGACTGGGCGGCGCCGTTGACGTCGGTCTGGAAGAGCACGAAGCAGCCGTACTTGTCGATGCTGAGATTCGTCTTCGTGGGATTGCCCTCGGCCGTGCAGAGGCGGCCGCGCCACTGGCCCTCAAGCTCGACCACCTCGGGAGGCGGCGCGGCGAAGGCGGTGGAAAGCGTAAGGGCGGCTGCAAGCGCAGCGGCGGTGCGCAGGATGGACATCTTCTTTTTCTTCCTCTTCAATTGGGTTGGTCTTGCCTGGAGGCGCCGGACGCGGATGTCCGGGAGGCACTGCCTCCATCATTCAATCGATTATGCACGCCTTCGATTATCCGACGCTGAAGCCCGCAGGCATCCGAATCCACGCAGGTGCCCTGACGCAACCGCCTTGCGCCGATGGCGACGCGGCAGTTATCGAGGACGTCTCGGCCCGCACGCTTCTTGATGCCCTTCATTTCCCTTGGGACACAAGCGAAAGGGTGATGCCGGCCCTCCGTGGCCGCCTTTTTCGGGATGCATGCGTGGAATAACGACAGTGAATCATCTCCATCATCACTGGCATTTGGGGACGTCGGTCGCACAGGCGTTGCAGGCCGAAAAACCGAATTCGGGATTTTCCGTACAATAGAGCCTTCAGCCTCTGCCTGACGGAGGCCGTCCTTCCATCCTCAAGGACTACAAATGAATCCCACTCCCCCGCAAGCTGCAGGAGGCCTCAACCGCTTCCTCAACGCCATTGAGGCGGCAGGCAACAAGCTGCCGCACATCACGATGCTCTTCATCTGGGCGCTCGTGATCACGCTCGTGATCTCGCTCGCGCTCTCCTACGTCTCGTTCGACTACAGGCATCCGTCCACGGGCGCCGTGATCGCCGTGACGAACATGCTCGCCCCCGCGAACCTGCTTGATCTGGTCGTGAATTCCGTGAAGAACTTCATGGGCTTCCCGCCGCTGGGCATCACGCTCGTGGCGACGCTCGGCATCGGCATCGCCGAGGGATCGGGCTTCATCCACACGCTTCTTAGGAAGCTGATGAGCTACATCCCGCGCGCCGCGCTCACGCCGGCCGTCGTGATCGTCTCGATCCTCTGCCACGTGGCGAGCGACTCGGTGTACGTGATCCTCATGCCGCTTGCGGCCCTGATGTTCTATTGTGCGGGCCGTCATCCGCTCGCGGGCGTGGCCTGCTCGTTCGCCGGTCTCTCGGGCGGCTTCACGGCCTCCTACACGCCGTCCGTGATCGACCCCGTCATGCAGTCCTTCACCCAGGCCGCCGCCCAGACGCTCGATGCGTCCTACTCGGTGAACGTGCTCTGCAACTACTTCTTCGCGCTCGGCGGCACCTTCTTCGTGATCGCCGCCTGCTGGTACGTGACCGACAAGATCGTCGAGCCGCGCCTCTGGGCCACGATGCCGCTCGACAAGGGCCTCGAAAACGATCCCGACCTCAGGATTACGCCCGTGAGCGCCCTCGAGAACAGCGCCTACCGGAAGGCCTGCACGGTCTTCCTCGGCCTCGCCGTCCTGCTCTTCGTGCTCTGCTGGCCCGAAGGCTCCATGCTGCGCGCGCCCGACGGCTCCCTCACGAGCCCGAAGGCCCCCGTCATGCAGGCCATCGTTCCGCTCATCTTCATCTTCTTCTCGCTCCCCGGCATCGTCTACGGCTACGCCGCAGGCACCTTCAAGTCCTCGTCCGACGTGATCAAGTCGATGGAAGAGGTCATGAAGATGCTGCTCGGCTTCATGGTGTTCGCCTTCTTCGCCGCCCAGTTCCTCTACGTCTTCGGCAAGTCCGGCATCGGCACGCTTCTCGCCATCTCGGGCGCCGAGTTCCTCAAGGACCTCGGAATGCCGTCGGCGGGCTCGCTGCTTGGCATCATCATCTTCACCGGCATGCTCAACCTTCTCATCACCTCGGCGACCTCCAAGTGGGCGATCCTCTCGACCATCTTCGTCCCGATGCTGATGATGCTCGGCATCTCGCCTGAGCTCACCCAGGCCGCCTTCCGCGTGTCCGACTCGGCCGTGAACGTCTGCACCCCGATGTTCCCGTTCTATCCGCTCCTCATCATGTACTGCCAGAAGTACTGCAAGCAGGCGGGCGTCGGCACCCTGAGCTCGATGATGATTCCCTACACCCTCGCGCTCCTCGTTGCGCTCACCTTCGTGCTCTACGCCTTCTGGGGCATCGGCATCCCGATCGGCTTCGATTCGGGCTACGTCTACCCGCCCGTGAAGTAAGAGGCGCACCGCGCCCTGCCCGCACCCCGTCGAGGACGCCTCCCTTTCGGCTCTCGGCGGGGTTTCTCATGCAAAACCGATTTTCCTGCAATCCAAGAAAAAAGGACCGTCGTCATGACAGACATCCACCTTCCCTATGTCGACGAACTCAGAGACAACTTCCTGCGCTACGTCGCCGTCTCCTCCGAGAGCGACCCGAAGGCCGGCCGCGTGCCGAGCTCCGAGGGCCAGCGCGAACTCGCCAAACTTCTCGCCGAGGAACTCAAGGCGCTCGGGCTCGTCGAGATCGAATTGAACGAACACGCCATCCTGACGGCGCTGCTTCCCGCCAACGTCGAGGGCGCTCCCGCCGTGGGCTGGGTCGCGCATCTCGACACGGTGCCCGTGAGCCTCTCGCCCGACGTGAAGGCGCAGGTGATTCACTACGAAGGAGGGGACGTTCTCCTCAATGCCCAAAAGGACATTTGGGTGCGTCTCGAAGAGCATCCGGAACTTGCCGCATATGCGGGCCAGGACATCGTCTTCACGGACGGCACGAGCGTGCTCGGCGCCGACAACAAGGCGGCCGTTGCGAACGTGATGACGATGCTCGCCGTCGTGACGAGGGAAAACCGTCCGCACGGCGACATCCGCGTCGCCTTCGTGCCCGACGAGGAGATCGGTCTCTGCGGCTCCAAGCTCCTTGACCTCAAGAAGTTCAAGGTTGACTTCGCCTACACGATCGACTGCTGCGCGCTTGGCGAAATCGTCTGGGAGACCTTCAACGCCTGCTCGGTCTCGATCCGCATCAAGGGCGTGACGGCGCATCCGATGAGCGCCAAGGGCGTGCTCGTCAATCCGCTCCTCGTCGCGACCGACCTCATCAACAGGTTCGACCGCCTGCAGACGCCCGAGCAGACCGAGGGCAAGGAAGGCTACTGGTGGTTCACCGACTGCGAGGCCAACGCCGCCGAGTGCCATCTCACGATGAACATCCGCGACTTCGACCGCAGCCGCTATGAATCCCGCAAGGCCTTCGTGCTCGAGGCGGTCGAGGCCGTGCGCGCACAGCATCCGCGCGCCGTCATCGAGGCCGAACTCGTCGACGTCTACTCCAACATCGCCGACAGCCTCGGCGACGACCGCTCGCCGGTGGAGCTCCTCTACAAGGCTGCCGACAACCTCGGCATCACCACGAACACCATCGCCATGCGCGGCGGCACGGACGGCTCCGCTCTCTCCGCCAAGGGCCTCGTCACGCCCAACTACTTCACGGGCGCGTGCAACTTCCACAGCTATGCCGAGTTCCTCCCGCTCCCGAGCCTGCACAAGTCGCTCGAGATGACGCTCGAACTCGTTGGGCTTACGGCAGGGGAATAAGACCATGACGGGAATTTAACGGAGGAAAAGGTCCTTTCGCCGGCGGCGGGAGGGCCTTTTTTGTCCGGCGGCGATGTATGCTGTTGGGATCACTGAAAAAACAGACAAACCCATCTTCAGGACAAAAGACAAAGGAGACACCATGCCGCATTGCGCATCCAAAGTCGTGATTCTCGCCACGGGCGGTACCATCGTCAGTTCGGGCGCGTCCGCCACGCAGATGACGGGCTACAGCATTCAGGGGCTCGGCGTCGAGGACCTGCTCTCGGCCGTTCCGATGCTGGCCGACGTGGCCGACGTGGCCGACGTCGAGGCCGCCCAGGTCTCGAACATCGACTCGAGCTCGATGACTTCGGAAGTCTGGATGAAGCTCGCGAAGGCGGTTGAGGAGGCTCTTCGCCGCGAGGACGTCTCGGGCGTCGTGATTACGCACGGCACCGACACGATGGAGGAGACCGCGTTCTTCCTCAATCTGGTGGTGAAGAGCAAAAAGCCCGTCGTGCTCACGGGCGCGATGCGTCCCGCCACGGCGCTTTCGGCCGAGGGGCCCCTCAATCTTCTCAACGCCGTTCGCATCGCGGCCGATCCGAAGGCCGCGGGTCGGGGCGTGCTCATCGCGCTCAACGACGTGATCGTCTCCGCGCGTGACGCCACGAAGAACCATCCCACCAATGTCGCCACCTTCAGGGGGCCGGATCTCGGCATGCTCGGCATGATCGCGGGCACGCACATCGAGTGGATCGCGAGGTCCGAAAAGCCCTATGGGGCCGCCACGCCCTTCACGCTTGAGGCGCTCGAAGCCCGAGTTGCGGCTGACGGCGCCCTGCCCCGCGTCGACATCGTGTATTCGCACGTCGACGACGACGGCGTGATGGTTCGTGCGGCCATGGCTGCAGGCGCCCGTGCAATCGTGCATGCGGGGACCGGCAACGGCTCGATTCACGAGAAGACGGAAGGCGCGCTCATGGAGGCGGCTGCTCACGGCGTGCTCGTCGTGCGCGCCTCGAGAACCCCGAGCGGCATGACCGTCGAGGGGCTCGCCGTGTGGCAGGATGCGGGCTTCGTGCCCGCAGGGACGCTCAACCCGCAGAAGGCCCGCGTGCTCGCGCAGCTCTCGCTCGCCTGCGGCGTCGATCCCGCCCTCGCCTTCCGGACGTTCTGAGAAGCTTGAGACGAAAGCAGGACCCTGACGGGGCCTGAATGTCAAAATCAATCGGCCCCGCTCATCCTGTCATGAGCGGGGCCGATTCTTTTTATTGAGGCTTTGTTGAGGCCGGGGCGTCAGCGGCGGCCGGCTTCGGCGAGGCGTGCGGCCTCGCGGCGTTCGTCGCGGCGGCGTGCGATGACGGGATAGAGGATCATGCAGGCTGCGGCGAAGGGAACGCCGAAGTAGAGCGCGAGGCGCTGCTCGGGGTCGAAGAGAAGCCCGATGAAGGCGACCGAGCAGAGGATGATCGCAAGGACGGGCACGACGGGAAAGAGCGGCGAGTGCCAGGCGAGGTCGGAGGCGGACTTGCCTTCGGCCTTGAGCTGCCTGCGAAAGCCGATGTGCGCGACGCTGATGGCGATCCAGACGGCGACGACGGAGAAGCCGACGATGGCGGTGAGGACCACGAAGACAGTGTCGGCGGCGAAGACCGAGGTGAAGAGCGCGAGCCAGCCGCCGAGCATGGAGAGCATGATGGCGTTGACCGGAAGGCCGCGCTTCGTGCGCTTCGAGGCCCAGGCGGGCAGCATGCCGTCGTGTGCGAGGGCCCAGATCATGCGGCCCGCGGCGTAGAGGTTCGAGTTCGCGGCCGAGATCACGGCCGTGAGGATCACGAAGTTGAAGAGGTCGGCGGCGTACGGAATGCCGATGCGCTCGAAGACCGTCACGAACGGGCTCTTGAGAATCGAGGCCTCCTCCATCGGAAGAAGCGCGGCGAGGATCACGATCGTGCCGATGAAGAAGAGCACGAGGCGCACGACGGTCGTGCGTACGGCCATCGGAATGACCTTCTCGGGATTCTGCGTTTCACCTGCGGCAACGCCGATGAGCTCGGTGCCCGAGAACGCGAAGTTGACGGCGATCATCGTCGTAAGGAGCGGCAGCAGGCCCTTCGGGAAGAGGCCACCTTCGGTGAGGTTGCTGAAGTAAGGCGCGGGAGAGCCGTCGGAGAGCGGAATGACGCCGAAGACGGCGAGGCCGCCCGCGATGATGAAGACCTGGATCGTGACCACCTTGATGAGCGAGAAGATGAATTCGCCCTCGGCGAAGAACTTCGTCGTGAAGACGTTCATCGCCAGAATCAGCAGGCAGTAGAAGAGACACCATATCCAGACGTCGACGTTCGGGAACCAGTACTGCATCGCCAGGCCCGCGCCCGTGAGCGACGTGCCGACGCTCACCGTGCAGGTCACCCAGTAGAGCCACGCGACCGTGAAGCCCGTGCGCGGACCGATGAAGGTCGTGGCGTAGAGGTGGAAGCTCCCCGTCTGCGGCATCGCGACGCACAGTTCGCCCATCGAGAGCATGACGAGGTAGACGACGAGCGCGCCGATCAGATAGGCGACGACCGTGCCGAAGGCGCCCGTCTGGCCGATCACGAAGCCCGTGTTGAAGAAAAGGCCCGTCCCGATCACGCCGCCCAGGGACAGCATGATCAGGTGACGGGCCTTCATGGTTCTTTCAAATTGAGGGTGCTCGTCCTCGCGTACGAGCGGCGCCTTGGGTGTCAGGTCGGCTTCGGTCATGTGTGGGAATGCCTCGGGGAAATGTGGGTTGCAAAAAGGCGCGGACGGCGTAAGGCGACCGTCCGCGCCGGAATGTCTGGCGTTGTCCCAGGGGCGGTTTCGACTGACTGCCCCCCGGGCAAACCATCGTATTGTACAGATAATCTTAGTTTTTGCTGCTGTTGTCTTTCGCGGCCTCCTGTTCGGCCCTGATGCGGTCGGCGCGGTAGCAGGCGGCGATCGTGAAGAGGACGTCGGAGGAGGAGTTGAGGCCCGTTTCGGTCGAGTCCTGCAGGACGCTGATGATGAAACCCACGGCCACGACCTGCATGGCGGTGTCCTGGTCGATGCCGAAGAGGCCGCAGGCGAGCGGGATCAGCATGAGCGAGCCGCCGGGAACGCCCGAGGTGCCCGCGGCGCAGACGCTCGCGATGACGGAGAGGAAGATCGCCGAGAACATGTCGACCTGGATGCCGAGCGAGTGCGCGGCCGAGAGCGTGATCACCGTGATCGTGACGGCGGCGCCCGCCATGTTGATCGTGGAGCCCACGGGAATCGAGATCGCGTACGTGGATTCGGGAAGCTTCAGGCGGCGGCAGATGTCCATGTTGACCGGAATGTTCGCGGCCGACGAGCGCGTGAAGAAGGCGGAGACGCCCGACTCGCGCAGCACCATGAAGGTGAGCGGGTACGGATTGTCGTGCGTGGCGACCCAGACGATGAAGGGATTGAGCACAAGCGCGACGAAGGCCATGGCGCCGAGCAGCACGAGAAGAAGCTGCGCGTACTCGAGCATCACTTGGAAGCCTTCCGTGGCGAGCGTGTGGGACACGAGGCCGAAGATGCCGATCGGCGCAAAGCGGATCACGATCTGCACGATCGAGGAGACGGCCGACGAGGCGTCGCCCAGCACGATGCGGGTCTCCTCGCGGGACTTCCTCAGGATCATGCCCACGGCCACCGCCCAGGCGAGGATGCCGATGTAGTTCGCGTTCGCAATGGCGCGCACGGGATTGTCGACCACGTTGAGAAGGAGCTGCGTGAGCACTTGGGAGATTTCGCCGGGCGCCGCTGAGGACTGCGCGGCCCCCGTGAGCGTGATCGTCGTCGGGAACATGAAGCTCACGGCAACCGAGGCCATGGCCGCACCGAAGGTCGACGCCAGATAGAGCGCGATCACCGGACGGATGTGCATCTCGGTGGACATGGACGAATTCGCAATCGCGCTCGTCACGAGCACGAAGACGAGGACGGGGGCGACGCCCTTGAGGGCCGTCACGAAGATCTCGCCGAGAATGCCGACGTCCTTCGCGGCCGTGGGCCAGACGAAGGCGAGCGCGGCGCCCAGAACGAGCGCGACGAGAATCTGCCGGATGAGCGACCCATGAACGATCGGCTCGGCAAACCGGAAGACGCGGCTAAGACGCTTGGTCATGATGGAAAGCTGCTCCTGTGTGATGGTGGGGGTCCGAGAACGGGCGTCAGACACACCCGCGCGGCCCTCGATCCTGCGGTCTGACGCCGCATCGGACGAGGGAAAGGAAAAAACTATAGCGCGCGCTCCCCGCCTTCGGCGTTCGCGCACACGCAAAACACGAACGAAATCCGTAAAAACCCCTAGATGTTACCGCCTAACATGTCTCATTTTCCGCGGTTCGCCGAGGATTCCGTAGAATCCCGACATTCGTCCCACAATCGATGAAGGCTTGAGCCATGCACGAAATCCTCTTTCCCTCCCCGTTCGGCACCCCGCCTTCGCCCGAGCTCGTCGCTCGGGCGCGCCTCGTTCCCGTTCCCGAGGGCTTCACAGGACGTGCGGGCGTGCTTGTCTTCGAGGATGAGGCGGGCATGCATGCCGAGCATGCCTTCGAGCCCGTGAGCCGGGCCTTGTGCGGTGCGGGCGGCGAAGGCCGCGACTGGTCGACCCTCAGGGCGGCGGCGCTCTGGCCCGGGATGTCGAGGGACGAGGTGCCCGAGCGCACGCTCGTCGACGGACGCGGCGTGAGGTTTATGGTGAGGGACTTTCTCAAGGCGATGTTCGAGCCCTACCCCGATCTGCCCGAAATGCAGGGCGGGCGAGAGCTCGAGGCCAGGAAGGCGGGCTGGCGCATGGCGGTGACGGATGCGCTCACGAGCCCCGTCGTGGCGCTGGTTGCGGCACGAAACGAAGCCGTTGCCCAAGGGCGGAGCTCGGGGAACGCGAAGATCATCGGGCTGGCCGAATGGTGGTGCGGTCCGACGCCCGCGCACGAAATCCGGTTTGACGGGACCTTCTACCCGCCGAGGGCCGCCGCGAAGTGGCTCTACGAGCGTCTCGTCGAAGGCCTCCCTGCCGCGCCCGTGCCCGCCATCGCGTCCGAAGAAGATTTTGAGACCCTTCCGGTGCTTTATTTCGATGATGACATCGTCGTGATCGACAAGCCGACGAGGCTCGCCTCGGTGCCGGGCGTGAGGGAGACGATCTCCGCCAAAGAGATTCTGGAAAAGCAGTTCGGGCCGCTTCGCATCGTGCACAGGCTCGACATGGACACCTCGGGGGTTCTTCTCTTTGCGAGAAGCCTCAGGGCCGAGAAAGCGCTTCACGAGAGCTTTCGCGAGGGACTTGCGATGAAGCGCTACGTGGCGAGGCTCGAGGGCGTGCCCGAGGGGACGTCCGGGAGGATCGAGCTGCCGCTCGCCCTCAACAGGCTCGATCGTCCGCGCCAGTGCGTGCTCTCCGAAACCGAGGGCGGCAAGCCCGCCGCCACCGACTGGGAGCTTCTGCGCGTCGAGACGATGCCCGACGGCAGGCGCAAGGCCCTCGTGAGCCTCTGGCCCGAGACGGGCCGCACGCACCAGCTGCGCGTGCACTGCGCACACGCCGCAGGCATCGGCCTTCCGATTGATGGCGACAGCTTTTACGGCAGCCGCGGCATCCTCGCCGAGGAGAAGACCTCGCGACTCTGCCTCCATGCGGCCGAGCTCACGATCCCCCACCCGACGACGGGCATTCCCGTGCATTTCGAGGCGACCGAGGCGTTCCCGAAGTTCTGAGGAAAGGCTCTGTTCAGCGCCTCATCTCGCGGCTCTTCCCGGAGATGACGTCGACGTCGATGCGCCAGACGTCGCATCGTGCCATGTCGCCCTCGATGTAGGCGCGCCTCTTCGCAATGGGCTGGCTTCCCGCCCAACGCGCGCCGATGAGCCAGAGCGCGTGCATCTTCTCGATTTCGTCCGTGACGAGCGTCGCGCGCCCCTCGAAGACCGCAGAGCGGTAGTTCATCGAGAAGGCGGGCTCGTCGGGCTCGGTCATGCTCACAAAGACCATCGAGCAGTGCGGGTTCGCGGTGAGGTTCTCGAACTTTCGGCCCACACCCGCTGCCGCATGAAAATAGATCTTGTCGTCCTCAATCACGGGCGAGACGGGCGTGCCGTACGGTTCGCCCGAGGCGGACGCCGTCACGAGCGTGCCGTAGGGAGCCTCGTTCGCGGTGCGGCGGGCAAAGTCCTCGGAGGCCTCGCGGTCGGGGCGGCGCATGGGATGCGGGTTGGCGTGATGCATGGTCGGATTTCCTCATGGTGGACGCGTGTACCGTCATTCTAACTGCGACCTGAGTGCCCTTCCCGCGCATTTTCGTACGCTTCGCGAAATCGCCTCTCGTCGAGGTTCACGTACAGTCCTCGCTCTATATAATGAGGTTCGTTTTTAGGGAAGCTCTTCAAAAACCCCTGTTCCCAAGCCGAATTGAACAAAATTGTTCCGTTCGGTTTTTCTTTGCAACATCAAAAAATGGTGTTTTTTTGCCATCAAAATAGTATAACTCTATTTTATTGACGTTTACGATCTTGTAACGCTATGGAAGAGTTGTTTAATGGTCAATTGAGCTTTGCAGACATTGACGCTGAAAAGTTCCTACATGTTCGTCGGGCTCATGCTGATCGCCGCGTGAATGCCATGGATCGCTTGACAGATGATGTAATCAACGAATTGATCCAACTATGCCTGCCTCACTACCACATCAAAGCCGGCGAGACGGTTCAACAAGGAAGGCCGTATACGCGCCTTGAAACGATGGTTCGGGTTCATCTGCTTCAGGTCTCTCTCAACCTGTCTGATCCAGAGATGGAGTCATATTTGGCGAGCGATATGGTGGCTCGCAACTT
>ENA-UEPW01000133-UEPW01000133.1-human-gut-metagenome-genome-assembly--contig:-NODE-133-length-64379-cov-9.233819_pt1 | contig 64379 bp, 48 predicted proteins | sample MGYA00242935_ERZ507936 | MGnify/ENA primary metagenome ERZ507936 (study PRJEB26167, sample SAMN06115469) | human gut metagenome | host: Homo sapiens | place: China:Chongqing | collected 2016-06-23... | reverse complement strand
ATTTTAATCTCAAACCCATCCCGGAGGTGGAACAGGTCACTGCCTGACCTGTCCCGCCGGGACGGTTCTCTTAAAAACACCATATAGATTTTTTGTACGCCGCCGCCCGCCATCGAGCAGAGTTTTACACCTAATTGGGGATAAAACAGCTCATGAGCGGTGGCGGCGTGATCCTCATCGGTACGCAGCTCATTCCTCTGCTCTCTGGTCTGTTCGGCTAAGCACCCGCGATAGGAGGTACTCCCGCCATTGTTCGATAATATTTTTGCAGCCATCGAAAAATGGATGCGGGAACTTCTGACAGGAATGGTGGAGTCCAATATGAGTACGATGTTCACGGATGTCAATGAAAAGACAAGCGAGATCGCGGCTCAGGTTGGACGCACTCCACAAAACTGGAACAGCAGCGTTTTCAGTATGATTCAGAACTTATCAGAGTCGGTGGTGGTTCCGATTGCCGGAATCATCATCACTCTGGTACTCTGCTATGAGCTGATCTCGATGCTGACCGAGCGAAACAACCTGCATGATGTAGATACATGGATGTTCTTCAAGTATTTTGTCAAGGCATGGGTCGCAATCTATCTGGTCAGCAATACGTTCACAATTACAATGGCAGTCTTTGACGTTGGACAATCGGTAGTCAATTCGGCTTCCGGTATCATCAACGGCGAGACTGCCATTGATGTTAGTTCGCTGTCCATGCAGATGCAGGCGGCGATGGCAACCATGGAGATCGGTGAACTGGTGGTGCTGGCTCTTGAAACCTTCCTTGTCAGCTTCTGCATGAAAATTATGTCGGTGGTGATAACTGTCATTGTCTACGGGCGCATGATAGAGATTTATCTCTATACATCGCTTGCCCCGATCCCGTTCGCAACGATGAGCAACCGTGAATGGGGTCATGTAGGAACCAATTATTTCAGAGGACTGTTCGCCCTTGCATTTCAGGCATTCCTGATGATGGTCTGTGTGGCGATTTACGCAGCACTGATTTCTTCGGTGCGGATTTCCAGTAATATGCACTCCGCGCTGATCGGCGTTGCAGCGTATACCGTGATTCTGTGTTTCAGTCTGATGAAAACGGGAAGTCTGTCCAAACAGATCTTCGGCAGTCACTAAAACCGGGAAAATCCGAGGAAAGGAAAGACAGCAGGCGAAAGCCGTATCCCGGCGGCGTGTCTGGCTGTCATGGTGAAGAATGGCTTATGTGACGATCCCGAAAGACCTGTCCAAAGTCAAAAACAAGGTCTTTCTCAACCTGACAAAGCGGCAGCTCATCTGTATGGGCTTTGCGGCATCCATCGGTGTTCCGTTCTACTTTCTTACGCGGGGAACGCTTGGTACAAGCAACGCGGCGGCTGGCATGGTGCTGCTGATGCTGCCGGAGTTTTTCTTTGCACTGTTCGAGAAAAACGGGATGCACCTTGAAACCATCCTGACGAATTTCATCAACGTCCGTTTCAAGCGTCCGGCAGTTCGCCGCTACGAGATTGAAAATCTGTACGAATATGAGCCGGAAAAACCTGTAACACCAAAAGTGAAGAAGGGAGGCATTATTGGGAAAAGAAAAGGATAAGAAGCCGCTATTCGGCAGCATCTTCCAGAAATTCTTCAAGCCGTCTGCAAAGGCAGAAGCGAAAAAGAAGAAAAAGCATCACCTGACGGTGCAGCGGTCGATTCCGTATCTGGAAATGGGGCGGGACGGCATCTGCCGGGTGGAGGAACATCTGTATTCTAAAACCGTCCGCTTCTATGACATCAATTATCAGCTCGCACAAAACGAAGATAAGAACACCATTTTTGAAAGCTGGTGTGATTTCCTCAACTACTTCGATTCCAGCATCCGTTTTCAGCTTTCGTTCATCAACCACAAAAGCGATATGAGCGAATACAACAAGGTCATTCAGATCGAGCCACAGCATGACCAGTTCGATGATGTGCGCATGGAATATGCGCAGATGCTGAAACAACAGCTTGCCAAAGGCAACAACGGTCTGGTTCGGACAAAGTACATCACGTTCAGCATTGAAGCCAAAAGCGTGAAAGAAGCAAAGCCCCGGCTGGAACGCATCGAAACCGATATTCTCAACAATTTCAAGGTGCTGGGAGTGAAAGCATATCCGCTGAATGGTGTGGAACGCTTACAGATCATGTATGAGATGTTCCATCAGGAGGAAGAACGGAAGTTTGAGTTCAGCTATGACCGCATCCTGCAAAGCGGCATGACCACAAAGGATTTCATTGCTCCGACCAGTTTCCTGTTCAAGAGCGGCAAGGACTTCCAGATGGGAGATACCATTGGCGCAGTATCCTATCTGAACATCCTTGCCCCGGAACTGACGGATAAGGTGCTGGCAGAGTTTCTGGACATGGACAAGAATCTGGTAGTCAGCATCCATGTGCAGTCGGTAGACCAGCTCAAGGCAATCAAACTCATCAAGGGCAAGATCACTGACCTCGACCGCATGAAGATCGAGGAACAGAAAAAGGCGGTGCGTTCTGGTTATGATATGGAAATTATTCCGAGCGACCTTGCAACTTATGGCGGCGAAGCCAAGAAGATTCTGGATGATCTGCAGAGCCGCAATGAGCGTATGTTCCTTATTACGGTGTTGTTCCTCAATGCTGCGAAAACCAAACAGGATTTGGACAGTGCGGTATTTCAGACGGCTGGTATCGCTCAGAAGTTCAACTGTACCCTGAATCGACTGGACTATATGCAGGAGCAGGGACTTATGAGCAGCCTGCCGCTGGCCAATAACCTTGTCCCCATCAAGCGGGCATTGACTACCACTTCCACCGCCATTTTCGTGCCGTTCACCACGCAGGAACTTTTCATGGAGGGCGATTCCCTCTATTACGGTCTGAATGCAGTGTCTAACAACATGATTATGGCAGACCGCAAACAGCTCAAAAATCCGAACGGTCTAATTTTGGGTACGCCTGGTTCTGGTAAATCGTTCAGCGCAAAGCGTGAAATGACAAACGTGTTCTTCACGACAACGGACGATATTATCATCGCAGACCCGGAAGGCGAGTATTATCCGTTGGTGGAAGCGTTGGGCGGTCAGGTTATCCATATTTCGTCCACCAGTAAGGACTACATCAACCCGATGGACATTAACCTGAACTATGCGGACGATGATAACCCGCTGGGCATGAAGTCGGACTTCATCCTTTCCCTGTGTGAACTTATCATGGGTGCACGGGACGGCATGGAGCCGGAAGAAAAATCCGTCATTGACCGATGCCTGCCGCTGGTCTATCAGAAATATCTGAATGACCCGAAACCGGAAAATATGCCGATTCTCGGTGATCTGTACGACTGCCTGCGGGAGCAGAAAGAACGGCAGGCGCAGCGCATCGCCACGGCACTGGAAATCTACGTCAATGGTTCGCTGCGGGTGTTCAACCACCAGACGAATGTGGAGCTGGATAACCGCCTTATCTGCTTTGACATTAAGGAGTTGGGAAAGCAGCTCAAAAAGCTGGGTATGCTCATCGTGCAGGATCAGGTGTGGAATCGTGTCACCATCAACCGCAATGCAAAGAAAAACACACGATACTACATTGATGAGTTCCACTTGCTCTTAAAGGAAGAGCAGACTGCCGCATACAGTGTTGAAATCTGGAAGCGTTTCCGAAAATGGGGCGGCATCCCCACGGGTATCACGCAGAACATCAAAGACCTGCTGGCAAGCCGGGAAATCGAGAATATCTTTGAGAATAGCGATTTCATTTATATGCTGAATCAGGCATCCGGCGATAGACAGATTCTTGCAAAGCAGCTCAACATTTCGCCGTTCCAGCTTTCCTATGTGACGAACAGCAACGAGGGCGAGGGGCTGCTGTTCTACGGCAACACCATTATCCCGTTCAAGGATAAGTTTGATACTTCGCTGAAACTCTATGGTCTTATGACCACAAAACCGAATGAAATTGCAAAATACAGGGAGAAGAAAGACACATGATGAAAGAGAAAAAACTGAGCCAGATGATCCTGAAGCTGCATGACCGTGCTGAGGCGGCAAAATACGATGGCGATTCCAGCCCGCCTTATCAGGAAGTGGAAATGCTGAACTTTCACGATGAGGAATCGGTGGTGCATACGGTGCTGGAGGACTTTTACGCAGTCGGCGCACTGGCAGATGAACTGACCCACGGATTCCACATGGAAGAGCGGGGCTACATCGACCGCACGGAGGTCAATTCCCGGCTGATCGCTTTTGCCAGGGAGCTGGAGCGGATTCTCGATAAGTGGGAAACCCATGCAACGCTGATTGCATAAGTTTCCTGCCGGACGGGAGGTGAATCCGATGGCAGACAAGCGATTCCGGGGCAGAGATAAAATCGTCCAGAAAATGACCAAAGACGGTCTGGTGGAAGAGAATCTCCGCACCGGGGAAACCAAGTCCGCAGTTGCAGAAGAATCACCGAAGCAGGAAGATTCGGAAAAAGACGCTGCGGAAAGTGCAGAAGAACCCCCTGTTGTGGAAGAGGATGTGTGCATGGATGCCGAGGATGGAGAGGAGGAAAAGCCCCGGCGCAGCACCGCCAAGCAGAGTACAGAGTATTATAAAGCCCATCAGGAGGATGGAAAACCGAAAGAAAAAGATGTTCCGCCAGTGGACGAGGATACAGAGCCTGCACCGAAGAAAAAGGGCCGCTTATCCTTTGATGATGAGCAGCAGGGTGGCATTGTCCGTGGCGCGGGGCTGGGTATTAAGAAAGTGGCGAAGAAAGGAGTGGATACCGCCACTGGTTTTGCCCACAACAAGGTACATCAGGTCGAAAAGGAAAACTCCGGCGTGGAGTCGGCGCACAAGAGCGAAGAAACGCTGGAAGGACTGTACCGCTTCTCCAAAGGCCGGAAAAAGACCAGAGAAAAATCCGCCAGAGCTGAGAAAAAAGTCGAGGCTGAGAAAAAATCCAGCCGTCTGAAATTTTCGGAGAATGAGGGCGGCATAACCGAAGAAGCGGCAGAAATGCCATTGAAAAAGAAACCGCCCCAGCCGCCACCGACTGCCGCAGGAGGTGAAGCAACAAAGACAGTCGGTTCAAAGTTTTACCAGAAAAAGCAGTATAAGGATGCCTATGCAGCCGCCAAGCGCGGCCAGAAAGCCGGAAACGCTGCCAGCAAGCAGGCGGCAACGACAGCAAACACGCTTGCAGAAAAAGCAAAGGCAGCGGTGCAGGAGGTCGTTGTGCAGAACAAGACCCTCTGGGCGGGACTTGGCATTGCAGCACTGATGCTCATGCTGATTATGGGCGCATTCTCAAGCTGTTCAGCAGCGATCCATGGAACGGGCAGTACCTTTATCGGAACGACGTATCCCAGTAAGGACGCTGACATGAAAGGTGCAGAAGAAGATTATCTGGAACTGGAAAAGAAGCTGGATGAGCAGATACGGCAGATGGAGTCCACACATCCCGGCTATGACGAATACCGTTACCAGTTGGATGAAATTGGGCATGACCCCTATCAGCTGATCTCTCATCTGACTGCCGTATATGAGCAGTTCACCAGAGGACAGGTGAAACCCGTCATCAAGTCGCTGTTTGAGCAACAGTATCTCCTGAAAGTCTGGGAAACGATAGAGATTCGCACACGCATGGAAACCAGAGTAGGGATTCTGCCAACGATTGACGCTTTTGGAAACGTCAGCATGGAAACCTATACCTATCAGGAAGAAGTGGAGTATGAGTACAAAATCCTCAATGTCCTGCTGAAAAATAAAGGCTTTGACACCATTGCCAGAAAGAACATGGATCGGAAGCAGACTGGGCGGTATGATGCCTACAATCTGACCTATGGCAATCGCCCGGAACTGTTTGGCGCAGGCTCACCTACATACAGTGGCGGCACAACAGGAAGCATTGGCTCTGGCGGTTCGGGTGGAACAGGCGGCAGTTCCGGCGGTGGTTTCCGATATGATATTCCAGAAGAAGCCCTGTCGGATGAAAAGTTTGCAAGGATGATTGCAGAAGCCGAAAAGTATCTGGGTATGCCGTATGTGTGGGGCGGCAGTTCTCCAAGCACCAGTTTTGACTGCTCCGGCTTTGTCTGCTGGGTCATCAATAACTGTGGCAATGGCTGGAATGTCGGACGCACGACGGCAAACGGACTGCGTGGCAAGTGCAGCTACGTTTCTCCTGCAAATGCACAGCCGGGTGATTTGATCTTCTTTGAAAAAACCTATAATACTGTCGGCGCGTCGCACGTTGGCATCTATGTCGGCAACGGAATGATGATTCACTGCGGTGATCCGATTTCTTATACCAGCATCAATTCGACCTACTGGCAGAACCACTTCCTTGGTTTTGGCAGAATCAAGTAAAGGAAAGGAGAGAAGCTAGATGAGCAAAAAGCTGAAGAAGTTTTTGAATGATGCAGAGAAAACCGAAAGCAAGATCGCGGAACTGGAAGAGTATCTGAGAAATGTCCGGGCGGCACAGAAAAAAGAAGAGGACAATGAGATCGTTCGGGCTATCCGCAGCACAAAGCTGGGTGGGCGTGACCTGCTGGCACTGCTGGAAAATATTCAGGCGGGGAATGTGACGTTCCAGACAAGCGTAAACCACGAGAACAAGACTTCGGAAGAAGCAGAAATGGAGGATGTGATTGCGAAAGATGCTTAAAAAGCTGGATGTTGTGATTCCCAGTGTAGTGCTGACCCTGCTGATGGCAGTCGGCTTTTCCACTCCTGCATTTGCCTATGTGGAGCCGGAAGTCAAGGAAGAGCCTGTGCAGGTCATTGAGGAAGAGGAACCCACCGAGGAAGAGAAGATTCCGTTCACCATTGCGGGCAACGGCGAGGTGGAAGATAACATCACGGACGATTCCAGTAAAGAGTTCTTCACGGTCAAGACCAAGGGCGGCAACACCTTTTTTCTGGTGATCGACCGGGCAAGGAACAGCGAGAATGTGTATATGCTCTCCATGATCGACGAGTACGATTTGCAGGAGTTTCTGACCGATGAGGAACGCAACGGCAAGGAAGAAGAGGAGCCGGCAGTCGTGTTGCCGGAAACCAAACCTGAGCCGGAACCGGATGTCGAGATTGAAGAGCCGGAACAGGACGATGGAAAGCTGACCAAGATTCTGGCAATCGTATTTGTTCTGGGTGTGGGCGGTGCAGGCGCATTCTTCTATTTCTACATCTATAAGCCGAAGCAGAGTGAGCCGGAAGTATCGAAAGAAAATCTGGAATATGAAGCTCTGCCGACAAAGAACGAGGATGAGCAGGACGCAGAAACCGAAGAATAATAGAAAACCCGTATAATCTAGTGGTGCAGGGATGGTCTGATTCGGACTGTCCCTGCTTTTTTCAAACAAGCAGGAGGATACATGAAATATCTTGTGATAGCAGAAAAGCCGAGTGTAGCACGTTCCATCTCGAAAGTGATCGGTGCATACAAACATGAGGACGGGTATCTGGAGGGTGGGGATTGTGTGGTGAGCTGGTGTCTGGGGCATCTGGCAGAGTATGCAGCCCCGGAGTATTATGATGAACGCTATAAAAGCTGGCGGTTCGATGATCTTCCGATTCTCCCGGAAGAATGGAAGCTGCTGGTTTCGGAAGATAAGAAAGCACATTTCAATATTCTGCGGAAGCTCCTCCGAAGCAAAGATTTCGATTATGTGGTAAATGCCTGCGATGCAGGATAGTGCGGTTGGGTGACTCAAGAGAAAGAAAAAAGAGACCTCATCTCGTCAAAAAACTAAATCATAAAAGCATCAAAGAGGGCATTCAAATGAAACAAAATCGAATTTTTGACCAGAATAGTTCTCAAAAAGCACGTTCTTGGCACTATAATATGGACACCAACCGAGCGGAAGCCCAGTTCGCTGATGGCTCTGCCATTGCCATTGACTGCCTTGCCATCGAGGACGAATACGGCAATACCCCGGCACAGCGAGCTGAACTTGATTGGCTACTATACAACAAGCCCTTGGAGTGCGTCCAGCTTGTGCTGAGTGGTGAGATTGAGCATTATCTCTCACTTGGCTGTGACCATGGCAAACTGAAAGACTAACCTCTAAATAGGCCAAACAACCCGCTACTTGCAGTCGCTGCAAATGGCGGGTTGTTTGCTTATTTTAAGTTTTTCCTTTGCTCATAGTAGTGCAAAATCAATGTAGTGCAAAATCAATGGCCCAACGGTCAAAGAAATCACAAATATCAGGCAAATCTACTGGTTTCTTATAAATGTCATTCTAAAATTCAATGGATTTTGCTATTTCTAGCACTTGTTTTTTCGACACGAAAGTCGATTTAACCCTATATTTTATGTATCTCTCGATGATTTCAAGTTTGCCATTTTGGGGGCTTGATTATTGAGAAAATTCTAAATTCCAAAAAGGTCTATCATTTTCATCAATCGCATCGTTATTGAGAATAAGCACTGCACCACCACTTAACAGAGGAGGCAGCTGTAAATAGCTTATATTATTTATTGAGAAAATGAAACGCTATTGCAACAGTTGAATACTGTATATTTTATCAAATTGATACGGATCTGATAGCAACACCTTACCGTTTGATATCACAAGAATGCTTTCGCCTTCTTTAAGATACGACAACTGAAGATTTCCTTTCAAGTAGTTTGATACGCCATAAATTATATAATTGTCATCCGTATCATATAATTGATTTTTTGCAGTCGCATAAATACAATTGTTCTTCAGGTCAACTTCTTCAATTATAAGTTCCGATTTTTTTCTTCCGAATGTATTCGATTGAAATAGAATGCAGAGAACCACTGCCACAAATGCTATGCCAACCATAATCTTCCGTTTGCATTTCATTTTATCAACCTCTGTATGAAAGGAACAGCGTATAAAGCGATTGTGTTATTCTCAATGCCCCTGTATAAGAAGTTGGATATGAAGAACCATCAATTGTGCTTCCATCTTTATGGATTCCGATAGCTACATACCCAGCTCCAGAAATATATTCTACAAGAGGACCACCACTAAAGCCACCTGTCAAATCCCAATCGCCCTTGAGATATTTTGAAGTCTGACTTCTAATATACCCAGAAGATTTACACATCCGATATCTCGCATCGGCACCATTTATTTGGCTCGGATAGCCATAAGCATACACCAACTGTGATGATGAATAATTGCTAGACTGCCAATGTAACCCAAGCCATCCCGTTTTCGTTCCTAAATTATTCTTGAGCGTAATAATCGCCCAATCCTCCGAACTTGTTCCAGCAAGATAAGAATCACTAACAATCATCGAACTTGCCGATACATTTTCGCTTCCAAAAGGTTTACTATTATCAGATCGAGCAGGTGCGACATTTACCGACTTAACGTAGGCTTTTTCCTTTATACTGTATAGATTATGTGCTGCTGTTGCAAGTGCATTAGGCCCAATCATAAATCCAGAACCATAATTTGTCCCTCCATTATTGGTCGTTATCTGTAGGCATACCGTACTACAATATGGTGTTGCCGTTGGATTATCAACAACAGTGATATCATTGCTTCCGATAATCGCATACAGATCGGATAGATCAATATCCGAAATCTTTCCATTTGGAAAATAGCCTGCAGTTGTCTCTCCATCCGTGAAGGAATTGGTTTCAACTATAATTTCCTCTATAGATTCTTCTTTTGTATCAAAATCGTATCTATGGTATCTCTCGATATGAGATTTGCTTCCATCACTTTGATTATCTGCAAAAGCAGTCAGCCCAGAGTTAAGCTCCATTGAAGAAAGAGCCACAATCCCACTTGCTTTCAAAAAAATTCTACGAGATATTTTTTCACTAGCTATTTTAATTTTCCTTCTTTACTTTTAGAGTATACACAAGATTTCTTATACATCAGTTGCTCTGCATTGGAAACACCTCCGTAAAATTTTTCATACGTTAGAGCCATCCTTATTTTAGATTTCAACTTTTACTTTCGCAAAAAAATAAATACCACTGATTTTTTATCCAATAGCCGTGCTAAGATTTATCTCTATGGGATTCAACACATGCGTCTGCTGGCACAACCAAGCCCAATTGTTCACTGTAGTAGTAAACAAGTCGTCATAGTTGTTGTCATATGCAAAATCAAATGTGTCATGAACGGTAATCAAGTAATACATTATAGAATTACCAATCATGAAGCCTGTTCCAGAGGTGCTTACCCTATGCAATGCATAGAATAAATCTGCATTATCAGACTTTTGAATTGTAAAAGACCAACTTCCTCCACTAAAATCTTTCAAGCCACTATTAAGTACTTTGTTTTTATAATTATTAAAAACTGTTGTCGTGTTTAACTTGTCAAGCAATGGCGTCGAAGAATCCGTCACACTCTCAGAATAGTCAATATTATATACAGAGAATTCAACCATAAGAGCCGCACATTCATATCCCTTATCCCGTGCAATTTGCGCAGCTGCCAACCATGCAAGCTGTGTATTATTTAACAAATTTCCAGATGCACGTGTTTGATCTTCATCTTTCATCTTATCGATAAACTTATTTAATTCATCTATCGACATTCCCGAAAAATCAACATGATACTTATCATTCATGCTTTGAATAACAGGATTGCTAGCTTTACGGCTGCTTATGTTAGCAGCATAAGACACAGTATTTATCGAAAACAAAAAACACACTGAAAGAATTAATGATACGAACCTCTTCATAACGAACCTCCTTAAATTCTGTACTCTACTATATAAATTGTGTGCTTCTCATCATCCCAGACAACGAGACTAAAATTCACATCTTCAGAATGTAAAAGCAATGTATTCATTTCGGCTTCCGAGCGTAGTTCCTTATGCTGACTATTATCATAAAGAAAAAAATTTCCACTTGCAATTTCAGGAATCACAAAATCTAATCCAAAATATGACGACACATTTTTTAATATAGAAGATATGGTTGGAGAATCATTAATTTTCTCCCATGAATCGAGTTGATGAATAATTTTGGCTGCATCCACATCGTAGTATACCGCTAACATTATCCCATCATTTTGCAATCCGCCATAAGCCTCATATATCAACGATTCAGAGTATGTTGCTTTTCCAATTTTGAATTGTTTCAAATAATCTCGTTTTTCATATTTGCTTTTTCTTCCAAGCATAAAGCCCAAAAGCAAGCACAGTGCGACTATAGCTAGGTATCGGATAACTCGCGTTGGTCTCGCCTTTATAATTACCTCACACCTTTCTAACTTGCTGAAATATATAACAAACTCCACTTATCTACTGGTACTTCCGGTAATGGTTTCGCTCCGTCCATCGGAATAGCTAAAGGTCGCAGAATACTCAAGCCTATAAGATTTTCCGGGCTTAGTGTTAAAGCTACTGCTCACCATGCAGGTTGAGGTCGTGCTGCTGTTTGAGCAGCTACTTACTTTTTGCCATGTTCCAATTGTCCCCTTTTCATAGAGAACGCCTGAAACGCTGATTTTCTTTACTCCAGTTCGAGTCTGGGCATCAACCTGATAGTATGTTTGGTAAATAGATCCGTTGACCGTACTATCGCCTACATACCGTTCAGACTTTTCAGCGGCCATTGCGGTGCAGGCAAAGCTCAAGAGAATCACCGCTGAAACAACAATGGACAACAAACGCTTTTTCGACATAGACATACACCTCCGTTTTTTTGCTCCCATCAAGAGCCTTTGTATAATCAACGCAATTCGCATTCGCTTCGTTTCAATTTTCAGGAGAAAATTTTTCAAATTTTCCATCTTTGTAAGTTCAGACAAAAAGAAAGCCAGACATTTGTGAACTCTCACAAGTGTCCAGCTTTCTTAACGGATACCTTCCGCAATTTTCATAATCTCATCGTATGGAATGTTTCCCATAACGGTATGTGTAATCCCCCGATGTTCCCAACTTAGAGTATAAACATTCTTTCCATGTTCATCCGTACTGGTTCCAAGTACACCATCTGCTTCTCCGACCTTTACGGTTTCGTACACTGTATGCTCATTATCAAACAGGGACTGCTGCCCTGGCTGGATAATTGAGCAACGGACTGTGTAGCTTTCCTCTGTTTCTTTTGACGAGTAAACATGTAAAAAGTTTTCTGCTCGCTCAAATTTCTGCACATCGTCCATTTCAAAGCCGTTCGGCACATAATGGTCGCTGTATCCATCCGGGAGTCACTCCAGCGGTTCGCCATCCACCTGATAAGTCAGCTGCATCTCAATGGGCAGAAATTTTTGAATCATCGTATAGACTGCCCTGCGGAAATCAGCGCTGACCGCAAGAGCACCAACCGTCAGCATTACGAGTGTCAATGCCGCAATTAGTACTCGTTTCAACACTGGGTGGTGCTTTTTCTTCTTTAAGGCCTCTGTCATTCGTTCGTCCCATTGGGACGTATCTGGGTAGATTTCCTCAAACTGCTTTGGCGTTGGAAGCGAATCCAGTTCTCTTTGCGCATCTGCACGAAGTGCCATCATCAAAGCCGCATCAAATGAAATGTCTGTCCGCTCACTCATGGCTGTTCATCTCCTTCCATAATAGTTTTCGTCCTCGAAAGAGCCGTGTTCGTACCACTTCATCCGTTAATCCCAGCGATTTTGCAATCTCACGGTTTGTATATCCCATTGCCAAAAGGCGTAGCGGATCACGGTACATCGGTTTCATTTGGCCAATCAGTTCTGTTAGACGTTCAATGTTATCGGTGCTAACTGCTGCATCATCCGGCACCGGAGCGGCATCTGGTTCGTTTGGGACATCTTCCAGCAATTCTTCTCGTTGTTTGCGAAGCATATCATATGCACGGCTTCTACTACAACTAACGAGATAAGCAGCGAGTTCGTGACAGTTTTCTCGATGAATTTTAGAAAAATTTTTTGCAACGTACAAAAATACCTCTTGTAGCACATCCTCTGCCAGATACGAATCATCCATGATTTTGTAAGCGGTATGGTGAACCAGCCGTTTGTATGTATTGTACACCTCGGTAAAATCTTCTTCAAAGTTTCGATCATCAAGCACACTTAGATATAACGCAAGCAACGCAGTCACCTCTATTCACATTGATTGTGTGTAGTGTACCACGAACCAATAAAAATGTCGAATACAACCAACTTTTGAAAAGGAGCGTGATGCCATTGACCCAACCGAAAACCGATCTCGCCTATCTCCGCAGCGAGAAAGCCAAAGCAGAACAGCAGCTGCGCTACTACCAGCACCGGGAGAAAATTCTGGAACACCAGATACCGGAGCTGACCCGCAAGGCCCGTGTGCATCGGCTGTGTACCCGTGCCGGAATGCTGGAAAGTTTTCTGATTGCGCCGGAAGAACTCACCAACGATCAGGTGATGGAGCTGCTGAAAATTGCGTTCCGTCAGCCGGAAGTTGCGCTGGCTCTTGCAAAGATGATTCACGACCTGCACGAAAGCCGCAGCGTTCCGCACCCTTTAGAATAAAGGGCGCAATTATACACCGTTCCGGTGAAATTGCGGTCTTGCAGACGGCTCGATGAAATCGAAGCTGGCGTTTGTGCGCCAGCCCGATTCCATCCCAAGGAAAACTGCATTTTCCTTGCGCTGCTTTGCAGCTATCCTTTTGCGGCTCCCGCCTGAGATCGAAGCGCATGGCACTCCGTTCTAAGGCGGCGAGCAAAACCGAATACAATTCCAGACCGTTCACCAAGAGCAATCTTGCTGGGCGGTCTTTTTGTTTGGGGGTGATGCCTATTCCGTGTCCGCATTTCAAAATTACCATCGTCAAGCGCAGCCAAGGGCAGTCCGCTGTTGCCGGGGCCGCTTACCAAAGCGGCGAACGGCTGTTCAGCGAGTACGACCAGAGAACAAAATTCTACAACAAGAAGAAAGAGCTTGTCCACGCTGAGATCATGCTGCCATCCTATGCGCCGCCCGGATATGCAGACCGGGCGACCCTCTGGAACGCCGTAGAAGCTGTGGAGAACCAGTGGAACTCCCAGCTTGCCCGGCGCATCGTGCTGGCGTTCCCGGTGGAGGTGCCGAAGGAGCAGTATTTGTCCATGATAAAAGAGTTTTGTCAGGAGCAGTTTGTTTCCAAAGGGATGATTGCCGACTTTGCCATCCACGACAAGGGAGATGGAAACCCACACGCTCACATTCTGCTGACGCTCCGGGCAATAGATGAACACGGCAAGTGGCTCCCGAAAGCCAGAAAGGTGTACGACCTTGACGAGAACGGTGAGCGCATCCGGCTCGCTTCCGGCAACTGGAAGTGCCACAAGGAAAACACGGTGGACTGGAACGACCAGAAGTATGCCGAGGTCTGGCGGCATGGCTGGGAGACCATTACCAACCGCTATTTGGAAGCGGCTGGCCGCCCGGAACGTGTTGACCTGCGCTCCTTTGAGCGACAGGGCATCCAGCAGATACCGACCGTGCATCTCGGTCCCGCCGCACACCAGATGGAAAAGCGTGGAGTGGAAACTTTTCTCGGCAACCTGAACCGGGATATTCGCGCCGCCAATAGCCTGATGCAGTCCATCCGCAGTGCGATTCGTGGGCTGCAACGCTGGATCGCAGACCTGAATGAAAAGAAGCAGATTCTTTTGGATGCACTGGAACAAGCCAAGGAGCCAATGCTGTCCGACCTGCTGGTGGATTACTTCAACCTCCGCAACGAGCAGCGCAGCGATTGGTCTGGCAAGGCAAAACTGAAATGCACTGTCCGAGACTTTGAGGAAGTCAAACGGGCGGTGGACTATCTGAAAGCCCATTCTCTGAACACCATCGAGGATCTGGATACCGCAATTTCTAACCTGAACCAGACCGCCGCCCCTCTCCGTAGGCAGTTGAAGCAGAACGAAAACCGTATGCGGGCAATCGCCCAGATCAAGGATGCTGCCGCCGCCCATGCCAAGCTGAAGCCCATCCACGACACCTTTATCAAGAAGAACTTCAAGTTGACCAAGGACGCTTATGCCGCCCAGCACAAAGAGGAGCTGGACACCTTTAATAAAGCTGTCCGCACTCTGATGAAACTGAACGGCAGCACAGCGGTAGATTTTTCGGCATTGGATGCCGAATTTTCTGCGCTGCAATCCGGCAGCGCAGAACTGCGTACCAAACTGGAAACCTTGCAGCCGGATGTCTCTGCCCTGAAAAATATCCGCAAGTATATCGACATGGTGCTGAATAAGCAGCAGCTTTCCACACCGGGCGGCAAGCCCCCGGAGAAGGAATCGGTGCTGAAACAGCTGGAGCAGCTTCAGCAGAAAAAGTCCAACTACAAAACGATTTCTACCACCCCAAACCGCGAAGAATCGCTCTAAACGATCTTTCTGTCACCGATATGCCGTTGCAATCAGTGGCAGAAGTACATAATTCATTTGTTTTTTGCTGGCTTTTGGCTATTCTCGCTGGCTAGTGAGTAGAGGCGTACTTTTAAGGCAGAAATTTTCTCCAACACCCCCCATTTTAGGCCACTTTTTCTGTTAATAGTAGAAGCGCCTCTTTGAAAGCCGGTCATTTGTGACCTTTTTGTTAATTCTCAAAAAGATGGTTGTCTTTGGGCTGTTTTCGTTGCCTACCTATTGAGAGGATTTTTTCAAAAGCGGAGATTTGGTCTCAAGAATTACAATTCAATTACAAGTTTCTCACCAATGCTACGAAACAGGCGTTCTCGATGCCTACCAAGTGTAGGGCATCTTTTTCAAGACCATTCTCGGACTATTATGACGTTTTGTTTACAAAATTGCTTGCAATGCTACGAAATGGCCTTTTTCATCGGCTACCAAGTAGAAGGATGTTTTTCGTCCGTCAAAGTCCAGAAATCTTCCATATGTTCCTTGACAAGTGAATAGTTCAATCGTCCGGTACTTCACAAAAGGTACTTCTGTAACTCGCAGCCCGGTCATAACGAAGACGGGGTGGCTGAAATGCCAATGGTGCGGTGCAAGCCCGCCGCCGGACGATTCCCCACTCCTAGGGAAGTCGAGGACCAATATGGGAGACCTTAACTTATTAACGCAGTTGAGCACTTGTTTCGTGCTTTTCTGCGACTGGAGAATTGGAACCCACCAATTCTCGTTACATACTCTTTGTTCCTGATTTCTGCTTCAGCTGGAGGTGATCAACATTTCAGAATATCTTACCACGCAAACTCTGCTGCCGCCGTTTCTCCCATACCCACGCTTCCTTTTGGAACTTAACCTGAGCCAGACTGCAAAAATGACTTATGTGCTGCTGCTCGACCGTGCCACGCTCTCGCAGAAAAATCTCTGGATAGATGAACGTGGTTTCGTGTTTGTCATTTTTACGATTTGCTCTTTGGCTGAGCAGCTAGGGCGCAGCACTGTCAGTGTTTCCAGTGCGCTTAAGGAATTGGACGCTGCGGGATTGATTGAGCGCAGACGAACGCGGTTTTCTTCGCCCAATCACATCTTTGTGAAAATTCCAAATGTTGAATAGTTCTGCGTTTTTCACGATTCAAGAACCGCCAAAATCACGATTCTGTGATGCAGATTCTTAATGGCATCTGCAAAAGATATTTTTCCTATGCAGTATAGCAGCCTTTAAGACTGTATCGAAGAAAACTTTCACCTAACCAACGTAATAAAACAAAAAGAGAAAAACGAATAGAATCCATCCATTCCTTTCCGTATTTGCACCACATGAATGAGGAGGTCTGCCCTTGAACAAAGAAAAATCTGAGAAGAAGCCCACCACACGCAAACGTGCGCCGAGAAGTCCGAAGTCCGTGCGCCTGATCGTGGAACGCCATTATATCGGCAATGTGCCGATGAATACGCTTTTTCAGCGGCTTGCGGAAGAAGAAATTCGTAAAACTGCCGAATCGTATCTCGCCGCTGGCTAATTGGACGTTTTACTGCGGAAAAGGGCTTGCATCATCACGCAGCATCCGCTACAATGTGATTGATGAGGTCTCTTTTCCATTATGGAGGTACACATGGAAAAGGACAAAAAAGTAACTGCTTTATACTGCCGACTGTCAAAAGATGACGGTTCAAACAGCGAAAGCCTGAGCATCCGCACTCAAAAGGCGATGCTTATGGAGTATGCCACACGCAACGGTTTCGGGAATTGCCAGTACTATGTTGATGATGGTTACAGCGGTACGAACTCTGACCGCCCTGCCTTTCAGGAACTTCTGGATGATATCCGGGAAGGAAAGGTGGCAACAGTCATTACCAAAGACCAGTCCCGACTTGGACGCAACCACATCGAAACCGGAACGTATATGGAAATCTTCTTTCCTGAACACGGTGTCCGCTATATTGCAATCAACGATGGTTATGATTCCAACGAGCAATCTCAGATGGATATTGCCCCGTTCCGAAACATCATCAATGAAATGTACGCCAAAGACACTTCCCGAAAAATCAAGAGTGCCCTTCGGACACGCAAGAAAAGTGGAAAGTATATCTCCAGCGGCGCACCGTTTGGCTACCAGAAAGACCCTGCCGACCACAATCACCTTGTGATCGACCCGAACACCGCCCCCGTTGTTGAGTATATCTATTCAATGGCAGAGGAAGGGCTGGGGCTTCACCGCATCGCCAAGCGGCTCCACGATGAAAAAGTTTTGAAGCCGTGTTACTACAAGAAAGAGATGTTTGGCCGCTTTATTGATGATGAAAAGATGTATGATTGGGACAGTGCCTATATCAGTCAGGTTCTGCACAGCCCAGTCTACGCCGGACACATCATCTACGAAGCCAAGCCCACCGTGTCCATGAAATCCAAAAAGCGGCGTTATATTCCGTTTGAAGAACGCGCTATCGTTCCGAATACACATGAAGCAATCATCCCACAAGACCGCTGGAAAAACGTGCAGCGAATCCTTTACAGCCGTTCCGGTTGTTTTATGTGTGATAAGACCGACTACGACAATATCTTCAAGGGCATCGTCCGCTGTGCAGACTGCGGCAGAACGATGTTAGTCAAGGTCGAGCACAGGCGCAAACGTAACAGTGTTCTGGATCAGACCTTTTATTGTTGCAGCACTTATCGGAAATATGGTGCGAAAGCCTGTGACTCTCATAATTTGGAAGCCCGTGTTCTGCATGAAGCTGTCTTTGCGGACATTCAGGCACACGCAAAGGCCGCTGTGAGCAATCGGGAAGCCCTTGTGAAGAAGATTGCAAATCAGATGCACCTCCGGGTGTCCTCTGACCGGGCGCAGCACAAACGGGATTTGAAGCAGTGTAAAGCACGAATCGCAGAAATCGAAGACCTGTATGCAAAACTTTATGAGGACGTATCAAAGGGACTTCTCCCGGAGAAACGTTTTCAAATGCTTGCAGATCGCTACGACAAAGAACAGGCTGAACTGACCGAGAAGATTGAGCAGTACGAGCGGGAAGGCCGTGCTGAACACGATCAGCTGGACAAGATTCAGGATTTTATTGATGAAGTCAGCAAGTACGCTGGCATCACCGAACTGAACTATAAGATTCTGCATCAGCTGATTGACAAGATTCTGGTATCCAAAGCGGAAAAGGTCGATGGCGAATACGTCCAGAAAATCCAGATTTTCTACCGCTTTATCGGCCCATTGGATGCCATCGAGTAACAAAGTCAGAAAAGTCACCTCCGAGAACTATCCTACAGACGCGGGACGCGAGGGAGAAGCAATCTTTCGCCGTGTGTACGGTCTGGCGGGCAGTAAACTCCCGGTCAAACGGCTGTGGATCAGCAGCATGGAAGATGCCGCTATCCAGCAAGGCTTTGATTCCTTAAAGGATGGCGCAGAGTACGACAACCTGTTTGTCGCTTCGGAGTGCAGGGCAAAGGCGGACTGGCTGATTGGCATGAATGGCACACGGGCATTCACAAAGAAATACGGCAGACGGCAGACCATTGGACGGGTTCAGACTCCGACACTGGCAATGCTGACGGAACGGCAAAGCAAAATCCAGAACTTTGTAAAAGAGCCGTACTACAAGGTGGAAATCACGGGAAATGGCATCGTGGCAGAATCGGAACGGATGGCACAGGAGCAGGATGCGGATACCATGCAGGCAGCTTGTGATGGACAATGTGCCGTGGTCGGCAGCATTGAGCACAAGCGGAAAGAGCAGTCCGCCCCGAAGCTGTACGACTTAACGACCTTGCAGCGAGAAGCCAACCGCTATTATGGCTTTACCGCCAGCCAGACTTTGAAAATCGTACAGGAGTTGTATGAAGAAAAGCTGGTGACATACCCGCGAACGGACAGCCAGTACATCACGGAAGATATGCAGCAGACTATGACAGCTTTGCTCAAACATTACAGCGGTGAGGTTGGCAAGGTGGAACAGGTAGTCAATAACAAGAAAGTCACTGACCACCATGCGATTCTGCCGACACTGGAAAGCTGCAAGCGAGAGTCAAACAGCCTGTCCGGGGATAAAGAAAAGGTCTTTGCTCTTATCGTCTGGAAGATGCAGCAGGCAGTGCAACCACCGTATATCTATGAAGATGTTCTGGTGACAGTTTGCTGTCAGGATAAGAAATTCACTGCAAAATACAAAAATGTTTTGCAGGCAGGGCATACCGCAATGCCTGTTCCGCTTGCAGAACAGGAAAAAAGCAAGGATGTGGCATTCCCCAAGAAACTGGAACAGGGCGCGGTGATTCCTGTAGTGAGTGCGGAGAAAAAGCAGGGCTTTACCTCCCCGCCGAAAGCATTTACTGAAGATACCCTGCTTTCTGCAATGGAAACCGCAGGCAACAAGGAGTTTGAAAAAGACACGGAAAAGAAAGGACTGGGAACGCCTGCGACCCGTGCAGCGATTCTGGAAAAGCTGGTATCTTCCGGCTATGTGGAACGCAAAGGCAAGCAGATTCTTCCCAGTGCAGAGGGGGTCACGGCAATCGCAAATATCCCGGATTACCTGAAATCGGCAAGCATGACCGCTGAGTGGGAAAATGAACTGCTGCGGATGGAACAGGGCGAAACAAAGCCCGCCAACTTCATGCAGGGAATCAACGGACTTTTGGATAAGGTGTTGGCAGACCTCCGGCAGATTCCGACCGTACAGGAATCGACTACTTATAATAAGGTATCTATCGGGGACTGCCCGGTATGCGGCAAACCCGTCTGTGAGGGAAGACAGAACTTTTACTGTTCTGACCGCGACTGCAAATTTGCCCTCTGGAAAGAAAGTAAATACCTTTCCGGCATGAAAAAGACGCTCACGAAGAAAATGGCAACTGACCTTTTGAAGAAAGGACGCACCCATGTAAAAGACTTCTACTCTTCCAAAAAGGATAAGACCTTTGCCGCAGACCTTGTTATGGCAATAGAAAACGGCAGGGCGCAGTACAGTCTTGAATTTCCGAAAACACCAGCTAAGAAGTAAGGAGGGAACGGTTGGCAAAATTTAACGATATTCGGGAACTTGCCCAGCAGAACGCGCGGTGGGTAAGCAATTCTCCGAAAGACTGGATGAACTATCTGGATGTGGCGGCACGGCTGTACCGTTATTCGTTCAAGGACACTCTGCTGATCCATGCCCAGCGTCCTGACGCGACTGCCTGTGCAGAGCTGGAAGTCTGGAACAAGAAAATGAACCGCTGGGTAAACCGTGGCGCAAAGGGCATTGCGCTTCTGGACGATGCCAGCCCACGGGCAAAGCTGCGCTATGTGTTCGACATTGCGGACACGCATCTGGTGCAGGGAGGCAGAACGCCGATTCTCTGGCGTATTGATTATTCGGAACACCAGCAGATGATCCTCGACCATCTGGCAGATACCTATGCACTGACGCAGACGGACAACATGAATGCTGCGCTGATGGAACTGGCACAGCAGTTGACCGCTGAGAATCTGGAAGAAGCGATGGATGGTCTGGAATATGAGGTGACAGACACATTTCTGGAAGGACTGGACGAAGATAATCTCCGTGTCCGTTTCCGGGAGTTAATGACCAACAGTATTTTCTATACCCTTTCCAGACGCTGCGGACAGGAACCGCTGGAAGTGCTGGACGATGAGGATTTTATCCGTATCGTGGATTTCAACCAACTTCCGGTCTTGACTTTCTTGGGTAATGCTGTTTCGGAACAGTGTGAAGCGGTTCTCCGTGACATCGGACGGGAAATGCAGAAAATTTACCGAAAAGAAGTTACAGAACATCTTGCAAAAACTGCCGACAGCTTGTATAATACCAGTACGGACTTTAGCACATTAAAGCACGAAATCGAAACAAACATCACCGAAGGAGGAAAACCGTATGGAACTGACTTATCACCGCAAGGGGGACTACCTGTTTCCGAACCTGACCGTACAGGACAAGCCGATGAGCATTGGGAAGTACGGGATGCTGCGCAGGGCTTATCTGAGGGAGAACAAGAAGAACTGGTATCAGAGTATGCTGATGAGCGGCAGGCTGAATCAGCATCTGGCGCAGATCGACGAGCAGGCAGAGAACCGGATGGAGGAACTGATCAAGAGCCTGAACGAGAAGTTTCCGGCTCCGAACAAGGAAACCGAACAGATGGCATGGGTGGCACACCAGAACAATCTGACCGCGATGGCGGAAGAGATCGTGCTGAAGGAATTGGTGTACAACTAACCGCTGACACAACCGAACAGGATTTGAGCGAAGCAGAGGAAGAAATTGCCTCTGCTTTTTCTCTGCCCAGTCTGCCGACCGTGGAACAGCAGATTCGGGCAATCGAAGCCCCGATGCAGGCCCAGTATGCCGATGAGATCACGATTCCGGCAGAAGTTGTGGATGAAATCCTGCGGACGGGAAGCAATCGAAGCAAAAGCCAGCTCCGCCTTATCTATAACTTTATGACCGAACAGACCCCGGAAGAGTATACCGCTTTTGTCAAAAAGGAATATGGCGAGGGCGGCAAGGGCTTTGAGATCGGTGGCACAAAATATGCGGTCTGGTTCGATGAGCTGGGTGTGCAGATCGCCGTTGGAGATACGGTTCGGAACGACCCCAAAAACAAAGCATTTCTGTCATGGGAAGATGTCAGCGGCAGAATCCATCAGCTTTTGCAGCAGGGAGAGTATGCACCAAAATCGGTTTTGGATGCAGCCCGTGGCAATGTCCTGCATGAACACGCAGAAGCCCTGAGCTATATAGAACGCGATATGGCAGAGGGCGTGGCAGAGATGGTCTTTGCCGATACGTCCATCTTCTCCGACGGATACCCGGAACTTACAGAACGCCTTGCAAAGTTGCTTGACCAGCCGGAATTTCTGGCTGACCTGAACGAACGTCTTTTAGGACTGGCAGAAGCCTACGCCGAAGATAAAAGTGTGATGCGGATGCAGTTCTACCGCCCGGATAAGGTGTCGGAACGATTTCAGAAGTTCGCCCTCCCGTATCAGCCCTATCAGGCAAGAGAGGGCTTTCAGTGGAATACGCAGAAAGTCTTTATCACGGACGATGAGATCAATGCTTTTCTTGCAGGCGGCGGGCCGTATTCGGATGGCAGACTGGCAACGTACAGTTTCTTCCTTACCCATACGGAGAAAGCAGAACACGCGGCATTTCTGAAAGACCGATACGGTGTGGGCGGCAGCAGTCATGCACTTTCCCGTGCAGATGATTCTCATGCCAGCTATGACGGCAGAGGTCTTGAACTGGCACGGGGCATCTATGGAAAGCCGGATGCGCTTGTAAAGCTGAAATGGAATCAGGCGGCTGAACGAGTTGCAAGGCTCATTGACCAGAGTTTGTATCTGAAGCCTGCGGATTACAGCCGGATGCCGAATTATGAGCGTGAGCAGATGGCAAATCGGGTAATCGGCTTTTATTACCACTTGCCCGATGAAGTGGAACGTCCGTTTGAACGGGAACTGCTGAATGAGGATGCCAGAAAGAAACTGCCCATCATGCTGGCTGACCCGGAACAAGCGGCAGAACTTCTGGAAAAGATGGATGCAGCACTTCTTTCCGTGCCGTTGGATTCCCCGGAATATGCGGAAAAATCAAAGACGCTTGCTGAACTGCACCAGTATGTTGAGGGAACGTACACGATCTTCCCGGAAAAGAAAAAGGCTGTTGAGATTTCTGTTTCTGAGACAGGACAAATATCGCTTTTCGATATTTGGGCGCAGGAACAGGAATCGAAAGAGCATTCAACCATCGCAGTGGTTGAAGAACCCCAGAAGCAGACGGAAAAGTACAGTAGAAATGTCGGGGATTATCTCTATCTGGAAGATGACAGCCTTTATAAAATCGAACGTGTTACGGATTCTCTGATCTATCTGAAAGATATGGAGCGTCCTGCATGGGCAGCGCGGGTGCTTCGACCGAACCAGTATGATGCAGAACTGGCAAAGAATCCGCTGAATGATTATCTTCTGGCAGGGCAGGAATCTGCGCTGAAAGATAGTCGCTGCGTTTACAAGGAATGTCTGTATACCATGCTGGACGCGGTGCAGCAAAGTGAAATCTATCCGTATCTCCGTGACCGCGATGTGGATGCAGATGAAGCGGAAAAGGAACTTCGGAACAAGATCGACGAGCTGTTAGAGCAGAATGCGGAAACTGCCCCGCTGTATCTGGAAGCCAGCGAGAAGTGGGAGAACTTCAAAGACTGGCTGGTAGAAGATATTTTCCAGCGCACCTATCAGGATATGATGCCAGATTCCCGCGATGCGGTTGCTCTTTATCAGAATGATCCTCATTCGCCCCAGTGGGTGCGGGGCATGATGGTGGATGCGTCTGCACAGGAAATCAAGCCATCCCACAAGAATCTGGATTCCGCTGAACAGCAGGACTTCCGCAATGAAGTGGAGCGGACTGTCTTTGAAGCTCTGGATAAAGCACAGGTGGCTTATGAGGACTTTACCCCGGAGCAGATGGATGTGATCTATTCGGTGGCAGAATCGGGCGGCGAGTTAGAAGAACTGCTGAATCCCGACTTCTCGCCGGAACAGATGCAGCTGATCGCGGATGTGCAGACCCGGACAGATGCCATCCATCGTTCGGCAGTGGACGATGTTTTGAATCCTCTTACCAGTAAGCCTATGACCCCGGAAGAGGTCAACCATGCACGGCGGCAGCACAACCTTCCGTTGGACAGTGGAGCCGAAACGGAACAGCCTGTACAGCCCAAACAGGAGCCTATGAACTTCCGTATTACGGACGATGATCTTGGCGCAGGAGGAGCCAAGACAAAATTCAAAGCAAACATCGAAGCCATCCGACTGCTGCAAACGCTGGATGCTGAACAGCGGCAGGCAACCGCAGAAGAACAGGAAGTTCTCTCTCGGTATGTCGGCTGGGGCGGCATTCCGCAGGCATTCGACGAGAAGAATGCGGACTGGACAAAGGAGTATGCGGAACTGAAATCTCTGCTCCCGGCAGATGAATACAGCGAAGCGCGGGCATCCACGCTGAATGCTTTCTACACCTCACCTACGGTTATCAAGGCAATGTATGAAGCCCTTTCCAACATGGGACTGAGTAAAGGCAATGTGCTGGAGCCGTCCTGTGGTGTCGGCAATTTCATGGGTCTTGTGCCTGAAAGCATGGAAAACATCAAGATGTATGGCGTAGAGCTGGACAGCGTATCAGGACGCATTGCACAGCAGCTTTATCAGAAGAATAAGATTGCCGTGCAGGGCTTTGAAACGATGCAGTTCCCGGACAGTTTCTTTGACTGTGTGGTGGGCAATGTGCCGTTCGGTAATTACAAAGTGCCGGATAAGCGGTATGACCGCCACAACTTCCTCATCCACGACTACTTTATTGCAAAAAGTCTTGACCTTGTTCGTCCGGGCGGCGTGGTGGCGGTAGTCACTTCCAGCGGCACGATGGACAAAAAGGATTCCTCTGTCCGAGAGTATCTTGCCAACCGTGCTGATCTGGTCGGCGCAATTCGCTTGCCAAACAATGCGTTCCAGCGCAATGCGAATACAAGCGTAGTAGCCGACATTCTGTTTTTGCAGAAGCGTGACCGGGCGGCAGTGGAGCGGGCAGAGTGGGTAGACCTTGGCACAACGCCGGAGGGATACCCCATCAACCAGTATTTTGCGCAGCATCCTGAAATGGTGCTGGGCGAGATCACGACTGAAAGTACACAGTACGGTAAGCAGGAAACCACAGTCAAGCCCATCGAGGGCGCAGACCTTGCACAGCAGTTGAAAGCAGCCGTTGAGAACATCCATGCGGAAATCACAGAGCCGGAAATCACGGACGATGAACTTAACCAGAATGCAGAACCGCTCCCGGCAGACCCGAACGTGAAGAATTTCAGCTACACCAATGTGGACGGGCAGGTTTATTACCGTGAAAACTCCTATTTGAACAAGGTTGACCTGCCTGCGGTCACGGCAGAGCGTGTGCTGGGGATGATCGCCCTGCGGGAAACTACACAGAAATTGCTGGACTGCCAGTTGCACGATGGTACAGATGCCGAAGTGGAACTGCTGCAAGGAAAGCTGAAAGACCAGTATAAGCGGTTCACAGCGCAGTACGGTCTTATCAACAGCACTGCCAACAAACGGGCATTCCGGCAGGACAGCAGCTATTGCCTGCTGGCATCCCTTGAGATTCTGGACGAGGATAAAAACCTCAAGCGTCTGGCAGATATTTTCACGAAACGCACCATTCGCAAGCCGGAACCTGTGACCTCTGTGGATACGCCGAGTGAAGCCCTGGCACTCTCCATCGGAGAAAAAGCAAAGGTCGATGTGCCGTTTATGGCTGAACTTTGCGGAAAGACAGAGCAGGAAGTGACCGAAGAACTGGCGGGCGTTATCTTCCGCAATCCTGTCACACAGGTGTGGGTGACGGCAGACGAATATCTGTCCGGCAATGTCCGGGAAAAGCTGGAAACGGCAGAAACCTTTGCTGCAAACCACCCGGAGTATCAGGTCAATGTCGAGTATCTCAAGCGGGTACAGCCGAAAGATTTGAATGCTTCGGAGATTGAAGTGCGGCTGGGTGCAAACTGGATCAAGGCAGAGTACATTACGGACTTCATGGAGCAGGTGTTTAAGACACCAAGCTACTATATCGGAAGTTCCATCAAAGCTACCTATTCGGAGATCAGCGGTGCATGGAATATCAGCGGCAAGTCACTTGACCGGAGTAATCCCCGTGTAACGAACACCTATGGCACAATGCGGGTCAACGGTTATCGACTGCTGGAAGATGCACTGAATCTCCGGGATACCAAAATTTACGATACCATCTATGAGGATGGAAGAGAAAGGAGAGTGCTGAACAAAAAAGAAACCATGCTGGCGCAGCAGGCACAGGAAGCGATTCGGGATGCGTTCAAGCAGTGGATTTTCAAGGATTTAGACCGCAGAGAGGAACTTTGCAAGGTCTACAATGAGCGGTTCAATGCGATTCGTCCCCGTGAATACGATGGCAGTCACATCAAGTTCGTGGGCATGACCCCGGAAATCAGCCTGATGCCGCATCAGAAAAATGCAGTGGCGCATATCCTGTATGGCAATAATACGCTGCTGGCGCATTGTGTGGGTGCTGGCAAGACCTTCCAGATGATCGCTGCCGGCATGGAAAGCCGCCGTCTGGGTCTGGCACAGAAGAATCTCTACGTTGTGCCGAACCATCTGACAGAGCAGTGGGGCGCGGATTTCCTGCGGCTGTATCCGAATGCCAATGTGCTGGTGGCAACGAAAAAGGATTTCGAGCCATCCAACCGAAAGAAGTTCTGTTCCCGGATTGCCACGGGCGATTATGATGCTATCATTATCGGGCATTCGCAGTTTGAGCGGATTCCGCTTTCCCCGGAACGGCAGAAATCCATGATCGAGCGGCAGATTCAGGACATTACCTTTGCGATTGCAGAAGCAAAGGCAGAGGACGATGGCAAGAGTTTCACGGTCAAGCAGATGGAGAAAACAAAGAAAACCTTGCAGGCAAAACTTCAGAAGCTGAACGACCAGAGCCGCAAGGATGATGTAGTTACATTTGAGCAGCTTGGTGTTGACCGCCTGTTTGTGGACGAGAGCCATTTTTATAAAAATATGTTCCTCTACACAAAAATGCGGAACATCGCTGGTATTGCTCAGACCGATGCACAGAAGTCCTCGGATATGTTTGCAAAATGTCAGTATCTCGATGAAATCACTGGCGGCAAGGGTGTGACCTTTGCAACAGGTACGCCTGTATCGAACAGCATGGTAGAGCTGTATACCATTATGCGCTACTTGCAGTATGACACCTTGCAGAAACTTCATCTCGGACATTTCGATAGCTGGGCGGCTTCGTTTGGCGAAACCGTAACGGCAATCGAATTGTCCCCAGAGGGAACGGGCTACCGTGCAAAGACGCGGTTCGCCCGGTTTTTCAATCTCCCTGAATTGGTTTCACTGTTCAAGGAGTCCGCAGACGTACAGACGGCAGATATGCTGAATCTGCCTGTGCCAGAAGCAGAGTACATCAATGAGGTGCTGAAACCCAGTGAAACGCAGCAGGAAATGGTGAGCAGCTTTGCCGACCGTGCAGAGCATGTGCGGAACGGAAATGTCGATCCGAGAACCGATAATATGCTCAAAATCACGAACGACGGCAGAAAACTGGCCTTGGATCAGCGGCTTATCAATGACCTGCTGCCGGATGAGCCGGAAAGTAAGGTCAACCTCTGCGTGGAGAATGCCTATCAGGTATGGGAAGAATCCACGCCCGACAAATCCACCCAGTTGATTTTCTGCGACTTATCGACCCCGAAAGCAGACGGAACATTCAATGTGTACGATGATGTCCGGGAAAAACTGGTGGCAAAGGGAATCCCCCGTGAGGAGATTGCTTTTATCCATGAGGCAAATACCGAAACCAAAAAGGCAGAACTGTTTGCCAAGGTGCGCTCCGGTCAGGTGCGTATCCTGCTTGGTTCGACCCCGAAACTTGGTGCTGGTACAAACATTCAGGACAGACTGATCGCCCTGCATCATCTGGACTGCCCGTGGAAGCCCTCTGATCTGGAACAGCAGGAAGGACGCATTCTTCGTCAGGGAAACCGCAACCAGAAAGTGAAGATTTTCCGTTACGTCACAGAGAATACGTTCGATTCGTATATGTGGCAAATTCTGGAAAATAAACAGAAGTTCATCTCGCAGATCATGACCTCGAAATCTCCTGTTCGTGCCTGCGATGATGTGGACGATACCGCGCTGACCTATGCAGAAATCAAAGCATTGGCAACGGGAAATCCCTACATCAAGGAAAAGATGGATTTGGATATTCAGGTCAGCAAGCTGAAGCTGATGCGGGCCAACCACACCAGCCAGATTTACAGCCTGGAATCGGATATTGCACGGCGGTATCCGGCAGAAATCACGGCAGCGAAAGAGCGCATAGCAGGTCTGAAAGCTGACCTTGCAGTGGCAAAGCCGTTGCTGGAACAGGACAAGGAGAAGTTCTTCATCACGGTGGAGGACAGGGTTTATACCGACCGCAAGGAAGCAGGCTCGGCAATTCTTGCAGCCTGTGCCGCAATGAAGATCGCTAAGACAGAGGGGCAAATCGCAGATTTGGGAGGGTTTGCAATCAGTTCCCGGTTTGATGCGTTCGCCCAGACATTCAAGCTGACCATCAAGCGGCAGAGCAGTTATACGATTGAACTTGGCAGTGATCCGGCTGGCAATATCCAGCGTATTCTCAATGCGCTGGCATCTATCGAAAAGACACTGCCGCAGGTGGAGCGCAGATTGGAAACCTTACAGCAGCAGTTGGCAGAAGCAAAGGAAGAAGTGCAGCGTCCGTTCCCGCAGGAGACGGAATTAAACGAAAAATCTGCACGGCTTGCAGAATTGAATGCCCTGCTGGATATGGACGAAAAGGGGGATGATGCGGCTCTTGGCATGGATGAGGAAGTAACGGATAGCGAACTTCCTGCGCCGAAACGTGAGATTGAGCGGAGTGCAGACAGCGTAAAACGTCCGTCGATTCTTGCACAGCTTCACGAAAAGCAGGCAGAACGCATGGCAGAGCCGAAACCGCAGAAAAAGAAAAGTCACGATATGGAACTATAACTGAGAATGCCCCGTCAGATCTCCGAAAGGGAATCTGATGGGGCAGATTTTGTAAAGGAGGGCATTTGCTGACATTAACACCGATCAATCTGAAAACGGCAAACGCGTTTGTGCAGCAGTATCACCGCCACCATAAACCGACGCGAGGACATAAGTTCTCCATTGGCGTATCGGAAAATGGTGCGCTGGTGGGCGTTGCTATCTGCGGCAGACCTGTGGCGCGGTGGTTGGATGATGGCTATACGCTGGAAGTCAATCGCCTGTGTACGGATGAAACTCCAAACGCCTGCAGCATCCTGTATGCGGCGGCGTACCGTGCAGCACGGGCAATGGGCTATACAAAGGTTGTCACTTATATTCTGGACACCGAAAGCGGCGTATCGCTCAAAGCTGCCGGATATGTTTGTGAGGGCCGTGCTGGAGGATTGGAATGGAATGGCGAGAGAAAGCCGAAGATGGCGAACCAGTATCCGTATCAGATGAAAACTAGATGGGTCAAGAAAATCGAAAAGGAGGGCATGAATGGCAGATAAGCGGGCAGACCAGCTCAAAGAAATCACGGAACGGTTGGAGCAGGGCGTAAAGGACATTTTTACTTCGGAAATGTATACGAAGTACCTGCTTACAATGTCGAAATTCCACAATTATAGCTTCAATAATACGCTGCTGATCGCAATGCAGCGTCCAGATGCTACGTTGGTGGCTGGGTACAATGCCTGGAAAAATAAGTTTAACCGCTATGTGAAAAAGGGTGAAAAGGGCATCCAGATCATCGCGCCTGTCCCGGTAAAGGAACGGGAAGAGAGGGAGAAAATCGACAAGGACACCGGGCTTACGGTGCTGAATGAGAGCGGGGAGCCGGAAATCGAAGTGGTGGAGAGGGTGATTCCCCGGTTCCGGGTAACAACGGTTTTCGATTATGCCCAGACAGACGGAGAACCGCTGCCTACGCTGGAAGTGAATGAACTGACTGCCCGTGTCAAGGATTATACCCTGCTGAAAGAGGCAATCGAACAGGTATCTCCTGTGCCAATTCGTTTTGGAGAGATCGAGGGCAACGCAAAAGGTTATTACAGCCACATGGACAAAGAAATCTGTGTTCGTGCCGATATGGGTGAGAGCCAGACCATCAAGACGATGATCCATGAGGTTGCTCATGCCATGCTGCATGACAGCGACCAGATGAAACAGCGCGGCGAGGAAAAAGACCAGCTTACCAAAGAAACGGAAGCGGAAAGCATTGCATTTACGGTTTGCTCGGCACTTGGCATTGATACTTCGGACTACTCGTTCCCGTATGTAGCAAGCTGGGCAAGCGGCAAGGAACTGAAAGAATTGAAAGATTCGATGGATACGATTCGATTGACCGCTGCTGATTTTCTTGAAAAACTGGAAACGGCGGTGACAGAAAGGAGTGTGGAGCGCATGACGGCGATGGAATATGCTGAAAAGCTGATTGCGGACAAGGAACGGGACAAAACCGTTTTTGACAACAGCCAGCGAAATCTCATTGTAAACTTTGCTTACAAGCTGGATGACCGGGCGGCAACGGAAGAACTTGCCAACAATCTGGCGGCTGCGGTTGCGGCTGAAAACACGGAAGAAATCAATCGCCTGATGTGGGAAGCAGAGGAGAAGATCGAAAGTCTGCCGGATGGCATGATCGGTCTTTCGGAAATGCACGAATATGGGTATCTGAAAGATGATGTTCTGCCGCTGACAAAGGAAGGCGCACGGGAGTGGCATCGGCTGGGCGAACGGATTTACCCGCTGTTTCAGGATGGCACGGCAGGAGATTTCGCCAGTCAGGAAGAGATCGAACAGCATGATGGCATTTTCGGAATCAAGGCTGACGCATGGAGTGCAATTTTGCTGGAAAAGAACGAAGAGTATCTGGAAGATGAGTATTCCCGCCCGGATGCCGCACTGACGGTGATAAGTCGAGAGCAGGCTCTGCGGCTGTTTGATGAGGGCAAGCAGATTTATCTTATCCGTATCAGCCCGTGGCCAGTTCTTGTCACAGGGCGTGAAGAAATCGAACGTGGAAGTGACTATTTCCAGATCGCTATGGAAGATTTGGAAAAGGACAAGCAGAAAACAATGGAAAACGGCGAGAAAGCAACCGTTGAAAAGCTGGCAGTAGACCTTGACGATTTTGCCTTTGACTTCGATTTCTACCACTATAAGGACAGCGTAGAGGATCGGGAGCAGGCAGTTGAAGCACTGAAAGAACAGATTCAGGCTGGGGATGTTCAGCCGATCAGGGAATGGCTGCAAGCCGCAGTGGAGGAATCAGAGGGAGAGTCCGCAGAAAAGGCGGCAGAACTGATAACTCGTATGGATGCAGTAGTTAAGGAGCAGAAGCTGCTTTCCGGCAGCGAAAAGCAGTTTGGCATCTACCAGATCACTGCCCGTGACCCGGAACACGACTACCGCTTTATGAATCTGGATTTTGTAAAGCGGCACGGGATGGAAGTAAACTGTGCAGACTATGAACTGGTCTATACCGCACCACTTACGGAAAATGATACGCTGGAAGCTATTTACGAACGCTTCAATATCCAGCGTCCAGCGGATTTTACCGGGCATTCGCTTTCCGTCAGTGATGTTGTGGTGCTGAACGATGGCAAGTCGATCAAAGCCTGCTATGTGGACAGCATCGGCTTTGCAGAGCTGCCGGATTTTTTCAAGGAAAGGAAGATGGATTTGAAGAAAGAAACGATTCTGGATGAACAGTTGCAGGAAATTGAAATCTTTGATAAGCCCGGTCTTTTCAGCAACAGCAGACTGCGGGATGAAGATGTGCCGGAGGGGTTGTACCGCTATGACCTGCGTGGGTCGGACTATGATCCGGGACAGCCGATTCTGGTGGAGAAAACGGTGATCGTAAACCATGCGGCATCTGTTCTGATGGCAGAAGAACTTGACCTTGGCGCAGACGGTCGGCTGGAACTGGGCGAGGAAGGTCTGAACTTTACGGGTGGATTGCTGACCGTCCGGGAGTTTATGAAAGAGCAGGAAGAGAAAAACAATGGACTGCTTCACGGCGATTCCTATAACATTACGGTCGAGGGTCATATTGGCACATGGTATGCGATTGACGAAACGGAGGTCAACGGCGAGAAGTTCTTCCTGCTGGAGCATGAGGAATACGGGGATGAAGCTGCCTGCGTTGCGGTCAATGAGCAGGGAAAACTGGTGGCGGAAGATTTGTGGAACGGCTTTGATGAGGACTTTCAGGATGCCGTAAAGGAGTATTTTGCAGAAAAGAATCCGGCATTCCAAAAGGAAGCACAGGCTGTGCCTGTGGCGGAGGAAAGCCGCACGGATGATTCGGATGTTCCGGTCTATTACGAATCTTTCGGCTATGCAGCAGAGAATGGCGAGGTGGATTTATACCGCATTTCCAGACAGCTCAACGAAGAGTGCAGAAATGCCATCGAAGAAGCGATTGCAGACAACTTTGACGGAATGCACCTTGCAGATGATGCCACAAAGTCCGTCGTTGAACAGTTCGGCATGGAGCGCATGGGCTATATTCTGGCATATACACTGAATTATAACAACCACGACGGACGGTATTCGCACAGTAATAAGGAATGGGCAGACATCACCTGTAAGGGAGAGCGCGGCAACAATATCCGCACCGACTGGATCGTGCACAGTCACCCGGCTGTGCTGAACGGGTTTGTGGATATGTACCGCAAAGAACTTGCGGCTGAACAGCAGCGGGAGCCGGAAAAATCGTTTGCGCAGCAGTTCTATGTTGTGACGGATTTGCAGACCAATCCGATGCGAATTGAGAAGTTCGGGAATCTCGATGATGCAATGTCCTGCTATCAGCAGGTTCCGAATATTAATCTGAAAGCCCTTGGCGTGGAGAAAACACCTGACCCACTTCCGGGCAGTCTGGATATTGTGCAGTGCAAGAACGGTATTGATACTATCGTGGAGGATTACAAGAAAGTTCCGGGCTGGGATAATCCGTACATCCAGAACCATGTGGTCGCACTGGTGGCAGAAGTGTTGAAAGTACAGGATGTAGAGGTGGCCTATAAGATCAACGATGGCTATTTTCACATCCAAACCAGCGAAGATGGCTACGACTATACCTTATATAATAAGGACTTCACGGTAATGGACGGCGGTATCATCGAAGTGGATGGATACAGACCCGTGCAGGAAGTGATGGAAGAAGTTCTGGCAGAACACGGACACAGCGTTTCTGAGTGTGGTGTGATTAGTGCCGAGTATCTTCAGGAACAGTCATACCGCGCAGAAACACAGCGGGCAGAAGCAATGAAAGAAAAGCTGGCGGCAGAGAAGCCTGCGCCGGAAGCAAGCATCAGCTTTTATGTGGCAGAGTATGCGGAGTTCCCGGTGATGGGTGAGTTCCATGACAATCTGACATTGGAACAGGCATTGGAAGTCTACGATAAGATTCCGGCGGAGCGGATGAACGGAATCAAGAGCATTGGCTTTTCTCTTGAAGATGGAAGCATCTATTCGGGAATGTTTGACCTGATGGTAGGCGGAGAAGTGCAGGCAGAGGTCGTCAACCATATCCAGCATTACCGGGAAAGCCCGCTGGTGCAGAAAGCAATTTCGGATATGAAAACGCTTTTAGAAAAGCGGCAGGCAAGTAAGGAGTTGGAGGAACGCCCCAACACCCGGCAGTCTGTTCGTGAAGCGTTGAAGAATCGCAAAAAGGCGCAGGAGCAGCAATCCAATCAGGAACAGGCAAAACCGAAGAAGGCAAAGAAGAAAGGAGAAATGGAACTGTGAGCAAGATGAAGTTTAATGCAGATGAAATGATGGTTATGGCAATGTTTGAGCAGGATACGGCTGAAAATACGAAAAAGGAACTGGAAGCGGTTCTTCCTTATGTTGTAGATGATATGGCAGTCAGGCTGCTGGTGGAGCAGGTGATTTCTAAAATGGAAAATCTGCCGGATGAGCAGTTCAAGAATCTGGAACTGGATTTATACAGACCGGATGCCCCGGAAGAGGAGAAAGCGTGATGAGTGCTAATCTTTTTATGATTTACCAGATCAATGATTTGGAAAAGAGTCGGGACTATCGCTGCCGCCCGTATGAGTACCAGATTGAAAACAGCTTTATGGTGACAAGCGAGAACTATGTTCTGGGCTATAAAGCATCTCTGATTCAAGGCGTTACACCGGTGCAGATTCGGGAACGCATGGAAAAGCTGAATCCTGATAGATTCAGAGTCCGAAAATTCGGTGTCAGTGATGTGATCGTAACATCCATTGGCGGCAAAACGCAGTCCTATTATGTGAATCCAAAGGAACTTATCAAGTTCAATGGTTTTTTCACGAAGTTGTCAAATGGCGAGTACCTGCTTCTGAACGAGGAAGGCTATCAGGTTGAGGGGCAGAAAGGAACGTGGACGGTAACGGATGAGAAAACCATAGACGAGCAACGCTTTGTTCTGATGGTGAATGACCAGAAACCGGACTTGCTGCCTAGCATTGTAGTACAGTCGGATGGGAAATTCATAACATCGACTGCCAGTGGATTTGACAATGCGACTGTCCGAAAAGTCCGGGAGCTGCTTCACCATGAAAAGTTTTTGGAAAATGGCACGGCAGAAAGAGCAAGGGAGTCTGGCACAGAGCAGAACTACAACATGATAGACGGCTGCGTGAACAATGTGCCTAAGAAGCCCAGAGTGATCGGCGGTAGGGTGTCTGTTCTGGATCGCCTGCATATCAAACAGGCGGAAAGAGCGCGAAAGGACAATGCGCAGGTTCAGCAGCAGGAACGAACCCGCAAGAACTGATAATCCGTAATGAGAGAAAGGTGGCTTCCCTAAAAAGGAAGCTGCCTTTTTTCTTTTGCCTACAATAGCGGGCTTGATATTTCAGAGAAAAGTGGGTATAATGATAACAAAACAGAAAACTTGATACACGATATTGTGACAGGAGGAAAGTATGGAAACTCTATATGAATACCTATTAGATAACTATAAAGAAAATGAGCCGATTTTCCTTGCAGACCTTCAAGTTGATGGAATGACCCGCACGAATGTCCGGCAGCAAATCAAGAAGTTGACAGATACAGGTAAAGTAAAACGCTTTGATAATGGAATTTACTTTTTACCAAAAAAGACAATCTTTAAGTCCGGCTCACAGCTTGCACCGGAAAAAGTTCTGGAATGTAAGTATCTGCGAGATAAAGATGAACGCTGTGGCTATGTGAGCGGCCTGATGTTCTTTAATCAGATGGGGCTTACTACGCAGGTCCCTATGATGTATGAGGTTGTGTCGAACAAGGCAACAAATGATTATCGAGAAACATCTCTGGCAAAATCCCGTGTAATCGTGCGAAAACCGAAAGTGCCTGTGACAGAGAAAAATTATAAAGCTCTTCAGTTTCTGGATATGCTGAAAGATGTAGATGTATATTCGGAAGTGACGGGAAAGCCATTGCAGGAACGGTTGTATCGCTATATGGATGATGCACACTTGAGCATTTCGGAGATGGAACCGTACTTTGCTTATTATCCAGATAAGCTATATAAAAATCTGGTGGAAACGAGGGTGATTTACAAGGACATTGAAGAGGAGATACTGCTGGAGATAAAAAAGAGGGATGGCTTATAAAAAGCTATCCCTCTTTTGACGGCCAGTCGGTTTGAGCATCGTAGAGAGGCTTGACTGGATCTGTCCTAATATTATATGCGGAAGAATCAGACATGATTCCTCCAGTCAGAAGGCAAATGCAATTTTCCGAGGTCAATATCGCGCTGATACTTGTTTAGAAGTGCATCAAAGCTAGTGATAAAATCGTTCCATTCGTCATCGGATGGACGTAAATATTTCATGGCGAGCAAGAAATGATAAAGACCACAATAGCGTGGAGCCGGATTTTGCTGATCGACACTTAATAGCTTGGGCTTTGTCGTAAGGGAACGATTATATATTCTGGAGTTGTGAGCGCAAATGTTCCGCAGAACAACAACATCATGAATCCAGGATGAGAACATCTCAAGGCTTGGAGTGGCAAGGTTACCTTTTGCAGAAGTGTATTTATAAAACTGGGCCAGACTGGGATATACAGAATCTGTGCCTGTTGAAAGATTCTTGATATACTTGGAAAGCGTTCCAAAAGACATTACTTCAACAGCAGCCCAAAGGGGAATCTGCCCATCATGGTTGTCATAATTGTGGGTGATAAATACATCTGTTGAACGTGCAATTTCTGATGAAATGGATGCAGTGTTTCGCCAAAATATCGCTTTATCCTTGAAGATAGAAGGGTCAAGGTAAATCAGCGCATCATTTTTCTGCAGGAGAGCTTCGCAAAATCTGGAACGAAGAGCAACTTCTATTTTACAGGTCATGCCAAATAGTAAAGAGCGCAACTCCATGTCAAAGTTGTAGATGTGACAAATGGTGTCGAACGTGACATTTGGTATGTATTTTTTAGTGGCGTTATCATAGAGATGAAAACTATATCCGCGCAGACGATAAAATCCAATCTCATTTAAAGCCGTTTCTACTTTCTGGTCATCAGTTATTACTAGACCAGCATCTTTGTACTTTTGAATCAGAGCAGCAGTCTGATATATATTCTTTGGATAGGGTTTCATTTGTACAATCCTCATAAAATGAAAAGGCCCGCCGGTTTGAGCATCGTAGAGAGGCTTGGCGGGATCTGTTGACTAGTATTTTATCACTAAAATGAGGGCTTGTCAATCACTTTCTTTATGTCATGCGGAATTTTTTCTTTTTTATATATCTGAAGCAATGTAATAAGATGCGTCAGCAATGTAACAAGACGCGTCTGCCGGAAGGTTATAGCGTGAATTCACGCGTGGCGTGCTTTTGTACGGAGGGTTGATTCAAGATGTTTTCGACATTTGAACAGACAGTTTGTAATTCACGGTGGTAGTCTTTGAAATACTGGTAAGTTTCATATTGTGCGCTCTTCTGCTGTACCAGAAGTTCTTTTTCAGAACGCAGGTCTTTCATGGTTGGAAGTTTCCCGTCTGGTGAATGTTGCTTTAGAAATTGCAACGCTTCTTCATATTTGGCAATCTCGTCTGCATGGTTCTGCCGGGAATCCTTTTTATTGGTGGATTTCAGAAAATCAGCGTAGACCGATTTTGTAGAAAGATACTGTCCCAGATAATGAATCTGTTCGTTCACTCTTTTCAGTTTGGCTTCAGTGAGCTTGGCATCGCTGCGGGCTTTTGCCATTTTGGACTGAATCGTATCTGTGGTATCTTGCAATTTTTTCTGAGTATCATACCCATGCTCCTGAATGTAGGCAACAGTTTTAGCCATTTGCTGCAAATTGCTGATTTTTACTTTCTGGGCATAGGCTCGGCTTTGCTGTGCCTTAATGCAATTCTGTAAATCAACCACAAGACGCAGGTCGGATTTGATGAACAGAAGGGTGATAGGATCATCCTGCACCCATTGCGCCTGATTCTGTTCAGCGGCGAGTGCATTTTCTTCAAAGAGCTGCAAAAGGTATTCTCGGTCGTAATGACTTCCCAGCTTTCTGGCAGAGATGAATTTCTGTCGGTCAGAGGGAAGATAACTGAATCGCCCTCTATGGTCTTTAACCTGTATTCCGTATTCTGCTTTGAGTAGCCGCTGAAATTCTTCAAAAGATTTCGCACGTTCCGCAATGTCGTTGATGGCATTGCGGATTTTTTCTTTGTTGGTTTCAAATTTTGTTTTCATGGGTGCGATGCCTTCTGCCATAATCTCCATGTTGGCCATATCAAGATTTAGCTGTCCTCTGCGCTGGGCATGATATTCCTGCTGTGTGATTTTTTCTGCGGCAGGAGAGAGCAGATCGACCTGATACAATCCCTCGCGTTGGCAGATGCCCATAAGAGAACCTTGTAAATGACGGAGATACTCTTTTGTCAGATGGTGCTTATATCCGGCCTTGCAGTCGATGGCACGTTCAGTATAAAGCTGAGAGGCTATATCTTCTTTTCGTAGGCTGTTGATAATGATATGGGTATGGATATTACCGGAGTTGTTGCTGCCGTCTGTATGAGTGCAGACAAGTGCCTGATGCCCAGGAAAATTTGCTTTGGCATATTCCATGCCAATAGCTTGTGCTTGTTCCCCGGTCAAACCATGATCGGCAACATCCATGGGATCGTGGCTGATAATGTAATGGTGGCATTTGATTTCATCATATCTTTGATTTTTATGGTATTGCTGGTTGAGCAATTCACACTCAAGATCGAATGCTTCAGGATTGCAGTTCAATCCATCAAAATAAAACTCATCCCGGAGCATGGAATTGCCGTTTTCATCAAGGATGGGAACGAGGTGAAACTCATCATGCTGGTATTTCAAGTAATCAATAACAGCACCGTAGTCAGCGTTTTTTACTGCGAAGTGTTTTAGGATTGCCATAGATTCCTCCCAAGTGAACAATTTCTCGACGAAGTTCCCGAACTTCTGTGATGCACTTTTTAATTTCGTCTACGATACTGACGGTGATTTTTCCACCACTGTGCAGATAGCGGGTAATCTGATTCAGATTGTTTCCGATGCCAGCAGCGATTGTGACTAGCTGATGGATTTCAGAAGTGTCGGCTACAACACTGTAATGAATTTCTGGCTTTTCCCGCAGGGTACACTTACGGACATAAGTGCCGATGGGCATACCCAGTTCTTTCGCATAGTCGGAAACAAGCGCATATTCCAATTCATTGAATCTAATATATACGCGATAACCTCTGTGTAGATTCTGTTCTTTCTTTGGCCTTGCCATTGTAGTGCCCTCCTGATTCTGTTATTTGCAAGAAATTCCCGACAAGCCGTAGGCAGTCGGCTGCGACCACTTTAGTGGAAGCCAGACAGCCAAAATCTATGATTTTGCGCGTACCGTGGGAATGGGGAACGGAATCCCCATCAAGATTGCCGTCCGGGAAAAATCACGAAAGTGAGTTTTGAGCGGACACAGGCGAATCTTGCGCTACTTACGGTGGAAGCCGTAGCCTTACGCATTTTCAGGTTCTTCTATCTTTAGAATCGGGCAGAGTGTGTTTCGCAAGGTGTTTTTGAAAAAAATTAAAAAAATTTTTGAAATACCTTGCGAAATGGCCTTTCTCCAATTCTATAAGTGAAAGAAGCTGACACACCACCCAAAAACAGAAAGGAATGAGTGAATGACCGAAACAACTGCACGAACCTATCACACCATGGAAAGCCTGCGCCAGATGGCACAGACCGATCTCCGTAATGTGAACCGCGAGGAACTGGTAGACATCAACGAAGTGGAAATTAGAAAAGACTTGTCGCAGCGGGAGCGGATGGTCGATTTCATTTCGCAGATCAAGAACCCTTATTGCTATCTTGACAAGGGCATGGTTGTGAAGATTAGCTTTGCAGGAGAGAACCGATTAGAGGACACACTGAAAAAATGCGCACGGACGCATAGGAGATAAAAAAGAAGAAAGCAGAAGCAAATTTGCACTTTAGCGCATTAAAGCGTTGACATAGACCGCGAAATATGAGATAATGGCTTTGGGTCAAAACAGAATATGTTAACTAAAGCCGATAATTTTCTTGGTTTATTGTCAGAACGACAAATAGATTAAGGAGGTTATCGGCTTTTTATGTTTTTTAAGGAAAATGGACAATATCGCTGCGCTGTGTATCTTCGATTGTCACGTTCAGACGGCGATCAGCAGGAAAGCAACAGCATCAAAAATCAAAGAGCTTTACTGAACGATTATCTGGGAAAGCACACGGAACTGCATAAGGTCGATGAGTATGTAGACGATGGATACAGCGGTACGAATTTTGAACGCCCGGATTTCAAACGGATGATGCAGGACATTGAGAATCGGAAAATCAACTGTATTATCGTCAAGGACTTATCACGATTCGGCAGAAACTACATTGAAACAGGACGTTATCTGGAAAGAATCTTTCCATTTATGGGAGTCCGATTCATCGCCATCAACGATCATTATGATAGTGCAGAAGAAAATGATGATAAGGGGCGTATCCTGATTCCGTTCAACAATCTTATCAACGACACCTATTGCCGGGACATTTCCATGCGTGTCCGAAGCCACTTGGATGTAAAACGGAAAGAAGGACAGTTCATTGGCAGCTTTGCGGGATACGGGTATCAGAAAGACCCGAAAGACAAGAACCATCTGATTATAGATGAATACGCGGCGGGCATCGTGCAGGAAATCTTCAAACTGAAGCTCAACGGGATGAGCGCACAGCACATTGCAAATCATCTGAATGAATTGGGAGTTCTGCCACCAAATGAGTATAAGCGGGCCAGCGGATTCAATTATACTTGCGGATTTCGAGCGGGACTGAACCAGAAATGGACAGTGGTATCGGTCAATCGGATTCTGAAAAATGAATCCTATACGGGAACCTTGATTCAAGGCAAACGTCGGAAAATTAACTACAAAATAAAAAAGAGTCAGGATGTTGGGACTGATAACTGGATTCGTGTCGAGGGAACACATGACGCGATTATCAGTAGAGGTGAGTTCCAACAGGTGCAGCAGTTGATGGAATTGGATACACGCACTTCACCTAGTCAGAAAACAGTATATCCATTATCAGGCTTTCTGCGCTGCGCTGACTGCGGACAGAATATGATTCGGCGCACGGTGACAAAGAAAGGAAAGAAATATCAATACTATCACTGTTCCACCTATAAGAATGGCGGAGATTGCACTCCGCACATGATAAACGGCGAGAAGCTGGAAGGAAGTGTTTTGGCGGCAATCCGGCATCAGGTTGCACTTCTTGTTGAAGCAGAACAGGTGTTATCTCATGCAGACCTGGCAAGCGGTGAACAGATTGGCGTAAAAATTTTGGATGGACAAATCAATGCACTGGAAGCGGAATTGGAACGATACCGTAATTTGAAAGTTCGGCTGTATCAGGATTTCTCCGATGATGTTGTCAGCAAGGAAGAGTACAGTGAGATGAATGCCCGGTTTGCGCAGAAGATAAAAGAGGCGCAAGACAAAATTCAGGCGATTCAGGATAAAAAGCAGGAGGCGGTCAAGCATGACACAATGCTTCCCGGTTGGTTGGAAGAACTGAAACAGTACCAGCACATTAAAACGCTGGAACGGCGGGTGGTGGTAGAACTAATCGACCACATCGACATTCATAGTAAGGAAGAAATTGAAATTCACTTCTGCTTTGAGGACGAACTACACAGCATTACAGAAAAATTCATGGAATATCAGGCGCATAACGGGAAAGAGGTGGCAGAAGAATGAGGTGGGTAAGTTACACACGTTCAATCTCCAGCAGGATCGGAGAAGAAAATCCTGCCAATACGATTGCAGAACAGAATGCAAATATTGAACAATACTTGAAAAATAAAGGGTACAGAATATCAGAAAAGTACAGTGACCGCAAGAGATCGGCAGAAGCAGCCGATGGTTTTGATCGAATGGTGCAAGACGGCATGACACAAAAATTCGATGCGGTTGCCGTTGATTCCATCTTCCGTTTTGGCAAGACATTGCCATTTGCCATTGAGGTATTACAGAAAACTTTTTATCCGGTTGGTATTCAGTTTGCTGTTGTTGAGGATGATTTTTGCAGTACAGACCGAACAGCGGACGAAGTGGAACAGTATTTTAAGGAAAAGGCCATTGAGAAAATCCGATTTGAATTTATAGCGAACAGACAGGACAGCTTTGAAAAAGGAGTGCTGACACATCGGCAGGCAAAGTATGGATATGACATATCAGAAGATCGTAGGAGCTTTGTGCTTGATTCGGAAAGCGCATACATTGTGAAACTGATTTTTCAGATGTATCTGGAAGGAATGACGCTTCAAGAAATCGGAGCGGCATTGGACGCACAAAATGTCCCATCGCCGCAAATTCAGATGACTCGAAATAAAAAGGTGACGAGGAAAACAAAATGGCCTGTCACGACAATTCGCTCTATTCTGGTGAATCCACTCTATATCGGAAAGCTCACATTGAAGCTGTCCGGTGCTGAGAAGAAGATGGAAGTTCCACCAATCGTACCAGAGGAAGATTTTCAAAAGGTGCAGGAAAGAATCAATGATTCGGTTAAACTTCCTGCTCCTAAACGGAGATCAACGCCCAATATCCTTATCAAGAAAATATATGACCGGGCAAGTGGAGAACGCTTGTTGTGCAGAACGACTGAGGACGAAACAAGGCAGATATATTCTTTTGACAGAAAATATAAGTGCTTTAGTGGGAAAGCACCCTATATTGAAAGCACTGAAATTTTTGATGCGATTCGATCTTCATTGAAAACAGCGCAGGAGCAGGCAAGATATATTGGCAGATTACTGGAATCGGACAAAGATGAAGTTAAGCGATGCCAGAATATTGTGCTTCAGCCTTATAGGGAACAGGCAAGAACACTTATGGATGCGCTGTCTGAAAAAGATGTTGAGAGAACTGCTGTCTACCGGAAATATGAAAGATGTGAAATGGAACAAGAGCAGTTGGAGGATTTTGAATCTCGGTATCAGGCAGAAATAGAAGAACTGGAAGCAGAGTTCAAGAACATTATGATGAAAGTTTCCGTAATAGAGAAGGCGTTCAGTTATGTAAATCCATGGCTGACAAAATTTCAAGACCTTACGACTCCTGAAATACTGGAACGGACGCACATCAAAAAATATGTGGAGGGGGTTTGGATTGATGATTTTAAGCGAGTAGAGGTTGTTTTGAAAGAGGAAGAATGGACAAGATTCTTCCCGGAGGAATGGATGAGAACCAGAAAGGAAAATTAAAATGGCTAGAAAGAGCAGAAAAAACATAATGCCGCAGAGTGCCGCACCGGAGATTCGTATTTCCGAAGAAGTCAATCTTCTGCGTACAGCAGCGTATGCACGATTATCGTCAGAGAACAGCGGACATGAAACAGAAGATACCCTGAATACGCAGATTCTGCAAATCCATAGTTATATCAAGGAACATCCAGGGCTGACTCTGACGGATACCTATGTGGACAATGGATTTACAGGAACAAACTTTGACCGCCCGGAGTTTGAGCGTATGATGCAGGATGTGCGGACAGGGAAAATCCAGTGCATTGTGGTTAAGGATTTGTCCCGCTTTGGTCGTGACTACATTGAAACAGGCAACTATCTGGAAACGATTTTTCCGATGCTGCATATCCGGTTTATTGCTATCAATGATGATTTTGACAATATCCGGCAGTCGGATGTGGACAGTCTTGCAGTTCCCATCAAGAACATGGTAAACAGCCTGTACGCAAAGGACATTTCAAAGAAAATTGGGCTGAGCTACCAGATGCGTAGGGAAAAAGGAATCCCTACTTCATGGTGTGTGCCGTATGGCTATCGCATGAATGAACAGAAAAGTCAGTATGAAGTGGCTGATGAAGCAAAGTATGTGAAGTTGATTTATCAGTGGTATCTTATGGGGGTGAGTACGAACGAAATCGCCCGTAGGTTGGAATTTCTGGAAGTACCTCGTCCGAATGAACATCTGAATCGTAGACTGCACGAGGGACATGATACGACTTTCAATAAATGGCACTCCAGTTCTGTTCTCCGTATTCTGGATAGTCAGGTATATATCGGAAATTTGGTAACGGGAAAAACCCGGACTGCCTCTTATAAAGGAATTGGGCTGCACCCGGTAGATAAGGGAGAATGGCATATTGTGGAAAATGCTCATGAGGCAATTATCTTGAAGTCCGATTTTGAAATCGTGCAGGAAAAAAGAAACCGGAACAAGGAAAAACGCAATAATGCAATGGCTCGTTCAGAGCAGGTGCGGGCAGAGTGTAGGAATCACTTTGCAGGCATGGTGTTTTGCGGCTGTTGTCGGCGCAGCATGACATTTGTGCGTCAGGTGCATAAAACGGAAGAGGAAAGCTATTTCGGAGTATTTCAGTGCAAGAGAAAGAAGGAGACAACACCATGTTCCTATCATACTGTGCCAGAAAAAATGCTTATGATGGTAGCAATGAAGCAGATTCATCATCTGGTTTCTACCATGTGCGAAGAAGAAAAGATGGTAAAAGAAATGCTGAACAACGGTGGTCTGGATTCCACCCGTTCTATCAAGGTGAAGGAAAACTCGATTGCATTTCGGATTCAGGAAACCGAAGAACGGCGGCTGCGCTTATATGAGGACTATAAGGCAGAAATTCTGGATGAAGAAGAGTATAGTCGGTTAAAAGAACACTATATTGCCGAAAAGCAGCGGTTGGAACATGAACTGCAAAAGCAGCGGCAACGGTCATTGGAACTTGAAAAGAGAATGAGAATTTGCGATGAACAGATGGAACGGATGCGGGCTATTCTGAATCAGAAAGAATTTGATGAAGAACTGGTACATGAGCTTATCAAGAAAATCTATGTAGGCATCGACAATTCGGTAGAGATCGAGTTTAAGTGCAGTGACCCGTATCAAGAGGTTCTGGCATTTGTGGCGGAGGTGCAGAATGAATAATAAGATTGCGATTTATCTTCGATTATCTCTGTCAGATGGAGATTTGAAAAAGGGAAGCAAGGATGAGAGCAATAGCATTGAAAACCAGCGGCTTTTGCTCCATTCCTATATTGAAAAGCAGGATGATCTCCCAGGCGAAATTGTGGAGTATGTAGATGATGGCTATACTGGAACGAACTTCAATCGTCCGGCGTTTCAGAAGATGATTATTGACCTGAAGAAAGGGAAGATAAAGACCATAGTGGTCAAAGATTTGTCCCGGCTAGGGCGTGATTATATTGGCGTGGGCGATTATGTTGAGCAGATTTTTCCATTGATGGGTGTCCGCTTTATAGCAGTGAACAATGCCTTTGACAGCATGAAGCTGAACAACGGCACTCCGGGCATCGAAGTTGCAGTCAGCAATCTGGTGAATAATCTGTATAGCCGTGACATTGGAAAAAAGGTTCGTGCGGCATTGGAAGTGAACTGGAAAAGTGGCAAAGCTACATCTGTTAATGTACCGTTTGGTTACGTCTGGAACGGGAAAGGCAATCAGCGATGGGCGATTGACCCAGAAGCAGCGGCCTGCGTCCGAAAGGTGTTTGATTTGGCATTATCTGGGTGCAATACAACGCAGATCGCCTATGCGATGAATGAATTGGGCTTGCCGACACCAGGATTGTACTCTAAACGGAAAAATACCATAGTAGGCGGCAATGCAATTATAGCCCCGGAGAGCGAAATACTTTGGAATCCAGGAATCGTCTGGAGGGTGCTGCGGCGGTACGAATATACTGGGGCTTTGGTGATGGGCAGAAGGAAGAAACTTGATGTGAATACTACGGCGTTCCGCACCTTGCCGGAAGATAAATGGATTATTACGGAGAACACCCATGAAGCGATCGTTACAAAAGATGAGTATTATCAGGCGCAAAAGGCAATCCGCAATGTTGCTCCGATCCAATACAAGACCGAAGATGATTTTGCTCTGAAAGGCAAAATATGCTGCGGAAACTGCCTGAGACAGCTCCGGCATGAGAAGCAGTATGGCGAAATGGTATTCTGTTGCGGTCACAAAAGGTCAGTAGGAAAATTCTCGCACTGCTATTCAGGCTATTACAGAGAGCAGGCGGTCAATTCAAGAGTTGCCCGCGCTATAAAAACGGTATTTACAGCATTGGAAGTTGTGAATCAGGGAATGCAGGAGAAAAAATCCATAACCTTGCAGTGTGTAGATGTTGATGATTTGAAAAAGCAGGCAGAAATGATTCGGGCAGAGCAAATTAAACTCTATGAATCGTATGCAGATGGGATTCTGACCCGCAATGAATATCTGGAAAAGAAGAAAGGACTTGGGGAAAAGCTGGCAGATTTGCAAGAGAAGATTCGTATAGAAGAGGAAGAGCAGGAAACCGCAGATGAACTGGATGAGGAAATCCGCAGCCTGACAAAGCAGGCAAGTCAAAAAACATACATAGGAGGTCTGACCAAGGAATGTGTGGATGCCTTTGTCAGCATGGTTTATCTGTATGACGATCAGACGATGAAAGTTGAGTTTAACTGTGAGGATGTGATTCGGAGAGCATTGGAAAAGTATGGTGCATAACCGCATAGAAACAGCGAGGTGAGCAAAAAAGAATGCCCGTCTGGTTGAGAGGATTCGCAAATCTTCTCGATCAGGCGGGCATTTCATTCCGTAGGAATGGAGATTAGTCGTTATGTACGGTCTTTTCCCAACGATGGAAAACAGCTTCAAAGAAGTCGTGACCAAGGACTCCTTCACCAATAGGGCCGAACTTCTCCCGATAGGATTTAAGAATAGCCGTAAAGTCTGGATTTTGAAATCCAGTATATTTGTCAAGGGAACACAGCTTTTGATAATCAGAAAAATAGGAAAGCAGTTCGCTGTCGGTCTTTTCTTCAAAGATGTTCATGGTATTTCCTCTTTAGAAATTTAAACTATCTACCCATGCGGACAAATCGGCTTTGTTTGAGGAAGCGTTAAATACCTTTCCATGTAGGAGCTTGGAACCAGGGCAGCTAGGAGCAAGCTTTTCATTGGTCTTGCCCATATCGCTGCTACCGGAAGTGGCGAATGGAATAATGGTTTTATTCTTTAGGTCATAACTTTCCAGAAATGTATTGATGATTGTAGGGGCAACGTACCACCAGATAGGAAATCCGACAAAAATCGTATCGTATTCATCCATGTTGTCGCGTTTGGCGGCGATGGCAGGGCGGAAATCGGGATTGCTCATTTCAATAGTGCTGCGGGATTTCTTATCCATCCAGTTCAGATCGGCTTTTGTGTAAGGGACTTCGGGACGGATTTCAAAAATGTCTGCACCGATGGCATCTGCTAAATCTTCGGCAACTTTTGCGGTAATGCCGCTGGCAGAAAAATAGGCAACAAGCTTTTTGCTCATGACAATGCACTCCCTCAATATTTGATTTGATAATAGTATAGCACGGCACGGGAGGGGTATCAAGAAGTGAAATGAAAGCAAAATTGCTTGGAAAATATTGGTGTCTCAATAGTTGGATTTGGATAATCATAACTTTGATATTGTATCTTAACTTAAAACGAGTTATAATACAGAAAAAGAGTTATGAATGGAGGCGATAGAGTGGAATACCTTAAGCGGGTTTTAGGAATTGAAGTGCTATATGAAAATAAAGCTTTAGAGCATTTGCCAAACTTCATCAGTACAAGGTATGATTCACAGAAGGTATCTCTGAATGGTCAAAAAGCCGTTTTTTTGTATCCTAAAACCGAATTGGAGCAGGTGGAAACATTAAAAAAACATCTGGAACGTGTGAAAAAGGTTGCGGATTGTCCTGTGATTTTAGTATTGGAACAGATCACTGCACGGCAGAAAGAGTATTTGCTTCGAGAGAAAATAGCATTTATTGTGGATGGAAAGCAAATTTATCTGCCCTTTATGGCAGCATATTTGCAGGAACGCTGTGATGCAGAAAAGAGTGACAGAGAAGAAATCTTGCCATCGGCACAGATGCTGTTGCTTTATTTTATTTATGAGGGAGCAAAGGAGCTGTCCACAAGTCAAGCTGCAAAAAATTTGGATTTGACACCAACATCTATTTCCAGAGCTTCTAAACAACTTGAAGGAATGGGATTTCTGCGATCAAGAAAAATTGGAGTGCAGAAGATACTGTTTTCGGAAAACTCCGCCAAAGAGTTGTTTTACAAAGCAGAGAAAGTTCTGCTCAATCCTGTGAAAAGGACGGTCTATGTTCCATGCGAGGAAGTAAAGACTGAATTGTTGGAGAGCGGATATTCCGCATTGGCGGAGTATTCGATGCTCAATGCGCCTAGTGTTCGGTGCTATGCTTCAGAAAAAGTATCTCAGTGGAATTACTGCATGACCAAGGATTTACAGGACTCAAATTCACAGGTGACTGTTGAAATGTGGAGATATGACCCACGAAAATTATCGAAGGAAAAAATGGTCGATGGACTTTCTCTAGCATTATCGCTCAAGGAAGATGCAGATGAACGGGTAGAAGAAGCAGTAGAAGAAATGTTAAATAATCTGTGGAGGAAGATAGATGGTAACAGGGATTGAAAGCTTTAAGGAATGGTTCAAGGGTAACGAAAGCCAGTATGCAATTATCGGTGGAACTGCGTGTGACATCTTGATGACGGAAGAAGGCTTAGACTTCCGTGCAACAAAAGACATTGACCTTGTTCTAATTATTGAAGCCGTGGATGCGGCTTTTGGAAGAAAATTCTGGGACTATGTAAAACAGGCTGGATACGAACATTGTAATAAAAGCTCTGGTATGCCGCAGTTTTATCGGTTCAGTCACCCGATGTCAAACCGTTATCCAGCGATGATCGAACTGTTCACTAGAAAACTGGATGCAATTCAACTTCCAGATGATGCAGTATTGACACCGCTGCCAATGGATGAGGACATATCTAGCTTGTCTGCAATCCTTTTGGATGATGATTACTATGAGTTCTTGAAGCAGGGGAAAGTGACTGTTGATGGAGTGACGGTTTTGGATGCTGCATATTTGATTCCATTCAAGGCGAAAGCATGGATGGATTTGACGGATCGCAAAGAAGCTGGAGAACACGTTGATAGTAAAAACATTAAGAAGCATAAAAATGACGTTTTTCGATTGACTGAACTGATTGACCCTACGGTCAAGATTGCCACTCCCAGTGGCGTGTATGAGGATATGCAGAAGTTTGTTGATCGAATGAAAAATGAAACGGTTGATGTTAAACAGTTGGGGCTTGTGGGACGAACGAAAGAACAGATTCTTCAGGAGATAGGAGAATTATATGCTATACAATAATCAGTGAGTTATAGAATAAAACACTATCTTGTAAGGAAGTGATATAACATGGAAAAGAAATACCAAATTTTTATTTCGTCAACTTATAAGGATTTGATAGAAGCACGTAGCAAAGTAAGGGATGCAATCCTGTCAATGATGCATTTCCCAGTTGGCATGGAGATGTTTAACGCTGCTGACGAAGAACAGTGGGAAATCATACAAGAGACGATTGATAGTTCGGATTATTATGTTTTGATTTTGGGACAGCGATATGGCTCTGTAATAGAATCTGGATCGGATGCTGGAATTAGCTATACGGAAAAGGAATTTCGCTATGCGAGAGAGAAGAAAATTCCTATTCTGGTATTCATAATTGATGATGATGTGGCAATTAAGCCGGAATTTATGGAAAAAGATCCAGAAAGTATAAAAAAGCTGGCTGATTTCAAGACAGAAGCTAAAAAAGGACGAACGGTACAGTGGTGGACTAATATTGACGAACTTGCTAGAGAGGTTTCAGAATCTTTACATCAGCAAATGGATCGAAAAAAGCGTCCAGGGTGGATAAGAGGAGATGCCTTTGATATTGAAGCAAGTCATGCGGAAATTCTCAGTTTGAATAAAAAGATAAGAGAACTTGAGCAGGAAAATGCTGGGCTGAAATCACAGATTGTAAAGAGGGTTCCTGAGTTGATGGCCGCAGTTGTGCTGGATCAACAGGAGGATGAAGAAGAGGATGAAAAAGGTCTTAAAACACATGGAAAATTGCTTATTGATAGCTCTGATAATGTATACAAAATCCAATTATATCATAATGATGGAGAATGCTACAAAAACAAATATGAACCACTTGATATAAGTTGCGTTGAAGCATATTTGAAAAAGTATGTAAAAGAAAAGGACTTACAGGCTTATAATGCAGCACTACCGTCTGAAGAAGAAATAAATGATTATGTACACCAGATGAGTGTGTATAAGACAATAATAAACGGCGGTGTTGCGTTCAAGATAAGAGTGCTTAATAAGGGAACAGCGAAGGCAACAGATATTAGAATCTCAATCGTATTTCCAAAGGGTATTTTTGTATATGATATTGATGATATTGAAAAAATGAAGGAACCGCAAGGACCAAAACTTCCGCCGAATCCTATTGAAAAGGCAGAGGAACGTTTTATGAACGACTCAAATCCAACATATGCTTTCTTGAAAAATAGTATAGATGGAATGCAACCATTCCGAAGCTTACCAGTCATAGACCCGGCAATTTTTAGCAACTCCCATTCTTCTGTATTTGAATCAATATCTATACGAGATAATTCGATATTGATTGAATGTGACCAGTTGCCACATAAAGATGATGCCGAGTTTGATGGAATATATATTGTTCCGGCTAGAAAAGGAAAATTCAAAGTAAGCGTTTCGCTGATGTGTTCGGAATATATTGAACCGGAAGTTCATGATATTGAATTTGAAATTGTCTAATAATTAAAATAAGTACGAATAAGCCGCATAGGGCTTTCCAATGGGTTTAACCCAATGGGAAACTTTATGCGGCTTATTTTTTTTTGCTTTTTTGAAAAAATTGTTGTCCCTATCTTGACATCAGGGGGATACGTCGGTCTTTCCCTTAGCGTTCTGTTAGCACAGCATAATCAAGTGATGGCTGTTGACATTGTGCAAGCGAAAGTGGATATGATTAACAATCATAAATCTCCAATTCAAGATGATTATATTGAGAAGTATCTTGCAGAGAAAGAACTGAACTTGACCGCAACGCTGGATGCAAAGGCTGCATACTCGGATGCGGACTTTGTTGTAATAGCTGCTCCCACGAACTACGATAGCCACACCCAGCACTTTGACACATCTGCAGTTGAAGCTGTGATCAAGCTGGTCATGGAATATAACCCGAACGCCATCATGGTCATTAAGTCCACCATTCCGGTGGGCTACACCGCATCCGTGCGTGAGAAGTTCAACAGCAAGAACATCATCTTCAGCCCGGAATTCCTGCGTGAATCTAAGGCTCTGTATGACAATCTGTATCCGAGCCGCATCATCGTCGGCACGGATCTGAACGATGAGCGCTTGGTGGAGGCTGCTCATGAGTTCGCTGGTCTTCTGCAGGAAGGTGCGATTAAGGAAAACATCGACACACTGTTTATGGGCTTCACCGAGGCGGAAGCAGTTAAACTGTTTGCTAATACATATCTGGCATTGCGCGTGGCTTACTTCAACGAACTGGATACCTATGCAGAGAGCAAAGGACTGAATACCCAGCAAATTATTAACGGTGTTTGCCTTGATCCTCGTATTGGTAGTCACTACAACAATCCTAGCTTTGGATATGGCGGGTATTGCCTCCCTAAGGACACTAAACAGCTGCTGGCAAATTATGCCGATGTACCGGAGAATTTGATTGAAGCTATTGTGGAGAGCAACCGTACTCGTAAAGATTTCATTGCAAATCGTGTTCTGAAACTGGCTGGATATTACGGCTATGATGATGACAATGAGTACGATGAGAAGCATGAAAAGTCTGTTACTATCGGTGTGTACCGTCTGACCATGAAGAGCAACAGCGATAACTTCCGTCAGAGCTCTATCCAGGGTGTCATGAAGCGCATCAAGGCAAAGGGTGCCACGGTTGTGATTTACGAGCCGACTCTGAAAGACGGTGAGACTTTCTTCGGTTCTGTAGTGGTCAACGATCTGGCGAAGTTCAAGGAAATGAGCCACGCCATTATCGCAAACCGCTACGATAAGTGCCTTGATGATGTGAAAGAAAAAGTTTATACGAGAGATATTTTCCAGCGTGACTAAGAGATAGATGAGGGAACAATAGATGGATATTAAGAAAGAATATGAGCGTTGGCTGGAAAATGCGACGGCAGATGCCAATGTTGCTGCTGAGTTGAAAACGCTGGATAATGCAAAAATCGAAGATGCATTCTACCGCGACCTTTCGTTTGGCACCGGTGGTTTGCGTGGCGTAATTGGTGCAGGCACCAACCGCATGAATATCTACACTGTGGCAAAGGCTTCTCAGGGGCTGGCGGACTATTTAAAGAAGAACTTTGAAACTCCGTCTGTAGCTATCGGCTACGACAGCCGCATCAAGAGTAATGTGTTTGCAAAAGTGGCCGCCGATGTTTTCGCCGCAAATGGTGTCAAGGTCAATATTTGGCCTGTTCTGATGCCGGTGCCGACGGTCTCCTTTGCGACCCGTTACCTGCATACTTCGGCGGGTGTGATGATCACTGCTTCTCACAATCCGAGCAAATACAACGGCTACAAAGTTTATGGCGCAGATGGCTGCCAGATTACGACGGAAGCTGCTGCCGAAATTCTTGCGGAGATTGAAAAACTGGACATCTTTGCCGATGTAAAGCACAGCAATTTTGAAACTGGTCTTGTAAATGGAAGCATCCAGCACATCCCGGATGAGGTCTATACCGCATTTGTGAATGAGGTTAAAAATCAGTCTGTACTGTTTGGTGAAGAGGTCAATAAGGACGTAGCCATTGTTTACAGCCCGCTTAATGGTACTGGTCTGAAGCCCGTGACCCGTACCCTGAAAGAAATGGGTTACACCAATATCACTGTGGTCAAGGAGCAGGAGCAGCCGGACGGTAAGTTCCCGACCTGCCCTTATCCGAACCCGGAGATTAAGGAAGCTATGGCATTGGGCATGGAGTATGCCAAGAAGTGTAATGCTGACCTGCTGCTTGCCACCGACCCGGATTGCGACCGTGTGGGTATTGCTGTCAAAAATAAGGCGGGTGAGTATGAACTGCTGACCGGTAACCAGACTGGTATGCTGTTATTGGACTATATTTGCAGCCAGCGCGTGAAGCACGGCGAGATGCCCGCTGACCCCGTTATGGTCAAGACTATCGTGACGATGGATATGGGCGAGCAGATTGCGTCTCACTATGGTCTGCGCACCATCAATGTGCTGACCGGCTTCAAGTTTATTGGTGAGCAGATTGGAAAACTGGAAAAGCAGGGCAAGGCAGACAGCTATGTATTTGGTTTTGAGGAAAGTTACGGTTATCTGACTGGTTCCTACGTCCGCGATAAAGACGGTGTAGACGGTGCATACATGATTTGCGAGATGTTCAGCTACTACGCCACCAAGGGTATCAGTCTGCTGGATAAGTTGGACGAACTGTATAAAATCTATGGCTACTGCCTGAACACCTTGCACTGCTATGAATTTGACGGCAGTGCCGGTTTTGCCAAGATGCAGGGCATCATGCAGGCATTCCGTGGAGACATTAAGGAGTTTGGAGGCAAGAAAGTCGTAAAGCTACTGGATTATGCACATGGTCTGGATGGTCTGCCAAAGTCCGATGTGCTGAAATTCCTGTTGAAAGATAACTGTTCTATCGTGGTTCGTCCTTCCGGTACGGAGCCGAAGCTCAAGACCTATATCTCTGTCAGCGCAGAGAATAAGGAAGCCGCCGAAAAGGTGGAAGCAGAGATCTGCAAGAGTGCAGAAACATACTTGAAATAATAGATGGTGGGAGAAAATACAATGAATATTATTTTACTTTCTGGTGGCTCTGGCAAACGTCTCTGGCCTCTTTCCAATGATGTGCGCAGCAAGCAGTTCATCAAACTGTTCAAAGACGGCGATAAGTACGAATCTATGGTGCAGCGTGTCTATCGCCAGATTACTACCGTAGATGCAGATGCAAAAATCACGATTGCAACGAGCAAATCGCAGGCAAGCGCCATTAAGAATCAGCTTGGAGAAAAGGCTTCTATTTGCGTGGAACCTTGCCGTCGTGACACGTTCCCGGCCATTGCACTGGCAGCAGCTTATCTCCATGATGAACTGGGCGTGGCAGAGGATGAGGCTGTTATTGTCTGCCCGGTTGACCCTTATGTAGATAATACCTATTACGAAGCGGTAAAGACCTTGCAAGAGTTGGCAGAGCAGGGCGGTGCAAACTTGACTTTGATGGGCATTGAGCCAACGGTACCGAGTGAAAAGTATGGTTATATTATCCCGGAAAGCGGTGAAAATGTCAGTAATGGTAATGAAGTCAAGTGAATACTTGATAGGGAAACTGCTAAAAAGTATCTGGCGCAGAGCGCATTGTGGAATGCAGGCATCTTTGCATTTAAGCTGGGATATCTGCTGGACAAGGCTCACAGTATGATTGATTTCGAAGATTACCGCGACCTGTTCAATAAGTATGATACCTTGACTAAAATCAGCTTCGACTATGCAGTAGTCGAGAAAGAATCCAGCATTCAGGTACTCCGTTACAGCGGTGCCTGGAAGGATGTCGGCACATGGAACATGATGGCTGAAGTCATGGCGGATAAGACCAAGGGCAAAGCTATTCTGGATGAGACCTGTGAAAACACCAATGTGGTCAATGAACTGAATATCCCTATTCTTTGCATGGGCTGTAAAGATCTTATTGTGGCAGCGAGCGGTGATGGCATCTTGATTTCTGATAAAGAACGCAGCGGTAAAATGAAGCCCTACGTGGAAAAAATCGAGACTGAGGCGATGTATGCTGAGAAGTCTTGGGGGACTTATACAGTTATCGATGTGCAGCCGGGTTCTATGACTGTCAAGGTTTCCATGAGAGCTGGCGAGCATATGACCTACCATATGCATAATTACCGTGAGGAAGTATGGACTGTCGTTTCTGGTAAGGGTAAGGCAATTGTGGACGGTATGGAACAAGTGCTCCGCACTGGTGATGTAATTACGATTGCAGCAGGCTGCAGGCATACAGTTGAAGCGATTACTCCGCTGGATATGATCGAAGTGCAGTTGGGCGACGAGATTAGTGTCACAGATAAGATTAAATTTCCAATGAAATAAGAAATAGTGGGAGACGGAGTAATGGAAATCATGAAATTGATTCCGACGGGTAAAGATTATTTGTGGGGTGGTACTCGACTTCGGGAAGAATATGGTAAAAAGATTGATTTAACACCATTAGCAGAAACCTGGGAGTGTTCGGTTCATCGGGACGGTCCCAGCTATGTGGCAAATGGTACATATAAAGGAAAAACACTGGCTGAAGTATTGAAAGCACATCCGGAATATCTCGGTACAAAGATAGAAGATGGTGAACTTCCAGTTTTGGTTAAGTTCATCGATGCCAAGAAAGACTTGTCCGTTCAGGTTCATCCTAGTGATGAGTATGCAAGAGAGCATGAAAGAGACAATGGTAAGACCGAAATGTGGTATGTCATTGATGCTGATGAGGGTGCAAGTCTTATATACGGCTTTCAGCATGAGGTAACAGAGGAAATCCTCCGAAAAGCGGTTGATACCGGAACACTGGACAAGCATCTGCAAAAGGTTCCAGTTCACAAGGGCGATACATATTTTGTTCCGGCAGGAACGGTACATGGCATCGGGAAGGGTATCCTGGTTGCTGAAATTCAGGAAAGCTCCAATGTGACCTATCGTGTCTACGACTATGACCGTGTGGATAAGAATGGTAAAAAACGCGAACTGCATTTTGACAAAGCTGTGCAGGTCATGAATATGAAAGTTGCACCAGATGTGAGTCAGAAACCGAGAATGGTGAAATACTATTCTGGCTGCTCTCGTGAGTTGCTTTGCCGTTGCAAATATTTTGAAACAGAAAGAATACAAGTAACGAAGGGTTTTGCCTTTTCTGTGATGGATACTTCTTTTCAGATATTAATGTGCCTGAGCGGATATGGCGAGGTTCAGACAATGGATGCTGAACAGAAACCGATGCGTTTCAGCAGGGGGGAAACTTTGTTCTTGCCTGCTGGGCTTGGTAGATGCCTGGTTGTTGGTGATGCAGAGCTGATTAAAGTTCGATGCTGAAAATTGGTGGAGAATGGAAACCATTTCTTATAAAGTAAAGGAGTTATTAAGATGAACATTAGTATTTTTGGTTTGGGTTATGTTGGCTGTGTTGGCGCTGCTTGCTGTGCCAAGCTGGGTCATCATGTTATTGGCAATGATGTGTCAGAGAATAAGGTGAATCTGATTAATCAGGGACGTCCGACTATCATTGAGGCAGAAATTGATGAGCTGTGCAAAGAGGCTCACGATAAAGGATTGCTTGAAGCTACAATGGACTATCATTATGCAGTACATAACTCTGAAATTTCTTTTATTGTTGTTGGAACACCGAGCAGCAAGGAAGGTCATCTGAATCTGAAGTATATCTACGAGGTTGCCCGCCAGATTGGTGAAGCAATGCGTGATAAAGACGATTTTCATATTGTGGCAATCCGCAGCACTGTTCTTCCTGGAACGAATGCTAAAGTTGGAGAAATCATCGCGGAGGCATCTGGTAAGAAGCGTGGTGAAGGATTCACTGTTGTGTCTAATCCTGAGTTCTTACGTGAAGGAACTGCTGTTCAGGATTACATGAATCCGCCGCTTACACTCATTGGTACTGATAGCGAAATTGCGGAAGAAAAGTTCCGTGAACTTTACAAGGATATTCCGGGTGAATTTATCTCTACCGATATTGGCGTTGCTGAGATGATGAAATATGTTGACAATACTTACCATGGTTTGAAGATTGTTTTTGCAAATGAGGTGGGGAATATTTGCAAGGCATTGGGTATTGATAGCCATAAGGTTATGGAGATTTTCTGCAAAGATAAGCAGCTGAATATCTCTCCTTACTATTTCAAACCCGGTTTTGCTTATGGTGGTTCCTGCTTGCCGAAGGACTCCAAGGCGCTGCGCACACTGGCGCACGATTTGTATGTTGACTGCCCGGTTATCAACGCAATCAATCCGTCAAATGAACTTCAGAAAAAGAATGCGATTGACATTATTGAGAGTAAGGGCAAACGCAAGATTGGTATTCTTGGTTTGAGTTTTAAGGCGGGTACAGACGATCTGCGTTGCAGCCCTATTATTGATGTTGCTGATGCTCTGTTGGGTAAGGGCTACGAGATTAAGATCTACGATAAGAACGTTGCCATTTCCCAGAAAACCAATACGAATGCAGACTTCATCGCTGCAAAGCTTCCGCATCTGCATGGAATCATTACCGATGATTTGGATTCTGTATGCTCGGCAAGTGATGTGCTTGTAATTACGAACAAGGGAAAAGAATTTGCAGATGTGCCTGCAAAGTATCCTCACAAAGCAATTGTTGATCTAGTGCGTCAGTTCCAGACGATTGATTACGAAGGAAACTATGAGGGCATTAGCTGGGGTAACATCAACCAGAATCCTGCTCAGAATGACAAACTGGTGCGGGATATGGCTACTACAGAGTTTTAATTAAGAAGAAAATTTGGAGGTTCGGTCATGGCTGATTTTGCGTGGCTTGTGCGGCGACTGAAGGCAATGAGTGCGCCAGAGGTTGCATGGAGAATATCGCAGAAAGCGATTCAGAAAAGTGAAGAAAATAGATTCAAGTCGCGTAAAACAGCCGTGACTGAGATTTTATTTAACGAAAAGCTGTCTGCGTTGCAGTTGGATGCAGATAGAATGCACCTGAATTGGGATAATAAGACATTTTCACTGGGAACGGAAATCCCGTTATTAGGGGGGTATTACTATGAGACCTATAAAAAGAGGTGGAATGCTGGATTCCAGACAGAAAATAACTGGCCGGAACAGTTTAGCTATGGGATGGAGTATAAGCAGCGTGATGACATTGGCGATGCCAGAACAAACTGGGAGTTAAATCGTCATTTTCAATTTGCGCTGTTAGCAAAGGTCTATTATGTGAGTGGTGATAAAAAGGTTCTTTTAGAGTTTGAAAATCTGTTTAATGACTGGAATCAGAAAAACCCTTTTCTATGGGGGATTTCATGGACAAGCGTCATGGAAATTGCCATTCGGTGTAGCAACTGGTGTTATGCTTGGTGTTTCTTAAAAAAAGCGGGTGCACCTGATAAGCTGTCAGTACAACTGCAAACAGGAATCCTTAACATGACGGACTACATTGCTAGGCACTATTCAAGGTATTCATCAGCTAATAATCACCTGATTGTGGAGGCGTACGCAATAGGGCAGACGGGTGTTTTGTGTGACTATAAGCCTTGGATTGACTTAGCGGTAAATATTCTCACAAGAGAGCTACCTTTGCAAAACTATTCTGATGGTGTAAATAAGGAACTGTCGTTGCATTATCAATCTTTTTATATGGAAGCAATGGGATTGATGATGCGATTGCTTGTGAAAAATAAAATATCTGTTCCGAAGAACTGGAAACCAACGCTGAAAAAAATGTGTTCTTACATGGCAGACTGCATGGGTGATTACGGCGAAATGGTGGTATTTGGAGATGATGATGAAGGAAAAATTCTTGATTTACAAGGGGGCTTCGATCATTATCAATATGTACTTGGGCTTTTCAGTTTTCTGCTGGATGAGCAGTATATAAATCTTCACAAAGTGGGTAATGAAAATCTGAATTGGCTCTTTGGCACCGAGGATTGCAATATAGTTCTAAGCAAGTCGTTATACCAAGTGCCACTTGATGCCTGCTATAAATGTGGTGGAAATACAATTCTTAGAAGTCATGATCACAGGATTCTGATTGGAATTGATCACGCGGCGTTAGGGTTTGGAACCATTGCAGCGCACGGTCATGCGGATGCCTTAAGTTTTAACATGTATGTGAATGGCTTACGTGTTTTTATAGATCCTGGTACATACATTTATCATTGTGATACTGAAAGCAGAAACGCCTATCGAAAAACTGAGAATCATAATACTGTCTGCATCAATGGAAGAGATCAGTCGGAGATGCTTGGAGCTTTTTTGTGGGGAAAACGAGCAGAGAGCCAGCTAATATCACACTCAAATGCGCAGGGAAAAATAGAACTTACAGCTTCTCATGATGGATATTCACCTGCAAAGCATATACGAAAGTATGAATTTGATGGAGAGTCTGTATTGACGATTACGGATCGGGTCGAAAATATGAATTCGGGCGATAAAATACAGATTAATTACATTCTCGCTCCTGAATGGCAGATGAAGATTGCGGGTAATATAATCAGTGTTTATGATCGAGATATCAAGCTGAAAATGATTGTTGATAGTTCCAATGCTAGAATATGGACGGAAGATGTGCAATGTTCTGTAAAGTATGGGGAACAGCAATGTACAAAGAAAATTGTTGTAGGAACTCCAACAGGCATCGCGGTAGTGAAAATTATTGTAGAGTGAGGGAAATATGGGAATTGCATTATTAAAAAAATTGAATACATGCATGCCAGATCCGCTGAAGCAAATGGCGGCGCCAGTGATTCGGGCAAAATTGATTTACAATACAGAATTTCAGAAGCAGTTTAATACGTTGGAGAAAGCGCAGTATTCTTCTGCTGCAGACATTGAAAAAATGCAGTTTGAAAAATTGAAGGCTGTTCTTATTCATGCATACGAGCATGTTCCATACTATCATAAGATCTTTGATAAATGTGGACTTAATGTCTATAACATTAAAGATTCTTCCGAAATTAGTAAAATACCAACACTAGATAAAGCAGAGATTATTGCCAATTTTGATGAACTGCAAGCAGATGATATTGACGATTTCTATTCGGCAACAACGGGAGGAAGTACAGGAACGCCTTTGAAAGTAAATCTGGACAGAGATTCAATCTATAAGGAACGTGCCTTTATTTATCATTTCTGGGAGCAGCATGGATACAGTTACAAATCATCAAAAATGGCATCTTTTAGAGGTACAGATTTTCACGGGGGATTTATCAAGTATAACCCGTTATACAATGAAATACAACTGAACCCATGTGAGATTAATACGGAGACAATAAGCGAGTGGAGTCATTTGGTGTTGATTTTCTTCATGGTTTTCCATCGGCAATCTACAGCTTATGCAAATGTGCAAAGCAGTTGAATATTGACTTAAAAAACAAGTATAAGGCTGTTTTTTTGATTTCTGAAAACATCTATGATTTTCAGAGGAAAATGATAAAGGAAGTTCTTGAATGCGACACATTTGCATTTTTTGGACACACGGAAAGAGCTGTGTTTGCGGAACAAATGGGGGGGGTATCGATTTGACCCCCTTTATGGCTATGTTCAAATAGATACTGATGGAAGCATAATATGTACTGGATTTATTAATCAGAAAATGCCACTGATAAGATATAGACTTGATGATACTGCTACACCATACTACGATCTATTTAAAATAGAAGGGCATCGGGATGGTGTTCTATACGGTAATGACGGAGAGATAATTTCCGCTGCAATGCTAGAAGTACACAGTCCGATTCTGGACAAAATCGCTAATTACCAATTTGTTCAGGAATATAAAGGAACAGTTGAAGTAAACGTGATTCCATTTAATAATCTGACAGAGAGGGAAATTGAATCTGTTAGAGACCTTTTCCAGAATAAAATTGGGTTGGCAATAACCGTTCAGGTAAATGTTGTACGTGCAATGGAGTATACATCAAGAGGAAAATATAAATTGATAATACAAAGAGTGAGAGGATAAAATGAATTCTGATAGTAGAAAAGTTCTTATTATTGTCGAAAACCTTCCGGTTCCGTTCGATACTCGTGTGTGGCAGGAAGCAACCACTTTGGCTATGAACGGATATACCGTGTCAGTTATTTGCCCGAAGGGCAAGGGATATACGCAGGAAGAGGAATACCTTCAGGGTGTGCATATTTTCCGGCATGACCTTCCAGCAGAAGGTAATGGTGCAGTGGGATACGCGAAAGAATATCTTACGGCATTGAAGGAAGAATTGCGGCTTGCGAAAAAGGTATATAAGGAGATTGGCTTTGACGTAATTCATGGTTGCAATCCGCCGGATGATATTTACATGGTTGCAAAACATTTCAAAAAGTATGGTGTGAAATATGTATTCGACCATCATGATATTTGCCCGGAACTTTTTGAAGCTAAATTTGGAAAAACAAGTGGACTCCTGTATAAGAGTCAGTTGTGGCTGGAAAAGCAGACATATAAGCACTGTACATTTGCTTTCGTAACAAATGAAAGCTATAAGAAAATCGCTATTGAACGCGGAAAGATGAATCCGAACAATGTAATCGTTCTGCGTAGTGGTCCGAAACTTGAACGTATGCGCATTATGCCTCCGGTAGAGAGCATTAAACGCGGATACAAGTATATGGTTGGATACCTCGGCGTTATTGGTCAGCAGGAGGGAATTGAATACTTGTTGGATGCCGCAAAATACATTAAGGAACATGACAATAATGTGTTCTGGGGTATTGTTGGTGGAGGTCCGCATTTGAAAGCATTGAAAAAGCAGGCGCATGATATGGGTTTGGACGACTGTGTGGAATTTACGGGGCGTGCGCCGGATCAGCAAATGCTTGAATATCTAAACACAGCTGATGTTTGTGTCAATAGTGACAAATACAATAGTATGAATGATAAGAGTACTATGAACAAGATTTTGGAATATATGGCACTTGCAAAACCTATTGTTCAGTTCGATTTGACAGAAGGCCGTTATTCTGCGCAGGATGCATCTCTGTATGCAAAAAACAACGATGCTGAGGACATGGCAAAGAAAATTATGGAATTGCTGGATAATCCGGAATTACGCAAGAAGATGGGTGCATATGGTCGTAATAGAGTTGTAAATGAATTGAGCTGGGAACATACGAGCAAAGCCTTACTCGAAGGTTATGAAAAGTTCTTTACCGGAAAATTTGAATGAGGTGGTAGAAATGGAAAAAATACTTCTGATTTCAAATGATGTTTTGCATTATCGCGAAAAAATTTACAATTACTTTTTTGACAAATTTCGGGAAAGAGGATACGACTTTCAAGTTTTAAGTAATAGATTTCAAAATGTGAATTATGATTTGAAGTTTGTGCATTATGAAATTCCATTTTCAGCAAAGCAGTACATTGCGAAAATAAAAGAGATCAAACCTCAATATGTCATTCTATTTCTGCATTTAAAAGATAAGGTGATGCTCCCTATTATCGGATACTGTAAGGTAAACAGAATCCCTGTAATCTACTGGAACCATGGAATTAATATTAAAACCCCAAATGACAAGGTAAAAAATGCTATCTTCCACTTTATTCACAATCAATGTGATGCGTTGATTACATACACACCAGATATGCGAAAATATTTTTCAGAGAAAAACCAGAAAAAGCTTTTTGTGGCCTACAATACTCTGAATTTCACAGATATCGATAAAGAAACAGTGCCTGATAAGGAAATAACTAAGAAGAAGTACGGTATTAGTGAAAACAAGGTGATTCTATATATCTCACGAATGATGCCATATAAGCGAGTTGATCTTCTTATGGATGCGTTTGCAGATTTAGAAGATATCGCCGTTGTTATGGTAGGGCCTGGCTTCTCAAAGGAGCAGCAGAAGAAAGTGGATTCTCACCAAAATTTGTACTATCTTGGAGAAAAGTATGGCTCTGATGTGAATGAAGTATATAAAATGGGCGATGTCTTTAGTACACCCGGTCATATTGGCTTGGCAATGAACGAAGCACTATTCTGGGGACTTCCGGTTGTATTGCTAGAGGGAACACATGCCCCTGAGATTTACTACATGAAGAACGGAACAACTGGTTATCTTGCAAAAGATGAAGAAGACTTCAAGAAGTATATGGTGGATCTTCTTCATGATGAAGAAAGGCTGTCGAAAATGTCGAAAGCTTGCCTTGAAGTCTATGATAAAGAGGTAAGCATCGATCGGATGTTCCAAGGATTTAAAGATGCAATAGAATATTGTAAAAAAGGTGGGTGAAATTATGAATGCATACAAAATGTATAGGGCAGAGCGGTGGTTATATCTGCATCATATTCCTCTTCTACCTAAGATTATAAAAGCAATCATATATGTTGTTCATAATTCCTCGATACCATATGAGGCAGAAATAGGCGAAAATTGTAAGTTTTTATATGGCGGAATCGGGTGTGTGATAAGTAAGAAAACTAAAATTGGTGACCATGTAATTATAGGAACAAATGTATTAACTGGAGGAAGATCCAACAAGGAAGGACATCCCATTATAGGCAATAATGTGTATATTGCTACTGGAGCCAAGGTTTTGGGAGATATAACAGTTGGGGACAATGTCATTATAGGTGCAAATGCTGTTGTGATTCATGATGTTCCCAGCAATTGCTCCGTTGGTGGAGTGCCAGCTAAAATACTTAAGGAGAATATTGATGTGACTGAATATTGCAGTTTGGGGAGATACTGATGGACATTGAGTTAAGGAAGGAAGAATCGGACTTCTGTAAAGGCATTGCATTGATTTTTATAATGCTGTCACATTTACCGAGAGTGATGGGGGGGTAATGCATTAAATCCGCTAGGATATTTTGGCGTTGCAGTTTTTCTTTTTCTATCTGGATATGGCCTAAGAAAATCATATGATAAAGTTGGTCTGAAAGGTTTTTGGGGAAAGAGAATTAAAAGAATAATCCCACCGTTATGTATTATTACCATCGCCATCTCTATTATATGTTATGTGTTAAAAGATAAGCGATTTGATCCTATAGACATTATTCTTGGCTGTGTTGGTCTCAGCAACGTCATAAATCCTGTCACATGGTATATTGGTCTAATGTGGTATTGCTATCTTGTGTACTGGATATGCATGAAAAGAAGAATTAGACCAGAGTTGATAATCGGTGGAAGTATTTTAGTTTTGAGCGTACTGTTTGGAAACACATCGGTCAATATGTGGGGGCTGAATGCATTTAGTTTTAGTGCTGGTCTCTATGGTGCAGAAAAAGCAAAAAAGATGTATAATAAACAGCGCTTTTTTGAAGCGTCAGTGCTTTTATTTATAGTGAGCTTTGTTCTTTACTATTTTGTTGGCGGTAACAGTAATTGGCTCGTAATAAGGAATCCGGTCAAAAGCTTAATTGCATTACTTTTCCTAAATTGCTTTTTTCATTTGTTGAATTTGGAAAAAAACTAATAGTAAAAGATTTAATGGTTAAAAGGCTTGGAAACATTTCTTATGAAGCATTTATGATTCATGCTGTGTTCATTTGGTATTTTCCAGAATTGTTTTCAACCTTCTCGAAGCCTATAGCATTGATGTTTTTTGTAGCTGTGACATTGGGTTTGAGTGAAATATTACATAGTTTGATGAGTAGACTATAACGATTACATCAAAGAAGGAGAGGACCGTAGATGATTTATTTTGGTATTCCACTTAGAAGTAAGGAAACATCTAATAACTGGGATAAAGTGACTGAATTTTTTAATAGAACATTATGGTCTGTATATAATCAGACAGACCCTGATTTTAGAATTATCGTTGCCTGCCATGATATACCTAAATTGAAGCACGAATTTGATGGTCGGGTGGAATTTATTCAGGTACAAGCACCGATTCCACACACTAAAGAGGAAATGATGCTTGATAAAGGATACAAGGTTCATACGATTGGCATGAGAATCCGAGAGTATGGTGGCGGCTATACGATGATGGTAGATGCAGATGACCTACAAAGCAACCGTATTGCGGAATATGTAAATAAGCATCCAGATGAAAATGGTTTTTTATCTCATAACGGTTATTATTGGCATGTTGGCGACAATTATATAAAAAAAGGCCATAAATTTCCTAATGGGAGTTCAACGATAGTAAAGTATTCTGTTGAAGATTTACCTGATAAATATTATGACAAAATGGTCGCAAGTGTTAACTCAAATCCTCACATTATAAGAAAGAAACACGGAGACATCCCTAAAATCTGTGCTGAGC
>ENA-UEPW01000099-UEPW01000099.1-human-gut-metagenome-genome-assembly--contig:-NODE-99-length-71769-cov-41.248117_pt1 | contig 71769 bp, 60 predicted proteins | sample MGYA00242935_ERZ507936 | MGnify/ENA primary metagenome ERZ507936 (study PRJEB26167, sample SAMN06115469) | human gut metagenome | host: Homo sapiens | place: China:Chongqing | collected 2016-06-23... | reverse complement strand
TGGATACAGATGAAGATAGTAATCCTTTTTCTCGGATAAAATAATTATAAAAGATTTCACTCATTGTAGCTATACTTTGGGCGTAACAAAAAAAACAAGCATTAAACAGTTTATCCTCAAAAAGTTTTACTCCTTTATAAAAGAAAACTTGATTTTCAATTAAAACACTTCTTTTATAAAGAAATCTCCATACACTGGAGAATTGTTTCCTTTCTTTCCAAAGATAATTAGTATCTATCCAAGTATTAATGTCGTCTTGAGTAGTGCCTAAAAATTTAGGCATGTATTCTTTTCTGATAATGTCATTGCCCTTATATACATAAGGTTTTTCAGCAGTATCATAATGAATGCCACCTTGATCTTCGTAGATAGTTTGAAATCCAAAATGAACAGCGTCATAGTCTCCTTCTTTTGCTTTATTGTATACAGCAGAAAGCATTCCTGGATTTATATAGTCATCTGGATCAAAAAAATATACGTATTCTCCTTTTGCTAAGAGTAGGCCTTCATTACGTGCTTGAGATAAACCTTGATTTTGAAATGTATAAATTGATATCTTTTTATTATTTAGATATTTATTGCATATCTCTAATAAATTATCTGTACTTCCGTCATTGATAATAATGATTTCGTAATTTGAAAAATCTTGTTGTAAGATACTATTTAAACTTCTTTCAATATATTGTGCTATGTTGTAACAAGGAAGTATAATGGAAATAGCAATCATAATAAATTAAATAGTTTTTAAATGTATGGATCTTTCTTCTGGATTTATGAATCTATCCTTAATCTTATTGGCAGGGTTTCCTCCCCAAATTTCACAAGAAGGTACATTTTTAGTTACAACAGCTCCTGCTGCAATGATACTTCCTTTCCCAATGGTAATGCCAGACATAATGATAGCTCCAGTCCCTATCCATACATCATCTTCTACAATAGTGGTTCCATTTTCTCCTCTTTTTCCTTGCCATATTGTTTGTCCTGGAACATTAAAGGTATGATCATGTTTACCTACGAAAGAAACTTTTCCAGCTAAAAGAATATTATTACCAAAATGTACGTTACATGCAATGTTGCAATAATCTCCAAATTGTACATTATGTCCAATTGTAACATCCATATTTTGAGCAAAGCTCGTACCTTTCATTACACGAACAAATCCATTATATTTTACCCATGGATAACGGATGTGGAATTTATACCATGTCCTTAATTGGTTAAAGATATATCTGAGGATAAAATTTGTTTTGCTTGCCCCATTGGGTATATTGTGATAATCTATTTTCATGAATTTGCAAATTTAGTGCATTCTTCTATAAGTTTATCTCTATATTCAAGATAAGTATCCTTATTTTTTAAATTAAAACTTTCTCCGATTTTATCTATTTTTGAGTGAAATTCATTATAAATTAGCTTATTGGTAGAGGTGTAAGTAATTATATGGAAAAAATTGGATAATCCACTTAGTCGTCCTCCTACAGGAGTTTGGTCTTTGGATGTTAGTTCTTGAGAATTAACAAAAATGACAGGAGTTTCACATCCAATGCTTGGTAAGGCACAATGAATTCTACTTGTAATAATTAATTTTGCTTTTGCATATCTTTTTACTAATATATCTGCCTCTTCTAATAATTCTTGATGTGTTTTATTACTATTATTAATCCATTGACTAGTATAATGTGCATGTTCAATAAATTCTTTAGTAAATAAGGTTGTATAGCTTCGATAGAAGTAGGCTAATTGTAAGTTAAAGCTTACTTTTTTAAGGATTTTATTTTTGATATTAAACATTTTGTGTTTATATCCGAATGAGTTCCTAATTTTGTGAAAAAAGGTACGTTTTTTTATATATAAGAATATTAGCGAGATGATGTTACATCTTCCCCAAATTAGGGATTTAAGATTTATGTTATAATATGGGTCACAGATAATTATTTCATTGGATTTTTCTGCTGTAATATAATTTCCTTTTTTTCCTAGTGTTAAAGTTAAACATCCAGAAAAATAGCTATTAATACCTTTTTCTTGCAATAGGTTGTATGTTTCTAGGTCTCTGCAGCCTATTGGGGAATATTTTTTTAGATGTTGTATTCCATTTGCGTTTAATATCCATTTTGCAGCTGTAGGATTGATATGAAAGGATTGGTATAGAGGAGTAATTTCTATGGATGGTGGCCAATTTTTAGACCACATCCACCAAGCATTCATAATTACTTTAGTTTGTTCTTTCCCATGAAAATTAGATACATTTTCCCGGTCAATGTAATAGTCTACTTCTGAGAAAAATTTACTAGCTGCGAGGCTTTGTATATAATCACCTATATTACAAGGGTTACTGTTAAATACAATTATTCCATTCATCTTTTTGTTGTTTTAATACATGCCTGATATATACGTTGAGCGGCCTTGTCTGGTGTAAAATTACTTTCTATTTCTTTAGATGCTGCTCCCATTTTGGATAAATCAGTATGATGGAATTTATCCAAAGTTTGTAAAATAGAGTTTGGATTTAGAGGGTCAAATTTAAACCCATTTATGTTATCTTGGACTAGTTCATAATGGCCTCCGTTATAAACGGAGCATGCCACAGGTTTTCCACAAGCCATCGCTTCAGGGATAACAAGACACCAATTGTCTTCTAAAGTAGGCATAATAAATACGTCACAGATAGCATAATATTGGTAGAGAAGGTCGTAATTGATTGCTCCAAGTATATGTATCGAATTTTCTGACGTATATTGTTGTCTTAATTTCTCTTCTAATACGCCTTTCCCTATTACAATTAAATTATCTTGAGGACGTTTTTGAATATGCTGATTCCATACAGCTAAAAGTTCACTAATGCCTTTCCGGGCAACCATTTGCCCTACAAACAGGAAAGTAAGTCCTGAATTCAGTTTCAGCTCTTTTTGTAGATTCTCTTTTTGTTCTTTGGAAAAAGAAGATACGGCTTGTGCTAATCCAAAGCTATCCGCACTCATGCAACCTTTTATTTTCGGAGTATGTTTGAAACCTAATCCGTTGTTCAAATATTCTTCGGTTAATGTCCCATTAATGAGAAAATGATTTACTGGGATACCGACTATTCTTCTGTATAAGCTTCTCCATTTGGGGGAGTTGCGTTCTACATACGCAGTCCGTTCATAGAACATGCAAAGTTTCTTTCTATGAGTCACGGCATAGCGGATACCTGCTGGTGCCCATCCTCCAAAACCTTCTGTAATAATAACGTCAGCATTGACATTTTTTATCGCTTTATATAAACCAGGTTGTTTTTTTATGACAAGTGCACTGTTTGCGAAATCGGACACCTCATTACCCATTGTCATACGTTTTTCTCCACTCATGATAATGGCGTTTGTGCCTAATGTGTCTTTTAGTTTCTTTCTAACCAAGTCAGAAGTGTTTTCTTGGGAACAGATTAAGTAAAAATTTCCTTTGCATAATTTATTTAGTTGGTCATACACAGGAATTCTGTAGTTCCCAAACCAAGGAGATATCCAAAGTATTTTCATCGTTTTGCGGTTGAATTATTTATAACTTGTTGATAGTATGATATTGTTTGTTGTATAATTGTGTCCATAGAAAAGTCTTCACGAATTCTTTGCTGGGCTTTTTGTGAAATCTCTTGTCTTTGTTGCGCTGAAAGATTGAGTATTTTCTGTATCGTTTCCGCTAAATTTTTGGATTGATGAGGAGATATTAGAAAACCGTTTTCTTTGTTTGAAATGATTTCACTCATACCTCCCGAGTTACTTCCTATCACAATCCCTCCACAAAGCATTGCTTCAATGCATACCATAGGCATGTTTTCCCACCAAGAAGGGAAGCAAATTACATCTGCTTCTGCATATTTTTTCATAAGGTTTTCACGTGGAATTTTCCCTATAAGTTTAAACCAGGAATACTGTCCATATTTTTTTTGTAGTTCTTCTGCATACGTACCGGCTTTTCCTATCAGATGCAGTTCAAACGGTGTTTGTATATTGGATTGAAGAATCCGACAAGCTTCAGCTAGGTCTCCACATCCTTTCCAATCGCAAATAGTGCCGGCAAATAGTATGGTTTTTATTGGTTTATGTTGAATTGAATGGTTGGTTTGTTGATTCCAATTAGTTATTTGAATGGGATTATAAATAACTTGAATTTTATTTTCTGGTATTTGTAGATATTTGGATGACCATTCTTTTAAGGAAGAACTGCATGAAGTGACGTATTTTGCTTGCTTCATTTGTTTGAATTCTTGCAACCCTTGCCAGTAATAATACCAGTTACTCTTATTAAGTTTCTGTATGCTGAAATGAAAATGATCCAACAGCATTGGAGTATGCAAGCGGGTTATGACAGGAATGGACAGTTTGTTTAAATAATATCCTTCAGCTCCATACTCTGGTACTTCGATAATGTCTACATCTTTAAGCCTGAGAATTGTTCCTAGAATTCTTTTTCGGTAGCTGTAGAAGCGATAGAATGTACGAAACTTCTTTAAAATAGAAGGAGATTCTTTTTCTGGTATGAGAAAATCTCCTCCTTTTAAACGAATGACGTTTACTTTTCCATCCAGATAAGTAGATTCTTTTCTTGTGTCATCTGAGGCACAGATAACAGTGACTTTATGTCCTTTTTCAGAAAGGGCATGAGCCATTTCTTTTATATAAGAGGCAATACCTCCTCCGCGTAGAGAAGGAACATATTCACGACAAACAAAGCAAATATGCATGTATTTTAAGGTTTAAAAATGTTTTTTAAATTGTAGTTGTCTTTCGATATTGTTTGTATAAAAGTAGTAGTTATTATTTTAAGAAAATAGGCTACTATTATTATTGATAGAATTATTATCATAAAATTAAATGGAAAGTAATCATTATATGCTTTTGTAATCAAAGAGAATTGTACTATATAAATCTCAAGACTTAATGATGATATTATAGATATAACTTGCTTTAAGTGTGAGTAGGTAATTATTTTGTTCCATGTATTTTTACAGGTAAACATATAATATACAAATAAGTTTAATGGTATAATAGCTGCAAGTTGTGTGTAATATAATACAGTTTCTTTATTTTTTCCAATGGACATGATTATAAAATATGCAATAAAACTAATAATTGTTTTTGTTATAGGAAATTTGGTCGTTGGCTGTTTTTTCCCACAGTAAAGGCCCAAAATCATAGATGGAAAGTAACAAAAGAAATGAAAACTATGATATATAGAACCAAAGGTCTTGGAAGTAAATACAACAATACAGAAGAATAATAGGATAGAGCAAAAGAATAAACTTACGAGATAACTTATGTTGACTTTATTTAAAAAATATAATATGATATAGTAAATTATGATACATTGGATAAACCAATAATTAGATGCTAAGAGAAAATCTTTCCATGTGATAGGTTGGTGAAATAATAAATTGGTTGATATTGTCCATATAATTATAGTTGGCCATATCCGAGAAATTCTCTTTTTATACCAAGGAATGAAACCATCTAAAACAGAATTTCCTAAAGTCAATGCATATCCTGATATAAAGAAAAATAAAGCATTACCATGTACGCCTAAAGTTGCCAATGCCGGATAAAAAGAATATAATGGCTGAAAATGTGAATTTGTGATAAATATTATGGCTATAAAGCGGATAAAGTCTATAGAAAAGTCTCTTTGTTTCATTGCTTTATAAATTATGATAGTTTGAAAAGATAAGTAGGATTGGACTTTTTAAGATAATATCAATTTCAGGGGCATAATGCCATATTATTTTCTCAAAATCTAAATAAAACCAGATAATCATAATGAAAGATAAAAATTTTAGGAATATATTTCGTTGATTAATCTGAAGAAAAGTCATTGGATAAATAAAAGGCATAAAAGCATATAGCATCATAAAATAGCGATATTGAGCTGTTGGTTGATTAGTCATAGCAATAATACTTAGTAATAAGCATAAGGTTATATTAAGTATTAAATTTTCAGCTTCTGTTCGTTTTTTCTTTTTGTTGAAAAATAATCTTTTTAATACAATGAATAAGATTGGAATTCCAATGACAATTAAATGGGCCGGGGCTACATTCATACCATTGATTAACATGTCTTCTTCATTTAGGCTAGCTCCGTCTTTTGTATTTGTAGAAGTTGCCAATCTTGATAAACCATAATTTAATACGGAATTATTATCTGAACTGATATTCCCAGCTAATTGAGGTCCTAGAAAAATAAATAAGAAGAATATGCTTCCTAAAATAATGATACTTCTTTTGTCTAAATTTTTTCTTAAAGGTTTATACCATAATAGAGGAAGAAAAAGTCCTGTTGCAGCATGTGTAAATATAGCAATAACAGCAATAGTCCATAATTTTAAATTCATTTTTCCAGTATTGGCATATTTCCCTATAACATACATCATGATACATTGTGCCATAAACTGTTTTTGAATTTGCATTGTTAGGTTAAAGAATAAATAAAAAAAAGCGATAATTAAACATCCGCATATTATAGGAATGTGAGGCTTTTTGAGGCATAAACAAAAGTTATATACTCCGAGAAAAAGTAGAAAATATTGAGCAAATGTTAAGATGGCTGCAAATAATGGATAGTATCCAAAAGTTAGATAATATCCAATGTAATTATAAACGCCATTCATAAATTCACCAGAAATTTGTGTCTTTTCAGGGCTTAATTGGGCACTTAGACCATATATATGAATTAAAGAACCGATGAATCCTTGTTCTGGAACATTTTCATATGCAATATAATAGTTTACTTGGTCACCATCTGGGGCCTTGGTTGCATTAATAGCTGCAAAATAAATTGCAAGGCAGAAGAAAAAACAAAAATAATCACTAATCGTTGCTTTTTTCGTTGAAAAGATCCAATAAATAAGGAATGGAAGTCCTAATATTGGAGGCATGATTAAAAATAATGAACAAATAAAAGCGATTTCTAATATATTTAAATTGCCTTTATTTGTTGTTTGAGTTATTTTATTATCATATTGATACATATAATAAATCTTCTTGATAATTTTTGTAAGAATATATATATCTGTCTAATAATTATCCATTTACAAATTTTATATTGTATGTTTATTATTGGAAAATTTTCAACGATTTGCTGATAGTACTTTCCATAACAACTATATCTTTGTTCTGAAGCTAAGATGGATAAAAATTTAAAAATATATTTTTTATATTCAGGACTTTGGCATGATTTTGTAAACGTGTTTAATGAATCAAATACAAGTTTTAAGTCCGTTGCATATTTTTTCAAATTGTTGAATGTGGCTGCACCATTATGTTTTCTGTATGCATAGAACTCGTCTGGAATATACATTATGCTTTGACAATAAGAGAGATATCGTATAATAAAATCGGCATCCTCTCTCATTCGGCATCCATTAATAAATTGTATTTTATTTTCTTTTAAGATAGATGATTTAAAAAAAGAGAAACAAAGAAAATATTCATCATATGCTACTTTCTTGCAATAATCAAGTGGAGTTATAATTTTATAATAATATTTTTTTCGTGCATATTTAACCTTATTATTGAAAAGATAATTGTTACTACTATCTATGGCTTGGTATTCGAATCGGATAAAATCAACTTTATATATTTGTGTGATGTTTATAAGTTGTTCGAAGACATGACTATTTAATAGATAGTCATCAGCATCTAAAAAGAAAATAAAATCTCCTTTTGCATATTTTAGTCCTTTATTGCGGGTGATACTTACGCCCTCATTGCACTTGTCAATGAATATAAATCTTTTATCGTTTTTTATCTCTTCTTTGCATATTATTTCAGAGTCATCTGTTGAACCATCATTAATAATGATGGCTTCCCACTTTGTGTAAGTTTGTAATTTTATGCTTTGAATACATTGTGATATATATAACTTACAGTTATACAGCGGAATAATTATTGAAATGAGAGGTCGGATATCCATTATAATTCTAGCCAGTTGTGACTTAAATTTTTATTTTTGTTTCTGCTATTTCTTATTTTTCTAAAGTTCAAAATGAGTTTAAGATAATCATTCATAAAGAAATGCAATGATTCCCATTTTCCTGTTATCAGATTAGTGAAAAATATTCCGATATCATCATAAAGTTGGCGCCCTATTTTTTGAATGATATATTTCCACCCTAAGTTTATATTACAACAATCTTGTATTAAGTATCTATAATGTTTTTGCCAATTATACATTTGTGTATTTCCTATGGTACTTTCTCTGTCATGAAAAATTTTAGCGTTAGTTGTAAATACGATTTTCCGTTTATGGTATTTTATTCGGTAACAGTAATTATTATCTTCGCCATAGTGGAAGAAGAGAGAATCAAATCCTCCGATTGTTAGAATTGTATTTCTTGGAATAAACCAGGCTGCAGCTGGAATAAAATTACTTTCATACACGCTTCTAGTATTGTTAAGAATAGTGTCATCAATGAATAATGGGCATTTTGATAAAACGAAGTCACGGAAATAAAAATCAACATGGGTTCCGTCTCCATTCATGTGAATAGGGCTAATAATTGCATAGTCCTCATTTTGAGCAATTTTTAATAATTCGTTAATTGTATTAGGCATAATGTAGGCATCTTGATTTAGTAGAAAATAATAGTCGAAATTTTCTTTTAATGCTTGTTGCATGCCTATATTGTTAGCTTTACCAAATCCAAGGTTTTTATTAGATCGAGTTAGTTTTACTTCTGGATAATACTGTTCTATATAGTTTGGAGTTTCATCAGGACTATTATTGTCTATTAAAAAGGTTGTTACTGGATACTGTGATTGTCGAATGCTTTTTAGGCATTGATCAATCCATTTCATACCTTTCCAAGTTACAATTATTATTGCTACTTTTTTCATTTGCTTAAATTTGCTTTTAGTATAACTTTTTTTATTTGATTAACCCATGTAAAGGGGCGGGCATATTGATGAATTTCCTCTGGAGTTAATGTTTGATTTTTTATGAAGTCAATAATAGAATTTATGTCTACGGCAGATTCATTGGCTGGTATCTTGAGAATAAAAGGTTTGTGGTCAAAATCTGGGTTATCTTCTGAATAAGCAAAACATATCCCTCTAGAAGCGTATTCAACGTTTTTTAAGGAACGCATACATTTTAGCCCACTTCTATGTCTTCCAAGACTGCCTATAGCAAAATGTGCTTTATCGAATTCTTGATTTAATAATTCACCGCTTAGTGTACCTGTAAAAGTTATATAGTCATTTAGTTGTAATTGATTTGATAAAGTTAGTAAATCTTGAATGTCTCCATCTCCAACAATAGTTAAATGTATATTCATTTTAGGTGAATTGGAAAGATAATAGTGCATGCCCTTGATAATTCTATCGAATCCATGCCATTTTTGTATATAAGCCACCGCAATTAGATTTATTGTATCTTTCAGAGGAGTCTTTTTCTTTATTTTGGTGAGTTCTGGAATATAACCATTTGATATATTGATGCATGGGATATTCCAAATTTTTTTATCTTCAGAGTAAGTTACGATAAATGATACAAATAAAACTAAAAGATACCTTAATATTTTGTCAACCTTATTGGGTAACTGGGCTAGAAAACTTTGGCCTTCGAATAATGCTTCTTTATCATAAGGATAGGTTGGTATTTCAGCAATAATTTTAACTTTATGTAATTTTAAAAGTAAAAGGAAACCTAAAGTTCCAAAAGATACATTACCAATGAGTCGAATATAAACTTGTTTTATATTTGTCTTTCTGATGTATTTATAAAATAATGGATATGAATAAAAAAGCCTATAAAGAGTATGATTCAAAGGCTTGTGGATTCCAATACACTTGGAATCTATCATGTAGTGATATGTTCCTTTTTCACTATGTATATATGCTAATTCTGTACTAATTTCATTTTTGATAAATGCATTTTTTTGAGCTATTATTTTATTGCTAATGCCATGAGCTAGCTTTATGTCTTGAAAGCATATAAATAAAAGTTTTCTATTCATGTTTTTTATATTTTTTATTCAAGTTGTGCTTTATATATTTCAATTAGGCATTCTTTATATAAAGTATTTTAATCCTCTTTTTTATTGGTAAAGATAATGTTATTACTATTTATTTTAGCAGGTTGAAGTTAGTTTATGTTTTTGTTGTGTATGTTGAATCTAAATATAATTCTTTTAAAGACAAGATTCAATCTTGTCTTGTCCTTGTTAAGGGTTTTTTTAGTAATTGATGGATGAATTCTTTTTCATTTTTGTTTAATCCTATTAGATAATATAATAATGAATTTATGAGTATTGAAACAATACAAGTTATTACGAATCGTTTAAAGCCAGGATTTATATTTTTTATTGTGAAAAAGAGAATTGTACTAGATAATAGTGCGATAATACTGATGCGTGAGACAACTTCTTTTAGAAAGGTTTTAACCGGAAATGCAAAATTTCTTCTTGAATAATACATTGTTACAACAAAAATGATGAAGGTAAGGCAAATTGTTATTATAAAAACAGAATATGCATCATATCCTATCTTTAGAAGTAAGTAGGATAGTGGTAGACTTAATATGTTTATACTTCCATTTGCTATATGATAATATTTAACTTTTCCAGATGCATATATTCCAATACTCATGGAAATAGCCATTACATCAATTAATGATTCTGTTAAAACCAGCTTTGTAAAAATGATAGTGTATGAAGGAACCTCTCCTAACCATAAGGATAGAATATAGCCTGTTTCCATAAGTAATGGAAGTGTTAAAGCAAAAAGGAGTAGAAATGATAGTTTGGTGCATTGCGAGATAAATGGATAAAGTTGATTATATTGGTGGCTAGCATAAAGTTTGGTTATCTGAGGGTTAAATGCTTTAGTGAAATTAGTGACAAATGATTTAACAGCATTATTGACTTGAAAAGCGATTCCTCGTGCTGCATTTACAGCCGGTCCAAAAAATATATTTAATAGCATATTTAATCCATCTCCTTTAGCCATCCAAGACAAAGTTGAGTATAGTGTCCAACCAGAGAAACTCAGTATTTCTTTATATATTTTTTTATCCCAGAAGAAAAACGGTTGACATTCTTTATAATGTTTTCTGCAATAATAAATATAAATAAATGTGATTGTGGTGCTAACTCCGGTTAGTAAGAAACTATAAGTTATTAATTTGTCAAAAGGGCTTATTAGTAATAAATATACAATGCCTAACTTTAAGCAAATTTCTAATATTCCAATATATGCATATATTTTCATTCTTTCATGTGCTATAAGGGTAGATCCGTATGGCATTTGTGCAATGGTTAAGGAAGAAGAAAATATTGAGGCTTGAAAAATCCATTGCGCTGCTTCCATACGATTTTCAGGGATTATAAGTTGGGTTTGTAAAAACCACAATCCTATCGTTTCACCTATCAGAACTACTAATATAGCCAAAGCTAAATGGAGATTGAAAGAAGCTGCAAAAGTTCTTTTTAAGTTCTCGAAATTACCAGATCCTAGTGCAAAAGTAATAAAACGTGATGTTGATCCTACTAAAGAAGAATTTAAGAATCCCAGCATAGAAATAATGCCACCTACTAGGTTGTAAATACCAAAGTCCTCTACGCCTAACGTTTGTAAAACTACGCGTGATGTATATAGCGATACGACCATATAAAGTATCATACGTATATAAAGCATAATGGTATTTGTTAATATGCGTTTTTTATTTTCGTTTATCATGTAATTGCTTTTGTTAATAAATTGATATGTTTATATTATTTGTGAGACAATTACTATTCTTCGTAGAATTAAATATTCTAAATTCTTAGTTTTTTGATTAGTTATTGTTCATGATAGTAATCATTCTATATTTTCATTGTACCAATTTTCTTGTCTGAAAAAATAGCTAAGAAAAGTAAATGTTCGTAGGAAAATGATTTGATTCTAACATTTCGGTTTATAAAAACATAGTAGAAGTTCCTTTATAGCACTCTTAGTTTTGAAGTATGTATTCAAAAAATGTTTCAAGTAATATTTTGATGGGCTAAGTTGTACAATCTACATCTCTCAATCAAAGAGAAAATGAATATTGTATTTTTGCGGTTACTTCATTGCCTTCTATTACAATTCTTGAATAGTAGTTTTATAGACTCTATCTCCGTTTATAAAGGTTATTCGATATATCTGAATTATCCCTTAGGATATTTCTTAAGAATTTACTTATCTTTTTTATCTATTATTTATTACCTGTTTACGAGGTCTTGTTTTTCCTTATTTAAAAGTAATAGTTCAGGTTCTCACCCAGTTCAAGCATATCATTTTATTATTTTGTTGAATAGTTATCTATATTTTTGCCTAATTTGATTACTCAACTTGGATCGTTTTGACTTCTCGTTTCACGGTTGCTGGTGCTGGTATTATCGGATTTATTCTATAATTTGTATAATCTCTACGAAAATCCTTGTTCTTATTGCATCACCTTGATAGTTGATTTTCTTTGGTGTTAAAGAGGTATTCAGGCAGAAAATAATAGGGGCACTAGAGTAAGCTTTGTGGATTAAATGATAATAACTAGTTTTAATCTTCTGTATACATTTCTTTATAATACTTCTGATAATCTCCCGAAGTCACATTATCCATCCAGGCCTGATTATCCAAATACCAGCGAACAGTCTTTTCAATACCTTCTTCAAACTGTAAACTCGGTTCCCAGCCTAATTCCTTTTGTAACTTCGTAGAGTCAATGGCATAACGCATATCGTGTCCCAGACGGTCGGTTACATAAGTAATCAGATCCATATCTTCTCCTTCCTTGCGTCCCAGCAGACGGTCCACTGTCTTAATGACAACCTTGATGATATCAATGTTCTTCCATTCATTGAAACCGCCGATGTTGTAAGTCTCGGCAATCTTGCCGTTGTGGAAAATCACATCAATGGCACGGGCATGGTCTTCTACATACAGCCAGTCGCGTACATTTTCGCCTTTACCATATACCGGCAGTGGTTTGCGGTGACGGATGTTGTTGATGAACAACGGGATCAGCTTTTCCGGGAACTGGTAAGGACCGTAGTTGTTGGAACAGTTGGTTACAATGGTCGGCATACCGTAAGTATCATGGAAAGCACGTACAAAGTGGTCGCTGCTGGCCTTGCTGGCAGAGTAGGGGCTGTGCGGATTGTACTTGGTTGTTTCCAGGAAGAATTCTTCTCCATAGGCCAGATGATGGGTTTCAGAAGAAGCGGTTGTTGTAAACGGTGGTTCGATACCTTCCGGATGGGTCATTTCCAGAGCTCCGTATACTTCATCCGTTGAGATATGATAGAAGCGTTTGCCTTCATATTTTTCCGGCAGACTTTCCCAATACACCTTGGCGGCCTGCAACAGGCTGAGAGTGCCCATTACATTGGTTCTTGCAAAGGTGAAGGGATCCTTGATGCTGCGGTCTACATGACTTTCCGCAGCCAGATGGATGATGCCGTCTATGTGATACTGCTGCATCAGTTCCAGCATCTTGTCATAATCACAGATGTCTGCCTTGACGAAAGTATAGTTTTCCTTGTTCTCGATATCTTTCAAATTGGCCAGATTGCCTGCGTAAGTCAGTTTGTCCAGATTGATGATGTGACAGTCGGGATATTTATTAACAAACAGGCGTACTACATGGCTGCCGATAAATCCGGCTCCGCCGGTGATCAATATATTACGTTTGAATTCCATAATTATGCGTTTTGAAGATGATGGATACAGATTTTTAAAGAGTCGGTCCAGTAAGGAATCCGGATGCCGAATGTTTCCTTGATTTTAGTCTTGTCCAGTACCGAATACGCCGGACGTTTTACCGGGCTTGGAAATTCGTTGCTGTGACAGGGCTGGATATCGCACTCCGTCTGTCCGGACAGTTCTGCAATGACTTTGGTAAAGTCATACCAGGAGCATACCCCTTCGTTACTGAAATGGTAGATACCCGCTTTGCTGTAACCTTTTGTCGGATTTTCTGCGGAGTAGTCCTGAAGGATAGTCTGGATGGCCCTGGCCAGGTCGTATGCATAGGTCGGTGTACCTGCCTGATCAAATACTACTTTCAACTGAGGTTTGGTAGCCGTGAGATTCAGCATGGTTTTCACAAAATTCTTGCCGTATTCAGAATACAGCCAGGCTGTACGGAGAATGACAGAATCGCATCCTGTATCCAGAATATTTTTTTCTCCTTCCAGTTTGGTGCGTCCGTAAGCACCGGTAGGGGTGCCCTGCTGGTCTTCCCGGCAGGGAATGTTATAGGGATCTCCGCCGAATACATAGTCGGTAGAGATATGGATCAGCAGGCCATTGGCTTCTTTCATGACTTCAGCCAGATTTCGGGGGGCTTCAGCATTCAGTACGCGGCAGAAAGCTTCGTCTGATTCAGCCTTGTCTACATTGGTGTAGGCGGCACAGTTGACGATGCAGCGGATATCATTTGCCTTGACAAGCTGCTTGACTGCTTCCGGACTGGTGATGTCCAGCAGGGTGGTCTCTACACCTTCTGCTTCCGTCACGTCGGTAAAGATAAAATGAAAGGGAGTGTCCGGAGCTATCAAACGCATTTCGCGTCCCAGCTGCCCGTTGGCACCGGTAACTAATATATTCATCATTTTACTGATTAAACGAATTTAATATAACGGCACTTGAATATCGAAAGGGGAATCAAAATCTTTCAATAAAGGATGCCGGGTATCTTTTTCACTCAGGATGGCATGATCGGTCGGTATGCGCCAGTCAATGCCAAGGCTGGAATCAAGGATGCTGATGCCGCCGTCGGCTTCGGGGTGATAAAAGTTGTCACATTTGTACTGGAAGACGGCTTCCGGACTCAGGACGGCAAATCCGTGGGCAAAGCCGCGGGGAATGAAGAACTGGCGGTGGTTGTCTTCTGTCAGTTCGACTGCCACATGCTGGCCATAAGTCGGACTTCCTTTGCGGATGTCAACAGCCACATCCAGTACAGCGCCCTTCACGCAGCGTACCAGTTTGCTTTGGGTGAAAGGGGGACGCTGGAAATGCAGTCCGCGCATGACTCCGTAGCTGGATTTGCTTTCATTGTCCTGTACAAAATGAATTTCTCTTACTTCACGGTTGAAATCCTTCTCAGAATAAGATTCGAAGAAATAACCGCGGTCATCCTGAAACAGACGCGGCTCGATAATGACCACGCCTTCAATCTTTGTGGAAATTATTTTCATAATCTATTAAAAGTCCAGATTACTTTTTCCGGTGCGTTTTACCTCATCGATCACGCTGATCAGGTATTTGCCGTACTCGTTTTTCAGCATGGGCTGTGCCAGTTCGCGTAATTTCTCGGCGGTGATCCAGCCCTGGCGGTAGGCGATGCCTTCCAGACAGGCAACTTTCAGTCCCTGCCGTTTTTCAATTACTTCGATAAAGGTGGATGCCTCGCTCAGGGAATCATGGGTACCGGTATCCAGCCAGGCGAATCCGCGTCCCAGAGTCTGTACCTTCAGCTGACTGTCTTCCAGGAAACGCTGGTTGACAGAGGTTATCTCCAGTTCTCCACGGGCAGAGGGTTTGATATTCTTAGCCACTTCCACAACTTTATTCGGATAGAAGTAAAGACCTACTACTGCATAGTTGGACTTGGGCTGTGCAGGTTTCTCTTCGATGCTCAGACAATTGCCGTTCTCGTCGAATTCAGCAACGCCATAACGCTCCGGATCGCTGACCCAGTAACCGAATACAGTGGCTTTCCGGTCTTCCTCGGCTGTACGGACAGCTTCACGAAGCAGGGCGCTCAGGCCGTTGCCATGGAATATGTTGTCACCTAAAACCAGGCAGGCTGCATCGTCTCCAATGAACTGTTCTCCGATCAGGAAGGCTTGTGCCAGCCCGTCGGGAGAAGGCTGCTCTGCATATTCAAAGCGGACACCGTAGTCACTTCCGTCGCCCAGCAACCGCCGGAATCCGGGCAGGTCGTAAGGGGTGGAGATGATCAGGATTTCCCGGATCCCTGCCAGCATCAGGACCGAAATCGGGTAGTAGATCATCGGCTTATCAAAAATGGGCAGCATCTGCTTGCTGACTCCCTTCGTAATGGGGTAGAGGCGGGTTCCGCTTCCGCCGGCTAATACAATTCCTTTCATAGATCTTTTATACTTTTATTTTTCATAGCCGTAGCCGTAACCATAGCCATATTTCTTTCCATAGCCGTATTTGCCATATTTGCCATACTTTCCGTAACCATAGTAAGAACCGTTCTCACGCTGGTTCATATCAATTCCGTTGAGCAGTATGCAGGGGTGGGGCAGTTTGCCTTCTTCCTTCAGGGTATTGATCAGCTTGAATTCGCTCTTGGCTGTATAGCCGGATCGGCAGACATAGACACTCAGATCCGCTACACGGGCAATCAGCTGGGTATCGGTCACCATACCAATCGGTGCAGTATCCAGAATGACGTAGTCAAAGTGTTCTTTCAGAATCTCCAGTGCATGATCCAGCGATTTCCGGGCCACCAGTTCCGTCGGGTTGGGAGGAATGGAGCCGCCCGGCAGGATATAGAGATTGTCGGATACGGTGGATTTCTGGCAGAGACTCAGCAGGTCTGTATGTCCCGGATCGGCCAGGTATTGGGAGATGCCGACACCCTTGTGAGATAGCTGGAATACCTTGTTCAGTCCGGGTTTGCGGATATCCAGACCGACAATGATGACTTTCTTGCCCATATAGGCAAAACTGCAGGCCAGATTTCCGGCACTGAAACTCTTGCCCTCGCCGGAGGTGGTGGAAGTAAAGAGGATTACCTTCTGTCCTTCGCTCAGCATGTACTGGACATTCGTGCGGACGGAACGGAAGATTTCTTCCATCAGCTCGTTGCGGTTTTCTCGTACAACAATCGCATTATTTCTCGCTTCCTCTGTCAGGGGAATGTCACCGATAATGGGTAGTCTGGTAATACGTTCCACATCAGCACGGGTCTTGATCTTGAACTGGAGCAGCCCCCACAGGAAGAGAATGCCGACAGGGAATCCCAGTCCCAGTATCAGAGCTATCATATAAATCTGGGAGGACTGCGGAGAAACCTGTCCGCCAGCCAGCGGCTCGTCAATTACGCGGGCATTGTTGGCTGTGGAAGCCAGGGTAATATTGTTTTCCTCACGTTTCTGAAGGAGCATCAGATAGAGGTTGGCCTGGATTTCCTGCTGGCGGGACATGCTGAGATATTCTTTTTCCTGAACCGGTGCATCGCTGACCTTCCCTGCAAACTTGCGGGTCTGGTCTTTCAGAGCCTGACGGTTGATCAGCAGGCCTTTCTCGGCAGTCTGGATAGCGGCCATGACGCTGTTGCGCATCACTTCGATGCTGGCATTCAGACTCTGTACGGCTGGGTTGTCTTCATGAGAGGTACGCAGCAGCCGCTTGCGCTCGATCAGCATTTCGTTGTAGCGTTCCACGACGGTATTCAGGTCGCCATTGGTTAGTCCGATGTTGGCGGGAATGACTTCGTACTGGTTCTCAGAATTGAGTATATGGCTTTTCAGATGGTTCATCAGGCTGAGCTGGACTTCATTTTCGGCATAGGCACGTTCATAATTGGCCTGTTCACCGGCAGCCTGACTGGCATCGCTGGCAATGTCAACAACTCCCGCCCGCTGCTTGAAGCTGGCCAGTTCGCTTTCGGTGGTTCCCAGTTCACGGTTGATGATGTTGATTCGTTCGTCGATAAACTCGGCAGTTTTCGCGGCTACTTCATTCTTGTCATTATTCCCTTCTTCGTTATACAGTTCTACCAGCTTGTTCAGGAAATCGGTACCCCGGGCTACCTGGCTGTCTGTAAGGGTTAACTGGGCGATGGTTGTAGTCTTGTTGGTGGCGGCTACATTCAGTCGCTCACGGAAAGATGCAGTAACCCAATTGGGTGAAGTAATTTTTGCCTGGATCAGTTCGGGAACATGGGAGTTCGGCTGAAGGGAGTCGGCCGAGAAGGTAAAGACACCTGCCGGGGTTGAGAATACGGCAGGCAGTTTTTCAATTTCTTTCTTCCATTCCTGATCGTTGTGCGTAATGGTGACCTCGTACAGCTGATTCTGTTTAAAATGCAGATCCACTTCCGCACTGCCCAGACGGTCGGCTTCTTCGGGAGTGATCCATACCTTGACCGGAGACTGCTTGTAAAGCTCGGTCGGCCGGAAGTTTCCGGGAAGGGTATAATTGATATAGAGATCCAGACTGGTAACTACTTTTTTTAATAAGGTTCGAGAACGGAGAATTTCCAGTTCGTTGTCAAAGTTCTGGGTAGAGCTGGTAACAAAGCCCAAATCGGCCAGACTGGCTCCGCTGTTGCCGGACTTGCTGTTCTCGTTCTTGATCAGGACGGAAGAACTGACGGTGTAAAGCGGGGTCTGGGTTTTGAGGTAGAAAAAGGCACCAACCAGCGTTGCGATTACGCAGCCGGCAATCCACGGCCAGTACATCAACAGTTTGATTAAAAAGGTCTTATAGTCGAATCCGGAAGTTTCTTCGTCTTCCATCAGGTAATTATTTGGTTCTGCTGTCATGATTTCAAAAAAATTATCGGGTTAAGGCCAGTACGAGAGAGGTTACGGAAGTAATGACGCTCAGGATGGTGATCCACATGGAGGCGTTGCTGTTGAAGGTGTTGGTACGCACCTTGGCCTGGGTGGGTTTTACATAAATCACATCATTCTGCTGAAGGTAAAAATAAGGGGACTGGGCTACATTGGCCTGCGTCAGATCAATATGATAGACTTTGCGGATCCCCGTTGAATCTTCCCGGAGCAACTGGACATCGTCGCGGATGGAGAAGAGGGTCATATCTCCCGCCTGGGCCAGGGCTTCAAAGACAGTTACCTTTTCGGCATCGGTCGTATAGGTTCCCGGCCTGTTGACTTCACCCAATACGCTGAATTTATAGTTGGCTGTGCGGACAGTCACATTCGGAACTTCCTTGAGATAGGGCTGAAGTTTCTCACGCAGCAGGGCTTCGCATTCGCGGTTGCTGAGTCCCATCACCTTGACCATACCCAGTACGGGGAAATCAATATATCCGTTATTGTCGACTAGATAAGACAATAACTTTGCTCCTTCCATACCGACATTACTACTGCTTATATTTTCCTTGCTTTGTCCGAATTTCCGGTAGAAAGGAGCCGAGGCTTCGGGGTCGGTGGTGCTTACGGTAATGGTCAGTTCGTCTTTGGGCATGATCCGGAAGTCATAGAGCTGTCCTTTTGTGGATTCGTTAAGAACTTCCTCATGCTGTAAATAGAGGGATTTCTGATAGGAGGTGCATCCGCCAAGGGTGGCGGCAAGCATCAGCGCACAGAATGTTTTGGGTAACTTCATGTCCTTTGGTAATTTTATAGTTTTCCTTTGATTTATTCGATTTCTGAGGGGGAGTAGAATAGAGAATCTTGAACCGATGTTCCGGGTACGCTTCGCGGTTACCTCTCCCATGCGAAACCGGACGGAAGGGATAAACCGGAACCTATTCCCAGGGCGCTTTCGATGGGTAAATAGGGCGTTGCAAAAGCAGCGTGAAATCACCGGACCTCCGTCAAGGAGCATGCTTTTGTCTCACAGTTGCACCGGTAATTCACAATTGCGAGACAAAAGTAAGCAAAGTTCTTTAATATACTACAAAAAATTCTGAATTTTTTAAAAATGCGAATTAATTTTGAACAATCAGAAGCTTTGAGCATTAGCTATTTAATAAGGTATACCAGGCTGATGCCGACTTTGGTGATACCCCAGTAGTTTTTACATTCATGTTTCAAAAAATCACCGCAGCGGGGACGGTCATACACATCATGGTTCATCCGGGCATATCCGGCGCCTATGCTGAACTCCAGATTCCAGCGGCGGGAAAGGATCATCTGATAGCCGTAGGTGATGCCGCCGCCCAGCAGATAGCCCTGGTAGCGGTGGGCTTTCAGACCGCCGTTGTAGTCGGCGTAGTTCAGATGAATGCCGGCGAAGTGCTGGTAGAAGGTCTGGCAGAACCAGTAGCGGACTTCCGGCTGAAGGGCGATACCGGTGATTTTCCGGTTGTCGGACAATACATGCCAGGGACGGTAGTGGAGCGAAAGACTGCCCGTAAAGCGGTCGGAAAGCTTGATTTCGCCTTCCACGTTCGGAGTAAGCGTCAGCCAGGACAGGCCGTTGGTCTTGACGGCATAACGCTGGGAAGAGGCTTCCTGAACATTGCCCAGCAGGGCCGACAGGAAGAGAAGCAGGCAGAGGGCCTGGTTCTTGAACGGATATTTTGCTTGTCTTGTTGTCATTGGATAAGGTCCATTAGGTCTAACACATCGCCGTCGATTTCCAGTATCTTGCGTAATTCGGGTTTCAGGGACAGGGCTTTCTGAAGATGGATGATTGCGCTGTTCGTATCGTTCAGGCGGTTGGCTGCAATGGCACGGACGTATTCGGCTTCGGCCGAGTGGTCGGGACATTGCTTCAGAAACTCCCGGGCTTCCTCGTTTTTACGGAGGCACAGCAGAAGGATGGCTTTGTTGATGCTGTTGGTTTCGCCGAAATAGGTATAGGCTTCGGCATAACGGCCGTTCATGGCATCGGTGATGGCGCGTACGGCACGGGTCTTTTCCTCGATGGGAAGGGTCTGGCACAGCTGGTTGGCCCGTTCGAAGTCACGGGTCTGCAGCAGGGCGACTACCTGGTTGATCTTCACTTCCAGCGGGGCTTCTTCCGTGAGGAAGGGAACCAGCAGGGTGGTGTCTGCCCGGTGTTCCCGGTTGAGAAGGGCCGACAGGTTGTTGGCGGCTATCAGCAGATCGGGATGGTGGTGCAGGGCTTCCCGCATCAGTTTTTCCTGTTCGGCTGCCGGACGGCCGGCATGGCCGCGGATGTAACGCCAGAATTCGCTGGCAGTCAGTTCCGACGGGTTCCGGCGGTATATGGCGTCGATCTCGGAAAAGTTGAGGGTGCGGAATTCGGTGTATTCGTAATTGTATTCCACCCGGCGGAAGCGGGGCAGGTAGCGGTCGCGGACCAGCGGATAGCATTTCAGACGGCGGGCACCCCACGAGATCTCATCGTGCTTGCCGCGGGCCCGGCGGATCAGGTTGCCCAGTTCGGCGCTTTCTGCCGTCAGGCTGTCACGCTGCATGGCGGCATATACGCTGTCCCAGGGAACGACAATGCCCTGATGCTCGATGCGGGCTTTCTCCAGCGTGGTCTTCCGGACGTTCCGGAGAATGGCGTCGAGGGCGCTCTTTACGCGCTGGCCGGACAGTTTCTCGTTCATCTTGTACGAGCCTTCCGGAGAGGTGTAGCCCGTGATGCTGAAATAGCTCAGGCTCTTGCTTTCGTCCTGCTCGATGCCTTTCAGCACCTTGCGGAACTTGTCCAGCTCGCGGCTGTTGCGGCCGTCGCTTTCGTAGATCTTGTATTCGCTCGGACGGAAGGTGAGGTGCATCTCGCCTTTCTCGTGGAAGTTGAGGGCCTGCTGGGGCGGTGCGTAGCTGTCGTCCAGCTCGTAGGAAGCGGCGTCGAAATTGAAGAAGCGCATGGGATAGACCACGCCGCGGGCAATGGTCAGGGTGTCGCGGTATTCGTCGTCGCAGAAGGTGCTGATCCTGACGTAGACTTCCGTGGCATAGCGGTCGTTGATGTCGTCCACGCGGCAGGAGTCGGTGTAGGTGATCAGCTGGTGGGAGTCGAGACCGTCGACTACCTTCGCAAAGCGGGAGTAGTAGGCCTGTTCTTCCGGATCACCGCAGGCGTGTCCGCGCTGGATCAGGATGTTGTAGTTCTTTCCGTCGTACACCACCGGGGTGAACGAGGTGCGCTTGTTGCGGGTGTAGTTGACCAGATAGGGCTGGATGACCATGCGCGAGTCTTTGTGGAACCGCTTTTCGGGTACCCGGTAGCGGGTCTTCAGCAGCAGCTGTTCTTTCACGACTTCCAGCTCCGAAGGCTCGAAGATGAATTTCATGTTTTTATGAAGCATGGAAGTGACGGTCACTTCGGGCAGGAAGGTGTTCGAAGGGGTCAGCGTAATGGTCAGCGTGGACTGGCTGCCCGGACGTACTTCCAGGTCTTCATATCCGACGCAGGTGATGTAGAGGGTGGCGTTGTCTGAGGTACGCAGGGTGAACTTGCCGTCACTGCCTGTCGCACCGCGTTCGTTGCTCCGTGAGGTGGTGATGGTGGCACCGCTCACGGGATGGCCGTTCCCGTCGATGATAATTCCCTGGATGATCCGTTCGCCCACGGGGGTGGCTTGCACCTGAAGGGCGGCCAGGAAAAGCAGGGGGGTAAGATGATGTTTCATGGTGTGATTTAGTCTATGTCAATGTCCGTGTCTCCGTTCACTCCGTCCCAGTCGGGATTCAGGACGATCTGAATGTCGGGCTGGACGGTGATGCTGTGGTTGAAGTCTGCCCTGATGCCTGTCAGCTGGTTGCGGACCACCTGGAGGCGGTCGGTCAGCGTACGGCGGGAAGCGACGATTTCCGTTCCTTCGCTTCCGGTCATGTAGAGGGTCAGGGTCACTTCGGAGAAGCTGTCTGCCGGAGTGGGGAAAGCGTCCAGACTGAGGGTGACGGCTTCTTCGCTGTCTGTTGCCGTTACCGGGGTTTCTCCCCAGACGGCCATGCTGCCCTGGTAGGTGGTGTCAGGCAGACAGTAGGCCGATACGCCGCCGATGTCTACCCGGGCACGGGTGATGCTGGAAGGAAGTTCTTCCAGACGTACCTCAACGATACCTTTGGCGCGATAGAGCTTCACGAAGTCCGCGTAGCCGCACTCGCAGTCCAGACGAAAGTTATAAAGGGTTGTAAAATAGTCTGTTCCGGAGGTTTCCGGGCTTTCCAGGGTCAGGGTGTTCCAGGCATCTGCCTGACGCACGTTTCCGTCGGTGTTGGCGGTCAGGGCCAGCGTGTAGTCGCCGAACGGAAGGGTGGGGAACACCAGGTCGTAGTGGTCTCCCGAGAAGGAAGTACCGTCCGCATTTCCCCGGGCGGTCAGTTTCCCGTCTGCATCAAACAGGTAATACTGGAGGTTCCCGATCCGGGAGCCGAAGTCTGCTTCGGAGGGACCGTCCGGCGGTGTGGCGAAGCATTCGGCGGTGACGGACAGTACCACGTCGCCTTTCCAGCAGCGGCTCAGGTCTTCGTGCCAGCAACTGCCCAGAAGACTGCCCGTCAGCAGCGTGGCGAGCGAATAGGTAAAGGGTTTCAGTTTCATTCTGTCTGTGATTTGGGATCCATGTATTCGATGTAGTTGAACGGAACGGTGGAGGTGGCTGTCCAGGCGTTCCGGATGGTTTCAAGTTCCTCGGTGGTCGTACAGGTCAGGTCTCCGCCGGCATATTTCAATACGACGCTGGTGAGCCGGTTGGGACGGATCTCTACCGGAATTTCCAGGTTGCCTGTCCACAGGCCGTTACCGTCGATGGTAATGCGCTGGATCTGGAGGGTCAGTCTGACGGACTTTCCGTCGTTCCGGAAAGGTACGAAGAGAGAGGTCAGCTTCTCTACGTCTTCACCGTAGGCCGGGAAATAGCAGGTGGTGCCTGCCAGGGTAAAGGCTTGCGGCAGATTGACGGAACGGGGCAGGCTCAGCGTCCAGTCTTCCTCGCTGTAAACAGGGGTTCCGTCGGTGGCGATTCCCACCGGCATGGAACGGTCGGGGGAAGTAACCGTGCAGATGATGCTGATGCTTCCTTCGGTAGAGGTGGACTTGTCCAGTATGAAGCGGACCGGGGAAGCCGTACGGGTCAGCGGACCGCTGAAGGTGACTTCCTGATCGTTCGTTTCTTCCAGGCCTGTCGTTTTCCGCACTTCGAAGTCGGTGTAGCTGAAATAGGCATCGCGGATGCTGTTTCCCCCCAGGAAGGTGTCCGGTTCCCGGATCACGCTGCCGAGAGCCTCGCCGGGGTTCGGATACTGTCCTTCGTCTACATAGTACGGCCCGTTGAGCAGGACGCAGGCCCGGTAGTCGCCCGGCTGTAGGATGAAGGAACTTTCCAGTCCCAGTTTTTCCAGCGTGAACGGATCGTTTTCGCTGATGCTGCGGTAGTCCGGATAACCGGTTTTGGAAGGTCCGGCATAGATGAACTGCTGGAGGATGTATGCTCCGTTGATTTTCCGGTAGATGGCCAGTTCGCTGTTGCGCAGGATAAAGTTGTTGTAGCCTGTTCCGGCCCGGCTCATGGGTTCCAGGTCTGTATCCGTATCCACTCCGGACAATCCTCCCGCGAGTCTGAAACGGACGGGAATTCCTTCTCCGGTTTCAGGATCCGGAAGGGTTTCCTGGCTGCATCCCCCCGGCAGCAGGGCAAAGGATGCAGAAAGCCCGATAAGTCTGAATGTGTTCCTGATAGTCATGGTTCAATAATTTGGCGTGAAGGTCAGTTGCCGTCTGTCGTGGACTCACCGTCCCAGGAAGGATCGATGGTGACGTCGCTGAAGTCACGGGGAACATCAATAATTCGGTTTTCCTTGATTTTTACGGTCGTGACGGTATAGTTGTTGGTAACGACCGTCAGTTTCTGTCCGTTCCGGGGAAGTGACAGGCTGATGGTTCCGGTCGTCTGGCTGCCGTCAGGAAGGTAGGTGTCTGCATAGTGGAAAGTCAGGTCGACCTGCAGGTCGCTGTTTTCCGGGGTGGGATCGGTGGCCAGCAGGCAGGGGCCGTAGAAGCGGGTGGCTCCGTCTTCTTTGCCCGCTTCTTTGCCCGGGCTGATCCATCCGGTCAGGCCGTTGGTATTGGGAAGGGCCTGTTCCCAGTCGATTTTCAGTCCGTCATCCAGGAAACTGTCCGTTTCATACTGACAGGTTTCCGGGGAAGTCATGGTCCGGCAGTCGGACATGTCCCATTTCAGGGCGCGGGTGCCGTTGGTCACGGTGACGTCAATCCGGCGTACCCGGTCGAGGGTGGAATGGTAGTCCGGATCCAGGGGGACCGGGCTGCCGCTTTCATCACACCGGCTGAAGTCGAAGACCAGCTGGCCTACGGCGCGCCGGAACTCGATGGGGATGATCCCGCTTTCGATGGCTTCACGGGTAAGGTTGCCCACTCCGATGTAGTTCTGCTGGCTGAGCGGCCAGGGGATGTCGGTTCCCTGACGGAAGGTGCGCCGCACATACAGATTGGTCAGGGTGGAGTCTGTTTCGTTTTCCGCATACCGGAATTCGATTTCCGGCTGCCGGGCTGGAGTGGCGATGGCTATCAGGCGGTAGTCATACTGTTCCACCCATTCGTTGCTCAGGTTCACCACATAGTCACAGAACTGCCGGTAGGTCAGCCATTCCGGGGTGGAAGCGCGGTAGTGATAGGCTTCCGACGGTGTCTGCTCCGGATTTTCGGCTTTCTGGTCGCTGCGGAAATAATACAGCTTGTATTTCAGCGTATCGGCCGGACTGGCACTGCCTTCCAGACTTCCTTCCAGCAGGGGACGGATCTCTGACCGGCTCTCTTCCGGACCCGAAACCGGATCGGATGTGTTTTCGCTGCATCCTGAGGCCAGCAGGGCCAGCAGCAGTGCCATGCTTTCTGCGGCATGCAATCGTGAATTTTTCATAGGCTTTTCTTTAATTCCAGAAACCGCTTTCGCCCTGGCCCGATGTTCCGGACAGTTCACCGCTTCCGATACCTTCCGGGCTGAGAACCAGGTGTTCATTGTCAACCCATACCACCAGCAGGGTGGCCATGTTTTCTTCCAGGTGAACGTTGCTGAAAGCTGCTTCCTGTTCGTAACCGTTCTGATAGGTGACATGCAGCTTGCCGCTGACAGAGGAAGTGGGGAAGAAACGCCATTTCCGGATACCGGCCGTTGCGCTTTCCAGGCTGTTGAGCAGGACGGACAGATTGTCCGTCTGCTCAAACTCCTGTTTGTACCCCTCGACGTCGAATGGAGCGAAGTCATCCGCCGTGAGGATCTGAGAAGTATAGTCGGCTTTTTCCTGTTTTTCTTCCTGTGAAACTTCACCTGCAAGGCTGCAAGATGACGTCACATCGTATAGTTCCAAGCTAACCTGCTGAATGCGTGCAAAGGGTGACTGGCTGCCCTGACGGGCAAACACTACGTCCAGGCGGGCCTGTGCATGGGTCAGACGGGTCTGGAAATTCTGCTGCGACTGGATATGCTTCGCTTCCGTCTGGTCTTCCCGGTTCAGGTAAAGATCAGCGGTGCAGTCTTTCAGTTTCCCGCCGGCCATCGGATGCCGGAGCGTATAGGCGTTTAGCTGCTGAGGTTCGGGGTCCGATACCCAGTAGCATTGGCTGCCTGCGTCTCCGGTTTCACGGCTGTCTACTACCGACAGTCCCTGGGACAGGGTGAAGTGGTAGACGCCGGTTGCCAGCTGACAGGTCATCTGATAACCTTTGTCTTCGCCGAGGAAGCTCCATGAGGCATCCGGAAGGGGGGCCCATTCCACCTCATTTGCCGTTCCGGTCTGTCTGAACGCCAGAACGTTCAGGTTTCCGGAGGTCTCCGCGGGGGCCGCTGCTTCTGGGACAGAAGTGTTGAAAGAGACACTGACGGTGCGCGACGCGGTGCTTTCATCGGGGGCTTCCCCATGTGAGCATGAAAACAGCAGACCGGTCGTGGCCAGCAGGCAAAAGATCGGGGTTAGTTGGTGACTTTGTTTCATGATTTGCTTATAGAATAGATCAGATATCCACGGACGGACCTTCGATGATACCGTTCCACTGGGTCTGGATGGTTACCGTATATTTGATGCTGGGGGTAAAGACGTTCTCCTTGTCGTCAGGTTTATCGGTGGATGCGCGGTACTTGAAGGTGACGACGGTCACTTTGTTTTCCTCTGCTTTGACTCCGCTGACGGTCAGGATACGTTCCTGAGCCAGTGAGCCTGAAGCATCTTCCGAGCCGTCATCTCCCTTTCCGGTCAGCTTGACGGTGAGGTTCAGACTGGGACTGCCCTCGACAGCGGCAAACGGAAGGATATAGGCTCCCTTATAGTAAGCGGCACCTTTGGCGATCCGGTCTGCGGGAACGGCATCCATCAGCGCCTGGTCACCCTCCTGATCGGGGAAGTCGGTTGCGGAACCTGTTCCCAAAGTGACATTTCCAAGCTGTGACGTCGTAAATGTCAGGTCTGAAGAAAAAGCGTCGGCAATGGCCGTACTCCATGTCCAGCTGCTTGCCGGCCGGGTCGTGGTGCTGATGCTGACCAGATTTCCTGCAGCGCCGAAGATATTCATCTCGTCACTGGTGTAAGCCTGTTCCGTATCGCTGCCTCCTTCCGCACTGGTCGGCGAGAATTTCAGGAAGCGCATGTCGATGCGTGAATTGACGCGCGACAGGTTCAGGGTAACATTGACGGTGTTTTCGCTTTGTGATTCGGACAGGTCGATATCTTCCGCAATGCGCATGCTGCTGTTGTTTTCCTCGTTGGAATCCCGGCTGCCACCGGCAAAGATTTCGTTGATGTCCAGATTGGTCTGGTCGGTGTTGGTGATCTTGACTGCTTCCAGCACCTCATCCCAGGTCTTTTCTGCGGTGTCCTGCGAGTAGGCCAGCTGCAGCGTTTCGCTCAGGTTGTAGAAAGCCAGGAAGCGATAGGTTCCGATATCCAGCTTGAATGTAAGGGATTCCGGGCTGAACTGGCTGCCCGTGGCCTTTGTGGTGGTAGATGCCGATTTGGCAAATACATAATTGCTGCCTGATTTCCGATAGGCGAGGATCGTCAGATTCTTGCTCTTGTCTCCCGACTGGTCAAGAGCTGCACGGCTAGTCGGATTGTTGACCAGATTGGCAGCAAAAGTTACCGCCACTTCGTTTCCGCCCGGTACCAGATCTCTGTCTGTATCGTCATTGGAGCATCCCGTAAACACCGGTAAAAGTGAAAGGGCTGCCAGCGGATAAAAATATTTACTCTTCATAGTGTTGATTTTTGAAATGTTCTGTATTATAAATAAAGGAAAACGTCAGGAAAGTTTCGGGCGCGCTTCGCGGTTACCTCTCCCGTCCGCTGAACGGACGGAAGGGATAAAACCGGAAATTTCGCTAGTTGATCGGGGATTGTCTTCCCCCATTTTGCAGTTGTATTTCACATCTGCGAGACAAATATAAGCATTCCATTTTAATTTAAAACAAAAAACGGAATATTTTTCAACAACAACTATTAATTTTGTAATGGGAATCGGAAAAAACGGATTTTCGTTCTCAATTTTAACGAGTTTAAAGAATCTTAAAACCGGACATTTTTTTTCATTTGGCCGGTAAAATATATTCACCCATGAGACAAAAAGAAGTAAAAACAGAAAAACGGGAGCAAAAGACAGAGAGTGAGAAACCGAAAAGATGGCTGCGCCACACGCCCGAAGGGTATCAGTTTACGGAGGCCGAGTATGCGCTGAATGCACTGGGGAATTTCCTGACCCTGATTGCCTGCGGGAAGATCAAGCTGAGCTGGTCGGACGAGATGCAGCTCAAGCGGCTGACCAAATATCTGGTCCGGATGCTCTTCAAGGGGCCCTGGAGAAGCGTACGGAAGAAGATCCTGGAGGATTAGGGCTCCGCGGACAGGCCGGAAATACCTGCCCGGAAAATAAAAAAAGGCTTCGGCGTTTCCATGCAAACGCCGAAGCCTTTTGACTGAAACGCCGAAACGTTTTCAGGGTCCACCCGGGTCCACTTTTTCTATATGGACCCTATTCCGTGGAATGTACCTTGCGGTAGATGCCGTTGTCGTATGCTACCAGGTTCTGTTTCAGCATCTTCTTGAGCCATCGCTTGGCCGTGGAACGGGAGATGTCCATGGCAGCCGTCGCGGTGAGATATTCCATGTAAGTGAAGCTTTCGGGCAGCTTCTTGTAGCACTCCAGCACGCGGTGGAAACAGGTCATCTGTGAGCGCTTCCGTTCCGTTCCGGGCAGGATGGTGGAGAGGGAGAGGCTGTGTTCCAGCAGCACCTTGACCAGCTCGATGGTGATGCTGAAATCCTCGTCGCTGCAGGTGACATCTTTCATGTTCCAGCCGGCTTCCCACTTGCGCAGGGCGGTGAGCACCATGGCGATGCGCATCGTCAGCAGTCCGTGACGTCCCACAATGGCCTCGTTGCCTTCTCCGTCCTCCAGCGAGACATTCTGCATCATGTGACCGAACAGCTTGTTGTGGATCTTCCACTGTTCGCGGGTGAAATGGACGGAGGTGGGGGAGTTGAGCAGGAAATGGTAGGCCTGAAGCACATCATCTGCCAGATTCTCAAAGAGTTCGTCGCCGTCGATCCATTCGTCGTCCGAATCGGGAGCCGCTGAAATCCAGCCGCTTTCACCTTTTCCCGTGAGCAGGGCCAGACGGCTGTACATACCGTCTTCCTTCGATGAGACGAAGTTGACCAGCTGTTGCAGGGTACCGGCCATGCAGATGGCCATGCGGGGGCGCTGGATGAGAATGGGGTGGCCGTCGATCTTGTAGTTCTGTCCCACGGCTTCGTGGTGGTAGATCATACGCAGTTCTGAGGCATGCTTGCCGTAGTCCGTTCCCAGGGCAGCGGTGAAGGAGTCGATCTCGGTGGTGTTGCAGATGATTCCGATCTCGCCGGAGTTGTAGAGGTCGGTCATCAGCTGGCTCTTGGAGGTGTTGGGCGGTACGTTCAGCACGTGCCACCGGGGCTCTTCGGGCTTGAGACTGATGTCGGGCTTGCGTTTCTCGCGGAAGGCCCGTTTCTGTTCGGCCTCCCATTCCAGCATCTTCTGCTCGTATTCCTTGCGCTCCCGGCGGTTGTTTTCCTCCATTTCGCGGTGAATCTTGCTGCCGAGCAGGGCTGACAGGGCTACCACACCCTTGCCGGAACCTGCGGGGGCGACGGCTGCGAAGAAGAAATGGGGAGAGTAGAGACGGTGGGCATAGAGGGTGCGCACCAGCGGAACGCATCCGCTGAGGTTGGTGAGTATGGACATGAGGAGCATGTCGCGCTGGCGGCCGGAGCGGGCGGCTATGATGCCGCGCCGGATCAGGGGCGGGAGCTTGTCGTAAATCCACTCGGGAAACAGGGGTGCATGACTCATCAGATCATCCTCGTCGGATTCTTTTCTCTCGGTGGAGGGTCCATTAGGGTTCATGTGGACCCATGGACCCAAATCGGCATGGTTGTAGCCCCAGTCCATCGCACTGCAATATTCGCTGTAAGGGAGCTGGCCCATCATGCGGAAAGCGCTGTGTTTCAGCCGTTCAAAGTCGTACGGATTGAACCTCCGCCAGCGGATGTTGCGTCCCAGACGGAGCAGGACATTGTGCCGCTGGCCCTCCTGAAACTTGTTTTTCCGGAAAAAATTCGCCAGAAAAGCTTCGGGGTCACGGAGGGGTACATAACGGCAGTCGTCGTTGGGATCTTCGGGGATTCCGAAGGGCCTGAAACCGGCGTTTCCGGAAGCATAATCAGCCGGATTTACGGGAGCATAACCGGGCGTGTTTCCGGGAGCCGGTCCGCTGGCATTCCCTGCATTCTGGGGAGTGTAACCGGGCATATTTCCGGGAGCATAACCGGGCGTGTTTCCGGGAGCCGGTCCACCCGAATTCCCTGCGTTCCGGGGAGTATCCCCGTACGCATAGCCTGCGGTTCTGCCGTTGAACCGGTAATCCTCGGAAGAGTCGGTTCCCGTGGCCGGCTGATACAGGAGCGGATTGTTTCCTTCCTCGTAGGGAAAGGTGAGGGGTTCCGGTGCCAGATAAGCTTCAGGGTCATAAGACGCGAGCGTGAGGCGGCAGAGATCCTTGCACTGCATGTCGCAGGGATGTCCGGCAACCTGTTCAAGGGCATGCGCCACGATCTCATAGGCCCGGCGGTAGACATCGGGATGTACCACACCGATGCAGACGAAGATGCGGAGGCCGGTTCCGGAGACGGTGACATGACAGGCTGCCACCCAGGGAATTTCCTTCAGCCGGGCAAAAGCATTCCGGAGCACGTCGGGCGGCATCTTGTCCATGTCGAACATGGCATAGCCGGTGCGGTTGGTGAGACACTTGGGATAACGTCCGCGCAGGCAGTTTCCGGCAGGTACGAGGGCAGGCAGCTGTTCCTTGACGGAGGCAGCTTCCTGTTTCTTTCCTTCGGCCATCAGCCTGCGGTAGTTCTCCACTTCATTTTTCCATTGTCCGTTGCGGACATTCTCGATCCAGGCAGACAGTTCCACGAGGGAGTCTCCCTGCGTGTGGAAGATGCGCGTGAATACGGTCATCAGATTGTTTTCCATCTTTCCAAATTTAAGGTTGAATGAAAAAAGTAAATAATAATTATTTTACAGAAGCAAAGTTAAGGCAACCATCCGGAAAGGTGAAATGTTAAAACAAAGAAGCGGGATTTATATACTTGTAATATGTTGGAAAGCAGGGTTTATAAGCATATTTCTTTAAAGTAAAGCATGAAGTTGATTCAGAGGGAATTTGGGGAATGTGATCAATGAATTGGATTCCTTACGGGTGTTTTATGTAAAAACAATTTGGAAATACATGTGAGGATACATGAGGATCCCGGGGAGGGATAAATTGTCTGATAAAAATAGTATCAGCTTAATTTATAAGTTAAGTTTTGATATTTGAAATAATAATTCTATATTTGTATCAGAATTAACTTTTATGTTAAGATGCAGCAAAAATATCATATCGAATTAGTTGAAGAGCATGATGCCGTAAATTTTTATAGTGTTCATCTGGAAGAGGAAGAACTATCAGAGCTTGAACGTTTTTTTGAGAAATTTCCGGAAGGCTGTGGATATGATGAAGAGATTGATGTTATCATTGCATGGCTTGATAAAATCGGAGAGAATGGTGCATTAGAACGCTATTTTCGTCCCGAAGGAAGATATGGGGATGGAGTTGGAGTAGTTCCGATTGATGTAGGGAATAAGCTTCGTTTGTATTGTTTGAGGATTTCAGATAAGATATTGATTTTTGGAAATGGTGGATTGAAAGATTCTGATTCATGGCAAAATAGTAAATCACTTGCTCCATATGTGGAGATGCTGATTGATACAAGCCGTTTTATTGCCTCACGCATAAAAGATGGCAAAATCATTTTGGTAGATAAAGAATTAGTTGGTAATTTAAATTTTGCAAGAGATGAAAAAGAGTAGCATAATCGAGAAAAGACGCGAGAAGGTTAATCCTGAAGTTAAGCGTATGGTTGATTTGTCTTTTAAGATTGTGGATAGAATACACGAAATTCTGAAAGATAAGGGCCTTAAGCAAAAAGACCTTGCCCTACGTCTTGGGAAAAAAGAGTCTGAAATAAGTCGGTGGATGCGTGGAACTCATAACTTCACTATTGATACACTGATTTCTATTGAAGATGTACTTGGAGAACCTATTATTGAAATATGTCATTCGCAAGTGTTTCATGCACAGATGAAATAGCTGACATGAGAGGATGTCTTGCTGGTGAAGCAGGCACCCTCTCATGTTGATTTTCCCCCTTTTTGATTATCTTTCCAGTTCCCCCTTTTCGTTGCGGGCCATCAGTTCCTCCACTTCGGAAACCTTGACCATGTTGTAGTCGCCGGAGATGGTGTTTTTCAGGACGGAAGCGGCCGTAGAGAAATCCACTCTTTTCTGGTTGTCGGTCCAGGCTGACTGGGCATAGAGAAGGGCACCGCAGAATGCGTCTCCCACTCCGACACAGTCGATGACATTGTTGATGTCGTACACGCGGGTGTGGTACATGGTGCCGTCGGCATAGAGTATTCCGGCGAAGGTGTGGTGTTCGGAGTTCATCACGTTGCGCAGGGCGATGTAGATGTAGCGGCACTGGGGCACTTCCCGGGCGATCTCCCGGCAGAATGCTTCGTAGGCTGCGGTGTCATACCGGTCGGCTGCGCTTGTGGCCTTGAATCCCGGAGCCTTGAGTCCGAAGAGCATGGCATATTCGCCTTCGCTGCCGAACATGATGTTGCTGGAGGCAATCAGCGGGCGGAGTACTTCCTGGGCTGTCTTGCCGTACTTCCAGAGGTTCTTGCGGTAGTTGATGTCGTAGGAGACGGAGATTCCCATTTCCCTGGCGGTTTCAACGGCTTCCCGGCACACTTCGGCCAGTCCCGGAGTCAGGGCTGCGTCGATACCGGACCAGTGGAACAGGCCGGCATCGCTGAAGATCTCTTTCCAGTTGATCATGCCGGGTTCGAGTTCGGAAAAAGAGGAGCCTTCGCGGTCGTAGATGACGCGTGAGTTTCTCATGGCCGCAGCCTTTTCCATGTAGTAGGTACCGAGGCGTTTTCCTCCCGTGAGGATGTGATCCGTACCGATGTTATGTGAGCGGAGTTCGGCGATGCAGGCTTCCCCCAGCGGGTTTTCGGGCAGGCGGGTCACATAGTCCACCTGGCCGCCGAAGTTTGCCACCGAGATGGCTACATTGGCCTCACTTCCTCCGTAATTGACTGACAGTTCGCGACTTTGCTGGAGTCTCAGGTTTCCCGGAGTGGTCAGTCGCATCATAATTTCCCCAAATGTTACAATTTTTTTCTTCATAATCGTTCGTAAATTTCAGATGTCGGATAACGCTGCAAAGATAGTGTTTCTTTTGCAGAAACCTCTACGGAATGTTTTATTCTGTTGTTCATCATTGCTTTCAGAGTGGTATCTTTACGGATATACATATAATTGTTTCCTGTTTTGGAAACTTTGTTGTATATTTGTTTGCGTGTAAAAATAGATCGTATGACAAACAGGTTGGAAAATATAGGTTTGATGATTCGGAATGAACGTCTTCGCAAAGGACTTACTCAGGAAGAGCTCGGTGAACGGGTAGGAGTCGGTAAAGCTCAGATTTCTAAGATAGAGAGAGGAAAAGGGCTTACGATAAAGACAGTTACAAAGGTGCTTGATGCCCTTGGCATGTCGGCATCTGTCGTTTTAAAAGGTGAGCAGGAAATTGACAAAAATGTAATTGCATATATTGTTGCTGCCATTAGTGAGTTTGCTGAAATCCATCATCTTTCCGTTCGTGAGGCGAGCAATTATCTGATACGCTTTAAAGGTATTGATTTTCTTACGGAACATTATGATGCGGAGCATTTGCTTTCATTCGATGACAGTGTGCAGGATCTTACACAAGTTTGTCTGAATAACGGAGGAGGTATCCAATGAAACTATACCATGGTTCGAATATAATAATTGAGCAGATAGATCTGTCAAAATGCAAACCTTTCAAGGATTTCGGACAGGGATTCTATCTGACAGAGATTAGGGTGCAGGCAGAACAAATGGCCAGACGTACGTCGGCTATTTATGGCGGAGAAGCCGTTGTTACAGAGTTTGAATTTGACGAAACAGCCTTAAAGGTCCTTTCGGTCAAGACATTTGAAGAACCAAATGAAGAATGGGCTTTATTTGTTATGGCTAACCGCAACAGGAGAAACATACAGCCGATACATTCTTTTGACATCGTGACAGGTCCTGTTGCCGATGATACCATAGCAACCTTGTTCCGTAATTTTGATGACGGAATAATTGACCTTCAAATGCTCGTGAATGGTTTAAAATATAAAAAAGTTTCATCACAATATTTGTTTCATTCGGCAGAAGCCGTTAAATACTTACACAGGATATGAACAAACGAATGCAATATCTGGTAGAAGGCATTGCCAAAGATATCATAGCTTATCTTATGGAAGATAACGGTTGCGACCTGTCAACGGCGCTCAGGGAGTTTTATAATTCGGAAACATTTGCGAAGCTTTCGGATGAGTCTACGGGGCTTTATATTGAAAGCTCGGCTTACGTGTATGAGATTTTGAAAGAAGAATTGTTGCATGGAAAGCTTTGATAAAAAGAGATTTTAAAGATATATGATTACCTTTGTTGTGGAAGCTAAATTTATTGATTATGAAACATAGTTATTTATCAGGCATTTTCTTGCTGTCGGGGGCAAATACGTATGAAATGATAGTCCGGAGACTGGCAGTATTGTTGTTATGTGGGTTTGCGTTTACATTATCCGCGCATTCGGAAGACTTGTCTTCCGTGAAAGAGGTTATCCGGCGGGTTACTCCCTGGATGGAAGACAAGGTCGAAGTTTTTTATATGGAATGTCCTGAGGGAGTTTCGGATGCGTTTGAAATTTCCACCCGGGACGGGAAATTAGTCATAAGGGCTACGAGTGTACCGGCGGCCGGTCAGGGGTTCAACCATTATCTGAAGTACTACTGTAACCGTAATTATACGCTGACCGGATCCAATCTGGCTCCTGTTGAAAAATTGCCTGTCATCAGGAAACCGTTGTACCGTTCCACCAGGAGCTCGTACAGGCATTTTATGAATTTCTGCGCGCAGAACTATTCCGCATCATTCTGGAATTTTCAGGACTGGGAAAAGGCCATCGACTTTATGGTTCTGAATGGCGTCAATATGGCTATTGCCACTGTCGGACTGGAAAAAGTCTGGTACAACACACTTCAGAAGATTGGTTTCACCGAAAAGGAAATATTTGATTTCTTGCCCGGTCCGGCCTACAATGCCTGGCACATGATGGCCAATCTGGAGGGCTGGGGAGGCCCCATTACGCAAGGAATGATAGAAAAGCGTGCTGATCTGGCCCGGAAGGTTCTGGAGCGGATGCGGGCTTGTGGAATCAGTCCCATATATCTGTCATTCTATGGCATGGTTCCAAGGATCTTGAAGGACAAGCATCCTTATGCCGAGATTATTCCTCAGGGGAAATGGGTAGGGGGATTTGACCGTCCCAGCATTCTGTCTCCCATGGATCCGCTGTATGATGAGCTGGCCGATATCTACTACGGGGAGGTCAGGGCTCAGTATGGGGATTTCAGTTTTTTTGCCGGGGAACCCTTCCATGAAGGCGGAGTAAGGGCCGGAATAGATGCGGCAGAATTGTCAAGGAAGGTCTTGTCGAAGATGAGAGAGCACAATAAAGATGCCGTATGGGTTTTGCAGGGCTGGAGCGGAAATCCGACTTCCAGATTCCTTTCCGGCCTGTCCCGGGAAAATGATGTCCTGATCTGGGATTTCAGAGGAGAATTGAGTGCCGAATGGGAACAGAGAAAGGGATACGAGGGTTATCCTTTCCTGTGGGGAGTGATCAATAATTTCGGAGAGACTCCGGGGCTGTACGGACGGCTGGAGCGGTTTATGAATGAATTTTTCAGGGCTGAAAGCAGTCCGTATTCCGGGAATATGTACGGGCTGGGTGTGAGTCCGGAAGGAATCCTCAATAATCCGGTCAATTTTGATTTCCTGTTTGAGATGCCCTGGCACGACAAAAAATATGACTTGCGCGCCTGGACAGATGATTATGTGAAGTACCGGTACGGCTCACCGGACAAATCCATGGAAGAAGTGTGGCATATTCTTCTGGAAACCGCTTATTCCAGTGAGGTGGACTCGGTCAACATCGAACCTGTTTCAAGGACGTTGCCTCCGATCATCGGAAACGGCGAGTCAATGATTGCCGCAGCTCCGTCCATGGATCTTCAGAGCTGTTCTTCGTGGGGATCCTCGTTTATTTTCTATGACAGAAACAAGATGAAGGGGATTGTGCCGTTACTGGTGAAGTCGTCGTCGAAATTCAGGGAGGTCGATGCCTTTCAGTATGACCTGGTCAATTTTACAAGACAGCTGCTTTCGAACGAGTTCAAGACCTTATATGCCGCTTATCAGGAAGCATTCAGAAAGAAGGATGCGGGAGAAATGGAGGTGATTTCCGGAAAGATGCTTGAAATTCTGGACGACATGGATCTCCTGCTGTCAACGCGAAAGGAATTTATGGTCGGCAGCTGGATCAGGGCGGCGCGTGATTTCGGCGACAGCAATTATGAGAAAGAGCTTGCTGACTGGAATGCCAGATCGGTGATTTCCTACTGGGGTCCGGACAATTCCGGTACCGACCTGAGGGATTATGCACATAAGGAGTGGTCGGGACTGATCAGGGATCTTCACAAGCAGAGATGGATGAGATTCTTCGAATATAATGTGTCTGTGCTGAATGGGGAAAACAGGGTGAAGCCTGATTACACGCAGATGTCCATAGAATGGAGCCGGAAGAATAATTCGTATCCGGATACTCCGTCGGGTGATCCCGTTGCAGTATCGCTGAAAGTACTGAAGAAACATTTTTGAAACATATAAATCAGATAGGCATGAAATTGTTTTTGAGCAGAAAATGGGGGTGCCTGATGCTGCTTCCGCTGGCAGCATCGCTTTATGCACAGAAAGACCTGAAGACACGAGCCACGCAGGTCGGTATTGATGAACGCGGATATTACCAGTCCATTCAGGTGAATGGGGAACAGATTCTGGGCGGGAAGCAGTTTCCCGTCATTTCGGCGGGCAGCCAGGGGAAAGTGATCCTGCCTGCATCGATGAAAGCTTCGGGGAACCTGCTGAAGTTTACGATGACCGACGGAAGCCGGGTGACGCTCCGGATAAAGGAATCGGACGCCTGTATCCGGCTGGAAGCGGTGGAAGTGCCGGGGAAATATGATGCGCTGGTGTTCGGACCGGTGGGTGTCGGCATTGGCGAGGTGGTCGGTGAAGTGGTCGGAGTGGTGCAGGAGAAAGACATGGCTTTCGGTATGCAGGCACTGAATATCAAGACAACGGCCGGTCTGCCCGAGGGCTACGAAAATGCTTACAGGACCGAGTTCGGTTATGAAGGTACTCCGGCATCCCTGTCGGTCAGCACGGTTCCCGGTGACCGGCAGGCGGTTACGAAGACGGGAGACGGTGCGGTTTTCCAGCTGGGAGCCCGCAGGCGCGACCGGGAAGAATTCCGTCCGGTACATGGGGTGAAAGAATCGTGGACGCTTCCCGTGAAAGGGCCTGACGGTCCGGTCAAAGGAGCTGCCGTGGCTCTCTTCGGGGACGAGCGGGAACGGATTCTTGACCGTATCGGTGACGTGGAAGTGGAAGAAGGACTGCCGCACCCGATGCTGAAGGGAGAGTGGGCCAAGAAGTCGCGGGAGGCAATGAAATCGTACCTGATCACCGACTTCACGGCTGAGAATTTCGAGGATATGCTGGCACGGGCTGAGCAGGCGGGCTTTGACTACCTGTATCACGACGGGCCGTTCCTGGACTGGGGACACTTCAACTGGCGGCCGGAGGTGAGTCCGGAAGGAGATGAAGGCATGCGGAAGATGGCTGAAAAGGCGCAGGCCCGGGGGATCGGTCTGGGCGTGCATACGCTTTCCAATTTTACAACGACGAACGATGCCTATGTGACACCGGTGCCTTCGGAGCATCTGCTCAAGCAGGGAAAACTGGTGCTGGCGGAACCGCTGGATGCCGTGCAGACGGACATCCGGATCCGGAAATCGGAACTCTTTGCCGTGCCGCTGACTCTGAACGGCCTGCAGATCGGAAAGGAGCTGATCTCTTTCGGCAAGGTGGAAGAACAGGGTGAGTATATGCTGCTGAAGAACTGCCGGCGCGGGGCGTGGGGAACCACGGCTGCCGCTCACGGCCAGGACGAGCCGCTGTATAAGCTGTGGGATTATCCGTACCGCACGTTTTTCCCGGATCTGGAGCTGCAGGATGCGTATGCCGACCGTATTGCCGAACTGCTGAACAAGACGGGGGTCTGCCAGATTTCCTTTGACGGGCTGGAAGGATGCGGCTATACGGGGCATGACGACTATGCGATGTCGCGTTTCGTGAACCGCATTTTCACGCAGGTGAAGCATCCGCTCCGCAATGATGCCAGCCGGCTGAGCCATAACCTGTGGCACACCCATACGTACACCAACTGGGGAGAGCCGTGGGGAGAAGCCATGCGCACGGGGCAGGTGGAAAGCCGGATTGTCAACCAGGCCTTCTACAAGCGCAATCTTTTCCCGCGCATGCTGGGATGGTTCCTGATCCGTCTGGCCGACCGGAAGCAGCAGTGTACTTCGCTGGAGGATGTGGAGTGGGCCATGTCGGAAGCAGCCGGATTTGATGCGGGCTATGCCATGACCATCCGGGCAAAGACTTTCAGACGTCACGGCCAGATTGACCGGCTGCTGGAAGCGATCCGCAACTGGGACTATCTCCGCGAGAAGCAGGCCTTTACGGAGGAACAGCGTGCGCGTCTGCGGGATCCGCAGACCGAATGGCATCTGGAGAAGCAGAACGACCGCCTTTTCAAGCTTTATCCGCTGCATATTTCCAAATATTATACCTGCAACCTGGGCGAGATGCAGCCGGGACAGCCGGGCGGTTCGGACTGGTCGTGGACGACTCCCTATCCGGGGCGGTTTGCAGTCCGTCTGAAGGTGGAAGGTGACGGGGCGATCGAGAATCCGCAGTTCACCACTCCGGAGGGCGTGATCAAGTTCCCGTGTACGGTGAAGGAACACCAGTACCTGCTGTACACCTTCGACGGCAAGGCCGTGGTGACGGACAAGAACTACAACGTGGTGCAGACGGTGGTTCCGGAAGGCGAGGCGCTGATGCCGGCAGGAACTTCGGCCGTGTCGTTCTCCTGCAGCCTGATCAGCGAAGATGCCCCGGACGTAGTGATCCGGTTCATGACGCTGGGAGAACCGGAAACGGTTGAGGTGCGTTGAAAAGGATAAACAAAAAAATATTTTCTCTTTAAGTCTACACAACCCTGCAAATGTCTACATGGCGGGGGAAGGGGTGTCGTATCTTTGTTTTGTCAAATTAAAACAAGTACTAACCTTTTAAACAAATTGTGTATGGAGAAAGCAGTGACTTATTCAGTAGTGGGAAGAAAGAATCCGGGCGACAAAGGGGCTCCGATGAAGTATTATGCACAGGCGCAGGCGCGCGGGGTGATGGGGATCCGTGAGATTGCGGAGCGCATCCAGCGGGAATGTACGGTGACGAGGGCGGACACCATGGCGGTGCTGACGGCCCTGGAAGACGTGGTGAGCGAGGGGCTGCAGAGCGGTGAAATCGTACGTCTGGGTGAACTGGGATCGCTCCAGCTGGGACTGAGCGGCAAGGGAGCGGAAGTGGAAGAGGAATACCATGTCGGGCTGATCGAGAGGGCGCGCATCAACTTCCGTCCGGGACTGACCCTGCAGGATGCGCTGGCGAACCTGTCGTATGAGCGTGTGCCGGTTAAGAAGACGGCTGAAGCCGGGGAAGAAGAGGAAGGAGGCGGAATGGGTGTCTGACCGTAAAATGATGGAAGTATGAAAGCAGTAAAAGTAATTGTCCGGATTCTGAGATGCCTGCTTTGCATCCTGACCGGGAAATGGAAAGAAAGGAGTGGAGAATGAGAAAGATTGACCTGATTGTCATTCACTGTACGGCCACGAGAGAGGACAAGTCCCTCTCTCCGGCTGAACTGGACCGGATGCACCGGCAGCGGGGATTCAACGGGTGCGGGTATCATTATTACGTGCGGCGTGACGGAGAGATCTGTTCCATGCGTCCGGTGGGGCAGGCGGGCGCACATGCGAAAGGGCATAACGCGAACAGCATCGGCATTGCGTATGAAGGGGGACTGGATGCGGGAGGAAATCCGGCAGACACCCGGACCGAGGAACAGAAACGGTCGATCCGCGTACTGGTGAGGGTGCTCTGTGAGGACTACAGAATCCGGAAGGTGGTGGGCCACAGGGATCTGAGTCCGGACAGGGACGGCGACGGAGTGGTGGAACCGGAAGAGTGGATCAAGCTCTGTCCCTGCTATGACGTGGAGAGTGACCTGGCGGAACAGAAATGCCGGGGACGGTGCAGGCTGTTCGGATAATCCCCCGGAATTTTTCCTGAAAAATATCCCGGAGCACTTGGTGTTCCGGGATATTTTTTGTATCTTTATAGGTAGTAAGAAACCTGATAAACTGAAGAAAAATGAACCTGAATGAACAATCCTGTGTGGCAGAAGAGACCGGGGAATTCCGGCTGCGGATCTACCACAAGAGTGAACTGGCCCGGATGTATTTCCCGCAAAGCCGGCAGAAAACGGCTTCACAGAACCTGAGCCGCTGGATACAGGGGTGTCCGGAACTGTGGGAGGGACTCCGCCGCATGGGCTATGAGAAGACACGGAAATATTACCTGAAACCGGAGGTGGAACTGATCGTAAAATGTCTGGGCGAGCCTTAGCGGGGAAAGAAGTGCGAAAAATAGGCGGAAGGTTTGGGCATGTAAAAAACATGTATTACCTTTGTGCGAAGAAAAAAAACAAGATTGAAGATATGTTCAGAAATCATACATGCGGCGAACTGAGAATCGCTGATGCAGGAAAGAGCGTGACGCTGGCCGGATGGGTACAGCGTGTACGCAAGATGGGAGGTATGACTTTTGTTGACCTCCGCGACCGTTACGGTATCACCCAGCTGGTGTTTAACACGGACGTGAACGCAGAACTTTGCGAACGGGCCAGCCACCTGGGCCGTGAGTATGTCATTCAGGTAAAGGGTACGGTGAACGAACGTTCCAGCAAGAATCCCAACCTGCCTACGGGTGAGGTGGAAATCACGGTGGAAGAGTTGACCGTGCTGAATTCGGCACAGACTCCTCCGTTTACCATCGAGGACAATACCGACGGCGGGGATGACCTGCGTATGAAATACCGTTATCTGGACCTGCGCCGTACGGCTGTGCGCAAGAACCTGGAACTGCGTCACCGCATGACCATGGAAGTACGCCGTTATCTGGACGGACTGGGATTCCTGGAAGTGGAAACTCCGATGCTGATCGGTTCTACTCCGGAAGGTGCCCGTGACTTCGTGGTTCCTTCACGTATGAATCCGGGACAGTTCTATGCGCTTCCGCAGTCTCCGCAGACGCTGAAGCAGCTGTTGATGGTATCAGGATTCGACCGCTACTTCCAGATCGTGAAGTGTTTCCGCGATGAAGACCTGCGTGCTGACCGTCAGCCGGAGTTCACGCAGATTGACTGCGAAATGAGCTTTGTGGAACAGGAAGACATTATCGAGACTTTTGAAGGTATGGCCAAGCACCTGTTTAAGGAACTGCGCGGCGTGGAACTGACTGAACCGTTCCTGCGCATGCCCTGGGCAGATGCCATGAAATATTACGGCAGCGACAAACCGGACCTGCGTTTCGGCATGAAGTTCGTGGAACTGATGGACATCCTGAAGGGATACGGATTCTCTGTATTCGACAATGCAGCCTATATCGGCGGTATCTGTGCCGAAGGTGCTGCCCACTACACCCGCAAGCAGCTGGACCAGCTGACCGAATTTGTGAAACGTCCGCAGATCGGTGCCAAGGGACTGGTTTACGCCCGTGTGGAAGCTGACGGCAACGTGAAGTCAAGCGTGGACAAGTTCTATTCACAGGAAGTATTGCAGCAGATGAAGGAGGCCTTTGGTGCCAAACCGGGTGACCTGATCCTGATTCTGAGCGGTGACGATGCGATGAAGACCCGCAAGCAGCTGTGTGAACTGCGTCTGGAAATGGGTAACCAGCTGGGACTGCGCGACAAGAACAAGTTTGCCTGTCTGTGGGTGGTTGACTTCCCGATGTTCGAATGGAGCGAAGAGGAAGGCCGTCTGATGGCTATGCACCATCCGTTTACTCATCCGAAAGATGAGGATATTCCTTTACTGGATACTGATCCGGCAGCTGTACGTGCAGATGCTTACGATATGGTGGTCAATGGTGTGGAAGTAGGTGGAGGATCTATCCGTATCCATGACTCACAGCTTCAGGCCAAGATGTTTGAGATTCTGGGCTTTACACCCGAGAAGGCTCAGGAGCAGTTCGGCTTCCTGATGAATGCCTTCAAGTTCGGTGCTCCTCCTCACGGAGGTCTGGCATACGGACTCGACCGCTGGGTATCTCTGTTCGCAGGACTGGATTCCATCCGCGACTGTATCGCATTCCCGAAGAACAATTCAGGACGCGACGTGATGCTGGATGCTCCGGGATTCCTCGACCAGAAGCAGCTTGATGAACTGAATTTGAAGATTGTAGATAACAAGTGATTCTTTATTGGAGAATTTTAAACTTTTCAGAAGAAGGACATGAGATGTGATATTTCGTGTCCTTCATTTTGTGAAAAACCTGTTTGTGACAATCCCTGTTGTGACAATTCCTATTGTGAAAACCCCGAAAATTTGGTGAATGAAAGAACGTGTACGAATTCTGCGCTTTACGATAATCGGAACGCTTAATGCGCTCATTGCGGCCTTTGTGGTCTGGCTGATGATGCACATCAGGAAGGAGGATTATATGCTGGCCAATGTGACGGCGTATGTGGTGTCGCAGATTCATAACTTTATCTGGTGCAAGTACTGGATTTTCCCGCTGGACAAGGAAAACAAGAAGAATACGGTATGGCATCAGATGCTGTTCTTTGCGGGGGCTTTCGCGCTGGCTTACAGTGCGCAGTTTGTGTTCCTGCTGGTGCTGGTGGAACTTCTGCACTGCAATGAGTATCTGGCTCAGTTCCTGGGGCTCTTTATTTACGGGGCCGTGAATTTCTCCTGCAACAAATTTCTGACTTTCCGCTGAGAGCATGCGGACTTTCTGCGGGGCTTTTACGGAATAGCCGTCTGTTATTTGTGGATTCTTGCTGAAGAAGATTTTTCCGGACAGATGGGGCAGCCTGTCTCCGGAACCTTATATGAAAATCCTCCTGTTTTCCGGCCTGGACTTGTCTGAGGCTGAAGACAGGAGGATTTTCATATAAAGTTGTTTCAGATGATTCAGATGGCAGTGAGTGCCTGTTCGTCGATGTAGTTCATCCGGTGGGTCAGGATGACGTCGCGTGCCAGATCGTTGTTGTCGGTACGGAACACCAGGATACCTTTTCCTCCGAGCAGGAAGGAATAGAGGTAGGAGATGCCGATTCCGGCTTCACTGAAACGGCGGACCGCATCGGCTGCCTGTCCCGGGGTATTGTCGAGGGTGATGGCAAAGACTTCGGACATGCTGACGGAAATGCCGGCCTGCTTCAGGGTGTCATACGCCCGCTGCGGTTCGGAACAGATGATGCGGTAGATTCCATATTCCACCGTATCGGAAATGGTGGAAGCGATGAGCTGGATGCCGGCTTCCTTGAAGAGTTCGAGTACCTGAAGCAAGGTTCCCGACTTGTTTTCGACGAAAACGGATAATTGATGAATGGTCATAAGTTTGTTTCTTGTTTTGAAAGTTCATTAAATCAATGTCTTGCGCAGGTCTTTTACGCGGACTGCCTTGCCTTCCTGCTTGGGCAGGCTGCCTTTGGGCACGAGTTTCACACGCGGAGTGATGAGGATTTCGTCCTTCAGCTGGCGGGTGATTTCCCTGGTCAGGCGCTGGAGGAAGCCGTAGTCGTCGGTAAACTCGTTGAGTTCCACCTCGACGGTCATTTCGTCGTTGGCTTCGAGGTTGGTCAGCGTGATGAGGTAATCGGTGCCCAGTTCGCGGAACTGCATGAGGATGTTTTCGATCTGGATCGGGAAGATGTTGACTCCCTTGAGGATCATCATATCGTCGCTTCGTCCCTTCATGCGGTCCAGACGTTTGTGGTGACGGCCGCAGGGGCATTCTCCGGGAAGGATGCGGGTCAGGTCGCGGGTGCGGTAGCGCAGCAGAGGCATGGCTTCGCGGTTGATGGTTGTCAGCACGAGTTCGCCCACTTCACCGTCGGGCACCGGCTCGAGGGTCTGGGGATCGACGATCTCCACGATGTAATAGTCTTCCCAGATGTGGAGTCCGTTCTGTTCGGGGCACTCAAAAGCCACACCGGGACCGCACATTTCGGACATTCCGAAGGAGTTGTAGGCCTTGACGCCCAGCATCTGTTCGATGCGGCGGCGCTGTTCGTCGGAATGGGGTTCGGCTCCGATGATCAGGGTACGCAGACGGGTATCCCGGCGGGGATCGATGCCCATTTCTTCCATCACTTCATACAGGCGTCCGGCATAGCTCGGAATGGCATGCAGGGCCGTTGTGCCGAAATCGGTGATGAACTTGATCTGCCGTTTGGTGTTTCCGGCAGCAGCAGGAACGGTGAGCATGCCCAGGCGTTCGGCACCGTACTGGAAGCCCAGACCGCCGGTGAACATGCCGTAGCCGGAAGAGTTCTGGAAGATGTCTCCCTTGCGCAGTCCGACCATATAGAGGCAGCGGGCTACGGCGTTGGCCCATTCGTCAAGGTCGTGCTGTGTGTGCAGGATGACGGTGGGAGTGCCGGTGGTACCGCTGGAAGAATGGAGGCGTACGACCTCTTCCAAAGGAACGGCAGAGAGTCCGAAGGGATAGTTGTCGCGCAGATCCTGCTTGGTGGTAAACGGGAGTTTCCGTACGTCGTCGAGGGTTCGGATATCTTCAGGCCGGAGTCCGCAGGCAGCGAACCGTTGTTTATAGAAGGGAATGCGCATACAGCGGGCAAGGGTCTGCTGCAGTCTTTCCATCTGCAGCTTCTCCAGTCGGGAGCGGGAGAGCGTCTCCAACTCGGGGTGTAAGTACAAATTGTCGTTTTTCATAAGTTTTCATTAGTATTTGCCCGCAAATATAGCAAGAAGTCGGAAATATCCGCAATTTTTCTTTCATAATTTCCAAATGGCGTACAATCTTTTCCTATTTGGCAGCGTTCTGTAAATTAAGACAGGGGAGAAGACAAAGGGAGGGGCAATATTGCTAACGAATATGTCGAAATGTTACAGAAATGTAATATAAATTGTTCATTTGAAAGTGTTTTCTTGATGTTCGTCAATAAATGATGCATTTCTGTGTTTTTTATCTGTTAATTGCTTTTCTGTTTGATTTCCGGTGCTTACCTTTGCGAAGGTAAAAGAAAGTTTTTAAGGTAACAAGATTCTTATTTTAAGGTTTTTAATTCAGGTATTAATTAAATTTTTAAGGTAAAAGATGAAAAGAACAGGATTAACATTGGTAGCCGCATTGGCTTTTTCCGCATCTGTATTTGCGGGAGGAACTCAGGGAAATGAAACGAAGTCAGCTGCACGTTGGGACGCCAGCATCAATAAGGTGAAGCTGAGCCGCTATTTGCAGTTGACTTCTGACCAGCACGAGGAAGTAGAGAACATCTGCGACTATTTCCAGGGCGAGATGAGCCGTGCCTTGCGTGCGAAGAAGAACAGCGATGAGAAAGTGCGCAACGCTGTTTACGGAAACCTGAAACTGATGAAGCAAACGCTGAACGAGAAGCAATATGCTGACTATGTGCGTCTGATGGCTGTTACTCTGCGGAATAAAGGCATTGATGTTGCACAGAAGTGATTTAGATTAGTTCTGCCGGACAATCCTGTCCGGCGGTGTTGTTTTTTGGCCCGTGCAAATGCATGGGCATTTTTGTTTTCATTTCTCCCGTGGCAATGAGAGATCCGCAAAATTATCCTATATTTGCAGGAAACATAAATGACTGTCATATGAAAACACTGAAAACTGGAAGAAAATGGGTTGCCTGCCTGCTGATGCTGGGCGGCGTCGGGGGAATGAATGCACAGAACGAATGGATCGAACCGCCTGTAATGGGGTGGAGTTCCTGGAATACATATCGGGTGAACATTGATGAAGCACTGATCCGGAAGCAGGCTGATGCCATGGTGGAACTGGGACTGAAGGAGTCCGGATACCGCTATGTGAACATTGACGACGGATTTTTCGGCTACCGGGACGAGAAAGGACGGCTGCATACGCATCCGCAACGTTTCCCGAACGGGCTGAAGGGCGTGGCTGCCTATATTCACTCACTCGGACTCCAGGCCGGAATCTATTCGGAGGCCGGGGCCAATACCTGCGGATCGATCTGGGATGCCGACAAGCATGGCATCGGGGTAGGGCTGTACGGCTTTGAACGCCAGGATGCAGACCTGTTTTTCAATGAATGGGGATTCGACTTTATCAAGATAGACTATTGCGGGGCCGGCCAGCAGCTGGAACTGGACGAACAGGAACGCTATACGGAGATTGTACGGGCGATCCGGGAAGTCTGTCCCCGGAATATCTCCCTGAATATCTGTCGCTGGGCTTATCCGGGGACCTGGGTGCGGAATCTGGCCCGTTCCTGGAGAATCAGTCCTGACATCGCTCCGAACTGGGCAGCCGTGAAACGCTGTATCGACATGAACCTGTATCTCTCGGCTTATGCGGGAGGCGGGCATTACAACGATATGGACATGCTGGAGATCGGACGCGGCCTGAAGCCGGAAGAGGAAGAGACGCATTTCGGCATGTGGTGCATCATGAGTTCGCCGCTGCTGATCGGATGTGACCTGACCCGGATTCCGGAGGAGTCGCTGAAACTGCTCCGCAACGAGGAACTGATTGCCCTGAACCAGGATCCGCTGGGGCTGCAGGCATACATCGTGCAGCATGAAGGAGGCGGTTATGTGCTGGTGAAAGATATCGAACAGAAACGGGGCAAGGTGCGTGCCGTGGCCTTGTATAATCCCTCGGATTCGGTCTGCTCCTTCCGGGTGCCTCTGGAGATTCTGGAACTGGCCGGCAAGACACGGGTGCGTGATCTGGTAAAGCGGAAAGACGAAGGACGGGTGACGGGCAGTTTCCAGTATGACGTGCCGGCTCACGGAGTCAAAATCCTTCGCGTGGAAGGTGAGGAACGGCTGGAACCGGTGCGCTACGAAGCAGAACAGGCTTATCTGCATCAGTTTGACAACCTGGCCAAGCGTCCGCGGGGAGTGGCTTATCTGCCTTATGAGGGAGCTTCCGGAGGCATGCTTGTCACCAATCTGGGCGGTCACCGGGACAATTATGCCCGTTGGAACGAGGTGTTCAGCGAAGAGGGCGGCCGTTACAGGATGACCGTCTGTTATGTGCCGGCAGCCAAGCGGGAACGCGAAATCAATGACCGGAGACTGGAAGTGACGGTCAACGGAACCCGGGTAAGCCTGACGGAGCTGGAAACGGACCGTTCGAAAGGAGTCTGCCGCGCGGAACTGACCGTTGACCTGCAAAAAGGATACAACACGGTGAGCATCGGAAGCCGTCTGACCTGGACACCGGATCTGGACTGCTTCGTGCTGGAAAAACTCTGACCGGTCCGTCTGTTATCCGTTTGTCTGCTATCCGTTCTTCTGTTTGAGAATCTCTTCGAGCCGGATCAGTTCGTCGCGGTACTGGGCAGCTTCGATGAAGTCCAGTTTCCTGGCTGCTTCCTGCATCAGCTTGCGGGTGCGGTCGACACTGCGTTTGAGCTGATCCTTCGACATGTATTCCACAATCGGGTCGGCAGCCATCATGAGGCCGTCCGGCATATCGGCATATTCCTTTGCCTTCTTTCCCTGTCCTGCCTTTGCCTCCTGGTTTTCCAGCAGGATGTTGGTGTGACTGCGCCTGATCTGGCGGGGAGTGATTCCGTTGGCTTCGTTGTAGGCCAGCTGCTTCTCCCGCCGGCGGTTGGTCTCGTCGATGGTCTGGCGCATGCTGTCCGTGATCTTGTCCGCATACATGATCACCTTTCCGTTGACATTCCGGGCAGCACGTCCGGCAGTCTGTGTCAGGGAACGGTGAGAGCGCAGGAATCCTTCCTTGTCGGCATCCAGGATGGCTACGAGGGACACTTCCGGCAAATCGAGTCCCTCACGCAGCAGGTTGACACCGATCAGAACGTCGAAAATACCCTGACGCAGTTCTTCCATGATCTTCACCCGATCCAGGGTTTCCACATCGCTGTGGATATAGGTACAGCGGATGCCGTGGCGTGACAGATAGTCCGTCAGTTCCTCTGCCATACGTTTGGTCAGTGTGGTGACGAGTACCCTTTCCTGAGCCTCGATGCGCTGCTGGATTTCTTCCATCAGGTCGTCGATCTGGTTCAGGCTGGGGCGTACTTCGATGACCGGATCCAGCAGTCCGGTGGGGCGGATCACCTGTTCCACGACTACCCCTTCACTTTCCTGCAATTCATATTCGGCAGGAGTGGCACTGACATAGATGACCTGACGCGCCATTTCCCGGAACTCGTCGAAGGTCAGCGGCCGGTTGTCCATGGCAGCGGGGAGGCGGAAACCATATTCCACCAGGTTGGTCTTGCGGGCCCGGTCGCCTCCGTACATGGCCCGGATCTGCGGTACGCTGACATGACTCTCGTCGATGACAATCAGGAAATCCTTCGGAAAGAAATCCAGCAGACAGTAGGGCCTTGTACCCGCTTCGCGTCCGTCGAAGTAGCGGGAATAGTTCTCGATGCCCGAGCAGTGTCCCAGTTCGCGGAGCATTTCCATATCGTAAGTGACCCGTTCCTTCAGGCGCTTTGCCTCGTAGAACTTGCCGGTCTCCTCAAAATGCTGTACCTGCAGGGTCAGATCGTCCTCAATCTGATGGATCGCTCTCAGGGTGCTTTCCCTGGTCGTCATGAAAAGATTGGCCGGATAAATCTTGTACTCATCGAAGGTGGAGATACGGGCTCCCGTGTCCGGATCGACTTCCTCAATGCCGTCAATTTCGTCATCCCAGAACATGATGCGCAGGATGTGATCCGTATAAGCCAGGAAGATATCCACCGTATCTCCCTTGACCCGGAAATTCCCGCGGTTCAGCTCGGCATCGTTGCGGGTGTAGAGACTGTCCACCAGCTGGCGGAGCAGGACGTTGCGGTCCATGCGCTTGCCCCGTCTGACTTCGATCACATTATTATAAAAGTCGGCCGGATTTCCCATACCGTAGATGCACGATACGGACGAAACCACGATGACATCCTTCCGGCCTGAAAGCAGGGCAGAGGTGGCCGCCAGCCGGAGCTTGTCGATTTCTTCGTTGATGGCCAGGTCCTTTTCAATATATGTATCCGTGGAAGGCAGGTATGCCTCCGGCTGGTAATAGTCGTAGTAGGAAACGTAATATTCCACCGCATTGTTGGGGAAGAACGCCTTGAACTCCCCGTAGAGCTGGGCGGCCAGCGTCTTGTTGTGGCTCAGGATCAGCGTCGGTTTGTTGACGTTGCGGATCACGTTGGCGATGGTAAAAGTCTTTCCGGAGCCTGTCACTCCCAGCAGTGTCTGGGCGGGCAGGCCGTTCAGTACTCCGTCAGTCAGTTGTGCGATAGCCTCCGGCTGGTCGCCGGTGGGCTGATAGTCGGATTTCAGTTCAAAGTTCATAATCAGTGAAATTGTGATCAAAAGTGAGTGTAAAGGTACGTATTTCTGTCGGAAAAGCCACGGAAGCGGACCTTTTTTGCCCCGGAGAAAGCGAAAATAATATTAAAATATCCGCGGGTATTGATTTATTCATTGGAAAAGAGTAATTTTGCACAACTATATTGATTGACATGAAAAAGTACATAGCAATGGCCCTCCTTTCCGCGGGAGTCTTAACTTCGTGCGGAGAGTACAACAAGGTGCTGAAAAGCACGGATTATGAATACAAATACGAAGCAGCAAAAGAGTATTTTGCCAAGGGGCAGAACACCAAGGCCGCTACACTTCTGGAAGAACTGGTCAATATCCTGAAAGGTATGATGAACGGGGAAGAAGCCCTGTATATGCAGGCTATGACCTATTTCAATCAGGGTGACTACGTGACGGCTTCGCATTATTTCAATACCTATTATACAACCTATCCGCGCGGAACCTATACGGAACTGGCCCGCTTCAACTGCGGACGCGCGCTGTATCTGGATACTCCCGAACCGCGTCTGGACCAGAGCAGTACTTACAAGGCTATCGAGGAACTGCAGATGTTCATCGAATATTTCCCGATGAGTTCACGGAAGGATCAGGCTCAGAGCATGATCTTCGAACTGCAGGACAAACTGGTGGAGAAGGAGTATATGTCGGCCAAGCTGTATTATGACCTGGGCTCCTATACGGGTAACGCCGTGTACAGCAGTACCGGTAACAACTATCTGGCAGCCGTGATCACTGCCCAGAACATCCTGAAGGAATATCCTTATACCAAGATGCGTGAAGATCTTTCGATCCTGATCCTGCGTGCAAAGTATGGCATGGCCAGGGAAAGTGTGCTGGAAAAGAAGGAAGACCGTATGCGCGACACCATCGACGAATATTATGCTTTTATCAATGAATTCCCCGAAAGCAAGTACCGCAAGGAAGTGGAATCCATTTTCAAGGAAGCGAACAAGTATGTGAACCCGGATGAGGACACAACAACAACTGAAGAATAATTAATCACATTAAATGTATAATTAACAATAAGTTATGGATTACAAAAAAACAAATGCCCCTACTAACACCGTTACCCGTGACATGATGGAACTGTGCGAAGATACAGGCAATGTATACGAAACCGTAGCAATTATCGGCAAACGTGCCAACCAGATTGCTGTGGAAATGAAGAACGATCTTTCCAAGAAGCTGCAGGAATTTGCTTCATACAGCGACAATCTGGAAGAAGTCTTTGAAAACAGAGAACAGATTGAGATTTCCCGTTACTACGAAAAACTTCCGAAGCCGACTCTGATCGCTACTCAGGAATACATCGAAGGAAAGGTGTATTACAGAAACCCGGCCAAGGAAAAGGAAAGACTGCAATAAGCCGGAACTATGATACAGCGCATTCAGACCGTTTATCTGCTGGTTGTAGCCATTCTGGCAGTAGTAATGATCTCACTGCCGGTAGGAAGTTTCGTTACGCCGGATTATCACATGAGTGAACTGACCAATCTGGCGCTCGTGTCTGAAGAAGGAGTGTCAGACTATGCTCCGTGGGCCTTGTTTGCCTTGCAGACCGTTTCTGCCATCCTTGCTCTGGTGACGATCTTCCTCTACAAGAAGCGCATGCTTCAAATCCGTCTGACTCTGTTCAACATGCTGGTGCTGGTGGGCTATTATGTCACACTGGTCATTTTCGTGCTGAACCTGAAAGGAGATGCCTCTTTCGTTCCGTCATGGACTGTATGTCTGCCACTGATTTCGATCATTCTTTCGTGGCTGGCTATCCGTGCCATCGGCAAGGACGAAATGCTGGTAAAAGCATACGAGAGACTGAGATAAGCCGGAAGGGCTGGTCTGAGTCTTTGAGAATTGATACATATCATTGGGATATGACCGACATCCCCCTGTTGCCCCTTCAGGTGACAGGGGGATGTTGTGTTTCAACAGATGGAGATTTGTTTATTCGTAAATATTTTTTCTGTAAAAAAGTGTGACAACTTTTAAGTTTTTACTATTTTTGCCTGTGATTTTGAATCTTTTATATAAAATAACTATAAAATGCACAGGTTGAATCATTACTATTTATTCAAAGTGCTTCGCTTTACTGCGGTCTTCTTTCTGGCCTGCTGGGCCTGGGGATGTGAAGACCATGATGAAAGCGGGCCTGGAACTGATTCGGGGAAAGTCTTGAATATCAGTGGTCGTATAGAACAGGAATGCCTGACGCGTGTCGATGACGGCGGTTTTGCTGACGGAGATTGCATGGGCGTTTTTGTGGTTGATTATGAGGACAGCAAGCCGGGAGTCCTGCAAGGTTATGGCAATCGGGCCACGAACTTTGCACTGACTTATGAAGCTGCTTCAGGTGTGTGGAAGGGAAATTCTTCCATCTACTGGAAAGATCAGTACACTCCTGTAGACGTGTATGGCTATTATCCGTTTGAAAACGGTCTGACAGAAGTCAATGCCTATCCGTTTGCGGTAGCGGCCGATCAAAGTGTGAAACGGGAAGGAGAGATGGGGGCCTATGAACAGAGTGATTTTCTGTGGGCCAAGAGTGAAGGTGTACAACCGACAACAGATGTGATTTCTCTTACCTATCATCACCGGATGGCAGGTGTGAAGGTTATTTTAACTCAGGGAGAAGGATTTACCGGAGATGAATGGACCAAGCTGCCGCGTCTGGTGACAGTGGATAATGTACTGCGCAATGCAACCATTGACCTGGCAACGGGAACCGTGAACCCTACAGGATCTTACGATACTCCCGTAACGATGTCTCCGGAGTCAGGAGATTCCTATCGGGCTGTCACTGTTCCTCAGACTGTTGCTGCCGGAAAGTCTGTCATTGGAATCACGATTGACAAGAAATCCTACCATTTGACCAAAGGTGCCGATATGGTCTATCTTTCGGGGAAACTTCATACCTTTACGATTGAAGTCAACAAAACAGCTGAATCCGGCGATTATGAGCTGAGTCTGAAAGATGAAACTATTGCTGAGTGGGAAAACGACGAGTCTTCGCATAACTTTGAACTGGCTGCCTATGTGAATGTTGATGTGAAAACAGCCGGTACACTTGAGACCTGTCTGAAGGAAAGGGGAACCAATGTGGAGAATCTGAAGAACCTGAAGATAACCGGTCAGCTGACAGATCAGGATTTTCAGTATATCCGGGAAGAAATGATCCAGCTGACAGCATTGAACCTGCGTGAGGTCAAGATGGTACATGTGGAGACAGACCCGATCAACGAGCCGGGTATCTGTCAGGATGATATGCTTCCTAACTATGCCCTGAACAACAAGAGTTCGCTGCGGACTCTTATTCTGCCGGAAAGCATCGTCCGCATCGGAGTATCTGCCCTCAGCGGCACTCAGCTGACTCACCAGCTGGTGATACCGAACCGGGTAAAGCGTCTGGATGAGAACGCAATCAGTTATATAAAGGAGATGAACCTGGAGGTCATTCTTCCGGATTCGCTGGAATACATTGGCAACAGGGCCTTGTCCCATACGGAATATACCTGTGAATTCAAGCTGCCGAATACGGTGCGCTATATCGGATACAGTGCTTTTGAGGAAGCCAGACAAGTGTATGGAACTTTCCGTCTGCCGGATAATCTGGAATATCTGGGGGAAGGTGCTTTCATGAATATGGGGCATGACATGACGGGAGATATCGTGATTCCGCAACGGTTTAAAACCGTTCCGGCCAATGCTTTCAACAACATTGGATTTGCCAAAGGCACGAAGCTTACGTTGCACGATGGAGTCAGCATTATCGGGAAGGGAGCCTTTTACAAGCTGAAATTCAGCAGCCCGGTCAGTTTCCCGGCATCGTTGACCACCATTCATCAGGATGCCTTTGCCGAATGTCTGATGCTGGGTACGCTGAATCTGCCTTCCAGACTCAGTTTTATTGGCAAGAGGGCTTTCGGTACTTATGTGGAAACAACGGAGGTAACCGGTCTGAACGGTGAACTGGAACTTCCTTCCACTATTTCTGTGATCAGCAATGATGCTTTTTACGGACAGAGCTTTACGTCTGTCACCCTTTCGGATCAGATAACCCACATCAACGAGCGTGCTTTTATGAACGACAAGTTCATAAAAACCGTCACAACAGGAAAGAATCTGGATTATATCGGTCCGGATGCCTTCAGCGGATGTGGAGCGCTTCAGACCTTTATCTGTCTGAATCCAGAGCCTCCGGAACTTTCATCTGGTGCTTTTGGAGGAATTTACTGGGACAAGGTCGTACTGGAAGTTCCGGAACAGTCTGTGGAACGTTATCGTAATGCTTCCGGCTGGAATCAGTTCCAGAACATTACGGCGCATAAGGAACTGGCGTTCAATATACCTTCTATTACTTGTCTGCAGGGTGGCATGACGCGCGAAGGAGTAGTCCGCAGCGAAGGAGAGTGGGAGATAACCGAACACCCGGACTGGTGTACCGTTACGCCTATGCAGGGAGGAACGGATCGTCGGGAAGAAGTCACAGTGAAGGTCAATCCCATGAACCAGGGAAGCGGCACTCGCAGCGGACGCATTGTGTTCCAGTTGAAGGGTACGGAATATACGACTTATGCAGAGGTCACCCAGTATGATTATGAGTACAATGAAGATCAGGAAATTGTGTTGCAGGATGCTACGGCCGGAGCTGCTCCTGTTTCACTGTTCATCATCGGAGACGGTTTTGATGCCGGGGAAATAGCTGACGGAACCTACCTGAAACTGATGAAGGAACAGATGGAACATTTCTTTAATGTGGAACCTTACCGGACTTACCGTTCTTACTTCAAGGTTTCTACGGCAGTTGCCGTATCTCCGGAAAAAGGCATTTCAACGGCAGGAGAACCGGGAACGCAGAGCAACAGATTTAATACGTATATGGATATCTATGGTCTCCATACAGATAATACTGCGGTGAGAGACTATGCAAAGAAGTTAATGGGCAGTGCTCCTTCCACTCTTCTTCTGCTCTGTAATTATCAGGGATTCCTGAGTACGACCGACCGTAGCGGAGAGGGTAACCTCAGTGTTTGTACTTTGAGTAATGATACATATCCTTATGACCAGCGCGGACTGATCCAGCATGAAGTGGGCGGACACAACTTCGGTGGTCTGGGAGATGAATCAGTCGGACATTTTGAATTTATTCAAGCCTGTACCTGTCCCAGCTGTAATGCGCTGCGTGAATTTACAGATGCCAAGTCGAGGGGCGAATTCGAAAATCTGTCTCTTTCAGGAAGCATAAATTCGGTACCCTGGAAGCATCTGATCTTTGACCCGCGTTTCAGTAAGTATGTGGATGTGTATGAAGGAGGATATAACCATCTTCGCGGTGTGTATCGTTCAGAGCCTCAAAGTTGTATGGGAACATATATTCCTTATTACAATGCCATCAGCCGGGAAACTATTGTACGGCGGATTATGAGTCTTTCCGGACGGACATTCAATTTTGAAGATTTTGTAACCAAGGATAAATGGGATGGGAGGCCGGAAGAATGAATGGAATAAATAACCGATCAATTGGAAGCAAGATGACCAAGAATATCAGCAAAATAAGTTTGTTCCTGCTGGCATTCCTCTGCATGCAGTCGTGCAGGGAAGACAATCCCTTTGGCGGAGCCACAGGAACTGAAAAGGATATTATAGAAATCAGCGGGCAAATTACCCAATCGGCATCTGCTCGTGTGACGGAAACAGGATTTGCAGACGGAGATGCCATAGGTGTCTATATTGTGGATTATGTGAATGGTCAGCCGGGACAGCTGACGGGGCAAGGTAACCATGCAACAAATGTGAAATTTACTTATGACGGAGTTGCAAATGTCTGGGAAGGGACAGCCAAGATCTATTGGACTGATGATAAAACGCCGGTGGACGGCTATTCCTATTATCCATTCCGGGAAGTCATAGAAGATCCGAAGAACGTAGACTTTTCCATCTCAGCCCGTCAGGACCGTCAGGAAGAGACTCAACTGGTCACAAATTATGAGCTGAGTGATTTCCTTTGGGCCAAAGCGAATAAAGTGGCCCCGGGACAGACCATTGCTTTGAATCATACCCATCTGATGGCCGGAGTGGAAATCAATCTGATTCCGGGAACCGGATTTGACGAAGCAACCTGGGATGAAGTGGAAAAGAATGTATTGATAGAGCAGATTCAGCCGGATGCAAAGATAGACTTGTCAACGGGAACAGTAACACCGGGGGAAGGGACACCGGTTACTGTAGTTCCTTATGACAAGGGTAACGGCACGTACCGGGCTGTTCTGATTCCTCAGTCAAAAGCAGCCGGTGAGATATTGTTCACCCTGACTGTAGATAAAACCTCTTACCAGTTCAAACGTGAAAACGATATGACTTTCGCTGGAGGCAAGTTGCACCGGTTTACCATTGAAGTCATTCAGCGGTTGCCTGAAGGGGATTATGATTTTAAACTTACAGACGAAGCCGTAACTGCCTGGGATGATGATGGAATATCACATACAGGAACAGTGCGTGAGTATGTTGTAGTTAAGTCTCCGGAAAAGGGAAAACTGGCAGAAGCTCTTCAGGCATCAGGACGTGATCTGGACCAGCTGCTGAACCTGAAGGTGGTCGGAGAGATGAACCATCAGGACTTTGTCGACATGCGTGAGCTGTTACCCAATCTGGAAGCGATAAACTTACAGGAAGTCAAGCTGAGAGATGCTTCCTTGCAATCAGGAAGTTCAGATTCCTACCCGTCTGAAAATCTGGAAGACGATGTATTGCCTTCGTATGCTTTCTACTGTTGCAAGTCACTGAAATATATTGTCTATCCCAAAGAAATGAAAAAGATCGGGGAATATGCTTTTCGTGGAGCAGGTCTGGTCGGTGCTCTGGAGATACCGGAAGGAGTAACCTATATCGCGACTTCAGCTTTTGACAACTGGGGCTCCTATGAGGGTGCACATATGTATTTGAATTCACTGAAGCTGCCTTCTACTCTGGAATATATTGGTGAATCTGCTTTCCGTAACAATAAATTCAACTGTGAGCTGATTTTACCTGAGAAATTAAAAGTAATAGGTCCCGGTGCTTTTAGTGAATGTTTTTACCTGTATGGTACTCTGAATTTGCCTTCAGGTCTGGAAGTATTGGGAAAATCGGCTTTTGAAAATTTGAGCAGGCTGACCGGTCCGCTGGTAATCCCGGCCGGAATTAAGGAAGTCAGTGGTTTGGCAGGGACAGGATTCTCCAGTCTGGTTCTGCCGGATGGGCTGGAGGTTATCGGTGACTATGCTTTCGGAGGTAGTCATTTGGGAGGTCAGAAAAACAATCTTCAAGGAGATTTATATATTCCTCGAACAGTTCGTCAACTGGGAGTAGAAGCTTTCTGTGGAACACAGTTCTCTCATGTCTATCTACCGGAAGGTTTAACAGAAATATCGAAAAACCTTTTAAACGGATGTAATAAACTGATTGATACTTTAAAAATTCCATCAACGGTGAAGCAGATACGTAGTGGAGCATTTGGCGGATGTTCCAGCCTGACAGCTATTGTTTTGCCGGCAGGACTGGAGCAGATAGAAGGCGCAGATATATTCAGTACCTTTGGTGGATGTTATGCGTTAAATCTGTTACGTTGTGATGCGAAGGAGCCACCTGTATTGTTGGGAAATATTGATAATATTTTCGGTGATCTCCCCAAAAACAATTTCACGGTTCAGGTTCCTGCTGAATCAGTTGAGAAATATCGCAATGCAGAAGGTTGGAAGGAATTCAAGCGTATTGCGGCTTACAGTAACTTTGTATGCCGTCCGCAGTCTGCCAATCTGCTCAATAAAGGACATGAATACAACATCGTGCTGAATGCAGACGGTAACTGGAAGGTTAAATCCATTCCCGGATGGTGTAGCATATCAGCTAATTCGGGATTCAAGAAAACCGAACTGACTGTAACAATTGATGAGTTGCCTGACGGACAGGGAAACCGTGAAGACAGCATTGTTTTCAGTCTGGACGGAACAGAATATACAACCTGCTACTATATCAAACAGTATGATTCGGAACGAAAAGAAGATGCTTCATACACCTTGCAGGCAGCCAAGCAAGGAAAAGGAGTCAATATTGTGTTGTTGGGAGACGGATATGATGCTGAAGATATTGCGGACGGAACCTACCAGCGGGATATGGAACAGGCAGCTGAACATTTCTTCGGTGTGGAACCCTTTAAAACGTACAGGAATTATTTTAATGTATATACGGTCTGGGCAATGTCTGCGGAAAGTGGCATCGGAACCTTGAACACTTTGCGGGATACGAAATTTGATACCCAGTATGGTAATTTTACGTATGACAGCCGTATTCATTGTGCTGCAGATTATGCCATGAGCTATGTAGCCGAATACAGTCCGGTGACCAAACAGGAGATAAAAGAATCGCTGGTAATTCTTATACCGAATTCTACGATGTATGACGGAGTGACGTATATGTACGGGGACGGTTCCGCACTGGCACTTTGTCCGAAGAGCGAACTGGATTTTCCATACGATGCCCGGGGAGTGATACAGCACGAAGCTTGTGGACACGGATTTACCAAGCTGGCAGATGAATATATTTATCACCGGGCCTGGATTCAGACCTGTAAGTGTACCTGTTGTGCGCATGTGGCAGATCTGCAAGGCATGCAGGCTTCCGGATGGGGACAGAATCTGTCTTTGAGCGGCAGATATGAAGATGTTCCATGGTATCATCTGATTCATGATGCCCGGTATAACGACATTGTAGATATTTATGATGGAGGATATTTCCATTCAGACGGTGTTTACCGGTCGGAATACAACAGTGTCATGAACAACAATGTGCCTTATCTCAGTACGTGGAGCCGTGAACTGGCTGTCCGGCGTATCAAAGAGCTGGCCGGTGAGACCTTCAGCTATGAAGAGTTTGTTGCCAATGACAGCCGTGAGTGGGGTATTGACTTCACCCGCAGTCAGATGGAAAACATTCCGGCTTCCGGAACAATGCATGGAGCACCTCCGGTAATCATTAAAAGAAGTCCTAACTTGAATATCAGAGAGAAATGAAAACATACAGTAATATAGTCTCATTATGGGCCGTATCTCTAGCCCTGCTTTTTAACGGTTGCAGGGAACAGGATGATATGAAAGAAGCCTTTACACGTACTCCCATTCAGATTGCAGCTGATTACAATACGACTACCCGTGTCAGTGATGCCGGATTTGCTGATGGTGACCGGATGGGAGTTTTTATTACAGATTATGAAAATGGGGTACCGCAGCCGATTGGAGTAAGCGGTAACCGTGCGAATAATGTACTTTTCACTTATCAGGAAAGCGGGAATACATGGACGGGAGCGGCGACTATCTATTGGAAGGACAGTCAGACTCCGATAGATGTTGTAGGTTATTATCCTTTCAATGATGAATTGTCTTCAGTGACTGCATATCCTTTCTCTGTACAGACACATCAGGAAGCTGCAGCTGCCAATGGCGGGATGGGAGGATATGAGGCCAGTGATCTGCTCTGGGCCAAGAATGTGCAGGTTGCTCCGACGGACCAGACCATCCGGCTGCTGTATCATCACCTGATGGCCGGGGTTACCATCCGGATAGAAAAAGGTGAGGGATTTGCAGAAAATGAATGGGAAAGCGCCGTCCGTCAAATCTGGATTGACAGCACTGTTCCTGATGCTCTGGTGGATCTGGAAAAAGGTACGGTTACAGCCGGAAGCGGTGAACCGGAACTGATTGTTCCTCTCCCTTATAAAGATGAGTATCGGGCTGTGGTCGTTCCGCAGGAAGTGGCTGCCCAAAAGCCTCTGATCGGTCTTACCGTGAATGGAACGAATTATGCCTTGTCGAAAGAGGAGGTTATGACCTATACAAGCGGGAAAATGCATACGTTTACGATTCAGGTGAACAAACGGACGGATAATGGCGATTATGAATTTTCTCTTATGGGAGAAGCTGTTACTGCATGGATCGATGATCCGGATTTTCACGACGGACTGATTCGTGAGTATGTGACGGTTGAGGTAGAACAGCCTGGAACATTTGAGCAGTGTCTGAAAGACAGAAAGCTGAATGCAGAAAAACTTTCCAGTCTGAAAGTAACGGGATCGGTAAGCTGGAAGGATCTCCAATATATGGGAAGTTCTATGCCCGCTCTGGCTTATCTGAACCTGAAAGATGTGCGCATTGATGATGAAGAGGATGCAAACGATGATGTCATTACTGGATTTCAGAACTGTGCTTCTCTGACCCGTGTCATTTTGCCAGACAGATTACGCGGAATTGGAGCGCAGGCCTTTTATCGTACGAATCTGACCGGTTCACTGGATATTCCTGAAGGAGTTACTTTTATAGAGTACGGCGCATTTATTGATTGTCCGTTTCATGCAGGAATAGAGCTTCCTTCTACCTTGAAACGAATTGACTCTGATGCCTTTGCGTATGCAGACCTCACGGGAGAGTTGCATTTGCCGGAAGGAGTGGAGTCCATTGGAGGAGGGGCATTTAATGAAGCTGCATTTTATGGACAACTGACTCTTCCTCAGAGTCTGAAAGATCTGAATGCTTCTGCATTTGCCAGTTGCAACTTTTCCGGAGATCTGGTGATCCCTCAGGGAATCAGACTGACGGGAAGTTTTTCAGGAAATGAATTTACGCATCTGGAGTTCCCTGAAGGATATGAAACGGTTACTTCCCAAATGTTTGACGGAGTTCCTTTGCAGGGTGAACTGCTGTTGCCGGCTTCATTGAAAAATCTGGAGTATGCCTGTTTCCGGGGAACTAAAATATCATCCGTTGTCCTACCGGAAGGTTTGCGCCAACTGGAGAAAAGCACGTTTGCTGATTGTTCTCGCCTGGAAGGAACCATTACTATACCTGACAATATTGTTGTCGTTCAGGAGGAACTGTTCTCCGGCTGTTCCATGTTGTCGGGAATACATCTGCATGATGAAATTGTATATATCGGAAAAGGGGCTTTCCGGAACTGTTATAACATGAACTCTATTGTATGTGATGCTTTAACTCCTCCGACAGTAGAGGAAGGAGCATTTGACGGAGTTCCTAAGGATAATTTCAGTGTGGAAGTGCCGGCTTCAGCGGTATCAGCTTATAAGACTGCAGAAGGATGGAAGGAATTCAAGCGAATCACACCTTACAGCAATTTTGTCTGCCGTCCGGCGACAGCATGTGCCCTGAACACCATGCATGAAGAAACACTGATTCTCAATGCCGACGGAGCATGGGAAGTAAGCTATCAGCCTGACTGGTGTAAACTGTCAGTAACATCCGGAACAGGAAGAACAGCCATCCGTCTGACGATCAATGAAATGTCACATGGAGCCGGTGACCGGAAGGATAGCATCGTCTTTGCATTGAACGGAACTGAGTTTACGACTTACTGTACCGTCCAGCAGAAGGACTATGAATATGAAGAAGATGAACTGGTTGAACTGCAAAAGCATACGGCAGGAAAAGGAATCAATATTCTCTTCCTGGGTGACGGTTATGATGCAGAAGCATTGGCCAGCGGTGCTTATCTTGATCTGGCCCGTGAAGAAATGGAGCATTTCTTTGCCTTGCCGCCTTATGACCGGCTCAGAAGTTATTTCAATGTCTATGCAGCCGTTTCTTTGTCTCAGGAAACGGGCATCAATACAGTAAACACTTACCGTAACACACGGTTTGGAACGATTTACGGCGGTTCGGAAATGTGTGGAGGTTCCGGTCCGAATCTGATTCCGGATGACGAGCAGATTTTCCCCTATATTACGGAAACCTTAACAGATCTGCCTTCCACTGAAAATGATCTTCGGCGGATGCTGGTGATTCTGATCCCCAATACCAGTGAATATAACGGAGTCACTTACCTGTATGAAGACGGACGGGCTATCTCGATCTGTCCACGTAGTGAACAAGCCTATCCGATGGATACACGGGGAGTTGTGCAGCGTGAGGCCGGCGGCTTCGGTTTCGGGAAACTGGCTAACGAGGCGGTTACGAAAAATGCTTATGCAACAGTTGGTGTTCTGAATACAATCGAGGAGGGACATAGCCGGGGCTGGTATCAGAATATCTCAATTACCGGTAAACTGTCAGAGGTGCCATGGGCTCATTTTATCTTTGATCCCCGCTACAGCGATTATGTGGATGTGTTTGAAGGTGCGTTTGAATATACCCGTAATGTATATCGCTCTGAGGCCAGCAGTTGTATGAATACTGGTATTCCTTATTATAATGCCATCAGCCGTCAGACCATTACGCAACGTATCAAGGAATATGCCGGTGAAACATTTGATCTGAACGAGTTCTATGAAAATGACACTAATGCATGGGGAACAACCCGCGGCCGGTCGGATAACGGTTATATTCAGACAGATGTAACAGCCACCGGTAAATTTAAAATGCCTGTAATTGTAAAAGGGAAATATATCCCTCATAAACCTAAATGCAAGAATAAATAAAATAAAAGAATAAAGATATGAAAACAACGTATTGTATGTGGATGGCGGCTGCTTTTCTGACTGTGGCAGCGTCATGCAGTAATGATAAGACTCCTGTGGTTGAATCAGATGAATTGGAAGTTAAACTGAATCTGGTACATCCGGCCAGTCGTGTTACAGACACTGATTTTGAGGCTCAGGACAAGATCGGTGTATATATGGTTGCCGAAGGAACTGATCTGCAGATCGGTGGCAATGAGGTGAATAATGAGCTGTTCAGCTACAACGGAACAGACTGGACTTCAGAACGGAAAGTATACTGGAATGAAGGTTTGCATGATATTTATGCCTACTATCCGTATGTGAAGAGTATCAGTGATACAGATAACTATCCATTTACGATCAGTCTGGATCAGTCATCAGAAGGTACGGACGGAATTTCCGGATATGAGGCAAGTGATTTCTTATGGGCATCATCAAAGGGAGTGAGTGCTACGGCTGATGCAGTTCCACTGCAGTTCCGTCATTGCATGAGTAAGCTGAAAGTTGTACTTGTGAAAGGCAGTGACTACGAAGGTGAAATTCCTTCGGACTGTGAAGTCTATATTCACAATATGAAGCCCTCAGCCTTAATAGATCTGCAAGAAGGCAGTGTGGAAGTCAGTCCCTATGCAGCTGTTGAAACCGTGAAGTGCCGCAAGCTTAATAATACGGAGTTTACAGCTTGTCTGGTGCCTCAACGTCTTGCTTCCAGAAGACCTTTTGTGGAAGTTGTAACGTCCAATGTTTCTTATATGCTTGAGGGAACAATCTCTTTGAAACAAGGTTATCAGAGTACAGTAACGGTGACCTTGTCACAGAGCCCGGAACAAGTGGAAATAACAATAGGTGGTGGTATTGAGAATTGGGAATAAATGAATCAATAATAGAGTATGACGTTAAAAAAACGATTAATAATTTGTTTGTCTGCTGTCCTTGCCTGTTTGCTGTTTGCCTGTGGCGGAGGTGAGGGCGGTAAGGAAGATCCCGTTCATATTGGAGTTTCCGGTGTGGAATTATCAGAAACTTCCTATTCAATGGTGGTCGGTGATTCCTTGCTGCTGAAGGCAGTAATTACTCCTTCGGATGCAACGGATCAAACCGTAAACTGGGATTCTTCAGAAGAGTCTGTGGCTGTTGTGTCAAGTTCAGGACTTGTCTCGGCAGTCGGCAAGGGTACTTGTGTCATTACTGCAAGTGTTGACGGGAAAAGTGCAAGGTGTACGATTACCGTACAGGATAAAACGATAGCAGTAGAATCTATTGTATTGTCTGAAGATACTCTGTTGCTGGGAATAGATGATACGGCAACATTAATTGCTACAATCAGACCGGAGAATGCGACAGAACGTGAAATAACATGGACTTCCAGTAATCCGGAGATAGCTACCGTTTCTGATCAGGGTGAGGTTGTTGCCCTTCAGGAAGGAACTTGTACTGTTACTGTTTCAGCAGGCGGGAAATCTGCTGAATGTGTGGTTACGGTAAGTCGGAATGTAATCCCGGTCAAGGAGGTTATATTGTCAGAGACCTCTCTGACCTTGAAGGAAGGTGAGTCATACACTTTGACGGCAACAGTTACTCCGGCAGATGCAACGGAACGGACCGTGACCTGGAAATCAGGAAATCCAGATGTAGCAACAGTTTCAGATGAAGGAAAAATAGAGGCTGTTCATGCAGGAACCTGTATAATTACAGCATCAGCTGGTGGTAAGGTTTCGGAATGTATGATAACGGTTACCAGCGAAACGATTGCAGTAGAACAGATTACTCTGTCTGCAACTTCTCTATCCTTGAAGTTAGGTGATTCTCGTACCCTGACAGCTACGGTTATTCCCTCGGATGCAACCGACAGTCAGGTAACATGGAGCTCCAGTGATCCTTCGGTGGCTACAGTATCAGATCAAGGTGAAGTGACAGCCGTTCGTGCGGGAAACTGTACGATCACAGCTACGGCGGGCGGCAAGTCTGCTGCTTGTACGGTTACCGTGAGTGCAAAAGAGATTCCGGTAGAACGGATCACTCTGTCGTCCACTTCCTTATCCCTGAAGGAAGGCGACTCTCACAAGTTGACAGCTACGGTAACTCCGTCGGATGCAACCGACAGTCAGGTAACATGGAGCTCCAGTGATCCTTCGGTGGCTACAGTATCGAATACAGGAAAGGTCGTTGCTGTTCGTGGCGGAAACTGTACGATCACAGCTACCGCAGATGGCAAGTCTGCTACTTGTACGGTACGTGTTCAAGGTGCAGGAGGTGTAGATGCTGGTATTGGCTCCTGGGAAGATTCTGATGAAGATTATGGAGGAACAGTAAACTGATATAGAATTTATTAAAAATACTTCGGCGTGCAATCCTGAATATCGAAGCATTTCAGGTTGCACGCCGAAGTGTTTTGTTTCTCCCCGTTCTAGATTTTCTTGTTCTTCCAGCTTCCTTTCCGCAGGTAAAGATAGCTGACGATACCGATGCAGGAAGCATACAGATGCTCAGCAGTCCAGCAGAAGGCAACGTCTGCTTTCAGCCCCTGAATGACAATGGTAATATAGACCAGATAAATCACCAGCGCACCCAGTTCAAGGATAAAGGCAGCCTGTGTATTTCCGGTGCCTGAAACGGACTGAAAATAGATGTTTCCCGGAATCATGACCAGGTATGAGGAACACAGTACCCAGAGGGTTGGAACACTGGCTTCCACCAGCTCCGGAATGTCTGTATAGATGCGGAGTACCGGATGGGGAAACAGGGCAATCAGCGCAATGACCGGCAATACGATGCAGGAGCACAGACGGATATGGCGGCCGATAAGCGAGCGGACCTGAGCGGTATCACCCCGTCCGATGGCATTGCTGACCAGGGCACTGCATGTCGATGCAAAAGCCATGATGGTCATGAACGGCAGACTGGAAACGCTGCGGATGATGTTTGATATGGCCAGAGGGCGTTCACCGAGATGTTCCACGAAAATGAAGAACAGGAACCAGGTAGACAGGGAAATGAAATTCTGTACCATGGTCCACAGGGAAACGTTCATGATCTGTGTAAGCGAACGGGTACGGAAAGCCGGAATCCGGTTGAGCCCGTATTTACGGTAGTCTATCCGGCGCCAGGTATAGATCACGAAGAAGATTACAGATACCAGTTCGGCAAGGGAGGAACCGATGGCTGCTCCGGCAATACCCAGAGCGGGAAAACCGAATTTTCCGAAAATCAGGGTATAGTTGAATATCACATTGGCCAGTACCATCACGATGGAGTTCAGCGTCAGGGTACGGGTCTGGGTAGTTCCTACGAAGAATGCACGGAACATGGCGCCGATGAAAGAGAAGAAAAAGCCGTACACCCGCCAGTGGATATAGCTGGAAGCTGCTCCGGCAATCTTGTCGGAAGTGACGAGCAGTCCGAGTATCTCCTCAGAATAGACCTGGGAGACGGTGAAGATCACTGCACTCATCAGCAGGAGGAAGTAAATTCCCTGATAGAAGATACCTCCGATTGCTTTGTAGTTGCCTTCTCCGTTACGGCGGGCCATCAGAATCTGCGAACCGACCGTGAAGCCGAAACCGATCATGAAAATGGCCAGATAGTATACTCCGGCAATGGCTGAAGCACCCAGTTCCACTTCACCGACCCTTCCCAGAAAGGCGGTATCGGTGATTCCGATCATCTGTTCCATAATCAGACTGATCAGAATGGGGTAGGCCATCAGCCAGATACTGCGGTAAGAATAATCAACGGCTTTCTGTTCCATGGGCACCGGCAGTGAATATCGGGTTAGTTTTGGCACTGATCTCTTCGATATCCAGACGAACGATTTCTGTGCGCAGGAAATTCTTTTCGGCATATCCCATGCCTGCTATCTTATGGCCGGGACAATACCTGGCAATCAGCAGGGAAAGAGCTGACATGCGTTCTGCTTCATGCAGGGTGCGATAGGCTGAACAGCGCAGAACGACACTTTCGTATGCGGTTGTAAACTGATCAGGGCGCACTTCCGTATGTCCTACTACGCAGAAGGAGACCTTGTTGCAGGCGTCCATGCAGCGCAGTTTCCGTCCCACGGGGGCACAGTGTATATAAATGGAATTTCCGTGATCCCAAACATAATTGACTGGGATTCCGTAAGCTCCTTCTCCATTTTCATCCTGCATGGAGAGGATGCCGTATGTACCTTCCTTCAAAAGCTGGAAAGCTCTCTTTTCGTCCAATAGCCGGTCCTGCCGACGTAACTGTGAATTGTTGAATTGCATGACTGTCGGATTTTTTTGGTTAGCGGACCAAAGGTATAAAAATTTTTGAAGACACGGAGACAGCCGGCTGACAATTCTACAGCCGGCAGAACAGAGATACAAAAAACGGAACGCTCATGTCGATCAGGATGCCGTGGAAAATGGCGACAGGCATCATGTCTTTGCCTGAATAGCGCGTGATCAACGGAAGAACCACGTCCATGGAGTTTACTCCCGCTGCTGAAATAGGTGCCAGTTTCCCGAAATATTTGCAAAGTAAGGGAGTGCCCAGAAGTGCCATCATTTCGCGGAAGATGTTTGCCAGCAGGGCAATGGTACCCAGTTCCGTTGCCAGTTGCAGTCCGATGGAGGGTTCCTTGAACTGTGTAATCAGGATGGACGAGAGCGAATAGTAGGCAAATCCGCTTCCTACCGCCATGCAGTCGAAGATGCTCCAGCGTGAGAGCAGCAGACTGGCCAGTGCGGAGAAGAGAAGTGTGCCACATACGGTTCCCAGCGGAATCAGCAGGTATTTCGGACGCAGGCTTCCCACGATGAACTTCAGGTCCTTGCTGGAACCGATGCTCAGTCCCACCTGCAGCATCAGCGCATAAAGCATGTATAAGGTGAGGTTACTGCCTTCCGGATTGAACGGAAGCCATCCCATTACTCCCAACAGACATCCTGCCGCAAAGAAGAGCAGGACAATGATACTGCCTTTCATTGTTCACCTCCTTTCCCGAAAAAGAATCTCAGTACCATCCAGGAAGCCAGGATGCTGCCGCATGTAGCCGAAAAGGCCAGTATGGCGGCCTGTCCTCCGAAGGTGGCCAGATTGTTGACGATTAGCTGATTGGAGCCTACTGAGGTTCCCAGAAGGAACAGCAGGAGGATGATGGTCAGTGAAATGCTTTTTTCTGTCTTTTGCAGCCAGGCAATATTTCTGAACAGGTATCCTAATGTGATACCCGTCAACATAAATCCGATAATGGTAAACATATTAAACGTAATTATGAGGTTGGATAAACTGATTTCTGATCTCGTATCAGGCCGCCGGACGCGGCAAAACCTCATTGGAACCCGCTGAACCAATGGATATGCACGATCCGATGGCTGCCACAGGCAATTTTGTGCGGCAGACAGGAAGTCGGGATATGTATCATTCTTTCTTTCATTGGTTCTCGTAATTTGACGGTGCAAAGGTAAGTATGATTTGAATATTTTCCAAATCTTTATGCAAAATAATTATTCAGACGGTATTGCAGAAGGGGTTACACAGGTCTGCCTGCAAGGATTTTCGGAGGGCTGTCTGCCCATCTTACGGCTGCTTGAAACAGGCTGAATCCGGAGAGACCGGAACGAGAAAGCGGGAAGGGAAGCTGTTCACTTGCGAAACATTTACTATCTTTGCATACGGATCATGGAAACGACAATTTATATAAAGAATATGGTTTGCCGCCGGTGTATAATGACCGTTACGGACATTTTCCGGAAAGAAAGCATTTTGCCGCTGAAAGTGGAACTGGGTATGATCACCCTTGCCGCTCCCTTGTCTCCTGAACAGTTCCAGCGCATTCGGGAACAGCTGGAGGCGGTCGGTTTTGAGGTGATCGACGACCGGCGGATGCGGATGGTGGAACAGATCCGTCTGGGAGTGATCGGGTATGTGCGCGATCCGGATTTGCAGGACCGGCAGAACCTGTCCGAATATTTGCAGGACAAGTGTCACCGCGAATATAGTTTTCTCAGCAAGCTGTTCACCGAGCTTCAGGGGATCAGTATTGAAAAATATTCCATTCAGCAGCGGATCGAACGGGTAAAAGAACTGCTCTTCTATGATGAACTGAGTGTCAGTGAGATTGCTGACCGGATGCATTATTCGAGCGTAGCCCATCTGAGTGCCCAGTTCAAGTCGCTGACGGGATTGTCGCCTACCCAGTTCAGGCGGATGAAGGAACACCGGCTGAAGCCGCTGGATGAAATCTGAAATTTCTATTGACAAACTCCAATTATGATAAAAGCATTATTTTTTGACATTGACGGGACACTGGTCAGCTTCCAGACCCATCAGATACCGGTTTCGGCCGTACGTGCCATTGAGCAGGCCAAGGAACGGGGAATCCAGGTATATATTTCTACAGGCAGGCCGTTTGCACTCATCAACAATCTGGGGGATATCCGGCATCTGATCGACGGATACATCACCGTCAACGGAGCCTATTGCTTTATGGACGGACAGGTCATTTCCTGCAGCCCGATTCCCCGCAAGGATGTGCAGACCCTGATTCGTCTGGCTGACGAAATGAATTTCTCCTGCATGGTGGTGGGCGAGAAGGATCTGGCAATGTACAATGCCAATGAGAAGTCCGACTTTATCTTCCGGCAGATGCTGAATGTCCGGGATCTGAAAGAAGTGGATTCTCTGGATTTCCTTCAGGGGCAGGAAGTGCTCCAGCTGACACCGGTCATCACTGAGGAAGAAGATAAAATCGTTCTGCCCCAGTTGTCCCAATGCTGTTCGGGACGCTGGTATCCGGACTTTGCCGACATTACGGCCCGGGATACCGACAAGGGGAAGGGGCTTCGGGCTGTCATGGCCTGGAAGGGACTGAAACGTGAAGAAACCATGGCTTTCGGAGACGGAGGCAACGATATCCCCATCATCCGGGAAGCCGGAATCGGAGTGGCCATGGGCAATGCCAACGAGTCTCTGAAGGCTGTGGCCGATTATGTGACCTCGTCCGTTGAAGAAGACGGTATCAGCCAGGCACTGAAGCACTGGGTGCTGGATGCTGCTTCCATTTGAAATCCGTCACCGCAGGGAGGATTCTCCGTTTTTCTTCGGATATTCCGGAGATTTTTGTTAACTTTGTGCTTTCAATTTTCAAACTACGTATGAAATCGGATATAGAAATCGCACGCAGCATCGAGCTGGTAAAAATCAAACAAATTGCACGGGACTATGACATCCCCGTAGAAGAAATCTCTAATTACGGACGCTATATTGCCAAGGTGTCCGAGTCACTCATTGATGAAGAAAAGGTGAAACGCAGCAACCTGATTCTGGTGACTGCCATCACTCCGACCAAGGCCGGTATCGGTAAGACCACTGTTTCCATCGGTCTGGCACTGGGACTGAACAAGATCGGCAAGAAAGCCATCTGTGCTCTTCGTGAGCCTTCACTCGGCCCCTGTTTCGGCATGAAGGGTGGAGCTGCCGGAGGAGGATATGCACAGGTACTTCCGATGGAGAAGATCAACCTCCACTTTACGGGTGACTTCCACGCCATCACTTCGGCACACAACATGATCGCCGCTTTGCTGGATAATTATATGTATCAGAACCAGGACAACGGATTTGCCCTGAAGGAAGTGCTCTGGAACCGCGTACTTGACGTGAACGACCGTGGTCTGCGTTACATTGTAACCGGGCTGGGAGGCAAGACCAACGGAATTACCCGTGAATCAAGCTTCGACATCACTCCGGCTTCGGAAATCATGGCTATCCTGTGTCTGGCTACGGATGAAGACGACCTGCGTCGCCGTATCGAGAATATTCTGCTGGGCTTCACCATTGACAACAAGCCTTTCACGGTGAAAGATCTGGGTGTGGCCGGAGCCATCACTGTATTGCTGAAGGATGCCATCTCGCCGAACCTGGTGCAGACCACTGAGCATACGCCTGCTTTCATCCACGGAGGTCCGTTTGCCAATATCGCTCACGGATGTAACTCTATCCTGGCTACCAAACTGGCGATGACTTTCGGTGACTATGCCATTACGGAAGCCGGATTCGGTGCGGATCTGGGTGCCGAGAAATTCTATGATATCAAATGCCGCAAGGGCGGACTCCAGCCCAAGCTGACCGTGCTGGTAGCTACTGCACAGGGCTTGAAGATGCACGGAGGTGTGGCTCCCGAACTGATCAAGGAACCGAACATGGAAGGTCTGAAAGAGGGTATCAAGAACCTTGACAAGCATATCGAAAACCTTCAGTCGTTCGGTCAGACAGTTGTCGTTGCGTTCAACCGCTATGCCAACGATACGGATGAGGAACTGGATTTCGTACGCCGTCATTGCGAAGAAATCGGAGTGGGCTTTGCCATCAACAACGCCTTCATGGAAGGTGGTGACGGTGCCGTAGAGCTGGCTCAGCTGGTAGTTGACACCATCGAAAAGCAGCCTTCTCAGCCATTGAGCTTTGCTTATGATGAAACGGATTCTGTTGAAGAAAAAGTAACCAAGGTAGCCTGCGAACTGTATGGAGCCAAACAGGTACTGTTCGGTCCGGCTGCCCGCAAGAAACTGAAGATGATTCAGGAGCTGGGTTACACCCGTTTCCCGATCTGTATTGCCAAGACTCAGTATTCATTCTCAACCGACCCGAAGCTGTATGGTGTGGCAAGCGGATTCAACTTTGCCGTGCGCGACATCGTGATCAATGCCGGTGCGGAAATGCTGGTCATTGTAGCCGGTGAGATCATGCGTATGCCGGGACTTCCCAAAGAACCGCAGGCACTGCACATCGATATTGTCAACGGAGAAATCGAAGGTCTGTCCTGATATATCAAAGGTATTTGTCCCTGCTGCATATCTGTAGCGGGGAATTTATAAAAAACGTTTCGACGTAATGGATGAAACAACGAAACAAATTCATCCGGACGCCGAAACGTTTTTTTTATAGCCGGAGCGGTCCGGCTTTCTCAGTTATGGTCGTAGCGCTGGGCTTTGATGATCATATAGATGGTTCCTGGCACAAGGATCAGTACGGAGACCAGGCTGATGATCATGTCACTGGTGAAAGGCTGAAGGAGGAGAGACACAAGCAGGATGGCAATTCCCATGACGCAGAATGCACGGCACATGAATGTCTTGAGCCGCTTGATGTCCACTTTCTTCTGTTGCTCTGGAGTCATGGTGTTGTATCCGGCAATAAGTTTGGGGAATTTCAAGACCAGCAGGCCTATAAGGACCAACATGGCTGCAGTGATGATGGAAGATGTCATATCTGAATGTTTTAGAGAGTTTCGATTTTGATGTCCTGAATATTCCGGATCTCGTCACTGAAGTTGACACCGATCCTGTAGACCGTACGTTTGTCCTTGGCAAAAGGCTCTGC
>ENA-UEPW01000084-UEPW01000084.1-human-gut-metagenome-genome-assembly--contig:-NODE-84-length-79376-cov-45.614283_pt1 | contig 79376 bp, 79 predicted proteins | sample MGYA00242935_ERZ507936 | MGnify/ENA primary metagenome ERZ507936 (study PRJEB26167, sample SAMN06115469) | human gut metagenome | host: Homo sapiens | place: China:Chongqing | collected 2016-06-23... | reverse complement strand
CTTATTTTCTGCAAATTTACGCTCTTGGAACCATATAAACAACTGTACTACAATATTTTAATTTATAGAACTCCTCTTAATATTATATAAAACCTACGACACTTCATACTACCCATATTTTGACAATTTCAATGCAATAGAAGTTAGTAGAACAGAAGAAATCCCTATGGATTTTGAAGGGATAATGGGAGTACCAATAACCTTTCTTGATAAATTTAACCCCGACCAATTTGAAATATTAGGGCTTACGCAAATAGGTTGTCACGATTTATGTCCAGACACAAAAAAATATAATGATTATAAAGAAATAGATCGTGCTTCTGATATTCCAACAGGTCAAGGTGGAGGTAAAACCAATGAGAATGCCGTTCTAAAAGGTAAAGGGAACAAAAAGACGTATTACCTTGGCCCAAATGGAGAAATCGTACATTCTGCATATAAGAGAATATTAATCCGTAAAATCAAGAAGTAAACCTATGAAAGCCGAAGAAATAATAGAACTATTCCAGCAATTTGAAGCCATTGCTAATGAATACGAAGGAGTGGAATGCTGGAGTGCAAGAGAACTCTCTACCTTATTGGGTTATGCTCAATGGCGTAACTTTGAGAATATCATAGAGAAAGCCAAAACAGCATGTGAAAATGCAGGCCAAGAAACAGCATATCATTTTGCTGACGTCAGCAAAATGATAGAATTGGCTAAAGGTGCTCAGCGTGAGATAAATGACTACATGCTGACACGCTATGCCTGCTATCTTATAGCACAAAATGGAGACCCCCGCAAAGCCCAAGTAGCATTTGCACAAAACTACTTTGCTGTACAGACACGCCGAGCAGAATTGGTACAAAAGAGGATATTGGAACATGAGCGTGTTGTGGCACGCAACAAATTAGCAGAAACGGAAAACCGCCTGTCTGGCATTCTTTATGAGCGTGGCGTGGATAACAAAGGATTTGGCATTATCCGTTCTAAAGGTGACAAGGCATTATTTCATTTAGACACAGCATTATTAAAGCGTAGGTTAGGCGCTCCTGACAACCGACCATTGGCCGACTTTCTCCCAACAATCAGTATTAAAGCAAAAGATTTCGCTGCAGAAATGACCTCAGTAAATGTACAACAGAAAGATTTGCATGGCCAAGAGCAAATAACCCGCGAGCATGTAGACAACAATGCAGCTGTAAGGAATATGCTGCTTCAACGTGGTATTGTTCCGGAACAGTTGCCACCGGGAGAGGACGTAAAAAAGGTAGAACGGCGATTAAAATCTGAGGAAAAATCCTTGACCAAGAAACAAAACACAAACAAAACTTCAAAAAAAGGAAAGGAGTAAGGTATGCAGATAGAATTGAAATCAATAAAAATTGCAGATCTTATTGACGGTTATGTCAATGATCCGGATACAGGTGTTAAAGGCTACCATGGTAAGTTGGATATACGCCCACCCTATCAGCGTGAGTTCCGTTATGATGAGAAGCAACAACAGGCTGTAATAGACACTATACTTAAAGGGTTTCCTCTCAATATCATGTATTGGAGTGTGGATGATAATGGCAATTTTGAAATGATTGACGGACAACAACGTACTCTTTCAATCTGCGGATTCTATACCCATGACTTCAATATAGTTGATCCCAATCGGGGTACACTTTATTTTTCAACACTCACTTCTGAGGAAAAAGAAAAATTCCTCAATTATGAGTTAACGGTCTATTTTTGTGAAGGAACTGATAAGGAAAAGTTGGATTGGTTCCGTGTTATCAATATTGCAGGAGAAAAACTTCTTGACCAAGAATTATTAAATGCAGTTTATTCTGGCCCTTTTGTAACTGATGCACGCAGACACTTCTCAAAGAATGGTTGTCCGGCATATAAAATGGGGGCAGATTTTCTGAACGGTAATGCAATAGAACAAGCATATTTATCCACAATCTTAAAATGGGCAGCTCGTCATGACGGTGTAGAGAGCATCGACAAGTATATGGCTTTGCACCAGTTTGATCCAAACGCCAATAAACTTTGGGCTTATTTCGTATCAATCATCACATGGATACGTTCTACATTCGTTAAGTACCGCCGTGAAATGAAAGGTTTGGACTGGGGCGAAATGTTCGACAAATATGGTGATGGTATCTATGATACCGCTGCGTTGGAAAAACAAATTCATGATTTGATGGAAGATGATGAAATCATGAAAAAATCCGGTATTTACCGTTATGTACTGAGCGGTGATTTACGTGATTTAAGTTTCCGTACGTTTGATAAAAAACAGAAACGTGAAGCCTACGAACGCCAGAAAGGTATTTGTGTACATTGTGGCAAACACTTTGAGCTGGAGGAAATGGAAGCTGATCATATCACACCATGGAAAGAAGGTGGTATCACTGTGGCTGAAAATTGCCAAATGCTTTGTAAGAATTGCAATAGAATTAAAGGAGGAAAATAATAATTAAAAGTAACAATATGGCACGTAATCAATCAGACGAAAAAAATTTTAGCATACAAATTGTTAATATTAAGCTTATGTCTAATAATAGACAAGGTGATGAAGCTTATAAAAATATAGTATCTCAAATTAAAAACCAAAAAATTCATATTCCTATTTATGGAGAAAACCAACATATGATTCTTCGTACTCAATTTTCCACATTCGCGAGAGTTGGCGATGAAAATATAGAAGTTATATATGGAAAAATATCAAAATATGTAATAATTGATAGCGATGACTGGATAAACTTGAGTAGCATGGAAGTAGAAAATGTGGATTTACCAACAAATTTATTCCCGAATCTAAAAGAAACTAACTATTTTTTTATTCCTCGTGCACATAGATTTGCTTTTGTTAAAGACCAAGGAATTTCTGCTAACAATGTGCATAAATTTTTATCAAACGCTGTAGCTCAGGTTATAGAAAACGATGAACAATCAGAAGTCATCATAGAACAATCAGAAGATATATTTGATCGTATTATAAATGCAGAATCTGTAAAGAAATTACTAATAAGTATTTCGTATAGCAATGCAGATACAGGAGATGAAGCCTATGAATTTATGGATAGTCAAATTAGAGAAAGTGAAATGAAGAGACTAAAATTAGAGGCAACTCCAAATCAAAATGGTGATATAAAGACCGGTAGTCTATTAATAAAAGGAGCTCTAAAGGTTGCTCAAAGTAATGGTTATGTACAAGCAACAATTATAGAGAATAATACAAAAATAAAAATAGATACAAAAACACATCCTAGAATACTTAATACAAGATGCGAGGAAGTTAATTTATTAGGATATGTTGCAAATCAAATAATGAATATCTTTAGGCCTCATTCTCATGGAAACTAATCAAGAACTTAGAAATAGCCATAAATTTAGTATTAAAGGAATCTTTCCAAAATATATAATACGTAAATTTCTATACTCCTACTCTATGCTTATTAGTGTAGGGATAACAGCTATTATATCATTCTTGATAATCTACTTTAAATTAGAAAATACATTCGCACTCTTAGATGAAATAATAAATATAACTCTTGATTTGTTACCAAACATATTAGGTTTTTGTATAGGAGGATATGCTTTAATAATTGGCATTGGCAATATAGAGGCTCTGAAGAAAATGTCCTCACCAATGGTGAAAAGAGATAATTTAAGTTTCTTCCAAATTCTAAGTAGTGTTTTTGCGGGATCGTTAGTTTTACAATGTATAACGTTGTTGTTGTCATTCATAATTAAAATTATCTTAAAACTTGAAATTACAGTATTTTCAAAATCAATAGCTATAGCTGTTAACTGTTTAACTATAATAAGCATATTATTTCTTTCCACCTTGTCTTTAGTTTTATTATATTACACAGTAATAAACCTTTTCAACTATGGACAGTCAATGCATTTTTTAATTAGATTAGAAAAAAAAGAACAAGATGAACGACAAAAGTGATATGATATTTTCTAATGCGATTATAGAAACAATATCTACACATTACATTGGAAATAAAACTTATAATGAGAAGTGCTATTTCTCTAAAGCATCATATATGGTATCGAAAAAAGTACTTCCTGTACTATTAAAATATTTTACATTGTCCTTTAATAAGAATATTATCTATCAGTTTTTTCATGAAGCTGATTTGAACCTGAATGAGATTTATGTATATGCTTCAGCTATATTCAAAAATCATAATGAGATGCACGTTCAATCAATAAATATTGCTAAGCATCTATATGAACGAAGTGACCATCCTAAAATTAAAGGAGGTGATTTTCATATCGTACTATTTAGAAATTGTTATTTTGAAGGTCATTTTACCGATGTATTAGGTTTATTTAAATCAGAAACAAAAGATACTTTTCTAAAAGTGTATCATGATAATATAGGTTATAAAATAGAAACTGAATATGGTATAAATATCAACAAACTAGATAAAGGATGTTTGATTTTCAATGTAGATGAAGAGTCTGGTTTTTCTATTTTAACTATAGACAATAGTAGTAAAGGAGCAGAAGCTCAATATTGGATTAATGATTTTCTTCACATACGACAAAGAAAAGATAATTTCAATCAGACTCAAAATATGCTTTCTCTATGCAAGAGTTTTGTTTCTCAACTACCTAGTGAGAATGGAAAAATAGAGAAAGCGACATATATGAACAGAAGTGTTGAAGCCCTGAAAGAAGGATCTGTTAATATAAATACTTTTGCAGAACAAGTTTTTGAAACCCCTAACTTAGTTTCTGAATTTAAGCAATATAAAGAAAATTATCAAAGGGAGCGTGATATAGAAATTGATGACACCTTTGAAACTGAATCAGCTGCAATAAAACGTAGGACTACAGGTACCATGACAACAATCAAATTAGATAAGAACTTTGATATAAATATTCATGGCGGAGAGCAATATATAGTAAGAGGTTATGATGAAGAAAAAAAAATGTACTATTATCAATTATTTTTCAAAGAAGAAAAATAATATAGATATATAATTATGAATCCATCTGAGAATTTAGTAAAAAATAGGAATGATCTTTCACCTTATCTCTTTCATTTCACAAAAGGGGAAGATGCGTATAATAAATTGGTAAATATTTTGAATCAATTAAAATTGATTTCTAACACTCATGATTATATTTGTTTTACAGAGACTCCGATAACGCACTTTAGAGAAAATCTTTTATATATGAATCGTTTCTATAAACCTATGTTGTCTTTTTACGGTATAGGTTTTAGAAGAGATTTGTTGATAAAAGACTTTGGAGCCAAATCAGTAATTTATGGTGATGAAATGGACGAAGCAAACCTTAAGAAGGTAGATATGGATTGGAGATTTGAGGAACTAAATGTTCTTACCCATGATTTCACTTGGTTGAGAGAATGGAGAATAAGACATGAGTTTGATTTTTCCTCAATATCACCAGAAGATATAATTGTAATAGCTAAAACAGACGATGAAGTAAAGAACTTATGCTCTCTGCAGGAACTTGAAGATATAGATTATGAATATGAGCCCGAAATAGGAGAATGTACAATATGGCCTATGTTTTCAAATATAAGAGGATGGAAAGGTATATCTATTGAGCATATAGAGATATTAGCTTCAGATAAAGAAGTTGATAGTTATTCTAAATCATTAAAGATTGGTGATTATTTGTAAAAACAAGAACATCATTTAACAAGTATATTCTGTAATATTATCCACTTAAATTGAAGTTCCCTAATGAGGTGGAGCAAAAACACAAGGCATCTGCTTGTATTTCAAAATAAAGCGTTACCTTTGTAGAGTAATAGGAAATCGACTCCGCAAGATACTGCAAAATATTGCAAGCTTCTGGTGGAGCAATAGCGGGAGATTACATCTTTAGCTAAGATATACATCAAAGATATTCAGTCACTTATCGTTAGATTACGATTCCTGGTGGCACCACTTTGAAGAAAATAAAAGACAATGAAATCCTGATTTCCAAGCGAAATCGGGATTTTTTGTTTTCCAGCAGCATGTAAAAAACAAAAATATCACCATTCGAGGTGGAGCAAAAGCAGGAATGGCGGCAATCATCAGCCGCATCTAAAATACGGACAATGCATGTAGTTCCATACGAATAATAAGCCGCAAATTCTGCGGTTAACTATCCGCAAAATATTTATTTACAGAAAAGTTGTGACGCCTCATGCATATACGAACATAAAGAATGTACTTTCCTTTCGTGAAGCAAGAAATCTGGGTGTGAAAATACTGACCGCACAACACTCCGACAGCGAGTAGTACAATCCGCCAAATCGAGTAGTACGATTCGGCCTCAACGTACTACTCGATGAGACGGAAACGTGCGGTCGATTCGGCCTCAACGACCGCACGATTCCGGCCCATCTTCCAGACACCTTCAGAGGGCCTTCAGAAAGCCTTCGGGCTTTTAAAAAAACGTTTCGATGTTTCAGACAAAACACTTCGGCGTTCCACTTAAAACGTTTCGGCGTTTTTTCAAACGAAAACTGCCCTGCACCAACCTTTCTTTTCAGGCTGTTACAGGGCAGACTTATTACAAGTAAATCCAGATGTCTTTATTTTTTTGACACAACCGAGCAGGCTCCGGAAGTAATTTGCAAGGCTTCCGGATGTTCCTTGATATAGGACTCAATGTGACGGACACGCTTTTCTTCCAGAATTTCATCAACCGCAATCAGAATACCGGTTTCTTCCACATCTCCGAAGCCGTCATTGATAGCCGTACCAAACATACGCATCGTCGGCGACAGGCTCATGTAGGCATTTACCAGCGGCGGAATGTTGTAGCCCAGTTTGCGGACTTCCGTATTCAGCACCTTGTAGTCTTCCTTGAACGTATCATAACAGAAAAGCTTTTCCAGTTCTGAAGTTTCCGTTTCTATCTGAAGAGGTTCCATCGGAGTTATCAGGTTGTCTTTGTCCGAGAAATGCTTCTTGAGGAAATACAGGATCATGTCGCGTCCGCGGTGACTGTAGCTGGGATACATGGTCATCTTTCCATAGAAATACTTCACATTCGGCTTAATGACCGTCAGGGCACCCAGTCCATCCCACAAGTTGTCTAGTGCAAACAAACCTTTTGAACCGGCACGAGTGGACTGATATTCCAGTGTCACAAAAGAGCGTCCGAGCTCAATCGTCGTAGGAAGATACTCTTTCAGAAACTTTTCTGAGAAATTAAACATGTGTGCCGTAGCCAGTACAGGCTTACCCTGTGCATCAAATTCAACTTCATCTCCCAGTATATACCGATATCCCCCTAAAATTTCTTCCGCATCCGGATTCCAGACAATCAGCTGATGATATGGATTTTCCATCAAATCATATTCATCCAAGTCCAGTGCTTTTCCCGTACCGCCACCGGCTGCACGGAATGCAATCTCACGCAAACGTCCGATCTCCTTCAATACATTCGGAGCATTTTTCCACGTAACGATATAGATCTCGTTATGGCTCTTGTTCGTGAACCGCAGGCGTTTGTCTTCCGTAAGTTCCGACTTCAACACTTCCTTGTTAATCGGTGCAATAATATCTTCCATATATTTCTGTTAATAGCTTTTTCTCAAAGTTTATATACCAGTTCGCGCACATAGTCGGCCCATTCGGCAGCATTCCTTGACTTGTTGAAGGTTTGCCAGGGAATAGGCTTCCCGAAAGTCACCTTAAAGGTCTTGTGACGGTTCTTGTACATCTCATCGACCAGAAACAGCATTGCTACATTGAATTTCACTCCCAAAAACTTGCAGAGGTTCGCCAGATTGTAGAAGAAATTAGAGTTTCGTCCTTCGAAATGAATAGGAACTACCATTCGCTCGGTCTCTACGCTCTTTACGATAAATGTCTTCTTCCAGGGCAAATCTTTGATAACTCCATGCTGACGGCGCGAACACAAACCGGCCGGAAACATAATGATATGATCATCCGAACGGAAACCGGCTTCCACCATTCTGGGGAAATCCCGCGACTGGGAACCCGTCTTGTTGATCGGAATGCAAAGAGGCGCAAGCCCATGCAAGTTCATCAACAGATCGTTGACCAGATACTTGATGCGGCCTCCATAGTGTTTCCCCAACACATAGCCTAGCGCGACTCCGTCCTGACCTCCCAGCGGATGATTGGAAACGAATGTACACAAGCCTTCAGACGGCAGGTTTTCAATGCCTTCCACTTCCAGCTTGATGTCCAGATATTCCATGCAAGCTTCCAGAAAGTCTACCCCCGACTTGTCAGCCGTACGGGTCAGAAAGGCATTTACCTCATCCTGATGGACAATGCGCTTGAGAAAGGACACGACAAAACGGGGAATCTTTTTGGCCTTTTCCCCTGCCTTATCCTTCAGGACCTTATCTATGTCAATTAAAAAAATAGAATTTTCAGCCATCTTCGCACATTTTTACTGTGCAAAAGTAACGTATCTTTTGAAAAGTCACTCATTTATTCTAGAAAAATGTTACAATTCACCTTAAAAAAGATACAAAGCTTTCCTTCCGGATGAGAAATAATACACTTATGTAACACGGCAGAAACAGCCGTAAACAGGTCATTTATCGCTTTAACGACCTGTTGATAACTTCTTGAAAGTTTTTTATTTATTTATAGTTAGTATTTGTCGGGAAATATCTAATTTTACGCCTTGATTAATATAATAAGGTATTCCTAGCAAAAAACGGACTGATGAACGAGACTGAACAAACATATCACATTCCTGTATTACTGGAAGAAAGCATTGACGGGATGAACATCCAGCCGGGTGGCATCTATGTAGACATGACATTCGGCGGAGGAGGACACTCTAAAGAAATCCTGCGGCGCATGGACAAGGACAGCCGGCTGTTCAGCTTTGACCAGGACGAAGACGCCGAACGCAATATTGTGAATGACGAACGCTTCACATTCGTACGAAGCAACTTCCGATACCTCCACAACTTCCTGCGCTATTATGGTGTGGAAAAGGTGGATGCCATCCTGGCCGACCTGGGCGTTTCGTCGCATCACTTTGACGATTCGGAACGGGGATTCTCGTTCCGGTTCGACGGCAATCTGGACATGCGCATGAATAAACGGGCAGGTATCACTGCCGCAGACATCGTGAACACGTACGAAGAAGAGCGGCTGGCCGACTTATTCTACCTGTACGGCGAACTGAAGAACAGCCGGAAGCTGGCTGCAACCCTCGTAAAAGCACGCAGCAGCAAGAAGATCGTTACCATCGGAGACTTTCTGGACATCGTCAAACCGCTCTACGGACGCGAAAGAGAAAAGAAGGAACTGGCAAAGGTCTTTCAGGCACTGCGCATCGAAGTGAACCAGGAAATGGAAGCCTTGAAAGAAATGCTTTATGCGGCAACCGAGGCTCTGAAACCGGGCGGCCGCCTGTCGGTCATCACTTATCATTCACTGGAGGACCGCATCGTGAAGAATGTCATGAAAACCGGCAACGCCGAGGGCAAATCCGTTCAGGACTTCTACGGCAACGTGCAGTCTCCTTTCAGACTGGTAAACAACAAGGTGATCGTTCCGACTGAGGAAGAAATCATACGCAACCCGCGTTCACGCAGTGCCAAACTAAGAATCGCTGAAAAGAAATAAAGACCGATGATTATGGAACAACAAGACGAGAAACGACAAGAAACTTCACATATCACCCTGCGAAGTATATTGGGTGGAGACATCCTGGCTCACGACTGGCTGAAGAGACAAGCCAAACTGCTTGTGCTCATCGTCATCCTGACGTTCCTGTATATCGACAACCGTTATGCCTGCCAGCAGGAGCTGATTGAGATCGACAAGCTGAAGAAAGAACTGACCGACATCAAATATGATGCCCTGACCATTTCTTCTGAACTGACAGAGAAGAGCAGACAGTCGCGCATTGAAGAATTTATATCCAAGGAGGGTACTCCGCTGGAAACCGCAGCCACTCCCCCCTATCTGATTAAAGAAAAGTAAGCATGATACCTGAACAGAAAAAAGTTATGTTGCGCTATACGACTCTCGTGCTGTTCTTTGCACTGATGTCCGTATGCATTATTGTGAAAGCGGGACTCATCATGTTTGCCGAAAGACAATACTGGAAAGATGTAGCCGACCGCTTCGTTAAGGAGAATGTGGCCATCCCGCCTACCCGGGGAAACATCATCTCTGCCGATGGCAAACTGATGGCCAGCAGCCTGCCCGAATATAAAATCTACATGGACTTCAAGGCCGGAGGCTATAAGAAGGATACCATGCTGATGAACCACCTGCAGGAAATCTGCGAAGGGCTTCACCAGATATTTCCGGATAAAAGCGCCCAGGAGTTCAGACGGCACATTCTCAAGGGAAGAAAACAAAAGAGCCGCAACTATCTGCTGTATCCCAAACGCATCTCTTACATCGAATACAAGGAAGTAAAGAAGCTTCCGGTATTCTGCCTCGGCAAGTATCAGAGCGGCTTCCATGAACTCAGCTTCAACCAGCGGAAGAAACCTTTCGGTTCGCTGGCCATGCGTACACTGGGAGACATGTATCCGGACATGGCACAAGGAGCCAAGAATGGTCTGGAGCTGGCGTATGACTCTCTGTTAAAAGGAGAAAACGGAATCACGCATCGCCAGAAGGTGATGAACAAATACCTGAATATCGTCGACAAACCGGCAGTGGATGGCTATGACATCATTACGACAATCGATGTCAATATGCAGGATATTGCAGAAAAGGCTTTGGTGGATCAGCTGAAGAACCTTGAAGCACAATCCGGTGTGGCAGTCGTCATGGAAGTGGCAACCGGAGAAGTGAAAGCCAACGTGAACATGACCCGGGCCAGCGACGGGAATTATTACGAAATGAGAAACCTCGCCATCAGCAACCTGATGGAACCCGGTTCAACCTTCAAGACGGCATCCATCATGGTAGCCATGGAGGATAAATACATCACTCCTGATTATGTAGTCGATACCGGAAATGGTATTGTCAACATGCATGGCAGCAACATGAAAGACTGGAACTGGCATCATGGAGGTTACGGTCCGCTTGATGTAACTCACATTCTGGAATATTCTTCCAACGTGGGTGTTTCAACGATCATCGATAAATTTTACGGGAAAGATCCCCAGAAGTTTATTGACGGCTTGAGAAGAATGGACATTGACACTCCGCTCCACTTAGGCATTGCCGGTGAAGCCAGCCCGCGTATTCTGGGTCCCAAGGAACGTTCTTACTTTGCCCGGACCACCTTACCCTGGATGAGTATCGGATATGAAACGATGTTCCCTCCGATCTACATCCTGAACTTCTATAATGCCATTGCCAATAATGGTGTCATGGTAAAGCCTAAGTTCGTGAAAGCCATTGCACGCGACGGAGACATTGTCGAAGAGTTCGAAACAGAAGTGGTCAATCCAAAGATTTGTTCGGACACCACACTGATGTATATCCGGGAAATTCTGAAGAAGGTGGTTTCTGAAGGTCTGGCCAAACAGGCCGGAAGCAAGCAGTTCTCCGTTTCAGGAAAAACCGGAACGGCACAGATTTCCCAAGGTAAGGCGGGATATAAAAGCGGTAAGACCAAATATCTGGTCAGCTTCTGCGGTTATTTCCCATCCGAAAATCCGAAATACAGCTGCATCGTTTCCATCGAAGGTCCTAACGGATATCCGTCCGGAGGTGTACAGGCCGGAAGCGTGTTCAGCCGTATTGCCGAACGGATCTATGCAAAGCATCTGTACAAGGATCTGGCCGAAGCCAAGGATTCTACTGCCATATTCATCCCCGACGTGAAAAACGGTGATCTGAAAGAGGCTGCCTTTATCCTGCAGCAACTGAATATCGCCAGCAACGGAAGCACTATTCCGCAAGGAAAGAATCCGGTTTGGGGAAAGGCAACACATACTGCGAACGAGGCAGAACTGAAGAAGATGACAACAAACAAAAAGCTTGTCCCCAATGTAAAAGGCATGGGAGCTAAAGATGCCGTATACTTATTGGAGAGTTACGGGCTGAGAGTAAAACTTTCAGGTCTGGGAAAAGTCAGTGCACAAAGCATCCAGCCGGGAAGTTACATACATAAAGGACAAACCATATCATTAACACTAACAAACTGAGAATACAATGAAACTGGGAAATATACTGCAGGCCATTACTACAGGAATGGTCAAAGGTAATTTGGATAAAGAAATAAGCGGAATCCAGATGGACTCCCGTCAGATTAAAGAAGGTGACCTTTTTGTCGCCGTCAAGGGTACACAGACTGACGGACATGCTTACATCGGAAAAGCAATCGAAAAGGGTGCGACAGCCGTAGTATGTGAAACACTGCCCGAAACCTTGTCAGAGACCATAACCTATATACAGGTTAACGACTCGGAAGATGCGGTTGGCCGTCTGGCTACAACTTTTTATGGAAATCCGACCTCGAAGCTGGATCTGATCGGAGTAACCGGAACAAACGGAAAAACGACAATCGCCACCTTATTATATAATATGTTTCGCAAATTCGGCTACAAAGCCGGACTGATCTCCACGGTTTGCAATTACATTGACGGCGAAGCAATCCCTACAGATCACACTACCCCCGACCCCATCACACTGAATCAGCTGCTGGGACGGATGGCAGATGAAGGTTGCAAGTATGCATTTATGGAGGTAAGCTCTCATGCTGTTGCCCAAAAGCGGATCGGAGGTCTGAAATTTGCAGGAGGTATCTTCACCAACCTGACACGCGACCACCTGGACTATCACAAGACTTTTGAGAATTATCTGAAAGCAAAGAAGGCATTCTTTGACGGTCTTCCCAAAACAGCTTTTGCCCTGACAAATGCCGACGACCGCAACGGACTGGTCATGACGCAGAATACAAAAGCCAAAGTGGCAACCTATTCGCTCCGCTCACTGGCAGATTTCAAGGGTAAGGTGCTGGAAGATGGTTTCGAAGGAATGTTGCTGGATATCAACAACCGGGAAGTAAACGTCCAGTTCATCGGACGCTTTAATGCTTCTAACCTGCTGGCTGTATATGGTGCTGCATGTCTGCTGGGAAAACAACCGGAAGATGTTCTGCTCTTACTGAGCACACTGCGTCCTGTTTCCGGACGTTTTGACTCACTCCGTTCAACGAAGGGTTATACTGCGATCGTAGATTATGCACACACTCCCGATGCCTTGACGAATGTTCTGAATACAATTCATGAAGTTCTGAACGGCAGAGGAAAAGTCATCACCGTCGTAGGAGCCGGAGGAAACCGCGACAAGGGCAAACGCCCGATCATGGCTCAGGAAGCTGTTCGCCTCAGCGACAGAGTCATCATTACTTCCGACAATCCGCGCTTTGAAGAACCGCAGGATATCATTAATGACATGCTGGCCGGCCTCAAGAGCAATGATATGAACAAGGTGCTTTCCATTACAGACCGCAAGGAAGCTATCCGCACAGCCTGCATGCTGGCTCAAGCCGGAGACGTGATCCTGGTTGCAGGAAAAGGACACGAAAACTATCAGGACATCAAAGGTGTAAAACATCATTTTGATGACAAGGAAGTTTTGAGTGAAATTTTTAAGAATGAAAACAATCAAGAATAAATCAGACCAAGATGCTATACTATTTATTCAGATACCTTGAACAATATGACTTCCCGGGAGCACGTATGTTTGGCTACGTGTCTTTCCGCTCATTAATGGCAGTCATTCTTTCTCTGCTGATTTCTGCAATCTTTGGTGAATATTTCATCAAACTGTTGAAGCGGAAGCAGATTACGGAAACACAGCGGGATGCTTCTATCGATCCGTTTAATACGAACAAGATCGGGGTTCCGACCATGGGAGGAATCATTATCATTGTTGCGATCCTGATTCCCTGCCTTCTTTTGGGAAGACTTCACAACATTTATATGCTGCTGATGCTAATCACCACCGTCTGGCTGGGTACGCTTGGCTTCCTGGATGATTATATCAAGGTATTCAAGAAAGACAAGGAAGGGCTTCACGGCAAGTTCAAAATCATTGGTCAGGTCGGACTGGGACTGATTGTCGGCCTAACGCTTTACCTCAGCCCGGATGTAGTGATTCGGGAAAATGTGGAAATCCAGCGAGACGGACATGTGGTGGATGTGATCCATAAATCACACGATGAGAAATCTACCAAGACTACGATTCCGTTCTTTAAAAACAACAATCTGGACTATGCAGATTTTGTCGGATTCATGGGAGAACATGCACAGACAGCCGGGTGGATTGTCTTTGTACTGATTACGATCTTTGTGGTAACAGCTGTTTCGAACGGCGCCAACCTGAACGATGGTATGGACGGCATGGCAGCTGGTAATTCAGCAATTATAGGAGTAACGCTCGGTATCCTGGCATATGTCTCGAGTCACATTGAATATGCAGGTTATCTGAATATCATGTATATCCCGGGAAGTGAAGAACTGGTAATCTTCATCTGTGCTTTCATCGGAGCCCTGATCGGTTTCCTGTGGTACAATGCTTTCCCGGCTCAAGTATTTATGGGTGACACCGGAAGTCTGACTATCGGCGGTATTATCGCTGTATTTGCTATTATCATCCACAAGGAACTCCTGATTCCTATCTTATGTGGTATATTTCTGGTGGAAAACCTGTCCGTCATCCTGCAGGTTAAATATTTCCAGCGGGGAAAACGGAAAGGACGTAAGCAACGCGTATTCAAACGCGCTCCGATTCACGACCATTTCCGTACGACTCTGGCCCAGTTGGATCCAAACTGCACTTACCTGATCAAGAATCCGGCAAGTGTATTCCATGAGTCAAAAATTACGGTCCGCTTTTGGATTGTAAGTATTGTGTTAGCAGCTATTACGATTATAACTTTAAAGATAAGATAAGATCATGGCAAAGAGAATTGTCATATTAGGAGCTGGTGAAAGTGGCGCGGGAGCTGCCGTACTGGCAAAGAAACAAGGCTTCGATACCTTTGTATCAGACATGTCCCAAATCAAGGACAAGTATAAGAAGATGTTGGATGAAAGAGACATTCCATGGGAAGAAGGCCATCACACGGAAAGTCTTATCCTGAATGCCGATGAAGTTATCAAGAGTCCCGGCATTCCCAATGATGCACCTCTGATTCTGAAACTGAAAGAACAAGGTACACCCATTATCTCAGAAATTGAATTTGCCGGCCGATATACGCAGGCAAAGATGATTTGTATCACAGGCAGTAATGGCAAGACGACGACAACCTCACTGATTTATCACATCTTTAAAAAAGCAGGACTGAACGTCGGACTGGCCGGCAATATCGGACAGAGCCTTGCTTTTCAGGTGGCAGAATGCAATTATGACTATTATGTCATTGAATTAAGCAGTTTCCAACTGGATAACATGTACAAATTCCATGCTAATATCGCCGTGCTGATGAACATTACGCCCGATCATCTGGACCGTTACGGATATCAGATGCAAAACTATGTAGATGCCAAGTTCCGCATTATCCAGAACCAGACCGATGCTGATGCATTTATCTTCTGGAATGACGACCCGGTTATCCAACGGGAATTGCACAAATACGGCATCCACGGCCATTATTATCCATTCGCAGAAAAAAGAGAAGAAGGACTGGCTGCTTTCGTGGAAGAAAACAAGGTCTATTTCACGGAACCGATAGCTTTCAATATGGAACAGGAAGAATTGGCTCTTACGGGTACACATAACCTGTTCAATTCCATGGCTGCTGGAATCTCTGCCAATATCGCAGGTATACGGAAAGAATGTATCCGTGAAGCGTTGAACGACTTCAAGGGAGTGGAGCACCGCCTGGAAAAAGTTTGCCGCGTACGAGGAGTAGAATACATCAACGACTCCAAAGCAACAAATGTCAACTCTTGCTGGTATGCCTTGCAAAGCATGAAAACTAAAACGGTTCTCATTCTGGGAGGAAAGGACAAGGGGAACGACTATAATGAAATAGCTGATCTGGTTCGGGAAAAATGTTCCGGTCTGATCTTCATGGGACTGCATAATGAGAAACTGCACGACTTCTTCGACGGTTTCGGATTGCCGATTGTTGACGTACAAAGCATGAAAGATGCAGTCGATGCAGCCTACCAGATGGCTAAGAAAGGTGAAACCGTCCTACTCAGCCCTTGCTGCGCAAGTTTCGACCTGTTCAAAAGTTATGAGGACAGAGGCGACCAGTTTAAAAAATACGTAAGAGAACTCTAATAAACCAGAGATGGACCTGTTAAAGAATTTATTCAAGGGAGATAAGGTTATTTGGATCATATTCCTTTTTCTCTGCCTGATATCCATTGTAGAAGTATTCAGTGCATCAAGTACACTGACCTACAAGAGTGGTGATCATTGGGGACCTATACGTTCCCATATGATTCTGCTCTTTATTGGGGCAATCGGTGTTTGGATTATTCATAATATCCCTTGCCGCTGGTTCAAGACATTCATTGTTGCGCTTCCGCTTTCATGGTTACTTCTCCTGGGGGTTTTATTGCTAGGAGCTTTGACCAATGGAGCCAGACGATGGATCGACCTGGGCTTTTTCCAGTTTCAGCCTTCTGAAGTTGCAAAAATGGCAACAATCATTTCCGTTGCTTTCATATTGTCCAAGACCCAGGAGGAAAACGGAATAAACAAAAAAGCCTTTAAGCTGATTTTAGGAATTACAGGCGCAACGTGTCTGCTTATCGTCACCGAGAACCTTTCAACAGCAGTACTGCTGGCAGGAAGCGTTTATCTGATGATGTTCATAGCCCGGGTTCCATTTAAACAGATGGCAATGCTGACCGGATGTGGCCTGGCTGCGATTCTTTTGGCTTTCAGTACAATCAAATATGTTCCGGCTTCTGCATGGGACACCATCAAACTTCACCGAATGGTTACCTGGCAAAGCCGACTGAACAACCATTTTGATCCTGCTGAAATCCCTGCTGCCAAGTTTGATATTGACGGAGATGCTCAGGTTGCTCATGCCAATATTGCCATCGCCACCAGTCACATTCTTGGGAAAGGACCGGGAAACAGTGTGCAGCGTGACTTCCTCTCACAGGCCTTCTCTGATTTCATCTACGCAATCATTATTGAAGAACTCGGACTTGTTGGAGGAGCTTTTACGGCCCTGCTCTACATCGTTCTGCTGATGCGAATAGGTAAAATTGCAAGGAACTGTGACAAGCCCTATTATGCTTACCTCGTCATGGGCTTCGGCATTATCATTGCCCTGCAGGCAATGTTCAATATGATGGTAGCGGTAGGTCTGATGCCGGTAACCGGACAGCCTCTTCCTCTGATCAGTAAAGGAGGATCCTCCACTTTGGTCACATGTGTTTACATCGGCATGATTTTAAGCATCAGCCGTCATGTCTATGACCTCAAGAAACAAAAAGAAGAAGAGGAGGCCCAAAAGCAAGAAGAAGTTCAACAAGCGGCTCTATCTCTGCTACAAAGTGCAACCTCTCTGGCAAAGCAGAATCTAAAAGAGTCAGACAGCGAAGTTTCTGAAGAAAAAATCAGTGAACGAGAAATAAAGAATGACAATAGGCTTGAAATTTAAATGAACTCTAATTCCTATTTTTCAAGTTTATTCCTAACTTTGCAGGAAATAGTTTATTTATGAAAAAAAATATACGCATAATCATCAGTGGAGGCGGAACCGGAGGTCATATATTCCCGGCAGTCTCCATAGCCAACGCCATTAAAGAACAGCATCCCGAAGCAGAAATCCTTTTCGTGGGCGCAGAAGGCCGTATGGAGATGCAACGCGTACCGGCTGCCGGTTATCAGATCATCGGATTACCTGTAGCTGGTTTCGACCGGAAACACCTGCTCAAAAATATCAGTGTACTCATTAAACTCATGAAAAGCCAGATAAAGGCCAGACGAATCATCAAAGAGTTTAAGCCGGATGCTGCAGTCGGTGTAGGCGGATATGCCAGCGGACCGACACTAAAAGTTGCAGGAAGCATGGGTATTCCAACCTTGATTCAGGAACAGAATTCCTATGCAGGAGTTACCAATAAACTATTGGCCAAAAAAGCATGCAAGATCTGTGTTGCTTACGAAGGCATGGAACGTTTCTTTGACAAGGAAAAAATTATTCTGACCGGCAATCCTGTACGACAAAACTTGCTTAACCAACAAATGTCACGGGAAGATGCCATCCGTTCTTTTAACCTCGACCCGACAAAGAAAACAGTCTTGATTGTAGGAGGAAGTTTAGGAGCACGCACCATCAACAATTGCGTACTAAACAGATTGGATCAGATCAGACAGTCTGGTGTACAGTTCATTTGGCAAACAGGAAAGTTCTATATCAATGAGGCCAAGGAAAAAGTAGGCCAGGCAGAGAACTATCCGATGCTGCACACAACAGACTTCATTACAGACATGGCTGCCGCATACAGCGCCGCAGATTTGGTCATCAGCCGGGCCGGTGCCGGATCTATTTCCGAATTCTGTCTGTTGGGAAAGCCTGTTATCTTAGTTCCATCGCCCAATGTTGCAGAAGATCATCAGACAAAGAATGCGTTGGCACTGGTCGCTAAAGATGCTGCATTATATATCAAAGATGCTGAAGCATCGGAGAAACTGCTGAAAACAGCCATTGAAACGGTGCAGCAACCGGAAACTTTAAAGAAATTAAGTACAAATATAGCTAAGCTGGCTTTCAAAGACTCAGCAAATACCATTGCTGAGGAGGTATGGAAACTGGCACTTAAATATAGAGAAAATCATGAACATTAATATATTGAAAGCAGTATACTTCATCGGTGCCGGAGGTATCGGCATGAGTGCATTGGTTCGCTATTTCTTGTCTAAAGGCAAGAAAGTAGGCGGTTACGACCGTACGCCAAGCGAACTGACCGAAAAACTGATTGCTGAAGGAGCTGCCATTCATTATGAGGAAAATGTATCTGCCATTCCAGAAGACTTTCTGGATCCGGAAGCAACCTTAATCGTTTATACACCTGCTATTCCTGCTACACATAAAGAATTTGTTTATTTTCAGGAAAAAGGTTTCAATATACAAAAGCGGGCACAAGTTCTCGGAATGTTGACCCGTACAGAAAGAGGATTATGCGTTGCCGGTACACATGGCAAGACCACAACTTCTACCATGGCTGCTCACCTGCTGCATCAGTCTCACATTGGATGCAATGCTTTCTTAGGAGGTATTTCCAAAAATTATGGAACGAATCTGCTCCTTTCAGACAAAAGTGACTTTGTTGTCATCGAAGCTGATGAGTTCGACCGTTCCTTCCATTGGCTCACTCCATATGCAACAGTAATTACTGCAACAGACCCCGATCATCTGGATATTTACGGTACTGAAGAAGCCTATCTGGAAAGTTTCCGCAAATATACGTCTCTGATACGTCCGGACGGTTTTCTGATCATACATAAAGGATTAGCAATGCAGCCTGACGTACAGCCCGGAGTAACAACTTACACATACTCCATAGAAGAAGGGGATTTCCATGCAACTAACATCCGTATCGGAGGGGGTGAAATCCAGTTTGATTACATTTCTCCGCTGGGAAACATCTGCGATATACGGTTGGGAGTTCCTGTGTATGTTAATATTGAGAATGGAATCGCCGCTATGGCTTTGGCACAAATAGCCGGAGCAACCGCTGAAGAGATAAAGACTGCCATGGCAAGTTTTGGAGGAGTAGACCGTCGTTTTGATTTCAAGATCAAGAACGATCATCTGGCTTTCCTGAGTGATTACGCTCATCATCCGGAAGAAATCCGAAAAAGCATTACTTCCCTCAAAGCACTTTATCCGGACCGGAAAATCACAGCAGTCTTCCAGCCTCATCTGTATACACGAACACGCGACTTTTACAAAGAGTTCGCCGAAAGTCTGTCCCTGCTCGATGAAGTGATCCTGCTGGACATCTATCCGGCACGAGAACTTCCCATACCGGGAGTTACCAGCCGGTTAATATATGACAACCTGCGTCCCGACATGGAAAAAACATTATGTACCAAAGAAGAGCTTCTTGATCTGTTGAAAAAGAAACATCTTGAAGTACTGGTTACCCTGGGAGCCGGAGATATTGACAATTTTGTACCACAAATTTATGAAATGCTGAAAGACCGATGATCAAACGAATTCTCATACTCTGTACACTGCTGCTGATTTCGGCTTACCTCGTGTTGGCCGTTACCGCTTTTAATGGCAAACCCGACAATCGGATTTGCAAGGGTATGGAATTGGTTGTCAAAGACAGTGTCAATTTCGGATTTGTAACTCCAGCTGAAGTAAAAGCTCTGTTAAAAGCCAAGAAGCTGTCTCCGGAAGGAAAACCTTTGAACAGCATCAATGTTCGCAGACTGGAAGAAACACTTGACAAGCATCCGTTTATCAGCGATGCAGAGTGTTACCTGACCTCCGGAGGTAAAGTCGGCATTGAAATCTATCAGCGCATTCCTCTGATGAGAATCATGAGTGACAATGGCGACAACTATTACATCGATCAGGAAGGTAATATTATGTCAGCCCCCGGAAAGCCGGTTCATGTCGCTGTAGCTACAGGATACATAGACCGCAAGTTCGCTCAGGAAGAGCTTCACAAGCTGGGAAACTACCTTCAGGCTGATCCCTTCTGGAGTGCACAGATTGAACAGATTCATGTCACTCCCAAACTGGAACTGGAACTTGTTCCCCGTGTGGGAGACCATATACTGTTTTTAGGAAAAGCAGGAAACTATGATGAGAAGTTTAGAAAACTGCGTACATTCTACGAAGAGGCGCTGAGCCATGTAGGATGGAACAAGTACAAGCGAATCAGCATAGAATTTAATAATCAGATTATTTGTACCAAAAAAGAGAAGTAAGATATGGCAGCAACGGATTTTATAGTAGCAATCGAACTGGGATCTACAGAGATAACAGGCATTGCAGGCAAGAAGAACGCGGACGGAAGTATCCGAATCCTGGCATACGCCTCCGAACGTTCATCAGATTGCATCAAGAAAGGCGCAATCTACAATTTGGATAAAACAACACAATGCTTGACTTCAGTCATCAAGGAACTGGAGGAGACGCTGCATGCCCCCATCCGGAAAGTATACGTAGGTATCGGAGGGTTGTCTGTCAGAAGCATACGCAATACAGAATCCAAGCAACTGGGAGAAGACACGAAAATCTCACAGGCACTGATTGATTCCATCATGCAAAGCAACCGGGAAATCCCTTTGATCGACCGGGAAATTCTGGCCGTAGAGCCACAGGAATATAAAGTAGGAAACAATTTGCTCACCGAACCGGTAGGTGTTCCCGCTGATTATATCGAAGGACATTTCCTGAACATCATTGCCCGCCATTCCCTCAAAAGCAATATCAAGCAATGCTTCAAACAGACCGGTTATGAAGTCGCCGATTACTTCCTTTCTCCTTTGGTTACAGCCAACGTGGTTCTAAGCGACAGTGAACGCCGTTCCGGATGTGCACTCATTGACTTCGGAGCCAATACAACAACGGTTTCTGTTTATAAGAACAACATACTGCGTCATCTGGCGGTAATCCCGTTGGGTAGCGAAAATATCACTCAGGACATCTGCAGCATGCATTTCGAAGAAGAAGAAGGCGAACAGCTGAAACTGCGCTTCGGAAGTGCTTACACAGAACTTTCCGACAACGACGAGGAAACAAACCGCAGTTATAACCTGGACGGTCGTTGCACCATCCCGGCACGCCAGCTGGAAGATATCGTGGAAGCCCGCGTTAATGAAATTATCACCAATGTATGGAATCAGATCATGGTTTCCGGCTATGGAGATAAACTGTTGGGCGGAGTTGTCTTCACCGGAGGTATGACTAACCTGCCGAATCTGGACAAGGCTTTCACTCACATTACAAAGATCGAAAAGATCCGTATTGCAAAATCTTCCGAAATCAGTCTCGAAGGAGATATCGAACTGCCACAGGATGGTACTCAGAACACACTGATTGGAATCCTGGCATCTGGAAAAGAAAACTGCTGCCGCATTGATCCGCGAAAGGGTGTTCAGCTGAGCTTCACCGAAGATCTCCAGCAAAAGGAAGCAGAAGCCAAGCGGAAAGAAGAAGAACGCAAGCTCAAGGAAGAAGAAGAAAGACGTCAGGCGGAAGAAGCTGAACGCAGACACCGCATAGAAGAAGAAAAGAAACGTCAGGAAGAAGAACGGGCCATGAAGCGTCAGAAGGAATATGAATCCTATATGGAACGGGCCCAAAGCCTGCTGGGAAAAAAGAATTATAAGGCAGCTCTTCAGGAAATTGAACATGCAAGAGCCATGAATCTTCCTGAAAAGGCTGAAGAAATCAATGTGCTGGAAGACGAAATCAAGGCACAAAAGAAAAAGAACAGCTGGTTTAGCAACCTGACTGAAAAAATAACCAAGATGTCAGACGACATCATGAAAGATTGAGAAAAGAAAACAGAGTATTCACCGTATAAATAAAGAGGAAGAATTATGTCTGATGAACTTATGCCCTTCACTTTCCCGGAAAGTGGCACATCGAGCATCATTAAAGTGATCGGTGTAGGCGGTGGCGGCGGTAATGCTGTCAACCACATGTATAGAGAAGGTATCCACGACGTTACGTTCGTGGTCTGCAATACAGACAATCAGGCGCTCGAAGAGTCGCCTGTCCCCCAGAAAATCCAGCTCGGAAGCGAAGGCCTCGGTGCCGGTAACCGTCCGGAACGTGCGCGTGCTGCTGCCGAAGAGAGCCTGGAAGATGTAAAGGAAATGCTGAACGACGGCTGCCGGATGGCCTTTATCACAGCCGGAATGGGTGGAGGTACCGGAACCGGTGCTGCACCGATTATTGCCAAAACTGCCAAGGAAATGAACATCCTGACAGTAGGTATTGTTACAATCCCCTTCGTATTCGAAGGCAACAAAAAGATCGACCAGGCCCTGGACGGCGTGGAAGAGATGAGCAAACATGTTGATGCCTTGCTGGTGATCAACAACGAACGCCTGCGCGACGTTTATTCCGATATCAGCGTAATGAATGCATTCGGTAAAGCCGATGACACACTCTCCATCGCAGCCAAGAGCATTGCTGAAATCATTACCTTGCGCGGTACGATCAACCTTGACTTCAACGACGTCAAGACCGTTCTGAAAGACGGAGGCGTCGCCATTATGAGTACAGGCTTCGGAGAAGGAGAAGGCCGTGTAACACAGGCCATCACAGATGCTCTTCACTCTCCGCTGCTGAACAACAACGATATTTTCAATTCAAAGAAAGTGCTGTTCGTCATCACCTATAGCCCCAGCAGCGAACTGATGATGGGTGAAATGGATGAAATCCACGAATTCATGAGCCGCTTCGGTAAAGACGTGGAAACCAAATGGGGTCTTTACATTGACGACACGCTGAACGACAAAGTGAAGTTCACGATTCTGGCCACCGGTTTCGGCATCAAAGACGTACCGGGAATGGACAGCGTATTGGAAAAGCACTCTCAGGAAGAACAGAAACGCCTGGAAGAGCTGGAAGAAGAAGAACAGAAAAAAGAAGAACGCCGCGGTGACTATTACGGAAAGAGCATTCTGAAGAACAGCAACCGGAAACGCCGTCACAATCTGTATGTCTTCACACAGGAAGACCTGGACAATGACGATATCATCAGTATGGTAGAAACCACACCGACATACAAGCGTACAAAGGCTGTTCTGGAAGCCATCCAGTCAAAAGCTACGGCAGAAGACAAGATGACTCAGAAACTGGAAAGCAATGAGTCAGGAAGTATGACCATTACTTTCTAAACCACTCGGATTCAACAACTAATGTAATTATAAGAACTATGGATTTATTTGATCAGATCAGCAACGATATCAAAGAGGCCATGAAGGCCAAAGACAAAGTAAAACTGGAAACCCTGCGCAATGTCAAGAAGTTCTTTCTGGAAGCAAAGACTGCACCGGGAGCCAACGATACTCTGACCGATGACGCTGCATTGAAAATCATGCAGAAACTTGTCAAACAAGGAAAAGATTCTGCTGCCGTATACGAACAGCAGGGACGTGCAGACCTGGCTGAAGCCGAACTGGCTCAGGTAAAAGTAATCGAAGCTTACCTGCCCAAACAGCTTTCGGCTGAGGAACTGGAAGCCCGTCTGAAAGAAATCATTGCCCGCACCGGAGCAACTTCCGGCAAGGACATGGGTAAAGTCATGGGCGTAGCTTCCAAAGAACTCGCCGGACTGGCTGAAGGACGCGCAATCTCTGCCAAAGTAAAAGAACTGCTGGGATAAGGATTCCTGAAAGATATTTTTATTACCCCTCCAGGGAAAGCCTGTTTGTAGTGCTCTTGTCAAAAGAGACAACTATAAACAGGCTTTTTTGATATTTTCCTGTTCTCATACTTGTCAATCCGCAAGGATTCATTACATTTGTCTGCAAAACTCCGGATTCCAGACGAAATATGTTAACCCGACGAGATCCGGAAAACCAAAAAACTCAATTAATAAATCTTTTATGGACAAACCTTTTTTAGAAACACGTCAAGTGGTAAAGCGATACGCCAGCCACACTGCACTGAACGGAGTCAGCATTCAGGTACCTGAAGGTAAGGTGTTCGGACTACTGGGCCCCAACGGAGCAGGCAAAACTACCTTGATCCGCATCATTAACCGTATCACAGCTCCCGATTCCGGAGAAGTATACTTCAACAGTCACCTTTCACGGCCGGAAGATATCTTCCACATCGGATACCTGCCCGAAGAACGGGGACTGTACAAGAAAATGAAAGTAGGCGATCAGGCCATTTACCTGGCCCAGCTGAAAGGACTGAGCCGCAGCGAAGCGACTGCCCGCCTGAAAAAATGGTTCGAAAAGTTTGAAATCACCCCATGGTGGAACAAAAAACTGGAAGAACTGTCCAAAGGTATGCAACAGAAAGTACAGTTTATCATTACCGTACTCCACAAACCCCAGCTGCTGATCTTCGACGAACCTTTCTCCGGATTCGATCCGGTCAATGCTGAATTGCTGAAACGGGAAATTCTGGAACTGAAAAATCAGGGACACACCATCATCTTCTCTACCCACAACATGGCTTCCGTGGAAGAAATCTGTGACAACATTGCACTGATCAACCATTCGGAAGTTGTGCTTCAAGGTAACGTCAACGAAGTACGAAGCCGCTTCAAGTCGGATACATACACCCTGTCTGTACGTGCAGACCATCCCCTGAAAGACACCGCGCTCTTCCAGGCTACTCTGACACAAGCATCCGGTAACGAAAGCCATTACACGCTGCGCAAGTTACAGGAAGTTTCCAACTCCGACCTCCTGTCGGAAGTGGGACAGCAGGCCGAAATCCTCTCCTTCTCCGAATGCCTGCCTTCCATGAACGAAATCTTCATCCGTACGGTAGAAGGTAAAAAATAACTTAAACCATCAGCAAACATGAACAAGACATTTATCATCATACAGCGCGAGTTCATGAACCGCGCCAGTAAAAAGTCATTCATCCTACTGACCATCCTCATGCCCTTCATCTTTGCAGCTACCGTTCTGCTTCCGGTCATGCTGGCCATGGTGAAAAGCGACGAAGCCAAGGAAGTGGTAGTCGTTGATCAGACAGGAAAATATCTTTCCCAGTTCCAGGACAACGAATCCTATCATTTTGTACCGGGCAGTGAAATGAAAGAAGAATACCGCACCGACACATCCGGCGTCAGTGCCGTTGTGATGATTACCGACGATCTGATCAAAGATCCGTCAGCAGCCGTCATTTATTCACGCAAGGAAATCCCCAACAGTCTGTCGCGCATCGTAAACGAAGCTTTGAATACCCAGATCCGCCACGACAAACTGATCCACTACAACATTCCTCAATTGCAGGACATTATGAAGGATTTCGACCAGACCTATTCCATCCGTACCGTCAAATGGAGTGAGGACGGAAGCGTACAGGAATCCAACTCCGGCCTGGCAACCGCATCGGGCATGGTTCTGACCATCCTGATCTACATCTTTGTACTCAGCTACGGAGGAATGGTCATGCAGAGTGTCATGGAAGAAAAGACCAACCGCATCGTAGAGCTGATGGTTTCATCCGTCAAGCCCTTCCAGCTGATGATCGGTAAGATTATCGGTATCGGTCTGGTGGGAATCGTCCAGCTTTGTATCTGGGGAATCATGCTGACGGCCATACTGGCTGTTGCCGGAAGTATGCTCGGCATAGCCGCCCTTCAGTCGCCCGACGCCGCACAGATGATGGCCATGGAAGCCCCCACAAGCGATGCCGCTTCACTGGTAGCCGCCCTTCACAACCTGAATCTGGCAAAGATGGGAACGCTCTTTGTACTCAACTTTGTGGGAGGCTATCTGATCTATGCCTCCATCTTTGCTGCTATCGGTGCCTCCATCAATGAGCAGGAAGACTCACAGCAGTTCATCATGCCCATCACGCTGCTGATGATATTTGCACTCTATGCTGCCATTGCCAGCGGTGACAACCCCGACGGCCCTCTGGCACAATGGTGCTCCATGATTCCCTTCACCTCGCCCATCGTCATGATGGTACGCGTCCCCTTCGACGCACCGATGTGGGAAATCCTTCTTTCACTCGTCATCCTTTACGGTACAGCACTCGGCATGATCTGGATTGCCGGAAAAATCTACCGCATCGGCATCCTGATGTACGGCAAGAAACCGTCACTGAAAGAAATGATGAAATGGATCACCTATAAATAAAACGGTTATACGAAAAGCTCCTGAAGAACAGGAAGAGACTTCAATTCGGGAAAATCCGGCAGATGAAGCCGGTAATATTCATTGATGATCTCCAGGCAACGGTTACGTTCTCTCCGGCTCATGGCAAACAAATGCATGGTTTCATAATTCATACGCATCAGCAGACTGATATGTGAAGCCTCCTGCGGACCGACATACATGCCATGCCGGGGAGACTCCGCTACAAAACAAGCATTCAGCAGGTCAAAGCAGTCCCCTTCGGCATATCCTTCCACATTGGGATACAGTCCGAGGAAACGGGACAGACGCATCAGAAAGACCAGATGGAAATTGGCAAAGTTCGTATCACAGGCATCCAGCCAAAGAACAGAATGAACCAGATAAGCAAAAAGCGGAGCATTTTCGGCCTCTTCCTTCAGGGCACGATACAGAAACTCTGCCAGGAAAAGGGCAATCGCCGACTTATAAGGATCATAAGGCAACGACTGAAAGGGCTGCCAGGATTTCGCTTCCCGTATGGGGTGAAGCCCGGAACGCGGACGGATATCCGCTTCGAACTCTACAAGCGACAGGGGTTGAAACAGCAACCCGTTGACAGCCGACTTCCGCGAACGCGATGCCGGGATGAGGAAAGACATCCGTCCTCCCTGCTCCGTATAAATATGGACAATATTCGACTTGTCACTATATTTCACGGTATGCAAAACGATTCCTTTTGACTTGCGCAACATACTGCCTGCAAAGATAACCGAATAAAAAGGCATTCCGGATGCATTTAAGCAGAAAAATGCGAAAAAAAACAGCAAATGTTTTGGTAGAATGAAAAATCTTCCTACCTTTGCATCCGCAAACGAGAGATACAGTCCTCGAAAGCCAGTCAGGAAAATCGCCTGAAATCAAGGAAGGCCCGTTCGTCTATCGGTTAGGACGCAAGATTTTCATTCTTGAAAGGGGGGTTCGATTCCCCCACGGGCTACATAATAAACAAAATCACGAACAATATTAAAGATTAGTCGAGATGGCAAATCACAAATCATCTATCAAAAGAATCAGACAGGAAGAAAAAAGAAGACTTCACAACAGATATTATGCCAAGACAATGCGTAACGCTGTGAAGAAGCTTCGTACAACTACTGACAAAGCAGAAGCTGTAGCTTTGTTGCCGAACGTACAGAAAATGCTGGATAAGTTGGCAAAACGCAACATCATCCACAAGAACAAAGCTGCAAACCTGAAGTCTAAACTGGCTGCACACATCAGCAAACTGGCTTAAGGAATTGCTTAGCGTAAAAGAGATAAGAAGGCTGGATTTATAAATCCAGCCTTTTGTCGTTTTATCCCCTCCCATCGCCATTATCCCCCGTTTCCACCCTCGCACAGGCATCACATAAAAATAGTTTAAATCGTTGAAATCTCGTAGTTTTTTAGTAACTTTGAGCACTTTATAACAACTAGAAGAGTTAATAGAAAAATGAGTGAAGAACTGACACCTAACAGCGGCAGCAACTACTCGGCCAGCAACATCCAGGTACTCGAAGGCCTGGAAGCCGTACGTAAGCGTCCCGCCATGTACATCGGCGATATCAGCGAAAAAGGCTTGCACCACCTGGTTTATGAAGTCGTGGACAACTCCATCGATGAAGCACTCGCCGGATATTGCACACATATAGAAGTAACAATCAACGAAGACAACTCCATCACAGTACAGGACAACGGTCGAGGAATCCCCGTGGACTTTCACGAGAAAGAAAAGAAGTCCGCCCTGGAAGTCGTAATGACCGTACTCCATGCCGGAGGAAAGTTCGACAAAGGTTCCTACAAGGTGTCCGGCGGTCTGCACGGAGTCGGTGTTTCCTGTGTGAACGCCCTGTCCACCCACATGACGACCAATGTCTTCCGCGGAGGTAAAGTCTACCAGCAGGAATATGAATGCGGAAAGCCGCTTTATCCGGTAAAGGAAGTCGGAACCTGCGCTCCCGACATGACCGGTACACGCCAGACTTTCTGGCCCGACGGCAACATCTTCACCGTAACCGAATATAAATACAGCATCCTGCAGGCCCGCATGCGTGAACTGGCATACCTGAACAAAGGTATCACCATCACCCTGACCGACAAGCGCGTGAAGGAAGAAGACGGCAGCTTCAAGCAAGAAGTATTCCACTCAGAAGAAGGAGTGAAAGAATTCGTACGCTTCCTGAACTCTACCAACACACCGCTTATTGACGATGTCATCTATCTGAACACCGAGAAACAGGGCATTCCTATCGAATGCGCCATTATGTATAACACCGGATTCCGCGAAAACCTTCACTCGTATGTCAACAACATCAACACCATTGAAGGCGGTACACACGAAGCCGGATTCCGTACGGCACTGACCCGCGTACTGAAGAAATACGCTGAAGAAAGCAAGGCTCTGGAAAAAGCGAAAGTGGAAATTTCGGGTGAAGACTTCCGTGAAGGTCTGATCGCCGTTATCTCCGTAAAAGTAGCTGAGCCGCAGTTTGAAGGTCAGACTAAGACCAAGCTGGGTAACAACGAAGTAAGCGGAGCCGTAAACCAGGCCGTAGGCGAAGCCCTGACTTACTATCTGGAAGAACATCCGAAAGAAGCGAAGGTCATTGTTGACAAGGTAGTACTTGCCGCAACAGCACGTATCGCGGCACGCAAAGCCCGCGAATCCGTACAGCGCAAGAGCCCGATGGGCGGAGGCGGACTTCCCGGAAAACTGGCAGACTGCTCAAGCCGCAATCCGGAAGAATGCGAACTCTTCCTGGTCGAGGGAGACTCTGCAGGCGGATCAGCCAAACAAGGACGCAGCCGTCAGTTCCAGGCCATCCTGCCCCTGCGCGGTAAAATCCTGAATGTAGAAAAAGCAATGTGGCACAAAGCTTTCGAGAGTGACGAGGTGAACAACATCATCCAGGCACTGGGCATCCGTTTCGGAGTAGACGGAGATGAAGACAGCAAGAAAGCCAATATCGATAAGCTGCGCTACTATAAGATCATCATCATGACCGATGCCGACGTCGATGGATCTCACATCGACACCTTGATCATGACCCTGTTCTATCGCTATATGCCCGAAGTCATTCAGGGAGGACACCTCTACATTGCCACTCCCCCGCTCTACAAATGTTCAAAAGGCAAAATCAGCGAATACTGTTATACCGATGAAGAACGCCAGGCCTTCATGCAGAAGTACGGCGACGGCTCCGAAAATGGTATCCACACCCAGCGATACAAAGGTTTGGGTGAAATGAATCCGGAGCAGCTGTGGGAAACCACCATGAATCCGGAAACCCGCATGCTGAAGCAGGTACACATTGAAAACGCCGCTGAAGCCGACTACATCTTCTCCATGCTGATGGGCGACGATGTAGCTCCGCGCCGCGAATTCATCGAGAAAAATGCAACTTATGCCAATATTGATGCATAAGGTGTTTTCTTTTCATAATTTTAATTTTTTAAATCCATCCTCGCATCTTACAGTTGAGGATATCCCCGGAGATCCACATCTCCGGGGATTTTTATTTTTACCCTCACCATTCCCTCCAGAAACGAGCTCCCGGAATCGACCGTATAATGCGGCTGAATCGACCGCACGATTCGCCCCCAACGACCGCATAATCTGGCCTCAACGACCGCACGATTCCTGGGCAATGACCGCACGTTGTCAGGGCATCCTGCAGATACCTTCACCAGGGCGAAAATAGCCCGCGGGCTTTTTAAAAAATGTTTCGACGTTTTAAAAAAAGACTTCGGGATTTGATGTAAAACGTTTCGGCGTTTTTTCTCTTGGCCGAATTCATCGAGAAATTGATCAGGATGAACCCTAAATATCCCGAATTTTACAATTTTTTCATTTCAATCTTTTTGCAACAATTCAGCTTCTTTAGAGCCGTAAGACATCGTCCATCCGGCATTTTTTCCCGAAAAACAGCCCGATTTGTCTATTTGTACGTGCATTTATACGCTTAGACAAGCACAAAAACGCTCTTTTGCGTACGTTTGCAACAGGTAAAACGAAAAACCAATTTATAAACCTTAAAATAATGAAAGGAGAAACGAAGACCCGGACATGAAACTTGAACACTTGGATTAATGCCTGTCTAAGATAGGCAAGCCATCGTTTTTATACAAGAGACATTAAAACAAACATTATTAATAATACTAACTTATTTTTAATTATTATGAGAAAGAAATTTATTGCAGTGTATGCCTTAATGGCAGTACTTGCACTTGGCTCAACCGCATTGACTTCTTGTGTTGACGACAACGAATCTGCATCCGTTACGGCTATCCGTGATGCAAAAGCCAACCAGCTGAACGCCTTGGCTAAAGTAAGCGAAGCAGAAGCCAGTGCAAAAGCATTAATGGCAGAAGCTGATGCAGCCTTGAAAAAAGCAAAAGCTGAATATCAGGCAGAACTGACAGAAGAATCCCGTGCCAAATTTGAAGCAGAACTAGAAGCTTTAAAAGCAGAATACGAAGCTCGCATAGCTCAAGCAAAAAAGGAAGCTAAAGAATCTGAACAGGCTTTACTTGATTTAGCAAGTGAGCGTATCCAGAATTTATATAAAGAATATTCTCTTCTGCTGAACGAATTAAATCAAGCAAGAACAGAAAAGATAGAGGCTGACGTTCAATTGACTCAATACAAGAGCAGCTTAATCACAGCACAGACTGTGGTAACAAAAGAAACAGCTCAAAAAATGGCACAGATCGAAGAAGACAGTCTCCAAATAGAAGCATGGAAAACATATGGAGGTATCAACAAAGCCGATATCCAATTAGAGAAAGAAAAATTGGTGCAGGAACAATATACAGCTTTTGCCGAACTGCAGGCTAAAAAAGATGCCGAAGCTCCATTAAAGGAAAAAGCCAACAAAGAAGTTCTCAACAACTATGATGTCAACAAAGAAGGTGAATCCAATGTATCTGCTGTACAAGCTTTGAAGGATTATCAGGAATATAAAGGTGATTATTCACTTTCTGTAGATGAAGCAACTATAAGCCGCTCTGTTAGCAAGAAGCTGGCTTCATGGAGTGACTTTGAGAGCTACTATGATGAAACCAGTCACCAGTGGTTTTATAGCATAAAAGCCTCTAAGATGATAGAAGTTTGGGAGAACGGAGAAAGATATATTATTGTTCCTGTAGTAGAAGAAGAAGTTGCCGTATCCGAAGATGTAGATCTCAATGTTATCCAATATGGTATACGGAATGAAAGCGTAACTACAGCCATGAATCAATATTATGCAGAATACAAATCTAATCTGGAAAAGCAATTAGGCTCACCGGCTTCTGCCGATAAACTAGCTACCGGATTGTATCTGACAAAAGAAAACAATGAAAAAGCATTGGCAGAGGCAAAAGAAGCTTTGACTAAGGCTGAAGAAGAATTTCCCAAAGCTGAAAAAGCATACAAGACTGCATCAGATGCATTGGATACTGCCAATAAAGATGTAGAAGCTAAAGAAGGTGATGTAACAGCAGCTGACAAAGCTGTAGAAGCAGCTCAAAAAGCACTTGAAGAAGCTCAAAAAGGTGGAGATGCAGATGCTATCCAAGACGCACAGGATGCATTGGACGACGCTATCGATACACAGAAAGATGCACAGAAAGCACTGAGCAAATCTCAAGAAGCTCAGCAAAAAGCTCAAGAGGCAAAACAAGAAGCTGAATCAGATTACTGGTCAGCTCAGAATGATGTAGAAACTGCTAGTAAAGCCAACAATGAAGCTGAAATTGCTGTTTCAAATATTAACGATCAGATTGCAGAAACTAAAGATCGCATTGCCAATTGGGATGCAGAAAAGGGGGCATGGGAAAAAGTTGTTACCGAATTACAAAGCGAAGCTTATGGAAAAGCAATCAGTGGCTTGAGCGAAAACAAGACTGTTGCTGATTATATCGCTGCCAAACTGGAGACAAAGGCAGCCAACAAAGCTTACAAGAAAGCACAGGCCAATATTGGTGTACTGGATGAATTGTTGGCTAGCGGAGATGTTAAAGATCCAGCTGCAGAAATCAGACAATTGGAAGTTAGTATAGCTCAATTATACCAAGACATCGACAACCTGAAAGCTACATCAGGACAGAACCAGTACGAAGAACTTGTAGCTATCCAAGAAGCAACAATTCAAGGATTGGAAAGCGAAATTGAAGTCTTGGAGAAACGAGCAGAGTATGCTAAGAAGCGTGTAGAAGAAGCAATCAAGGCCGAAGAAAGCGATGTTACTATCCCCGAAACTCCAGAAGAAGGTAACGAAGAAACTCCAGCTGAATAAATAGAGGATCTTGAAAAAAGATGCTAATGGCCAAAAGTTTATAATCCCAGGGAAGGAGGAAGCATCCTCCTTCCCCAAGGATAAAACCAACATCAAAACAGAAGAATATGAAAATCAATAAACTTTTAGTATTAGCCGCACTCCCGATGATTGGACTTACAGCCAATGCCCAGGATAAAGGTCCGCAGAAAAACGACTTTACCGTGGCTGCCACTGTAAGCTATGACAATACCGTTATGCAGAATGCTATGCCAGGCAATCAGTATAGCTATTCATTGCCCGTTCAATCCACCAACTGGAACGACAAGGATCTCCGCGTCGGTATCGAAGGTGGATGGTTCTTCCTTGATGAATGGAAACTGGTATTGGGAGGTGGCATGAGCATCACTAAGCATCCGGGATATGCGGCTGTACCGGGAACGGTAGACGAAAACACGGATTGGAGTGATGCCAATGATGGAGAAATTCCCAACTATAATGCAGTAGCCGATCAGAACTTCCTGCAATTCAATGTTTACACAGGAGTAGACCGCTACTTCAAGACAAAAGTTGACGGCTTGTATCTGTATGCCGGCGCAAGAGTGGGTTATGCTTACGGACGTAACGTTTCATTTACGGACGATGAATATAGCCTTGGCAAATCGGTAGGTGAAGCTTTCAACATCCGCGGCGCATTGACCGGCGGTGTAGAATATTACATCACTGACGGGCTGTTTGTAGGTGCACAGGTTGATCCGTTCGCTTACACTTATTCCAAGAACTTGGTTAAGCCGCAGGAAGGACTGAGTAACCTCGATGGAAACAGTCATAACTATTCCATCTTAGCCGCTCCGACCATCAAGATCGGCTTCAAGTTTTAAGAAGCGAATATATAAATTCAAGTTAAATTCAAGTTTTAATAAGTAGAAAAACCCGGCTTCGCTGTGACAGCGAGGCCGGGCTCTTTTTATCCGGTCCGGAAGAAAGCGGTCCTTCTTCCGGAATCGTTTATCCGAGTGTTGTCTCTCCTTCGATGTATTGTTCCAGGAAAAAGTTTTCCCCATCAAACACGGCATACGAAAAGTCATTGATCCAGTCGCCCAGAATGGTAAGGCGTGTATCCCGCGTCAGCATCAGATCGAGCATGATGTGACGATGCCCGTAGATGAAATAGTTGATATCCGGATGATTCTTCAGGTATTCTTTGGTATAAAGCACCAGAGGTTCCTTGTCTTCACCCATGTATTCCGGTTCACGTCCGTTCTCACGCTTCATGCGACTGTGTTTTGCCCACTCCAGACCGAAGTCAATACTCCAGCGCGGATGAAGCGAAGAAAACATTCGCTGCAGAAGTTTGCTGTGGAACATGGCACGAAGGAACTTGAATTTACGATCATTATCTCCCAGTCCGTCACCATGGGCCAGATAAAATTCCTTGCCGTAAATCTCGCAGGTGAGCGGTTCGCGATGGATCGTCACGCCACATTCCTTTTCCAGATAATCACCACACCAGATGTCGTGGTTGCCAATAAAAAAGTGTACTTCCACTCCTTTGTCTGTCAGTTCAGACAATTTTCCCAGGAATCGTGTATAACCTTTGGGGACGACCAGCTTGAATTCATACCAGAAATCGAACATATCACCAAGCAGGTAAACAGCCGATGCGCGGTCTTTAATGCTATCCAGAAAATTCACCAGTCTCCGCTCCTGGGTACGTCCGTGCGGAATTGCCCGTGAGCCCAGATGGGCATCCGAGAGAAAATAAACATTCTTCATCGCTTGTTCCATAGTCGTCTCTTTTTTATTGATAGCTTGCTGCAACAGGCCTCATCTTACAGGAAGCCCAGCTCCAGTTTTGCTTCTTCGGTCATCATATCCTTGTCCCATTCCGGTTCGAACACCAGATTGACTTGCGCAGCTTTCACTCCGTCTACGGATTCTACTTTCTGACGCACGTCTTCCATGATAAACTCTGCTGCCGGACAGTTGGGAGCCGTCAGAGTCATATCGATCGTCAGTTCACCGTCATCCTGCAGGTCTATCTTGTAAATCAGTCCCAGGTCATATACGTTGACCGGAATTTCCGGGTCGTACACGGTTTTCAGCATATCGATAATCCGTTCCTCTATCTTCAGTTTTGCTTCGTTGTCCATATAATCAAGCTTTTATATTACGAGAGCACAAAAATAACAATTTTATTTTCCATACACAACATTCAGAGCCTGCCTTCGTCAGCATAGCTGTAATAACCGCCGTCGGAAACGATCAGATGATCGAGCATCCGGATATTCATCACTTTGGCTGCCTGACTGAGCGCCTGGGTCAGACGGTCATCGTCCGCGCTGGGACGGGTGTTTCCCGAAGGATGATTGTGACAAAGCACCAGTGCCGTGGCCCGTTTCAGAAGGGCTTCCCTCAAAATGCAGCGGACATCTACCTGCGTGGAAGCCAGTCCGCCCTGACTGATACGCAGGGCATCTATCAGACGGGAGGCCTGATTGAGCAGCATCACCCAGCATTCTTCGACAGGAAGATCGCACATCAGGGGATGAAAATAAAGAAAAATGTCTTGTGAACAGCGCACCCGGAGACGTTCTGACGGACCTTCGTCTTTACGGCGTTTGCCCAGTTCCGAAGCGGCAAGAATAGTAATGGCCTTGGCCGGCCCGATACCTTTATAGGCACAAAGATCGTCCACGCTGCGTTTGCCGAGTTCGCTCAGGCTGTTCCTGCAGTCATCGAGAACCTTACGCATCAGTTCCACTGCCGAATCTTCCGTATTGCCCGAACCGATCAGAATGGCAAGCAGTTCGGCATTGCTCAAGGCTCCCGGGCCATGAAGCATCATTTTTTCACGCGGACGGTCTTCTTTCGCCCATTGATTGATGTTGAGCTTTTCATTACTCATTATTGGTAAAAGTTTTTCTCGAAAGCGGAGAAAGAATCCTTGCCCAGCACACAACGTTTCCACCAGGCCCGCAGGAATCCGCTTCCATATCCTGTTAACTGTATGAACGCTGCAACCACGGAAAGCATACCTATTTTCAGACTTTTATTTTGCAAAGAAGAGTCCACGCAGATAATCAGGGCAAACAAGGCCAGCAGCAACAGGCTCCAGGGGCACACCAGTGCTGCAAGCAGAACCAGCACGACACCGACGGTAAAGGCAGCCGGAAGCAGATGAACCAGCTTCAGTGACTCGGGATATTTCTTATAAAGATTGATACGTGCGATGCCGGAGTTATGCACCTGCTTGAAGAATTTCTTCAGATCGGTACGCCGTTTGTGCCATACCCAGGCCTCAGGAAACAGGCGGCAGCGATAGCCTCCCTTGAAAATCCGGATACTGAAATCAATATCTTCGCCGAAACGCATGCGGGAAAATCCGCCTAATGCCCGATAAACTTCCGTCCGCACTCCCATGTTAAAGCTGCGGGGATAGAACTTATCCATTTTCTTCTTACCGCCACGGATGCCTCCGGTCGTAAAAAATGAGGTCATGGCATAGTTGATGGCTTTCTGTACGTCTGTAAAAGAATCATGTGCCCGGTCAGGTCCTCCGAAGGCATCTGCCGGTTCACTGCCCAGCTCTGCTTCAATAGCTTCCAGATAACCGGGCGGCAAGACACAGTCTGAATCCAGAATCAGCACGTAAGTACCCTGACTACGTTCCACTCCGTAGTTGCGGGTCTGCCCGGGACCGGAATTGGGCTTATTATAATAATGTATATCCAGACAGGCGGTGTACTTCTCCACCACATCCTTGCAAGGAACGGCAGAACCATCTTCCACTACGATCACTTCAAAGTCCTTGAAACGCTGTTCCGTCAGACTCTGCAACAGTTCGTCCACTTCATCAGGACGATTATATACAGGAATAATCAGAGAATATTTCATAAGTGCTGTTTCTGTTAACCGTACAAATATACACTTTTCTTATTCCATCGAATCATGCCACAATTCATTTTTTCTCCTTTTTTTCTGTTACAAAAACCGTAACTTTACGTTTAGCTTTATGAAAACAAACAAGAACGGCCATAACAAAACATGAGCAAAGAAACACTGACATCCACTTTCACCGAACTGAGGAAGGGTTTTCTCAGGCTTGCCATGCGCTTTCTTCCCAGCCAGGAAGACGCTGACGATGCCCTGCAGGAAGCTTTCTTCCGCCTGTGGAAACAGGCAGACCGGATCAGTTCGCGTGAAGAGGCGGAAGCGCTGACGGTGGTAACGGTCAAGAATCTGTGCATTGATATCCTGCGCCGCAAAAGTCACCTGCAGACTGTGGAACTGGACGAAAACAGAGACAATGCGGTGGGCGATCCGGAATCGGAAGCCCAGGAAAGGGAGGAGCGTTTCCGGATCATCGAAAGAATCATAGAACTTCATCTGACCCCGCTCCAGAGACAAATCCTGCACATGAAAGAGTATGAAAATAAAGATTATGAAGAAATTGCGGAAATATTGGGCATGCAGCCCCCGGCTGTCCGCATGCAAATGTCGAGAGCCAGAAAAGAAATCAGAGCATGTTACTTAAAACAAATGGAACGATGAAACGAAACGAACGTACATATCAACAGTGGAAAGACCTGGCAGATCGCTACTTCGAAGCCGAAACAACTCCCGAAGAGGAAAAGGAGCTGGCCTGTTTCCTGGCTACTCCCCTATCACAGAGCAAAGATTTCGAAGAGCTCCGTGCCGTTATGGGCTTTATGGCAATGGGACGCGCAACACATCGTAAACGACAAGTTCACACATTCCGCTATGCCGCTGCAGCAGCTGTAACAGGCATCTTGCTGACGGCTACGGTCTGGCAACTGGCCGGAACAAAGGATGTCTGCGTTGCCTACATCAATGGCGAACGCATTACCGATACAGAAACCGTACTGAACGAAGCAATGAAATCTGTCGGGAAGGTACGTCACAATCCGGAAGAAACAAACAGCCTGGAGAAACAACTTACCGATATTTTCCAGACGCTGGAAGAAAAGGATACTTTGTCTGTCAACTGATAATACAATGCTTATGATACAACGATGGATAGGAATAGGAATACTTTCACTGCTGACTCTGCCTTTAATGGCCCAGAAGGGACTGCAGGTGAATACCTTGTTCGACGGACGTTTTAAAAAAGATCACAGAGCCGTAGAAGTGCTTATCAAAGGAAAGGAGTTGAAGAAATATCACCTGAGCCTGTTCAGAAGCCTTACGGTGACCAATGCTCCGGCCGTTTTCCGGGAAATGGAAACGCTGGTCTGTCAGGATGCAAAAAGTGCCGTGGACAAGGAAGTAGGTACAATCGGGAACCGTCTGTACTATGGCTTCTACTGTTTTTCGGAAGAAGAAGGAACTTTCAGATACCTCTTCTACCGCAACACTTCCGTAAAGCCCGAAAGAGAAAAGCTGCCGGAGGCTACGGTCGTCTACATGGAGGGGCAAGTCACCCTGGAAGAACTCAAACAATTATTTCAATAAGAATAACAATTAACACAGATAGCATATGAAAAAAATAATCTTACTGGCAACAAGTTTCCTCTTTATGGCAGATATGTATGCCCAAACAAGAGATTCACTGGAAGTAACTCATACAGTCAGCATAGAAAACCCAGACCGGGTAACATTACGACAATCAGACAAACAACTGACAGTTGAAATAGAAGGGGAAAATGGAAATCCGGATTTTTATTATGTACGCGAGGTCAACCTTTCCGGGTCTGAGTCCTCCGTAACCAAAGAACGGAATGGCAACTGGGACTTCAACATACCTTTCCGCAAACAGACTGCACAAGGCAAGCGCAAACGTAATGCTGTAATTCTGAAAGATCTCAAACTGGGATTATCAACCGCCCTCAATACTCCGGCCGGCATGGATGTCAATATGGCTTCTTCCTGGGAAATTACGACTCCAACTTTAGGCTGGGCTTACTATCCCTGGCGGACAAACACTTATTTCTCTATCGGAATAGCAGGAAGCTGGCGAAATTACCGAATGACCGGCAAGCAGCGTTTCATTAAGGAAGGCAGTAATCTGGTGCTGGGAAGTTATCCGGAAGGAGCAGATATCCAGTTCTCACGCATCAAGATTTTCAGCTGGTCGGTTCCGATGATGATCAGTCACAAATTCAAAAACGGACTGGGATTCGACCTGGGAGCCATTATCAACTTCAATACGCATGCCAGCCTGAAAACCCGCTACAAGCTGAACGGGGAATCCTATAAAATAACCGACAACAATATCCACCAGACTCCCGTCACGGTTGATCTTCAGGCTTCTTTCCAATGCAAGATTGTCGGTATCTACGTGAAATACAGTCCGTGCCAGATTTTGGATGCGGCCTATGGACCTAAGTTCTCAGCCTTATCCGCAGGTATTGTTCTGTTCTGATGCGATTACACCAACAGTATAAAAACAACAGCAGCCATTCTTCCGAAGAAGGATGGCTGCCGTCTTATAAGGATAAATCAATTATGCTTTTACGCGACCAACGTAAGAACCGTCACGAGTGTCAACTTCGATAATTTCATCCTGGTTGATGAACAAAGGCACACGTACAGTAGCACCAGTTTCAACAGTTGCAGGTTTTGTTGCATTGGTAGCTGTATCGCCCTTCAGACCCGGTTCAGTGTAAGTAACCTTCAGCTGAACTTTCACCGGCAACTCAGCAAACAAGATAGTTTCTGTAGAAGCGTCAGATACAACATCGATCACCATTTCTTCTTTCAGGAAGTCTACACCTTCAATCAGGTCGTGAGCGATAGGAACCTGTTCGTAAGTTTCCTGATTCATGAAGATATAGTCTTCACCTTCTTTATAAAGGAACTGATAAGGACGACGTTCTACACGTACATCTTCCAGCTTTTCACCGATATTGAAACGACGTTCCAACACGTAACCGTCTACAACATCTTTCAGCTTAGTACGCATGAAAGTGTTACCCTTACCCGGTTTTACATGCAGGAAATCAATACAGAAATACAGCTTACCGTCCATACGGATCGCAGTTCCGATTTTAATGTCTTGAGCGTTAATCATAACTAGTATTCTTTTATTAATGTGATTATAAATTATTCTATAACTGAATTCGGCTGCAAAATTAATCTAAATCACGAAAAAACACAAAAAGTTTTGTCTAAAAATGACTTAGCCCTTTGTATATTAAAAAAAAGTCACTAATTTTGCAGCCCGAACGCATAGAATAATAACATAAATAGTATATACGAAAATGAAAAGAACATTCCAACCCTCTAACAGAAAGAGAAGAAACAAACACGGTTTCCGTGAAAGAATGGCTACCGCAAACGGTCGCCGAGTATTGGCTGCACGTCGCGCTAAAGGCCGCAAGAAATTAACTGTATCTGACGAATACAACGGAGTTAAAGCATAACCGTGTGCGTTGGAAATAGAATTTAAGAAGGTCTCGTCTCCGGACGATGTTTCTTCTTTACAGGCGCGGATTACGCGGATTACACGGATTCTTAGTTGTCCGCGTAATCAAACGTAATCCGCGCCTGATTTATTTTAAAAGTATTATATGGTTACACTGAAAGATTTCTTTTCATTCCAAAAGAACCGTTTCTTCTGGATTAATCTGATAGCCATGATCGTGGTTATCATTGCAGTGTGCTGGGGCACATTATACGGACTGGATATTTATACCCATCACGGTGAATCTTACGTTGTTCCCAACGTGAAGAACAAGAGCATGCTGGAAGCAGAGAAATCACTGAATGCCCAGCAACTGAAAGCAATTATCGTTGACTCCAGCTATGTCAAAGGTATGCCGGCCGGCATGGTACTGGAACAGACTCCCGTGGGCGGTTCGCGGGTAAAGGAAGGACGGGCAGTCTATCTGACCGTTACAACCAGCGATGTTCCATTGGTCAAACTGCCGGACCTGATCGACAACAGTTCGCTTCGCCAGGCTGCAGCCAAACTGAAATCCATCGGCTTCAGACTGACAGAACCGGAATACATTGCTGGTGAGCAGGACTGGGTATACGGAATCAAGTACCGGGGACGGGCACTTCAGACAGGAGACAAAGTTCCTCATGAAGCCTTGCTTACCTTATGTGTCGGAAATAAGAAGCTTCAGGATTCACTGGCTGTAGATTCATTCTCCATTCAGACGGAAATGAATACAGAAGAAGACCAACCGCAAGTAGATGATTCGTGGTTTTAATAACCTATAAAACAAACTGTAACGAATGGCAGAAGACTATATAGATGAACTGGACGAAACGCTGGATGATTTGGAACCGGTCAGCGGAACACCCGAACTTTATGAGCATTTCCGGGTGGTAGTCGACAAAGGACAAAGTCCCGTACGAATAGATAAATATCTTTTTGAACGTATTGTCAATGCTTCACGCAACCGTATACAGACAGCAGCCGATGCCGGATTCGTTATGGCTAACGGAAAGCCTGTCAAAAGCAGCTACAAAGTCAAGCCGCAGGACGTACTGACCGTCATGATGGACAGACCTCGCTACGAGAACGACATCATTCCGGAAGATATTCCGCTGGATGTTGTATATGAAGACGAGGATCTGATGGTTATCAACAAACCGGCCGGACTGGTGGTTCATCCGGGATGCGGCAATTACCACGGAACACTGGTCAATGCAATTGCATGGCATCTGCGTGACGTTCCAACATATAATCCCAACGATCCGCAAGTGGGACTGGTACACCGTATCGATAAAGATACTTCCGGGCTGCTGGTTATTGCCAAGACACCTGATGCGAAAACAAATCTGGGATTACAGTTCTACAATAAAACAACCAAGCGCGAATATAATGCCCTTGTCTGGGGAATCGTGGAAGAGGACGAAGGTACCATCACCGGAAACATCGGCCGGAATCCGCGGGACCGCATGCAAATGGCAGTAATGTCTGACCCTACTCAGGGAAAACATGCCGTTACTCATTATCAGGTATTGGAACGGCTGGGATATGTCACACTGGTAAAATGTGTACTCGAAACCGGACGTACGCATCAAATCCGTGTGCACATGAAACACATCGGACATGTACTTTTCAATGACGAACGGTATGGAGGCCATGAAATTTTAAAAGGAACTCATTTCAGTAAATACAAACAATTCGTTAATAACTGCTTCGATATTTGCCCCCGACAGGCTCTTCATGCCAAGACATTAGGCTTCGTGCATCCCCGTACGAAAGAAGAGATGTTCTTTACTTCAGAACTGCCTGAAGACATGACCCGTCTGCTGGAGCGATGGAGAACCTATATCAGCAACAGAGAATAATTATGAAACGTACAATTGCTATTGTAGCAGGAGGAGACTCTTCCGAACACGGAGTTTCCATGAAAAGTGCAGAAGGTATCTATTCCTTCATCGATCAACAGAAATACAACCTCTACATTGTAGAGCTTACACACAAAAGTTGGGAAGCAATCTTGCCGGACGGAACACGCGCCGCAATCGACAAGAATGATTTCAGTTTCGAAGAGAACGGAAAAAGAATCAAACCGGACTTCGCTTATATCACCATTCATGGAACTCCGGGAGAGAACGGAATCCTGCAAGGTTACTTTGAACTGATAGGCATGCCCTATTCCACCTGTGACGTACTGGTATCAGCCTTGACCTTCAGCAAATTCCTGCTTAACCAATACCTGAAAGGGTTTGGTATCCGCGTAGCCGAATCCTTACTGGTGAAGAAAAAGAACGGTATCACCGACGAACAGGTCATAGAAACCATCGGACTTCCCTGCTTCATCAAGCCGAATGCCAGCGGTTCCAGTTTCGGAGTTACCAAAGTAAAGACCAAAGAACAGATTCAGCCTGCCCTGGAAGCAGCGTTCAAGGAATCAGACGATGTGATGATTGAAGCCTTTATGGACGGAATTGAACTGGCTAACGGTTGCTACAAGACCCACGACAAATCAGTGGTATTCCCGATCACTGAAGTCGTAAGCAAAAATGAATTCTTTGACTTTAATGCCAAATACAAAGGTGAGGTAACTGAAATTACACCGGCACGCCTCAGCCCGGAACTGACTCAGCGGGTACAGCAACTGACTTCTGCCATCTATGATATTCTGGATTGCAAAGGAATTGTACGCGTAGATTACATTATTACGGAAGGCGACAAGATCAATATGCTCGAAATCAACACCACACCAGGTATGACAGCTACCAGCTTTATCCCACAGCAGGTACGTGCCGCCGGACTGGATATTAAGGACGTCATGACAGACATTATTGAAGATCATTTCCGTCAATAAAAACCGGATACAGAACTTTAGGAAAGTGTGTGAAAACGGGAAACAGTATACCATCAAACCTACCCGTTTCACACACTTTCTTTGTATGAAAAATATCCTGTGCGCATTTTATTTGTCAGAATATTTATTAACTTTGCCTTACATTAAACTATTAATTGTAAGTTGAGATGAACATTCCTGCCGAGTTTGACGAAATACGGCCCTATTTGCCTGAAGAACTTCCTCAGATTTTCGAGGAATTGATAGCTGATCCTACTTTCCAGGACATTATGACTCGCATCATTCCTGATGTGCCTGTTGAAATCCTCTGTGCAAAACTTCGCCAGTGCAAAACCAATCTGGAAGTACAGAAAACCTTTTTCCACAAGCTGCTTCATGACATCATGGATCAGCATAGTGACGGATTCGACATGGACACCTCATCTCTGAATGATAAAACAAGAAACTATACTTTCGTTTCTAATCACAGAGACATCGTACTCGACCCGGGATTCCTTTCCGTTGGTTTGCTGGATAACGGATTTCCGAACACGGTAGAAATCGCAATCGGTGACAATCTGTTAATTTTCCCCTGGATAAAGAAACTGGTACGCGTCAACAAGGCATTCATCGTGCAGCGTACAATCAACCGCAAGCAGATTCTGGAATCTTCCATGCGCATGTCCCGTTACATCCACTTTGCCCTGACTCAAAAGAAAGAAAATATCTGGATTGCCCAACGGGAAGGACGGGCTAAGGATTCTAATGACCGGACACAGGAGAGCGTACTGAAAATGCTGGCAATGGGAGGAGAAGGTGATTATGTTGACCGCCTGAAGGAACTCAACATCGTTCCGACTTCCCTGTCATACGAATATGACCCATGCGACTATCTGAAGGCTATGGAAATGCAGCAGAAACGAGATATCGAAGGATTCAAGAAAAGCCAGGAGGACGATTTGCAAAACATGCAGACCGGTATCTTCGGCTACAAAGGACATGTACATTTCCAGACAGCTCCCTGTATCAACGAAGAGCTGGAAGCTTTCCGCGGACTTCCCAAAACAGAAGTGTTTGCACGGACAGCCAGTCTGATCGATCACTACATCCATCTCAACTACCGCTTATATCCGGGAAATTACATTGCATGTGATCTGTTGGAAGGAAACCAGCACTTTGCTTCCCGATATACAACGGAAGACGTAGCCCGATTCAATACTTATCTCCAGAAAAAACTGGATATGATTTCGCTTCCCGACAAAGACGAAGAATTCCTGCGGAAATGCATGCTGACCATGTATGCCAATCCGGTCATCAATCATCAGAAAGCTCTGGAAGAATGAGATATCTGCTGATTCTGCTTCTTTGTACAGTCGTTCTGGTCTCTTGCCAGGAAGAATATGTATACCCCAGCGTTGTGACTGAATTCATAGATGCCAGGACTAACGGAGAAGGAAAACTTACCTGGCTTATTACGGACCAGGGTGATACGCTTGATATTCAGGAACGATCCGGACTAGACGGGCTTTGTGCTGACAGTACTTATCGTACAATTTCAATTTACGAACACCTGGAAGAAGAAGCTTCACAGACATATCCCATGGTGAAGGTATATTCTGTCCAGCAAATCTTATCTATTTCTCCGGTTGACAAAAATAATTTTTCACCCGGAGAAATAAGTACGGATCCACTCGACATCCAAAGCATCTGGAGATCCGGGAATTATCTGAATCTGATTCTCCTGCCCTTAGTCAAAGAAGGCAAACATATTTATATGGCAGTAGAAACAGAACTCACCCGCCACTCCGACGGACATCAGACGCTGAATCTCATCCTCCACCATGACCGCAATGGAGATGAAGAAGCTTTCACCCGCAAAACATATCTTTCCATTCCTCTAAGCACTTATAAAGGGAAATTACAGGAAGGAGACAGTATCACCCTTACACTGAACACCTATCAGGAAGGAATGACTAGCCGTAGTTTTGCCTATTAATAGAAATCAATACAAATAAACGATATGATAAAAAGTCTCTATTTCATGTTTTTCGTATGCATTGCCCTATGGGGACTGATTGCATGCGGAAGCAGTTCTAAAAATGATTTTCCCAATCTATCCCCTGATGAATTTGAACGTCTCATCCAGGATGAAAATGTACAACGGGTAGATGTGCGTACCGTAGCAGAATACAGCGAAGGTCATATTCCGGGAAGTATTAACATCAATGTACTGGATGAACAGTTTGCGGCTTATGCTGATGAGCTTTTGGACAAGAATGAACCTGTTGCTGTCTATTGCAAAAGCGGAAGAAGAAGCCGAAATGCTGCCCGCCTGCTGAGCCAGAAAGGCTTCAAGGTCTATAATCTGGACAAAGGATTTGAAAGCTGGAAAGAAAACGGAAAAGAAATTGAAAAATAACAGAAAAGCTGTTTCAAGAACGGGGATTTACTTTTTTATCCAAAAGGTCTGAAGAAAAAGTAAATCCCCGCTTTCTATTATAAAGCCTCCAACATTCGTTTCAAAACGACAGTTGCTGATATCTCACGGTTGGCAGCTTCAGGAATAACCAGTGATGTAGGCGATTCAATTACATCGTCTGTCACAATCATGTTCCGGCGAACCGGCAGACAATGCATAAAGAAAGCATTATTGGTCAGTGCCATGTGAGCCGTATCAACAGTCCAGCTCATATCTTTACTCAGGATTTTTCCATAGTCATCCGGATTGGTAACTCCCGGACAAGCCCAGTTCTTCGCATAGATAAAATCTGCTCCTTCAAAAGCTTTCAACTGATCATATTCCACTTTCGCACCACGCACAAACTTCGGATCAAGTTCATATCCGTGAGGATGAGTTATGACAAAGTCTACGTCTGCTTCATTCATAAAATCAGCAAAAGAATTCGGTACAGCCTGCGGCAAAGCACGGGGATGAGGAGCCCATGTCAGAACAACTTTCGGACGTTCCTTCCGCTTATACTCCTCAATAGTTATCAAATCAGCAAAAGCCTGCAAGGGATGTCCGGTAGCAGCTTCCATGGAGAATACAGGTTTTCCGGAATACTGAATAAACTGATTCAGAATTTTTTCCGTATAATCATCTTCCCGGTTCTCGAAACGGGCAAACGAACGAACTCCGATAATATCACAATAGGAAGCCATCACCGGAATAGCTTCCAGCAGATGTTCACTCTTGTCACCATCCATCACAACACCACGTTCTGTTTCCAGTTTCCAGGCTCCCTGGTTAACATCAAGTACAATGACATCCATTCCCAGATTACGGGCAGCCTTTTGTGTGCTAAGACGAGTACGCAAACTGTTGTTGAAGAAAATCAGCAAACAAGTCTTATGCTTGCCAAGTGATTCGTATTTATAACGATCTTTCTTGATTTCAAATGCTTCCGAGAGGGCTGTTTTCAGATCTCCCAAATCAAATACATTGGTATAAGTTCTCATATTCTCAACAGACTTAAAAAATAATTCTATGCAGCAAATGTACAATTTTAAGTATGATTTACGCAAAAATATCATTAAAAAACAAGATATCTGACAATATTTGACAAAACTTTCTTATCTTTGGATAAAGAATAGAGAGATTATAAATCCTGTTTTATTAACCCTTAAAAACTTAAGATTATGGGAGCCAAGACGTACGGATCATTAGTAGAAGTTTTCAGAGGCAGCCTCTGGGAAGCTGAATTAGTTAAAGGCTTGCTGACCTCAGCCGGTGTAGAAGCCATGATAAAGGATGAAACATTGTCTGCTATCGCCTCTCCTTATAGCAATACCGAAGGAGGTGTCTTAGTTATGGTTAATAAGGAGGAAGAAGTTTATGCCAAAAAAGTTGTAGCAGAAAGAAAAGCATGAAGAATAAAATTTCCGCAGCCTTTGCTGCACTTTGCCTGACTGTGTCTCCGCTGGAAGCACAGGATTTAAAAACCACAACATGGTCTTCATTCGGTGTATCGTTTAAAGCACCAAGTGACATCACGATAGAAGATGATTCAGAAGAGGGGTACATTGTCAGTACCCCTACCTATTATATTACAGTTCAATTACTGGAAGGAGAAGGACTGAAACGAAGCGAACTGGCCTCAGAGCTCAAGAATATCGCAACTGACGATGAAATAACAGAGCAGTCCTCCGTAACAGAGTTTGAACTTCCACAATTTTACGGAGTACGCCTTCAAGGGAATTGTGACACGGAACAGTGCCTTTACAGCTATTTGCTTGCAAAAGATGAAAGCTGCGGTTTCTATGTATCCATTACTTACCGTGAGAAAAATGACAAAAAACCGGAAGACATACTGAACAGTTTCAAACTGGAAGAATAACAGATCTATACCTATGAAAAAGACTTATCAATTATATGCACCATGGATTACGGCACTTTTGATTGCTCTCACTCCTTTCTTGCTCAGTTCTGATATATTCCATAACAAGAAAGAAGAAAAGGAAGAGATCATGGAATACAGTTGTATTCCAGTTCCTGACAGCATCGAATTCTGCGGAACAAAAATTGACCTGACCCGCTATGACCGGCGCGAACGAATGGATCGGGAACTGATGGCATTTACCTACATGCACAGCACTTCGCTGCAGATCATCAAACGTGCTAACCGGTACTTTCCTATTGTAGAGCCTATTCTGAAAAAGAACGGTATACCCGATGATTTCAAATACCTCATGGTTATTGAAAGCAACCTCAACCCTCAGGCTCGCTCACATGCCGGAGCGGCCGGGCTCTGGCAGTTCATGCCGGGAACAGCCCGTGAGTTTAATCTGGAGGTAAATAATCATGTAGATGAACGCTATCATGTTGAAAAGTCTACACAGGCTGCCTGCAAATACCTCAAACAGGCATATGCACGCTTCGGCAACTGGGAAAGTGTTGCAGCTTCCTATAATGCGGGACAAGGACGTATCTCCAAACAAATGGACAGCCAGTATGCGGACAATGCACTCGACTTACAGCTTGTAGAAGAAACAGCCCGCTATGTATATCGCATTCTGGCAGCTAAAATGATGCTGACCAATCCCAAACAATTCGGATTCCGGTTAAAATCCAGCGACCTTTATCCGATTATTCCTTATCGGAACATTACAGTCGAAGAAAGTATCAGTGACTTGGCTCGCTTTGCAAAGGGACAGGGCATTAATTATGCGCTGTTACGCAACATGAACCCCTGGCTAAGAAGTTCTTCACTTCCGAATCACGGAAAAAAGAAATATATTCTGGCCATTCCGGATAAGGAAAAAATGCATTATAACCCTAAAGTAACAATCCCCTATAATCGAAACTGGGTAACAGAATAGATTTATCTTTTAAACTATAATACCTATACACATGAAAAAACAACTTTTATTAGGCATCTTGAGCTCCTGCATATTTACCGGTCAGGCTCAGACCTTCAAAGAATGGCAGGATGCCGAAATCAATGCGATTAACAGAGCACCGATGCATGCTAACTTTTTCGCTTTCGAAAACACAGACGCTGCCACCAAGGCCGTTAAAGAAAAATCTGCCAATTACATGAGTCTCAATGGTACCTGGAAATTTTTCTGGGTCAAAGATGCAGATGCACGTCCTACCGATTTCTGGAAAACAGGTTTCAATGACAAAGGTTGGGACAACATGCAGGTTCCTGCCGTATGGGAATTGAACGGCTACGGAGACCCTATCTATGTCAATGTCGGATATCCCTGGAGAAATCAGTTCAAGAACAACCCGCCTTACGTGCCCACTGAAGGTAATCATGTCGGATCCTATCGCCGGGAAATTACGATTCCGGCAGACTGGAACGGAAAAGAAATCTACGCTCACTTCGGAGCTGTTTCTTCCAACATGTATCTATGGGTTAATGGACGTTTTGTCGGTTACAGTGAAGACAGCAAACTGGAAGCAGAATTTAACCTGACCCCGTATCTAAAAGCAGGACAGAAGAATCTGATCGCTTTCCAGGTATTCCGCTGGTGTGATGGAACCTATCTGGAAGATCAGGATTTCTTCCGCTATACCGGCGTTGCCCGCGACTGTTATTTGTATGCCCGCAACAAAAAACGAATTGATGATATCCGTGTTACTCCAGACCTGGATCAGGAATACAAGAATGGTTCACTGGACATCAACCTTAACCTGAAAGGAAGTGCCAACGTAGCTCTTGAGCTGTTGGATGCACGCAATCAGGTAGTTGCTTCTACTGAAGTTAAAGGTTCCGGAAAGGTCAGCACAACTCTGAATCTGGAAAACCCGAAGAAATGGACAGCTGAAACCCCGTATCTGTATACACTGCGGGCTACACTGAAAGAAGGAAACAAAACCACCGAAGTGGTTCCTGTCAAAGTAGGTTTCCGCAAGATAGAACTGAAAAATGCACAGATTCTGGTGAACGGACAACCCGTTCTCTTCAAAGGAGCTGACCGTCATGAAATGGATCCCGACGGAGGATATGTTGTATCACGCGAACGCATGATCCAGGATATCCAGCTGATGAAACAGTTCAACCTGAATGCAGTCCGTACCTGCCACTATCCGGATGACAGTTTCTGGTATGAATTATGTGACAAATATGGTATTTATGTTGTAGCAGAAGCCAATGTTGAATCTCACGGAATGGGATACGGAGAAGAAACTCTGGCAAAAAATCCTTCATTCAAGAAAGCGCACATGGAACGCAACCAGCGTAACGTACAGCGCAACTTCAATCACCCGAGTATCATTTTCTGGTCATTAGGCAACGAAGCCGGATATGGTCCGAACTTCGAAGCTGCTTACGATTGGATTAAAGCAGAAGATCCCAGTCGCGCCGTTCAGTTCGAACAAGCTGGTTACAGTGGAAAGACCGATATCTTCTGTCCGATGTACTATGATTATCAAGGCTGTATAAACTACTGCGAAGATGACTCCAAACAAAAACCTTTGATCCAGTGTGAATATGCACACGCCATGGGTAATTCACAGGGTGGTTTCAAGGAATACTGGGACATCATCCGCAAATACCCGAAATATCAGGGAGGATTCATCTGGGACTTCGTAGATCAGGGTATCCGCTGGAATGGTAAAGACAATAAGATGATTTATGCATACGGAGGCGATTTCAATAATTTTGATGCCAGCGACAACAATTTCTGCTGCAACGGGCTGGTTAATCCGGATCGTCAGCCGAACCCGCACATGCATGAAGTGGGCTATTTCTATCAGAACATCTGGACAACAGGCAGCGATTTGAAAAACGGAGAGATCAATGTTTATAATGAAAACTTCTTCCGCGATCTGTCTGCCTACACCATGGAATGGGATTTGCTCAAGAATGGAAAGATCGTTCGCAGCGGCCTCATCGAGAACCTGAATGTAGCTCCTCAGCAGACAGCGAAACTGAAACTGGATCTGGGAAAGACCTGTACCTGTGCAGAATGGCTGCTAAATGTCAGATATATCCAGAAAAACCGTGAAGGAATGATCCCGGCAGGACATGTGGTTGCTAAAGATCAGCTGGTGATCAACGGCTACAAGGCACCTGAAATGAAATTCGACAATATCACCGAAAGTAATCAACCTGTCATTGTTCCTCAAGCAGACGACAAGAACCGTAACCGACTGGTTATTACCGGAGAAAATTTCAACATCCAGTTTGACAAAGCCAATGGTTATTTAAGCGCCTATACAGTCAACGGACTTGACATGATCAAGGAAGGTGAAGCTTTGACTCCTAATTTCTGGCGTGCCCCGACAGACAACGACTTTGGTGCCGGACTTCAGAGACAATATGCAGCATGGAAGAATCCGGGTATCAAGTTACTGTCAATGAAACATGAAACTGTTGACGGAAAGGTTGTCGTTTCTGCCAACTACGAAATGAAAGAAGTTTCAGCCAAACTTGCTCTCACCTACACCATCAACAACCAGGGAGCTATTAAAGTTACCCAGAAAATGACTGCAGACAAAGCAGCAAAAGTTTCCAATATGTTCCGCTTTGGTATGCAGCTTGTCATGCCGAAATCTTTTGAACAGATTTCCTATTATGGACGTGGCCCTGTTGAAAACTATAGTGACCGTAATCACTCTACCGATCTGGGCATTTATAATCAGACCGTAAGTGAACAGTTCTACGCTTATGTACGTCCGCAGGAAAACGGTAACAAGACAGACATTCGCTGGTGGAAACAACTGAATGCAGCAGGCGACGGACTTCAGTTCATTGCCGAGGCACCGTTCTCAGCTTCTGCCCTGCATTATACAATTGCCTCACTTGACGACGGAGCACAGAAGAATCAAAGCCACTCCAATGAAGTGAAAGAAGCCGATCTGACCAATGTACTGATCGATAAAGCACAAATGGGACTCGCATGTGTCAACAGCTGGGGTGCTATTCCCGAGCCACAATACCTGCTCCCGTATGGAGACTATGAATTTACATTCATCATGATGCCGGTACAGCATAGCATGACAATCGAATAAAAAAAGTCAATTCGCTCTTTATAGAATGTATGGGTCTTTTGATAAAAGACAACACTTATCAACAAGGCTCATACATTCTTTTTTATCACAGAAATAATATTGTCAGGAAGATCCGGCAATTATTTTAACAGGTTATATGAATTTAACCGGACTGTTCATGCAGTAAAGTGACAAGTCACTCATTTTTAGAATAGAAACCCCTTAAAATATAATGTTATGAAGCAAAGTTCAAAATGGCTGCGAGCCTTTAATGTTTTTCTGTCTTCCATATTGGCTCTGTTAGGGTATACGTCCTGTGGTGAATCTTCAGTAGAATACGGAACCCCCTATGCAAAGTATGAGATCAAAGGAAAAGTCACAGACAAAGAGAACAAGAATGCAGTGTCAGGAGCACGTGTCATCGTAAAAGCCCTGAATCGGGATTTACGACCTCTATCCTCCTATTTTACGGACACGGTTTACACGGACAAAGAAGGGGATTATATCTATCAGAACGAAGATGCAATGAGTGAAAACTACCAGGTAGTCTGCGAAGATCCGTCAAACACCTACCAGTCTGATTCCACCCGGATAAAAATGGAACCAGAAGGCGGAGAAGGCTGGTATCAGGGTAGTGACAGCCGTACTGTTGACTTTGAGTTAGATAAAAAGAAACCATGAAGACGCCGGTAGAACGAATTTCCTTACGCAAGCGGCTTGCTTTGGAAGTATCTCGCCAGGTACGTGAGAACAACAAGAAATTACACCCGTTACGCCAGTTATTCTGGGAGTGCACACAGCGATGCAATATCCGTTGCAAGCATTGTGGCAGCGACTGCAAAAGTACAGCAGAAATCCCCGACATGCCCGCGGCAGATTTTCTACGGGTCATTGACAGTCTTACTCCCCATGTCAATCCCCATGAAGTAAACATCATTTTTACAGGAGGCGAGCCATTGGTCCGCAAAGATCTGGAGGAAGTCGGACAGGCCTTATACCATCGTGGCTATCCGTGGAGCATGGTTACCAACGGGCTTTATCTGACCGATTCCCGTCTACAGCATTTATTGAAAGCCGGACTCCATTCAATCACCATCAGTCTGGACGGATTTGCAGATGATCACAACTGGCTGCGCGGACATCCCCAAAGCTATCAGCAGGCAATGCATGCCATCCGCATGCTGGCACGTGAACAACAATTGACATGGGATGTTGTAACTTGCGTCAACCGCCGGAACTATTCCTACCTGGAGCAACTGAAAAACTCTCTCTATGAAGCCGGTGTCCGCCATTGGCGGTTATTCACCATCTTCCCGGTGGGACGTGCCGCCCATTATCCGGACTTCCAGCTAGAAGATAAAGACTTCAACGGACTCATGGAGTTTATCAGACAGACACGTCAGGAAGGAAAAATCATGGCCAGCTATGGATGCGAAGGCTTCCTGGGAAGTTATGAGGCAGAAGTACGGGACGGCTTTTATACCTGCAATGCAGGAATCAGCGTGGCCTCTGTTCTGGCAGACGGCTCCATCTCAGCCTGTCCAAGCATTCGTTCCAACTATTCTCAGGGAAGTATTTACAAAGATGACTTCATGGAGGTATGGGAAAACCGTTTTCAGCCTTTCCGGGATCGCTCCTGGATGAAAAAGGGAGCCTGTGCTTCTTGCTCCTTCTTCCGTTATTGCGAAGGAAACGGCATGCATCTGCATGACAACAACGGAGAACTGCTGTTCTGTCATCTGGAACGTTTGAAACGGGCCCAGCAGAAGCTATAAAGAAAAAAGTCAGTGATTACTCACTGACTTTTTCTGTCGAAAGCCCTTACAAATTATCGAACAGATTTATAGAAGATTTGCGAAAAATACACGATTTTATTGGTTATTTTCATATTGAAATAACACGGTAGGTAAAAACAAAATAAGAAAATCCTGCATAACAGCACTTCCTGAGGGCTGTTGACGTATGTATCTCGTACGAACTATATACTTTTTTAGTAGGCGTAGCACAAAAACGGTTTCCCATATTTCACTAGGCTATAGATTATGAGAAAAAAGGTGTTACTATACCTGCTTTTCTGACTTTACCTAATATTTATATATAAAAAGGCAAATTATGAAAAGACAATTTAGACAGTTGAACGATATGACTAAGTCACGTATTAGTCAGAGCTTACGAGGACGCTCGATGAGCGAAACTCACAAGCAAGCTATCAGCGATAGCATGAAGGCTTACTGGGCTACGATACCCAATAAACCAACCCAAAATAACAAAAGTGAAAACCAATTAGATAATGAAACGAATATGTAAAAGAAAGATAATGATAGATGCCTTAACGGTTTGCTTTGAAGTTACAGACCGTTATCACTATGACCGTATTTGTGAGCTTGACTTCGGTCAAACTTATGATATGTATGAATTTCAGTTGATGCGGGTAGAAGGACGATATTATAATAATGTCTACACCATTATATATATGGATGGCGATAGCCAAGTTGACTTCGGTCAGCTAAAATTCAATATCGGGAAAGTGGCAAATCCCAATAATCTTCATGATAATGGTAATCCCAAGGTTTGGATAAGCCTCAACAATCAAAGCTTATATTCTAATGACCAATACAACTTAGGCTTCATCGCTACTAAACTAGGACTGGAACCGCATAATATTACAACGCTGGATTTGTGTCTTGACACTCCTTATAATGTTAGTAAACCATTACGTCAGCTAATCAAAAACAAGGCTGTTACTACTATTCTAAATGGAACTAGAGTTAAAGACCGTGACGAAGACCGTGCAGAGATTTCATATACAACAAGTGGTAGCCTTAACAAGGACAACAAGTATATGACAGTCAATGTCAAGCAACGGAATGCCATAAAAGACAAAAGCCGAGGCGTGACAATAACCACATACGATAAATTAGCGGAAATTGTCAATAGTTCGGGTAAAGAATACATTTTAAAGTTTTATGGTAATCCTACCAAACTGTTCAGGACGGAAGTCCATTTGAATAATGCTGAAATCAAAGACTATTTGGATAGTCGTGGCTTGTATTTCAACTATTATATGATAGATGAGGCTTTGTTAGAAAATATGTTCTTCTACCATTTGAATAGTGTTATTCGATTTAAATATGGGAAACAAGATATTGTCTGGGAGCAGTTGTTGGGTCGTGCTTCGTAAGGTTATAACAACCCCCTCTCCCAAGATACAGTATTTAGATATAAGTTATTGATTATTATAACTTCCGTATCAAATTTAAAACGTATCAATATAATCAATTAAAATGACGATATTGATACGTTTATTTGTATTATTCTAATCTAAAAGATTATTCAGCTACCTTAAGGTTGTTCAACATCTTAAAATCTTTTACATCTCCATCTTTATAGTAATATACAAAACCAGATTGTCTACAACGGGCCCCTTGAAATTTAAATTCTGCTTCCCATCTGTAAGTTACCTCATCATCCTCCTCGTTTACTTTTTCGACATTCAAAATATGTACGTTTTGATAATCGGTTCTATTCCTTAGACATGCAGTCACAGACTTTTTAACAGCAGAAATATTATCAGTTATAGATTGTTCTGTGGTGTCATCAGAGTAAGATTTATAATAGGAATTTGTATCATTTGAACTATCATCTTGGCTACATTTATCAAAAGAAATAAAAATAGCCACGCAAACAAATGCACCTAAAAAGGCGAATAAGTTTGTTTTAAAGTTTTCGCTTAATTTCATAAATGCCCCTCTTTAAAGTTTAACGTAACTCATTTTCATTACTGTACCGTACTCAATCTGTGAACAAGATATAATCATGCTGAAATGTTTGTAACACTTCTTGAATACGTGTTTCAATACCATTCTCATATGTTTACTTTTTGAGATTCAATATTTGAGTTGATAAGTCCAAAATCCGAAGGTATAGACAATAAAAAAACGTGGACTAATAACTTCGTCTACGCTTTCAGAGGTATCGCCAAACACCATGCACACATATACGAGTAAAAGCCCACGCCATAGGCATGAGCATTACCTCATTATCTTGTGTGCTTCTTCTAATTTGGCGATTTTCTGAAAGCAAGAAACAAGTTAACGCTTTTTTATCATATGTCTTTATAAATCAATGCTTCATAGGCAGTTTTAATTTTGTTAGTTCACAAAGATAGGAAGTTTTTTGTTATTGGTCGCTGTTTAAAGACTATTATTTCTCAAAATCTTATTCAACTCTTCTCTGTTATAAAACTGATAGATTTTTCCTTTTATCTTAATATAACCTTCTATAGCATCATCATCTGTTTGTTCAAATAGACTTTTGATAGATACTCCTAAAGCATTCGCTATTTTCTCAATGGTGTCCAGACGTGCATTTCCGTACATCGCTCGGTTGAGGCTTGCAGGGTCAATTTCCATACTTGCTGCAAGGTCTTTCAGTTGTTTACCTTGCTCTTTGCAAAGTCGTTTTACATTCTCGGCTAAGATTCTTTCCATATACTTCTATTAATTGTGGTAAAGTTAGCTCATTTGTTTTAAATATCAAAATCTCTTGTACTAATTGATTTTTTAATCAATATAAATTTGCTGGTCAATTATATTATATGTATATTTGCGGTACAATAAATTGATATTTAAAGCAATTATGATGAAAACAGTAATCTTTGCAAGGGTTTCGACAAATGTCCAGGAGTACGATAGACAGATATATGAGTTAACAACTTTGGCAAAATCAAATGGTTGGAGTGTTGAGGCTGTGTTTGCTGAAAAAATATCTGGAGCAAAATCCAACAAAGAAAGGACGGAACTTCTGAACATGGTAAGCTATGTTGAGGCCAACCATATAAATAAGGTATTGGTGACGGAACTTTCTCGATTGGGACGTGATACCCTCCAAGTGCTGGAAGTAATCCAAATGCTGAACGAAAAAGGTATCAGCCTTTACATCCAAAACTACAATATCGAAACCTTGACAAAAGACGGTAAGGTCAATGCCATGAGCCAATTTCTGATAACGATACTTGCAGAGGTCGCAAGAATGGAGCGAAAGACCATTCGGGAAAGAGTAGAAAGCGGTTACAGGAATTATCGGGCAAATGGCGGTAAGGTAGGCCGAAAGATAGGATACAAGAAGGCAGAAGAAACTATACGAGAACAATATACAGAAGAAATAAAACTTCTTAAAAAGGGGTATTCATTACGCAATATATCTAAGATTACGGGAACGTCTATCAATACTATCCGAAAGTGCAAGAGCCTCATCTAATTTGGTTTTTAATTTTCTTTTAGGTATATTTGATTCAGACGTTCTTTGACATTTTGAAAAACAGAAAAAATTTAAACAACAAGATAAAATATAGCCGTCCTTTGAGAAAGTAGGTTTGTAGTAAACACGAAAGACAACAGTCAGGTATTTGCCGATTATCGGTTTGCTGTTGTTGGCAGGCTATCAAATACCAAATATAAGTGCTTAGTGAAGCACAAGTAAAATATAATGTTGAATGTTTAGTGAGGATGAATTAAAATCTTATGAGCAGTTATTCAATCAATTAGGCATAACAAGTAAAGAAGAACAAAAACAAGTGCTGGAGTTTATGTATTCAATAGGTACACTCATATATAATAAATAATTAGAATCTAGTGTTATGAAAAAAAATAAGGTGAAAATTACAGAGTTTTCGAAATTGGAAAGAAAGGTTGCAGCGTTATGGACGCGCGTCAGTACGGAAAAGCAGGAGAGAAATAATTGCAGCCTTGAAAATCAGCAACGCATTTGTCGGGAATATGCTGAGCGAAATGGCATAACCATAAAAAAGGAATTTGGTGGGACGCATGAAAGTGCTAAGACGGAAGGTCTAATGTACCGTCAAATGATTGCAGAGGTCGCAAAAGATAAAGAAATCAATATTATTTTAGTTTACTCGTTCGACCGTTTCAGTCGGGCAGGAAATGAAGCTATTACTACCAAGGCTTATTTGAAATCCAAAGGTATATATGTTATTTCTGCAACACAGGCAACAGACCCCGACAGTGCAGCTGGTACGTTTATGGAAGATATTTTGTTCCTGTTTAATCAGTTTGAAAATAATTTGCGGCGGGATAAATGTGTGATGGGTATGACGGAATGTTTAAAGAAAGGCTATTGGTTCGGCAACGTGCCATTGGGTTACGACCGCAAGAAAGTTGGTCGTGAACATATCATAACGGTTAATGAAGATGGAAAGAAATTGCGGAACGCTTTTTTGTGGAAAGCAAATGAAGGACTGGGAGATATAGCTATCGTAGATAGATTAAGGTCTTTAGGGCTAATGATAGACCGTAAGCATCTGAATAAGATACTGCATAACCCTTTCTACTGTGGCTATATTAAACATAGTCTTTTGGGAGATGAGATAATAAAAGGCAAACATGAGGCATTGATTGATGAGGCTATATACAATAAAGTAAATGGCTTATCAAATGCGGGTTACGAACATCGTGAGATAACAGATGAGTTTCCATTGAAACGTCATGTAATTTGTTCCGATTGTGGTGGCTATTTAACGGGTTATACGGTTAAAGCGAGAGGACGCAATTATTATAAGTGCAATAAGAAGGGGTGCAAAAGTAATCATAGTACTGATAAAATGCACAGTAAATATGTAGGGTTATTAAACAGTTATCAGATACCGCAGGAGCTTATTCCTGTACTTACAGGAGTGTTTAAGAAGGTATTTAAGGAAAATAATGATATGAAGACGGAAACGCGCAGGATGCTCTTAAAAAGCCGAACGGAGTGTAATGCCAAGTTGGAAAAACTTCAAATCCGTTATGGGTTAGGTGAAATCAGTGATGAGGTGTATCAGACCACATATAAGCATTTGAACGCGGAAATGGCAGAAATAAAGAAAGGGCTGGAAGAAGCGAACCAAAATTTATCGAACATGGCAAAATTTGTAGATGAAGCTATTGCAATATCTTGTAAATTAGGAGATTTATGGAGTAATGCTAGTTTTGACGGTCGTCAAAGTTTGCAGAAATTGATGTTTCCGACTGGTGTCTTGTTTGATAAAGAAATTGACGATTATCGAACAGATAACGAGAATGAAGTATTTAAGATATTCCGTAGAATATCAGCAAGTTACAAAGAAGATAAAACAAAAGCGACAAGCAATTTTCACTACTTGTCGCCTTCTGTCGGAATGAGGCGACTCGAACGCCCGACCCCTACGTCCCGAACGTAGTGCGCTACCAACTGCGCTACATTCCGATTATTTGTGTGGTGCCACCAGGAATCGAACCGGGGACACAAGGATTTTCAGTCCTTTGCTCTACCAACTGAGCTATGGCACCAACTTGTTTTTGCAACCGTTGTTTCTCGTTTGCGGTTGCAAAGGTACGCAAAGTTTTTAACCTGACAAATGTTTTCCCGTTTTTTTTCAAAAAAAATCACTTTTTTCTGCTTTTTCTCCTCATAATACCTGTTTTCTCCCCTCAAAGGCCATTTCTTTCATCTGTTTCAACCGGCTTTTCTCATTCATGTTCCCTCTATATATCCTTATATATAAGGTAAGAAACCTCCCACACTCACCATTCCTTTCTGAAGGCCTCAGAAATTAAGAATAAATCAATATTACAACATTTCTTGAATTATCTTTTTAATAAGACTGATTGAATCAATTTAAATTTATACCTTTGCAGAAAATAATCTAAATTAAAAAACAACACCTATGAGAAAACTCAATCAATTGATCCTGGGAGCTTGCACTTTGTTAGCTTTAGCATGTAGCCCCCAACCCAAGCAAGAACAATTAGTATCCGCTTACGGAACTCCCTACCACTGGGAACAGGGAACTATCGTAGTTGACACTCCGGAACGTCCGGCTGGACAGGAATCTGCCATCGGTCTGACTGCACCGAAACTGAAAGTCGTACGTGTAGGCTTTGTAGGTCTGGGAATGCGTGGTCCGGGTGCCGTAGAACGCTTCACTCACATTCCGGGCGTACAGATCGTTGCTCTTTGCGACTACGAACAGGAACGTGCTGAAAATTGCCAGAAATATCTGAAGGCTGCCAGCCTGCCGAAAGCTGCTATCTACTCAGGAGCTGAAGGTTACAAAGAACTTTGCCAGCGTGAAGACATTGACCTGGTATATATCGCAACTGACTGGGATCACCACTTCCCTGTTGCCAAATGTGCTTTGGAAAACGGTAAGCATGCAGCTATCGAAGTTCCGTCAGCAATGGATCTGAAACAGTGCTGGGAACTGATCGACCTGTCTGAAAAGACTCGTAAACACTGTATGATTCTGGAAAACTGCTGCTATGACTGGTTTGAAATGAACACACTGAACATGGCTCAGAACGGAGTATTCGGTGAAGTTCTCCGCGCTCAGGGTGCTTACATCCACAACCTGGATGACTTCTGGCCTTACTACTGGAAGAACGGTAAAGAAGACAAACTGGGATGGCGTCTGCGCTACAACATGGAACATCGTGGTGACGTTTACGCTACTCACGGCCTTGGCCCTGTTGCACAGGCTCTGGACATTCACCGTGGTGACCGCATGACTACATTGGTTGCTATGGATACCAAATCTGTTCACGGTAAGGACCTGGTAGAAAAAGCAAGTGGTGAAAAATGTGAAAACTTCCGTAACGGTGATCATACAACAACTCTGATCCGCACTGCTAACGGTAAAGTAATTGAAATCCAGCACAACGTTATGAACCCGCAGCCTTACAACCGTCTGTATCAGCTGACTGGTACTAAAGGTTTTGCCAACAAGTATCCGGTAGAAGGATATGCAGTTGATGCTGCTCAGATGAAGGCTTCAGGCGTTCAGCCTAAAGTAGACAACCTGAGCTCACACGGTTTCATGCCTGACGCTGAAATGAAAGCTCTGGTTGAAAAATACCAGCACCCGATCTTGAAGAAATATGGTGAAATGGCAAAAGAAGTAGGTGGTCACGGTGGTATGGACTTCATCATGGACAGCCGTCTGGTTTACTGTCTGCAGAACGGTCTGCCTTTGGATATGGACGTTTATGACCTCGCTGAATGGTGCTGTCTGGCTGAACTGGGTGCTTTGTCTATGGACAACAACTGTGCAGCTGTTCAGTTCCCCGACTTTACTCGCGGTCACTGGAACGACGTTAAAGGATTCAAGCACGCTTTCGCAAGTCCTGAAGATGAAGCAGAAGCAGAAAAAGCAGCTAAAGAAGCTACTGCCAAGCTGAAAGAACAGGGTGCAAAAGAATGGGCTGCTGAAAAATAATCATCCGCACAATCTTAAACTCAATAGAAAGGCTGTCTTTCGGGACAGCCTTTTTTTATGCCCGCTTCCGGCAGTTTCAGCTGGATAGACATATAAAAGAACCGGTGATGCAAGCTTTTTTGCACCACCGGTTCTTCTCACTTGCCCGTATCTGGCCGCAGCAAGTTTATACCCGAATCCGAAAAATCTCAGCCTCTATCCTTTTGACGGATCTCTACCCGACGGATCTTTCCACTGATAGTTTTCGGCAATTCATCCACAAATTCAATCACACGAGGATACTTATAAGGAGCAGTTACACGCTTCACGTGATCCTGCAACTCCTTGATCAGCTCGGGTCCTGCCTTGGCCCGATAATCCTTAGCCAGCACAATGGTTGCCTTGACTACCTGACCACGAATTTCATCAGGTACACCTGTAATGGCACATTCCACTACAGCCGGATGAGTCATCAGTGCACTTTCCACTTCAAACGGGCCGATGCGGTAACCAGAACTCTTGATCACATCATCTGCACGTCCCACAAACCAGTAGTAACCATCCTCATCACGCCAGGCCACATCACCGGTATAATAGATTCCGTCGTGCCAGGCCTCACGGGTCAGTTCGGGAGCGCGATAATATTCCTTAAACAGACCAAGCGGTTTTCCCTTGTCTGTATGGATCACAATCTGTCCCTGTTCTCCATCCTCGGCAGAACGTCCGTCCGGAGTCAGCAGATCAATATCATACTGCGGATTGGGAACACCCATACTTCCCGGTTTCGGTTCCATCCAGGGGAAAGTAGCCAGAGTCAGGGTTGTTTCAGTCTGTCCGAATCCTTCCATCAGCCGGATACCGGTAATCCGCTTGAAAGTCTCATAGACTGAATAGTTCAAGGCTTCACCGGCCGTCGTACAATATTCCAGCGATGACAGATCATATTTTGTCAGGTCCTCACGGATCAGGAAACGATAAATGGTAGGAGGAGCACAAAGTGAGGTAATATGATAGTCATGTATCTTCTGAAGAATGTCTGCCGGTGTAAACTTCTCGTGATCATAAACAAATATATTGGCTCCGGCAATCATCTGTCCGTACAGTTTTCCCCATACAGCCTTACCCCAGCCGGTATCTGCAATGGTAAGGTGCAGACTGTTGGGATGCAGATTATGCCAGAAACTGCCGGTCACGATATGTCCCAGCGGATATGTAAAGTCATGAGCCACCATCTTAGGTTCACCGGTCGTACCCGAAGTGAAGTACATCAGCGAGATATCGTCATTTGTATTGACCTGCTGCGGACGCACAAACGGAGCAGCCTGCTCAATTCCCTGATGGAAATCTTCAAATCCTTCCGGATATTCAGGGCCCACGCTGACTAGTTTCTCAACGCTGGGAGATTCCGGCATGGCATCAATGATGTGACGGGTAATCACTTCTTCACCCGCAGCAACAATCATCTTGATGGTAGCCGCATTGCAGCGATAAACGATATCCTTCTTGGTCAGCAGGTGAGTAGCAGGAATTACAACGGCCCCCAACTTATGAAGGGCAATGATGGAAAACCAGAATTCATAGCGGCGCTTCAGGATCAGCATGACCTTGTCGCCCCGTCCGATTCCCAGACTCTGGAACCAGGAAGCGGTCATGTCCGTATATTTCTTCAGATCGGCAAAGGTAAACTGGATATGCTCTCCCTTGTCGTTCGTCCATAATAAAGCTTTCCGCTCCGGCTCTTCCGCAGCCCATGCATCCACTACATCATATCCGAAATTGAAGTTCTCGGGAACTTTAATCCGGAGATTCTTTATAAAATCCTCCTGAGAGGTAAAATGTGTCTGTTCAATAAATCTTTCTAACATACTCAACTTCTAAATTATTGCATTACTACAGCCAGGAAGCGCACTGTCTTCCCATCGAGTGCTTTCATTCCGTGAGGAAGTGCCGAATTGAAGTACAGGCTGTCACCCGGATTCAGGATCAGTTCCTTTCCGTTGATGTTCAGCAGCAGACGTCCTTCAATCACCAGATTAAATTCCTGCCCTGCATGTGTATTGAAATAGACAGGAGTTTCCTCCGGCTTCGGTTCTACGGTCACAATAAACGGATCTGCAATCCGGTTGCGGAAACCGGAAGCCAGCGATTCATATTTATAGGCTTTGGTACGTTCCACGGATACACCTGCTCCCCGACGAGTCAGAAAGTAGGCATTCATCTTCGGTTCTTCACCGAACATCAGCACATCCAGAGGGACATCAAAATGGCGGGCTATCTTTTGCAGGGAACTGACTGACAGGTCACATTCTCCCGACTCAATGGCAGCATATTGTGCAGAAGCCAGTCCGCAGCTTTCTGCCATTTCATCTATACCCAGGCCCAATGCATCGCGCAACCCTCGCACGCGTTCTGCTATTTGTTTGATCTGTTCATCCATAGTTTTATCATTTAGTTGCTTCAAAATTAACAAAGTTTCTTCAATTGAGCGAAAAACAGGTAAAAAACTTTCCAATTATTCCTGAAACCCTGATTTCACCATACAAGAGTTAAAGAACCTCATCGGTTACGGTCAGACGGGCCAGATAATCGTAATGACTGCCTTCCTGAATACATTCTGCCCGGAAACCGCACTGGGCAGCATAGGCTGACAAGGTATCGAAATCTACATAAAGCCAGTCAAAACTGTCCCCTTTCACCTGTTTATACTGCATACGGAAGTCTATTTCTCCGTAATAGTTGCCTGCCAGATTAACCAGATAACTGCCGTCCTCATCCTCGAACAGATAACGCAGATCACTTGAATCCATCAGAATCTGCCCGCCCGGATTGAGCAGCTGCCGGATACGGCGGAAGAAATCTCCCATACGTTCCAGGCGTCCGATAATTCCGGAACCATTCATCAGCATCAGGATCGTATCAAAACGCTCCGTAAAACGCTCATCAAACAGGTTTACCTGACGGGCTGTCAGTCCACGGGCTTCCATCACCTTCACCGACCAGGGCGAAATGTCAATCGCCAGTGCCTCCTTGCCCATCTTCCGGAGAGCCAGCGTATGGCAACCGCTTCCCGCTCCCACATCCAGAATTTTTCCTTCTGCCAGCTGCAAAGCCTTCTGCTCCAGCAAAGGCATCTCTTCATAAGAGCGAAACAGGTCTTTCACCGGAATCTCATCTTCCTCGAACTGAGAAGAAAACACACGCAGACGTGCAGCCTTCCCCTGCTTGAAATAATCATAAACAGCCGATCCCATCGGATCCTTGTCTTCCGTCAATAAAGTTATATCCATTATTCTATATTTCTTGTTTCCTGATTGTCTGTTGCGTGCAAAGATACGAAAAGATATGCAGCAGGATGAAAAAACTTGCATATATGCATAAAATTTTCCCGTTTTCTGTATCTATATTCCAAAATATTGCGTACTTTTGCAGCCAAATAAGAATAATTATACAATGAAGAATAAGAATAGCAGACTTGATTCCATCAAAATGATCATCTCAAGCAAAGAGATCGGAAGCCAGGAAGAGCTTCTGCAGGAACTGGCCCGGGAAGGTTTTCAACTGACACAGGCTACGCTTTCACGTGACCTGAAGCAACTGAAGGTAGCCAAAGCCGCCAGTATGAACGGCAACTATGTATACGTGCTTCCCAACAATACGATGTACAAGCGCATGACCGATCCACAAAGTGCAACCGAGATGCTTCGTCACAATGGATTCCTCTCTATCGAATTCTCCGCCAACATTGCCGTCATCAAGACGCGCCCCGGATACGCAAGCAGCCTGGCCTACGACATCGACAGCAGCAACTTTCACGAGATCATCGGGACGATAGCCGGAGACGACACCATCATGCTGGTGCTCCGCGAAGGATGTTCGCGCACCAGTGTCAAACATGCGCTGGAGCATGTCATTCCGAATATCAACCATTAATATAATAATACATAGATACAGAAAAAAATGGATACTACTAAACAAATAGAGGTCATGGTAGCCGACGCCTCACACGAGGTTTATGTTGACACGATTCTGGACACCATCAGAGAAGCCGCCAAGAAACGCGGAACCGGTATTGCCGAACGTACACACGAATATGTGGCCACAAAAATGAAAGAAGGAAAGGCTATCATCGCCCTGTGCGGAGACGAATTCGCCGGATTCACTTACATCGAATCATGGGGAAACAAAGAGTATGTAGCCACCTCGGGACTGATTGTCCATCCCAAGTATCAGGGACAGGGACTGGCAAAACGCATCAAACATGCTTCGTTCACCCTGGCACGCCTGCGCTGGCCGAAAGCTAAGATCTTCAGTCTTACTTCAGGAGCTGCCGTGATGAAAATGAATACGGAACTGGGATATGTCCCCGTGACTTTCAACGAACTGACCGATGATGAATCGTTCTGGAAAGGATGCGAAGGCTGTATCAACCACGAAATCCTGATGGCCAAGAAACGCAAATTCTGTATCTGCACCGCCATGCTTTATGATCCGGCTCTGCACACAGACGACAAGGTTACTAATTTTTAATCCCCTTCATGAAAAATAACTGAAATAAAATAAAGCCTTATGGAAGAAAAGAAAAAAGTAGTCGTCGCATTCAGCGGCGGACTGGATACATCGTTCACCGTCATGTATCTGGCTAAAGAAAAAGGTTATGAAGTATATGCAGCCTGTGCCAACACAGGCGGTTTCAGCCCCGAACAGCTGAAACAAAACGAGGAAAACGCATACAAGCTGGGTGCAGTGAAGTATGTTACCCTCGACGTAACACAGGAATACTATGCCAAGAGCTTGAAATACATGATTTTCGGTAACGTACTGCGCAACGGAACCTATCCTATTTCCGTCAGCTCAGAACGTATCTTCCAGGCACTCGCCATCGCACGTTACGCCAATGAAATCGGCGCTCACGCCATTGCACACGGTTCAACCGGTGCAGGAAATGACCAGGTACGTTTCGACATGACTTTCCTGGTTATGGCTCCCGGAGTGGAAATCATCACACTTACCCGCGACATGGCACTGAGCCGTGACTATGAAATCAATTACCTGAAGGAACACGGATTCGAAGCCGACTTCACCAAACTGAAATATTCTTATAACGTAGGTATCTGGGGTACTTCCATCTGTGGAGGTGAAATCCTGGATTCTGCACAGGGATTGCCTGAAAGTGCTTATCTGAAACAGGTAACCAAGACAGGCAGCGAACAGCTGAAACTGGAATTCAAGAAAGGTGAACTGTATGCAGTCAACGGCGAAGTGTTCGACGACAAGATCAAGGCTATTCAGAAGGTAGAGGAAATCGGAGCTGCATATGGTATCGGACGTGACATGCACGTGGGCGACACCATCATCGGTATCAAAGGCCGTGTCGGTTTCGAAGCAGCTGCTCCCATGCTGATTATCGGAGCACACAAGTTCCTCGAAAAATATACCCTGAGCAAATGGCAGCAGTACTGGAAAGACCAGGTGGCCAACTGGTACGGCATGTTCCTCCACGAAAGCCAGTATCTGGAACCCGTCATGCGCGACATCGAAGCCATGCTGCAGGAATCACAGCGCAACGTCAACGGAACTGCAATCCTCGAACTGCGTCCGTACTGCTTCTCAACAGTAGGAGTTGAATCCAAGGACGATCTGGTCAAGAACAAGTTCGGTGAATACGGTGAAATGCAGAAAGGATGGACAGCCGAAGATGCCAAAGGCTTCATCAAGGTTCTTTCTACTCCGCTCCGCGCTTATTACGCAAACCACAAAGACGAGGAGAACGTATGATCAAAGCAGGTATTATAGGAGGCGCAGGATATACGGCAGGCGAACTGATTCGCCTGCTCATCAATCATCCCGATGTAGAAATCAAGTTCATCAACAGCTCCAGCAACGCCGGAAACAAGATTACTGACGTACACGAAGGCCTGTATGGAGAAACGGATCTCGTCTTCACCGACGAACTTCCGCTGGACACGATCGACGTGCTGTTCTTCTGTACGGCACACGGCGATACCCGCAAGTTCATGGAAAGTCACAACGTTCCTGAGGACCTGAAGATCATCGACCTTTCGATGGACTACCGCATCAAGGACGACAGCCATGACTTCGTATACGGCTTGCCCGAACTGAACCGCCGGACGATCTGCCACAGCAAACACGTGGCCAACCCGGGATGTTTCGCAACCTGTATCCAGCTCGGCCTGCTTCCGCTGGCCAAACACCTGATGCTGAACGATGACGTGATGGTGAATGCCATTACGGGAAGTACCGGCGCAGGCGTAAAGCCGGGAGCCACCAGTCACTTCAGCTGGCGTAACAACAACATGAGTGTCTACAAGGCTTTTGAACATCAGCACGTACCTGAAATCAAGCAGTCACTCCGCCAGTTGCAGAACAGCTTCGACGCGGAAATTGATTTCATCCCCTACCGCGGCGACTTCGCAAGAGGTATCTTTGCAACTCTCGTTGTCAAGACTAAAGTGGAACTGGATGAACTCGTAAAAATATATAAGGACTATTACGCAGAGGATTCCTTCACTCACATCGTAGAAAAGAACATCGACCTGAAACAGGTAGTCAACACCAACAAGTGTCTGATTCATCTGGAAAAGCACGGTGACAAGCTGCTCATCATTTCCTGCATCGACAACCTGCTGAAAGGAGCAAGCGGTCAGGCGGTTCACAACATGAACCTGATGTTCAACCTCGAAGAAACCGTGGGACTGAAGCTGAAGCCCAGCGCATTCTAAATCAAGAACGATTATGAAACTATTCGACGTATATCCCCTTTTCGACATCAACATTGTCAAAGGAAAAGGCTGTCACGTATGGGACGACAAGGGACAGGAATACCTGGATCTCTACGGCGGTCATGCCGTGATCTCCATCGGACATGCTCATCCGCATTATGTGGAAGCCATCAGCAAGCAGGTAGCTACCCTGGGATTTTATTCCAATTCTGTCATCAACAAGCTGCAGCAGGAAGTAGCCGACCGTCTGGGAGCTCTTTCAGGTTATGACGACTACCAGCTGTTCCTCATCAACTCAGGAGCTGAAGCCAACGAGAACGCACTGAAGCTGGCTTCTTTCCACAACGGACGTACGCGCGTAATCTCCTTTGCCAAGGCTTTCCACGGACGTACTTCGCTGGCAGTGGAAGTGACCAACAATCCGAAAATCATTGCACCGATCAATAACAACGGACATGTCACTTACCTTCCGCTGAACGACACGGAAGCCATGAAGGCCGAACTGGCCAAAGGCGACGTATGTGCCGTCATCATAGAAGGTATCCAGGGAGTAGGCGGCATTCAGGTTCCCACTCCGGCATTCATGCAGGCAATCCGCCAGGCATGCGACGAAACAGGAACCGTCCTGATTCTTGACGAAATCCAGTCCGGTTACGGCCGAAGCGGAAAATTCTTCGCCCACCAGCACTGCGGCATCCGTCCTGATCTCATCACTGTAGCCAAAGGTATCGGTAACGGATTCCCGATGGCAGGTGTCCTGATCAGTCCGAAGTTTGCTCCGGTCTACGGACAACTGGGAACAACCTTCGGCGGAAACCACCTGGCCTGTGCCGCTGCCATCGCCGTTCTCGACGTTATGAAGGAAGAACATCTGGTGGAAAATGCAGCCCGCGTGGGAAGTTTCCTGCTTAATGAACTGAAAGGCTTCAAGGGAATCAAGGAAGTCCGTGGAGAAGGTCTGATGATCGGTCTGGAATTTGAAGAACCGATCAAGGAACTCCGCAGCAAACTGCTTTTCGAACAGAAAGTATTTACAGGTGTCAGCGGAACCAATGTCATCCGTCTGCTTCCGCCGCTTTGCCTGAGCATGGACGAAGCTTCAGACTTCCTGGAACGCCTGCACCGCCTCGTATAAATCATGCGTACAATACAAAAAAATTGACCGCACGATCGGGCTCCAACGACTGCACGTTTGAGCCCCAACGACCGCACGTTGCAAGGGCATCGAAGGTATATTGCCGGAGCACCTGAAAAAAGGCTTCGGGCTTTTTAAAAAACGTTTCGGCGTATTCATCAAAACGTCTCATTGTTTGAGTGAATACGCCGAAACGTTTTTTTCAGCCCCGGCCATCACAAAATTCATAAAACAGGCGCCGGCTCCTCTTCAGAAACCGGAAAATTTTACTTATGTTTGCGTATAAACTCTAAATCAACAAGAAAACATGAAAGTTGCAATTATCGGAGCAGGTAACATGGGTGGTGCCATTGCCCGTGGCCTGGCACATGGACATCAGGTGAATACAGAAGATATCTTTGTATCCAATCCCGGAACAGAAAAGCTGGAGAGACTGAAAGCTGAATATCCCGGCATTCATACTACACAGAGCAACAAGGAAGCTGCAGCGGATGCAGATATTGTCATCATTGCCGTAAAACCCTGGAAAGTGGAAGAGGTACTGAAGCCTTTGCGCCTCCGGCAGCCGCAGATCCTGGTTTCAGTTGCTGCCGGACTGACGTTCGAAGACCTGGCTCACTTCGTGGATCCGGAAATGACCATCTTCCGTATCATTCCCAATACAGCCATTTCTGAGCGGGCCAGCATGACTCTGGTAGCCGCCCGCAACGCATCGGAAGCACAAGTCTGTTCAATCATGAACCTGTTCAACGAAATGGGACGTTCGATGCTTATCGAAGAAAAATTATTTGCAGCGGCCACCTCACTGACTTCCTGCGGCATTGCTTATGTATTGAAATATGTACAGGCAGCCATGCAGGCTGGAGTGGAAATGGGTATCAAGCCTCAGGATGCCATGAAGATGCTGGCTCAGACTCTCGAAGGAGCCGCCCAGCTGCTGCTTTCCAACGAACAGACGCATCCGGCACTGGAAATTGAAAAAGTGACGACTCCGGGAGGTATTACGATCAAGGGAGTAAACGAACTGGAGATGGCCGGATTCAGTGCTGCCGTTATCCGGGCACTCAAAGCCAGTGTATAAGTACGGCTCAGCAGAAAGCTTTCTTGGCCCACTTCATGCTGCCCCAGCGTTTGACGAAGATGAACGCACGGATGTTCTCATCAAGCAGGAAGGCACACCACATGCCGACCAGTCCCCATCCCCAGTGAATGCCGAACAGATAACTGAAACCGACTGATACGGTCCACTGTACTACCAGACCGACATAGAACGGATAGTTTACATCCCCGGCTGAACGCAAGGCATTGGTCGCATAAATGTTGACGGCACGTCCGATCTCGACCACAACATCGACAATCATCACGGTAACACCCATGCGGATAATTTCCGGATTATCGGTCAGCAGACTGAAGATAGTATGCCCTAAGGCGGCCCATATACATGAAAGAATCAGTGAAACCAGAATGGAAAGGCGCATCACATATTTGCCGAGCAGATAGGCAGCACGTACTTTACGCTGGCCTACCAGATGGCCGATAGTGATGGCGCCTCCCTGTGCCATGGCTATGGCGAACAAATAAACGAACATCACGATATTCACTGTATAGGTGCGTGTGGCAAGCGCATTGTTGCCAAGCATATTGATCAGATAAGTAATCACCACCTGCGAGAAGCTGTACGACATGTTCTCGCCCGCTGAAGGAAGTCCCACTTTCAGCAGATTCTTCAGTTCCTTCCACGGGAAAGGCCGGAAATAACGTACCGGGAAACTGGGGATGTGCTTGCGGAAAAGAATCACAAAGAGCACTACCATACTGACTCCGCGTGCAATGGAAGTGGAAATCGCCGCTCCTTCCGCACCAAGGGCAGGCAAACCGAACTTACCGAAAATCAGGGTGTAATTGCCGATGATGTTCATCACATTGACCAACACCGTGACCAGCATCGGATAAATAGCCTTGTTAGCGCTCCGCAGGGAAGCGGAAACTGTCAGTGAAAGTGCCTGGAAAAAGGCAAAGGCTCCCACAATCTGCATATAGCCGACTCCGTATTTCAACAGTTCGGGACGCAATCCCATCCAGCCAAGCAAAGTTTCCGCACCGAAATGCAGAATGGCACTGACCAGCAGACCGACTGCCAGATTCAGGCAAAGGGAAACACCGACTACCTGAACCATCTTCTGACGCAGGCCGGCTCCCAGATACTGGGAACACAGAACCGAAGTTCCGATATTAATGACCTCGAACACCAGGAATGCGAACATCACAATCTGGTTCACTACCCCTACGGCAGCAACGCTTTCGTCTGAATACTGGCTCAGCATGACGGTATCTACCGCCCCCAGCATCATGATCAATAATGTTTCGATAAAGATGGGAATCACCAGTCCGGTCAGTCCCTTGCGAATATTGGTTTGTTGAATAGCCTGTTCCACGATCCTTTCCTCATTTCCGGCTGCAAAGTTACTGCTTTTCCGGCGGTGAAAGGATTGACCTACATCAAGAGTTCTCTCCGTTTTCGCTCAGATAGGTTTCATACATGGCTGCAATCTCCTCCAGCGGAATACCCAGCAGATGAATCTGCCGGAACATGTCGGGCAGTTCGTCCTGCAGGAAAGACTGACGACGGAGCTGAATGATCCGCTCACGGGCTCCCGGGCTCACAAAATAACCGATTCCACGCTTGTTGTAAATGATTTCCTGTCCCTGCAGATAATCATAGGAACGGACAACCGTATTGGCATTGACCTCTACCATTGCGGCATATTCCCGAACAGAAGGGACACGCCCTTCTTCGGGATATACCATCCGGAGTATCTCATCCATGATCCGGTCGGCTATCTGTAAATAAATAGATTTGCTTTCCTTGAACTTCATACTCCCAACCATTTACGTCGTATAACCTGTGAACGGGTGAAAAGCCAGTAAGACAGCCACCAGTTGAAAATTGTCAGTGAAGCGAGAATCAGACAGCCTGCTGTCATCAGTCCGTTGGTCGTTGCCGGAGTTTCTTCGAAATTATTATTCATCCACCGGAAAAAGCGTTCCATCATTCCCGTTTCAACCAGTCTGGCAAATATAACTCCGCCTATCAGATTGAATGCAATGATTACTCCCAGAGTCTTCAGGAACGGATGCTTGTACCAGCGGCTTCCGCCAAGAATGAACAAGGAATGATTCCACAAGAGGAAAATGAATCCCAATAACTGCATCAGGACTTTGCTATAAGCATATTCGCCATCCATATTAACAGGAGCGCGTCCCGTGCGAGACATCATCTCGGCCATTTCTGCCAGCATCGATTGACTGAATTCGGCAGGAAGCCGGAAGAGCGGCTGCAACAGATAGCGTGACAATTCCAGTGCCAGCAGGGCAACAAATACCTGAATCGAAAGAAATACTGTAACAATCACGAAGCGGGAAAGAAATTTTTCAAACATCGTGGCCGGAAGCAGCAGGTATGAGATACGCTTCTCCTTGCTGTTCATGCAGATCATGATGCGGGAAGCATAAAATATGAAGAAAAAACTGGTTACCAGAAAAACGACTCCCAGCATATTGTTGCAGAACTGATGAAAGCTGTATGCGGAAGGATTCCACAACCATCCCAGCATAGGGATGAGGAAAGCGGCATAAATACCCAACAAACCAAAAAGGGAGTTTTTCCAGTTTTCAGCTATATCGAGCTTCAACAGATTCGTGAAGCGTGTGAAATTAAAATTCGTAGTCATTATCTTGCGTGTTTTTATTCAGTAAATATCTTTTGTATTTTCTCACTCTCTGTCAGCAGGGCGTTAAACAACAGTTCCAGGTTCAACGGGCTTTCTTCTCCATAACGATTCGGCAGGATGACACTGTTTCCGTGAACTGAAGGCTGCACATAAAGAGCATCGTCCGTCGGATCACTCATTCCCTGTTCAGCAAAAAACAGCTTGTCGGTAATACGGACCACAGACTCGTCAAGCAATACCTGACTGCCGTCGATCACGATCACATGGTCCAGCAGGCGGTCAATGTCTCTTACCTGATGGGTAGAAATCACGACAGACTTTTCTTCACTCATTCCCGATGCCAGAACTTTCCGGAACTGGCTCTTGGACGGAATATCCAGTCCGTTGGTCGGCTCATCCATCAGCAGCAGCGAAGTGTTGGCTGCCAGTGCAAAACACATATAGGCTTTTTTCTTCTGCCCCATGGACAACTCTCCCAGATGAATGTCTTCATTCAGACCGAAATCTTCCAGACAGTTCCGCAGAATCTCCCGGCTGAAGCGAGGATAAAAGGAAGCGTTCAGCCTGACAAACTGATTCAGACTGAGATTAGGCAGTGTGAATTCTTCCGGCACCAGATACATATCGGCCAGAGACTGGGGTAAGCGTTTCTGTACATCTACCCCCCTGAAATAAAGGTGTCCGGCCTGAGGGCGTAACAGTCCGCTCAGCAGATACAACAGGGTAGATTTTCCTGTACCGTTCTTGCCCAAAAGGCCGATTACCTTTCCGGCTTCCATCTCCAGGGAGAAGTCCTGGAAGACGGAAACTCTCTTTCCATACTTGAAGGTTAACCCTTCGATCTTTATCATTGACGTGTTCATGTTGTGACTGTTTATAGTTATTTAGTGTATTAGTTTAATAGTACACCGCAAATGTAAGTATTGTTTTTGAAATAACAAGAGGTATTTCAAAATTTAACAACCATTAAGAATCAAAAAAGAGATATCAGCAAACAGGAGCATGGATCTGTCTGAACGACGATTCACATGCTCCTGCCAAAAAGGAAAGTATTGTTTCAGGCTAAAGAACACTGCGCATACGGTCTTCGAATGCAGACAAGGCTGCCTTGGCACCTTCTCCCATGGAGATAATAATCTGTTTGTAAGCCACATCGGAAACATCTCCTGCCGCATAAATACCCGGAACAGAAGTACGGCCATTCTTGTCGGTCACGATTTCTCCCGGACGGTTTGTTTCCAGCACTTCTTTAAACAGATGACTGTTTGGAGTCAGGCCAATCTGTACAAAAATCCCATCCAGTGAAAGCTCTTCTTCAGCTCCGCTTTCCCGGTCTTTCACTCGCAAGGCTGTCACTTTTTCTCCGTCACCCATCACCTCCAGGCTCTGACGGCTGGTGAATACCTCCACATTACTCAAAGAACGGAGTTTTTCCTGAAGAACGGTATCTGCCTTCAGTGTATCGAGAAACTCCAGCACAGTAACCTTCGAACAGATTCCTGCTAGATCAATGGCAGCTTCTACACCGGAATTACCTCCGCCAATGACGGCCACATGTTTTCCTTTATAGAAAGGTCCGTCACAATGTGGACAGAAAGCAACACCACGACCGGTATACTCGGCTTCACCGGGTATGCCCAGTTTACGCCAGGATGCACCGGTTGCAACAATCAAAGCCGGCGCACGGAATATTTCGCCTCCCTTCACCCGCAAGACCTTTTCCTGACCTTCCAATATGAATGATTCAATCTGCCGGTTGTCGAAAACAGCAATCTGATAAGCATCCAAATGCTTTCTCAAATCACCGGCCAGGGCTTGTCCTGTGGTATAAGGAACAGAAATCAGATTTTCAATGCCAACAGTTTCATTGACTTGTCCGCCGATTCTTCCTGCCACTATCGCCACCTTCAATCCTTTACGGGCCGAATAGACAGCTGCAGCAGTTCCGGCCGGTCCGCCTCCGGCAACCAGAATATCAAAATGATGTTCACTCGGAGTTACTTCCTGGGCACGCGTTCCAGCCTTGGCTTCCAGTTTGTCCAGCAATTCTCCCAGCGTACTGCGTCCGACGTGCAACAGTTCTCCACCAACAAAGACTGCCGGAACCGCCTGAATCTTGAAGCGCTGAGTCTCTTCCTGAAACAAAGCTCCGTCTACAGCCACATGGGTGATCTGCGGATTGAACAGTGTCATGACATTCAAAGCCTGCACAACATCCGGACAATTGGTACACGTCAGTGACATGTAAGTTGTTATTTCGAGTGGTCCCTGCAAAGCCTCAATACGACGGGTAATTGCCGCATCCGGAAGATTCTTTCCTTTTCCGTCTGCATTCAGAACAGCCAGCAGCAAAGAACTGAATTCATGCCCATTCGGAACTGCCCGGAAACAGATACCCGTATCCGCACCGTTCTTCAGCAAACGGAACTCCAGTCCGCTGCCTTCCCTTACACGACAGGAAAGGCGGGAGGAGCAAGAGGCTGTCTCTTCCAGAAGTTCGATCAGCTCTGCATACGACTCATGATCCTGACGGACAGAAACATCGAAAACATAATCCGCATCCAGCTGTCCCAGCAGGCTTCGCAACTGTTCTTTCAAAGATACGTCCAGCATATTTCCTCCTTTCCAATCAGATTTTTCCGACCAGATCAATACTTGGTTTCAAAGTCTCAGCCCCTTTCTTCCATTTGGCCGGACATACCTCACCATCATGAGCCGCTACAAACTGAGCAGCCTCCACCTTGCGCAAAAGCTCATCTGCATTACGGCCGATAGTGTTATCCTGAATTTCTACCAGTTTGATCAAACCTTCCGGATTAACCACAAAGGTTCCCCGATACGCCATTCCGTCTTCTTCGATCATTACTCCAAAGGCACGTGACAAAGCCCCGGTGGGATCTGCCAGCATCGGATACTGGATCTTACGAATACTTTCGGAAGCATCATGCCAAGCTTTATGTACAAAATGAGAGTCTGTGCTGACAGAATATACTTCTACTCCCATTGCCTTGAACAGCTCGTACTTTTCGGCCATATCCACTAATTCGGTCGGGCAGACAAATGTAAAATCGGCCGGATAAAAGAAGAACACAGCCCACTTGCCTTTCAGATCTTCATTAGACACTGTGACAAACTTGCCATTGTGAAACGCCTGTACTTTAAACTCGGGAATTCTTGAATTGATAATTGATGTCATATAAACTACTTTTTAGATTAACATCTTGTTTTAAATTTGTAATTATTACAACACAAAGATACGGGCTGGAGGAAAAGCAGTCAATACCTAAATCTAGGTATTCTGAAATAATTAGCAGGGAAGTATCCGAGTTTCACAATTAAATATGTACCTTTGGCGCATAAGAAATTAATACCATGAATAACTCACAATCAACTCATCAAACTCAGAAAAGGAATCCGATCACCTGGGTTCCTACAGCCTATTTTGCTATGGGGCTTCCATTTGTCGTATTAAATATGGTGACAGTACTTATGTTTAAGGGGCTAGAAGTAGAAGACAAACTGATTACTTTCTGGACTTCTCTGATTCTTCTTCCCTGGACTCTGAAACCTCTATGGAGCCCGTTCCTGGAGCTGTTCAAAACTAAAAAATTCTTTGTCATAGCTACTCAGCTGATTACAGGCATCACATTCGGACTTGTAGCCTTTGCATTAAATCTTCCTCACTTTTTCAGCATTACCATTGCCCTACTGGCCATTGTCGCATTCAGCGGTGCTACCCATGATATCGCATGCGATGGCGTATACATGGGGGAACTGTCCAATTCCGACCAGTCTAAATATATCGGCTGGCAGGGAGCTTTCTATAACATCGCCAAAATTGTTGCAACAGGAGGGCTGGTCTACTTGACAGGAATCCTGATCGAAAAATCCACAAGTCAGGGAGACAGTCTATATGATGCAAACCAACATGCCTGGATGATCATTATGGCCATTCTGAGTGCTGTAATGGTTTTATTAGGTATTTATCATATCTTTATGCTTCCGTCAGGAGGAAAACGGACCGCAGCTGAGGTGCATCGGACGGGAAAGCAGGTCATGGTAGAACTGGGAGAAGTTTTAATCGACTTTTTCCGGAAAAGACATATTGTCTATTACATCTGCTTTATCATTCTCTACCGCTTTGCTGAAGGTTTTGTCATGAAAATCGTTCCGCTGTTCCTCAAGACCGAACGGGAAATGGGAGGTCTGGGACTAAGCGAAAAAGAGATCGGGCTATATTATGGCAGCTATGGTGCGGCAGCTTTTGTGTTAGGTTCTTTACTGGCCGGATATTATATTTCATCCCGGGGATTGAAAAAAACACTTTTCACATTATGCGGCATCTTCAATCTGCCATTTCTGGTCTATACTTTATTTGCCATCTTCCAACCGACCAATGGTTTGCTTATCTGCAGCGGTATCATCTTTGAATATTTCGGATATGGTTTCGGATTTGTCGGACTTACCTTATTTATGATGCAACAAATTGCCCCTGGAAAACATCAGATGGCGCACTATGCTTTTGCTTCTGGCATCATGAACCTGGGAGTGATGATTCCGGGAATGCTCAGCGGATGGGTATGCGAATTGTTTGAGGAATGGTTTAATAAGCCCAGCGGCTATGAACCGTTCTTTATCTTTGTACTGATTGCTACGATACCTGCCTTCTTAATCACTTACTTTGTCCCATTCAAGTATAATCAGGACGGTACTTTAATAGAAGGAGAAAAGGAATAATCACTTAAAGAAGATTCTATTTAATCACTAAAAAACTTTATGATATGACTGAAAAAATAAACATGCCTTGGGAAGAACGTCCGGCAGGATGTACGGATGTGATGTGGCGATACTCCCAGAATCCGGTAATCGGACGTTATCATATTCCTTCTTCCAACAGTATTTTCAACAGTGCTGTCGTTCCTTTCAAAGATGGTTTTGCCGGTGTGTTCCGTTGTGATAATAAGGCGGTACAGATGAATATCTTTGCCGGATTCAGCAAAGACGGTATTCACTGGGAAATCAATCATGAGCCGATTCAGTTTAAAGCCGGCAATACGGATATGATTGAATCTGAATATAAATATGATCCGCGTGTAACCTGGATAGAAGACCGTTACTGGATCACCTGGTGTAATGGTTATCATGGACCTACCATTGGTATTGGCTATACCTTCGACTTCAAGGAATTCTTCCAATGCGAAAACGCATTCCTGCCTTTCAACCGGAACGGAGTTTTATTTCCTCAGAAAATCAACGGAAAATATGCCATGTTAAGTCGCCCAAGTGACAACGGACATACTCCGTTTGGAGATATCTACATCAGCTACAGCCCGGATATGAAATATTGGGGAGAGCATCGCTGTGTAATGAAAGTAACGCCTTTCCCGGAAAGTGCATGGCAATGTACAAAGATCGGAGCCGGTTCTGTTCCTTTCCTGACAGAAGCCGGATGGTTAATGTTTTATCATGGAGTGATTACAACCTGCAACGGTTTCCGTTACTCCATGGGGGCAGTAATTCTGGACAAAGAGAATCCAGAAAAGGTTCTATACCGTACCCGTGACTATCTGTTAGCACCAGCTGCACCTTATGAATTGCAGGGAGATGTACCAAACGTGGTATTCCCTTGTGCCGCACTACAAGACGGGAAACGTGTTGCTGTATATTATGGTGCTGCAGACACGGTAGTAGGAATGGCTTTCGGCTACATCGATGAGATCATTGATTATGTCAAACGCACATCAATTCTCTGATTTTTATTTTAAGACATTCTAATAATAAGGAAGGCTGTAACAAATAACCAGGGTATTGTACAGCCTTCCTTCGTATCATATATCTTGCTATTCCAGGAATTACTAAACAAATCTATTAGAGATACATCTATGGAACCAAATGGCTGCTCTGAATTATATCAATCAAGATAGGCTTCACTCCTCCAACAAAGCATTCAACCGCAATAACCATCAGGATAAGTCCCATCAGACGCATCATCACATTGTTACCAGTTTCACCTATGACAGAAACCAAACGGGTAGACAGGCGTAAAATTATATAGGTCAGCAAATAGACTATTGCAATAACCACTACCAAGGTTATCTTTAATTCCCAAGTATGAGCATCGTCCATCAAGATAATTCCATTAGCTATTGCTCCGGGACCACACAACATCGGTATTGACAATGGGGTGATGGAAATATCATTAGCATAGGTCTTGATTTCTTCATCCTTCAATTTCGTATTCGTATAACGTGCCTGAAGCATATCATATCCAATTTTTAATATAATGATACCTGCTGCGATACGAAAACCATTAGTTGAAATTCCAAAGAATTTAAATAAGAACTGTCCACAGAAAGTAAAAGAGATCAAAATAATAAATGAAATAATGGTAGCACGTTTTATGATATGCTGCCGTTCTGATTCATCCAAACCTTTAGTCATAGTCAGGAATACGGGCATTGTACCCAACGGATTCGTCAAAGTGAAGAATGACGTGAAGCACAAAAGTGCAAAAGGAATAATTGTGTCCATAGAGATTTAATTATATTAATACACAAATATAGACAAACATTGCATTCAGTATCTCAATTATCCAAATATTTTCTTTCATTCTGATCTCAAAATTCAATTCAGCTAATCCAGATACCGAATCTTATTCCGATCTCATCTCCGTAAATCTCAAAGAAGCTGATGTAAACATAGCATGTTTTTTCAAAGCAAATATCACAATATTCACTTTCCCATCTTTCCGTAAAAAGTTTATCTGTCAATCCCGCACATCCGCTGTCAGATATCAGTGTCACGGATAAGGAAAGACAAGTTATTCCCGGGAGATCTGACCGTGAAGAGGCAAAAAAAATCCCCGGCATCCGAAAAGGAAACCGGGGATCGGAAAACGGCGACTACCTACTCTCCCACTTGCGCAGT